>ERZ791858.1049-NODE-1049-length-17243-cov-2.630033_pt1 | contig 17243 bp, 10 predicted proteins | sample MGYA00510284_ERZ791858 | MGnify/ENA primary metagenome ERZ791858 (study PRJEB30046, sample SAMN00792077) | human gut metagenome | study: EMG produced TPA metagenomics assembly of the A metagenome-wide association study of gut microbiota in type 2... | reverse complement strand
CGGAATCCAGGTGACAGGCAACTATCCGGGACGTGCCCGCACGATCGACGAAGTTCGTGCCGATGTCCTGAAAGCGGCTTCGCTGATCGCTGGTAAACATCGCTTGAACCTGCATGAAATATATGGTGACTTCCAAGGCAAGAAGGTCGATCGTGATGAAGTGGAACCTGCTCATTTTGAAAGTTGGATGCAGTGGGCGAAAGAAAACGGGATGAAACTGGATTTCAACAGCACTTCTTTCTCGCATCCGAAGAGTGGCGACCTGACGTTGGCGAATCCGGACGACGCGATCCGTAATTTCTGGATCGAACATACGAAGCGCTGCCGCTGGATCAGCGAGGAGATGGGTAAATATCAGGATGATCCCTGTATCATGAACCTTTGGATTCATGACGGCAGCAAGGAAGTCCCCGCCAGCCGTCTCAAATACCGTCAGATATTGGAACAGTCATTGGACGAGATTTTTGCAACCGAGTATAAAAATATGAAGGACTGTATCGAAGCAAAACTGTTCGGTATCGGCCTGGAAAGTTATACGGTCGGTTCCTATGATTTCTACTTAGGCTACGGTGCGAAGAAGAATAAGATCGTGACACTCGACACAGGCCATTTCCATCTGACGGAAAGTATTGCCGACAAGGTTTCGGCCTTGCTTCTCTTTACACCGGAGATCATGTTGCACGTGAGCCGTCCGATTCGTTGGGACAGCGACCATGTGGTGATCCTGAGTGACGACTTGCTCGATTTGGCACGTGAAATCATCCGTTGCAAGGCATTGGATCGGGTGCATATCGGTTTGGACTATTTCGATGCGACGATCAACCGTATCGGGGCGTACGTGATCGGTTGCCGTGCGACACAAAAAGCCTTTATGCAAGCTCTTCTTGAACCCTCTGCAACCTTGCAACAATACGAAGCTGAAGGCAAGTTTTTCCAGCGTTTGGCTTTGCAGGAGGAAATGAAGAGTCTTCCGTGGACGGCTGTCTGGGATATGTTCTGCCTGCAAAACGATGTGCCGGTAGGTGAGGATTATATTGCAGAGATAGAGAAATATGAAGCCGAAGTGACAAGCAAACGATAATATGGAAATAATCATTGGATTAATTATAATTGCAATCGGCAGCTTCGGACAGAGTAGTTCCTATGTTCCGATCAATAAAGTCAAGGATTGGAGTTGGGAAAGTTTCTGGCTGGTGCAGGGCATTTTTGCCTGGCTCGTCTTTCCGTTCTTAGGGGCGCAACTGGCCATTCCCGACGGTAGCAGCCTTTCGGAACTGTGGAGTGCCGGCGGAGCTGCGGGAGCTGTTATCTACGGAGTCCTGTGGGGAATCGGCGGCCTGACCTTCGGGTTGAGCATGCGTTATTTGGGGGTGGCGCTCGGCCAGAGCATCGCGCTTGGAACGTGTGCCGGTTTCGGAACGCTTTTCCCGGCAGTTTTTGGCGGAACGGATTTGTTTCATGGCGATGGACTGGTCTTGCTGATCGGTGTATGTATCACGCTTGCCGGTATCGCTGTGATCGGATATGCCGGAAGTCTTCGATCCCGTAATATGACTGAGGAAGAGAAGAAAGCGGCTGTAAAGGATTTTGCGTTGACGAAAGGCTTGCTTGTCGCTCTTTTGGCCGGTGTGATGAGTGCCTGCTTCAATCTGGGCCTGGAGTCCGGTGCTCCGATTCTTGAGAAGGCGAAACAGTCCGGTGCAAGCGAATTGTTCGCACTGAACCCGGTCATCCTGTTAGTGACGATCGGAGGCTTTATCACGAACGCTTCTTATTGTCTCTTCCAGAATGTAAAGAACGGGACGGGGAAAGATTATTTTTCCGTATCGGGCGGTACTTTGCTGAATAATGTCTTATTTTGCGCGTTGGCAGGTGTTTTGTGGTATTCGCAATTCTTCGGGCTGGGAATGGGAAAGAGCTATTTTGCCGATTCTCCGGTGATGTTGGCTTTTTCATGGAGTATCCTGATGTCGCTGAATGTGATCTTCAGCAATGTGTGGGGCATTATCCTGAAAGAATGGAAAGGGGTGAGCCGGCAGACGATCATCGTTCTGATATGCGGCATGTGTCTCCTGATATTCTCGCTTTTGCTGCCTAATTTGATTTAAGATGACGGTTTTAAGTTGGGGGCGTGTCCCTCATAAAAAAAGATATAATAAGTAAAATGGAAACAATCAGAAACAATGAAAAATTGATGGCCGAGATCGGCCGTATCGCCGAAGTGGCCGGTTATCTCTGGACAAAAGGATGGGCGGAACGTAACGGCGGTAACATTTCCGTAAACCTGACCGACCTGATGAGCGACGTCGAAAAAGCGCTCCCCGCACTGGGGCCGGCTATTCCGTTGCAGGAAGCAATGACCGCCCTCGCCGGGCATATTTTCTATGTCACCGGTACCGGAAAGCGGATGCGCTATGTCGCACAGAACCCGTTTGCCAACGGTTCCCTGATCCGTATCGCCGGGGATGGTAAAAGTTATGATATCATAGCCGAGCAATTGATTTTGCCGACCTCCGAACTGCCTTCTCATCTGATGATGCATAATTATCTGCGTGCAATGGGCCGTGACAATAAAGTCGTTCTGCATACGCACCCGACCGATCTGATCGGCATGACGCATTGCAAACCCTTCCTGGATTCGGAGGTCATCACCCGCACGTTGTGGAGCATGATTCCCGAATGCCGTATCATTGTCCCGAAAGGTGTCGGTATCGTTCCGTATGAAATCCCCGGAACGTTGGATTTGGCACGTGCCACCATCAAGCAATTGGAAAAACATGATGTCGTATTCTGGGAAAAGCATGGAATTTTGGCAGTCGGTGAAGACCTGATCGAATGCTTCGACGCAATCGACACATTGAGCAAATCCGCCCAAATCTATTTCAGTGCACGCATGGCTGGATACGAACCCGCCGGCATGACCGACAAACAGTTGGATGATTTGGTTCCGGCGTTCGGATTGTAATCGATTGTGATTGTATATGATGATTTATCGGTGCGCAATAAAAAAATGGTGTCCCGTAGGGGCGGGGTTCTACTCCGCCCAATGAAAATAACGTCCGATAAATCATCATCCATATAAATACCATGTACCATGAAACAATTATTTATTCTCCTATTCCTTTTCTCCTCCGTCTCGTTGTTTGCCCAGCAACGGGATAGCCGTGTTCGTGAATATCTTCCTCCTACGCGTATCGTATGGCAACAGGAAAGCCAATTAATACAAGGCGCAGACCATTTGCTTCTTCCCGGAAACGGACAATCCGATCTTGCCAACCGCTCGATCTGCCGCCTGACAAGTACCGACCGGCAACACCCGGCCATCCTCTTCGATTTCGGAAAAGAACTACAAGGCGGTCTTCAGATAGTAACCGGAATGCCATCTTCGCACGAGCCGATTACCGTCCGCATCCGTTTTGGCGAGTCTGTCAGTGAAGCGATGTGCGATATCGACGGAGCAAACGGAGCTACCAACGATCATGCCATGCGCGATTTTACCATTCGCCTGCCCTGGTTGGGAGTCATGGAAGTCGGTAATTCCGGTTTCCGTTTTGTGCGTATCGACCTCTTGGATGATTCCGTCGAATTGCAGTTGAAAGAGGTCCGTGCCATCTCTACTTTCCGTGATATTCCCTATAAAGGATCTTTCCGCTGCAACGACGAACGTTTGAACAATATCTGGCAGACCGGAGCCTACACCGTGCATCTGAATATGCAGGAATACCTTTGGGACGGGATCAAACGCGACCGCCTGGTCTGGGTGGGCGACCTGCATCCGGAAGTGATGGCCGTAAATACCGTTTTCGGTTATAATGAAGTCGTTCCGAAAAGCCTTGACCTGATTCGTGATATCACACCGTTACCTGGGTGGATGAATGGGATGTGCAGTTACTCCATCTGGTGGGTGCTGATCCAGCGTGACTGGTATTACTATCAGGGTGATTTGGCTTACTTGAAGGAGCAAAGGAATTATTTGACCGGTTTGCTTCGCCTTCTGATCTCTAAAGTCGGTGAAGACGGTGTGGAGAAGCTCGACGGAGGAGGCCGTTTCCTCGATTGGCCGTCCAGTGAAAATCCGGTAGCCATCGATGCCGGCTTGCAGGCCTTGATGTTACAGGCTATGAAAGCGGGCGGCGAACTTTGTAAGGTGTTGGGCGAAGATGCACTGGCAGCTGAATGCGACGTTGTAAGAAACAGGATGACCAAAGCCGCTTCGAAGGTGATAAAACCTTTCCTGAAATCCGGTGTCGCACCGGACGCGCCGGGATCGAAACAGGCGGCTTCCTTGTTGGCATTAGCCGGACTGATGAAGCCGGAAGAGGCTGATCGGAAATATCTCGCAGTTAATGGAGGGCATGGATTTTCTACTTTTTATGGCTATTATATGCTTCGTGCGATGGCAGCCGCCGGCAATTATCAAGGGGCGATCGACGTGATACGTCAATTTTGGGGAGCGATGCTTGATTTGGGTGCAACCACTTTCTGGGAAGATTTCAATTTAGACTGGTTGCCCGGTGCTTCCCGTATCGACGAGCTGGTGCCGGCAGGTAAGAAAGATATTCATGGTGGTTACGGGGCTTATTGCTATAAAGGTTTCCGCCATAGTCTCTGTCATGGCTGGGCTTCCGGTCCTACCTCTTGGTTGAGCGAATATGTATTGGGTGTCCAGGTGGTGGAACCGGGCTGCCGCGTTGTCCGGATCACACCGTATTTGGGAGATCTGGATTGGGTGGAAGGAACATTCCCGACTCCTTATGGCGTGATCACCATCCGTCACGAAAAAGGTGCCGACGGGAAAGTACGGAGCCAGATCGATGCGCCGTCCGAAGTAGAAATAGTACGATAATTAAATGATATAAAGATATGGGAAAGAAAAACACGCTGTTGATCTGCTCGCTTGCTTTCCTCTCCTTGATGGGATGTAAAGGTAAAAACGAGCTTACAGTTCCAGTGAACCTTAGAACCGAATACCTGCGCGAACCGATCGGGTTGGATACTAAAAGTCCCCGTTTCACCTGGGAATACAAAGGAGGTGAGAAGAACTTCTTAGCCTCCCGTTCGGAAATCCGTATCGGGACCTCGCCGGATAACCTGCAACCGTACACCGGCAATATGATATTGAAACCGCATACTCGTTACTATTGGAACGTGACGGTATGGGATCAGGACGGAGAAATTTGCGAGACTTCGGAGACGGCTACTTTCGAGACGGCCAAGCTCGATCCGTCCGACTGGTCGGGAAAATGGATAACCGACAGCCATGATAAGGAATTCGAGCCGGCACCCATGTTCCGAAAAACCTTCACCTTGGGAAAAGAGATCGAAGAAGCTCGCGTGTATGTGGCTGCTGCCGGTTATTACGATCTGTTTATCAACGGTAAGCGGGTAGGAGAGAACTACCTCGATCCGGGCTATACGCATTTCGACAAACGTATCCTGTATGTGACGCACGATGTGACTCCTTTGTTGAAGAAAGGTGAAAATGCAGTCGCTTCGGTGTTGGGCAACGGCTGGCACAACATACAGTCCAAGGCTGTCTGGGATTTCGAGACTGCCCGTTGGCGTAACCGTCCCCGGATGCTCTGCGAACTGCGCCTCCGCTATACCGACGGTACGACCGAGGTTATCGCTACCGATGAGAGTTGGCGTACGGCGACTGGCCCTTATACTTATAATAATATTTATAGCGGTGACAAATACGATGCCACATTGGAAGAGAACGGTTGGAACACGAACGAGTTTGACGACAGCAAGTGGGCTCCGGTACAAGTAACGGAAGCTCCGGCCCCCTTGTTGGTTGCCCAGCAGATGCCGGGTATCCGGATTACGGAAGAATTGTCGCCTGTCTCGATGAAGAAGTTCAGCGACAAACTCTATGTATTCTCCTTCGAAAAGAACTTTGCCGGCCTGTCCCGCTTAAAAGTGAAAGGCGCTCCCGGTACGAGGGTTACCCTGAAGCATGGAGAGCTGCTGAAAACGGATGGCCGTCTGGAACCGGGAAATATCGATGTCTATTATCACCCTGTGAAACCGGGGGAGGTTTTCCAGATGGACGTGTTCACGCTGAAAGGAACGGGCGAAGAGGAAGTCTTTATGCCTTCATTCGCCTATCACGGTTTTCAGCATGTGGAGGTCGAAAGTTCGGCTCCCGTAACCTTGACAAAGGAGAGTTTGACCGGATTGTTTATGCATACGGCGGTAGAGCCCGTCGGTTCTTTCTCCTGCTCCAATCCGTTGTTGAACAAGATATGGAAGGCGACAATGGAAGCCTACCGCAGCAACCTGCACAGTATTCCGACCGACTGTCCGCAGCGTGAAAAGAACGGCTGGACGGCCGATGCACATGTCGCGATCGATCTCGCCCTGTTAGGGTTCGACGGTATCACATTGTATGAGAAATGGATGAATGACTTCATCGACAACCAACGTGAAGCCGGTGAAATCTCCGGCATTATCCCCTCCAGCGGTTGGGGATATGGCGAATGGCCTGGCCCGGTATGGGATGCCGCCATGTTTATCATTCCGAACGCCTTGTATGATTATTACGGTGAAACGCGCAGCATCGAGAATCTTTATCCTACGATGTTGCGTTATCTGGATTATCTGAAAACGAAAGAGAAGGACGGTGGCTACCTGACCTTCGGTTTAGGGGATTGGGTGTACTGGAAGTCTACGACCAACAATACCTATACCTCTACCGCCTATTATTATCTGGATTATACCTTGATGGCCCGTTTCGCCGAATTGTTGGGCAAAGATGCCGCTCCTTACCGGCAAAAAGCCGATGAACTGAAAGACTTGGTCAATCGTAAATTCTTCAATCCCGAAACGGGAGTCTATGCGGAAGGAACCCAGACAGCACAGGCGATCGCCCTCTATTTGGGAATTGTACCGGAAGGGAAAGAGCAGTTGGTGGCCGATAAACTTTGCGAGGTCGTGCGTGCCAACAATCATTTCCTCGATTTCGGCCTGTTGGGAAGCAAGTCTGTTCCGGCTATGCTGACCCGCTACGGCTATGTCGAGGACGCGATGAAGATGATTACGAAGACGGAAGCTCCCTCCTGGGGGTATTGGGTGGAAACAATGGGATATACGACGCTGCCTGAAACCTGGACCTTGAGTCCGCAGTTCCGGGATGCCTCTCTGAACCATGTCTTTATGGGAGATGTCTCTGCTTGGATGATGAACCAGCTTGCCGGTATCAATTATGATGCTGCCGGACCTGGTTTCCGCCACATTCTGATTACTCCTCATTTTGTGGAAGGAATGGATTGGGCGAAAGGTGAGTACCATTCCGTACGCGGATTGATCTCGAGCCAGTGGAAACGGGAGGGAGACAAAGTCACCCTTACCGTGACGATCCCGTCCGGCTGTACGGCCGATATCCGTGTCGGCGATAAGACGGAGACGGTCGGATCAGGTACATATGTGAATACTTATTAAACGAGAATACCATGAAACACTATTTCCTGTTGCTGCTGTTGATCGGATGTATCGCTTCCGGCCGGGCCGAATCCGGCTGGAAAGCGCATTGGATCAATACGGAACGTTGCCAGAGCGCGACGAATACCTGGCTGGCTTTCCGTAAAACCGTTCATATAGACAAGGTCCCGCAAACACTTACCGCCCGTATCGCTGCCGATAGCAAATATTGGTTGTGGATAAACGGCCGCTTGGTCGTCTTTGAAGGGGGATTGAAACGGGGACCTTCTCCTGATGATACTTATTACGATCCGGTCGAGATCGCGCCTTATCTGCAAAACGGTGAGAATACCATTGCTGTGCTGGTCTGGCATTTCGGCAAAAGCGGGTTCAGCCATGTGAACAGCGGGCTGGCTGCCTTGCTGTTTGAAGCGGTCGCTCCCGGAATCGAGATCGTTTCCGACAAGAGCTGGCAATGCACTGTATATGATGCTTATCAGAATACGGGTGCTCCCTATCCCAATTATCGCTTGCCGGAGAGCAATATCCGTTTTGATGCCCGGATGGAAATGTCCGGATGGAACCAGCCCGGCTATACGGGCAAGATGCCGAATGCCGAAGTTATTTCTCCTGTCGGGGGCGCACCTTTAGGCAAGTTGGTCGAGCGTCCGATACCCTTGTGGAAAGACTATGGCTTGAAGCCGTATGTCAGTGTCCGCCGGTCGGCTGCCGGCGATACGCTTTATTGCCGCCTGCCTTATAATAGCCAGGTGACTCCTTACCTGAAAGTGGAAGCTCCTGCCGGTAAGGTGATCCATATCCGGACGGACAATTATGAGGGTGGTTCACAATATAACGTCCGCGCCGAATATGTCACGCGCGACGGTGTGCAGGAATACGAGAGTTTAGGCTGGATGAACGGTCACGAGATGCTATATATCCTGCCGGAAGGCGTGAAGGTGTTGGACGTGAAATTCCGGGAGACCGGTTACAATACCGAATTTACGGGTTCTTTCAGTTGCAACGATCCGTTTATGAACGAACTTTGGAAACGTTCGGCCCGTACCTTATATATAACGATGCGCGACAGCTATATGGATTGTCCGGATCGTGAACGGGCGCAATGGTGGGGTGACGAAGTGAACGAATTGGGTGAGGCTTTCTATGCCCTTTCTCCCTCCAGTCATAAATTGGCGCTGAAAGGGATTCACGAGCTGATGAACTGGCAACGCGAAGACGGTGTGATTTTCGCTCCGGCCCCGGCTGGCAACTGGCGGAAGGAACTGCCGTTGCAAATGCTGGCTTCGGTGGGCTGGTACGGTTTCTACACCCAGTATTATTATAGTGGCGACAGTAGCTTTGTCGCCGGTATTTACGACCGTATGCACCGTTACTTGCACGAAGTATGGCAAGTGGACAAGAGTGGCCTGGTCATTGAGCGCGACGGTGACTGGAGTTGGGGTGATTGGGGAGAAAACATCGATATGGGCGTGTTGGCCAACTGCTGGTATTACTTGGCCTTGAAAGCTGAGAAGGCTTTTGCCCTCCAACTCGGAAAAACGGCCGATGCCGACGAGATCAGCCGTATGATGTACAGCATCGGGAAATGTTTCGATACGAAGTTCTGGACAGGATCATCCTATCGTTCTCCCGGCTATAAGGGAGAAACGGACGACCGCGCACAAGCGATGGCTGTCGTTTCCGGCTTAGCTTCCGCTGATAAATATCCCGCCTTGGTTAAAGTGCTGAAAAAGGAATATCATGCCAGCCCTTATATGGAAAAGTATGTGCTTGAAGCCTTGTTCCGAATGAATGAACCGTCCTTTGCTTTGGAGAGGATGAAGCAGCGCTATACGAAAATGATGAATTATCCCGAATATACGACTTTGTTCGAAGGATGGGGGATCGGCCCGGACGGGTTCGGCGGCGGTACGATCAACCATGCATGGAGTGGTGGACCGCTGACACTGTTGAGCCAGAAAGTGTGTGGCATCGAACCAACCTCTCCTGGTTTCCGTTCCTTCAAAGTTTGCCCTCAAATGGGTACTTTGACCGAAGCTTCTGCCGCGATCGACACGCATTTCGGCAAGATCGAGGTGTCGCTGAAACGGAAGGGAAAAAAGATACAAGTCGCCCTTTCCGTCCCCGAAGGAACGACCGCCGAAGTCATCTGGCCCGACGGTTCCCGAAAGAATTTCGCTCCGGGGCGTCACCTGGCGAAATAGAGCTTGCCATATCCGGATAAATAATGAAAAGGCCGAGGTCTCCGAATAGGAACCCCCGGCCTTTTTTGCTATATGCCTGTTTATACCTTCACGCCTCTTTCCTGCGTACATACACTTTATGTCTTCCCCAACCGGAAAAAGTGATCCCACTGGAAGGTTCGTGGCGGATTTTGTAAGGTATTGGTTATACGGATTTGGACCAACTGGTGTGCATTGGGGCACTTTTTTCTAACAATCCAAACCAATACATTCCCTTCGCATGTGTTGTATAGCATCTTTATATTGTCTACTTTTGCGCCTGAGTAGGAATAGGTTTTATCAAGAGAGATGGCAAAGAGAAAAAGCGTAAGGAAACCGCGGAAAAAAGTTCAAAAGACTTCGTCCTTCCTTTCCACAGTGAAGCGAATGTTTATTGGCGCCTTTATCGTAGTGGCTTGTTTTATAGGATTTCTGTTTATATATGATTTCTTTGCTCCGATGGCCGGACATGAACCGGTGGCTTTGGAGAAAAAGGGGCAGGAGACTGTTTCTTCTAAAAAGGCTGTAACCGCTCCGAAACAAAAGGTGCAGGACAAAACATCCGCCAATAAAGCTCCTGCCAAACCTTCCACAAAGACATTTAAAATCCCCGCAAATACAGAGATACCCCGCTTAAAAGAGAAACGCCAAGAGCAGGTTATCAAACATGAAGGATATACGGTTTCTTATAATTCCGAGTACCGTATAGCCAACTGGGTTGCGTATGAATTGACGGCGACGGAAGCCAAAAGCAAAAAGACGGAACGCTCTAATAAGTTTGTATCCGACCCGCAGGTGAAAGGCGCAACGGCAATGAACGAGGATTATACGCGTTCTGGCTACGACCGTGGCCATTTAGCTCCGGCAGGCGATATGAAATGGTCTGCAAAAGCCATGCGCGAGTCTTTTTATCTGAGTAATATCTGCCCGCAAAAACCGAAATTAAACCGGGGTATCTGGAAAGACCTGGAGGAACAGTGCCGTTTGTGGGCGTTGGATAACGGTTCGCTTTTGATCGTTACGGGTCCTGTCATTACAGGCGATATGAAACGGTTAGGAAAAAACAAGGTGGCGATACCCAAATCTTTTTATAAGGTATTATGTTACCATACAGAGAAGGGTTATAAAGGTATCGGATTTCTTTTCGAAAATAGGGACTATAAAGATAATTCGCTGAAATCGATGGTGATACCTATCGATAGCGTGGAAAAGGTAACAGGCATTGACTTCTTCCCGTCTATCCCCGACGATCAGGAAAAAGAAATGGAGGCGACGGTCGATTGGAGCAGCTGGTCGTTTTAATGCATATATCCGAAAAATTTTGGAGGCTACACTTTGAAATCCGGTCGGAACCGGAACAATAGATTTTAAAAGAATGTTGTATTCTTATGGTATAAAAGCCTGGGTATGCAATTTATAATCAGAATATAATAATAACAAATAACTAAATGCAAGTTATCATGAATGGTAAATTAATCCCCGTTTTTGTATTGGCAGCATTGATGTCGTGTAGTCAGCCACCGGTGAAGGAGCAAGGTCCCCGCCCGGTGAAATTGACGGAAGTGACCTCATTGAACCTTGTGGAAAAGTCGTTTAGCGGTGTCGTATCGCCGGACCAGTTCAGTGATCTGGCCTTTAAAATGTCTGGACCGCTGATTTCGCTGAATGTGGATGAAGGGCAAAAAGTCCGTACGGGACAGGTTGTAGCAGAGATCGACCCACAGGATTTCAAATGGGAATATGAAGCGAAGAAGGCTTCTTTTCAAACAGCCGAAGCACAGTTGCAACGTGCGAAGAAGCTGTTATCCAAACAGGCTATCTCGAAGCAGGAGTATGAGACGACCGAAGCCTCTTATTCCAACGCAAAGGCTGCATTCGAATATGCACAGAACCAGCTGGAACAAACGAAACTGCGTGCTCCGTTCGATGGATTTATCCAGAAGAAGTATGTAGAGAACTATCAGAAGGTACAGGCCGGGCAGGGGATCGTTTGCCTGATCAACCCGAACAAGTTGCAGATTCAGTACACGATGCCTGAAACGAACATTACCTATTTCTCCACTCCTTATCAGATCTATGTGGAGTTTGACAACTATAAGGGAATCCGTTTCAAAGCGAAGGTGAAGGAATATGTGGAAGCGTCTCCCGATGGTTCCGGTGTTCCTGTCTTCCTGTATATCGACGATCCCGAATTTAATCTGAACAAATACAAAGTGGCTGTCGGATTCTCCTGCCGTGTGGTGTTGCATATCGAGAGTGCAAGCTTTAACGAGGGAGCGGTGCTGGCGCCTCTTTCCGCCATTGTAGCCAGTGAAGAAAATAACGACAAATTTGTCTTTGTCTATAATGCCCAGTCACAAAAGGTGGAACGTCGCCAGATCGAAGAATCAGGACTGGTTGGAAAAGACAATGTTGTGATAACCAAAGGACTGAATGCCGGTGACCAGGTCGTTTCGGCCGGAGCTACCCGTCTGGTTGAAGGACAACAGGTAAAAGTATTAACAGATTAAGCTGATAAATAATGAATCTTCCAGTATATTCCTTAGAGAATAAGAAGATTATATATTTCTTTTTGGCAGTGATGCTGATCGGGGGTATATATTCTTTCTTTAAATTGCCGAAAAAGGAGGACTCGCCTTTCGTAATCAAACAGGCTGTTCTGGTTACGCAATATCCGGGTGCTACTCCTCTGGAGGTAGAAAAATTGATAACGGAACCTATCGAACGGGAAATTCAGTCCATGTCGGATGTTTTTCAGATCAAGTCTGAATCTTATTTCGGCATGTCGAAGATCTCGATCGAATTGCAACCGACTTTGGCTCCGGATTATATGCCGGTCAAGTGGGATGAATTGCGCCGTAAGGTGGCTAACATACAACCCCGCCTTCCGAGCGGTGCTTCCGCCATTAACGTGAGCGATGACTTCGGGGACGTGTTCGGTATCTATTATGCCTTGACTGCCGACGAAGGCTTTACTTATGACGATATGCGCGATTGGGCGCAGAAGATCAAGACCGAGCTGACTCCTATCCAAGGAGTGCAGAAGGTCTATCTGTTTGCGGAACAAACGCAGGTTGTGAATGTGCGTATCTCCGTTCCCAAGCTGGCAAACCTGGGGATCGACCCGAACTCGATCCAGCAAGTCCTGCAGACCCAGAACCTGCTGGTCAATACAGGCGAGATCATGACCGGGACTTACCAGCTTCGTGTACGTGCCGAAGGTACTTATAAAAGCATAGAGGATATACGCGACCAGCTGATCGTGACAAAGGGAGGAGGCGAAGTGCGCCTGGGCGATATCGCTATCATCGAACGTGGCTATATGGACCCACCTTCCAACCTGATGCGTGTGGATGGCAAACGGGCCATCGGTATCGGTGTGGCTACGGGTGCGAAAGACGACGTGGTGGCTGTCGGCGATGCTGTTGCCGAACATTTGAAAGAGATGGAGCAGCTTTTCCCGATCGGTATGGAACTGAAAACCATTTATCCGGAAAACCAGATTGCCAACGAAGCGAATAACGGGTTTATCCTGAACCTGATCGAATCGTTGCTGATCGTAATTGTGATTATCTTCCTTGTGATGGGATCGCGTGCCGGTATGCTGGTGGGCAGTTCGCTGCTTTTCTCGGTAGGCGGTACGTTGCTGATTATGCTGATCTGGGGTGTCGGGCTGAACCGTACGTCCCTTGCCGCTTTCATCATTGCGATGGGTATGCTGGTGGATAACGCGATTGTGGTGACTGATAATGCGCAGGTCGGTATCAAGCGAGGCTTATCGCGTTACCAAGCGTTGGTCGATGGAGCTACCAAACCGCAGTGGGCGTTGTTGGGTGCGACCTTTATCGCTGTTTGTTCTTTCTTACCGATGTATTTGGCGCCGGCTTCTGTGGCCGAGATTGTCAAGCCGTTGTTTATCGTGCTTGCCGTGTCTCTCGGACTGAGTTGGATATTGGCTTTGACACAGACAACGACTTTCGGTAGCTTTATCCTGAAAGAAGCCAAGCCGGGTGAGTCAAAAGATCCGTATGACACGAAGTTGTATCATCAGTTTGAGAAAGTCCTGGCCCGTCTGATTAAGCGTCGTTATCTGACACTTACTTCGGTAGTGGCGACTTTGTTCTTATCCTTGTTTATCATGGCGATCATGCCGCAGAGTTTCTTCCCGATCATGAGCAAGCCCTATTTCCGTGCCGACCTGATCTTCCCGGAAGGGTATGGTATCGACGATGTGGAAAGGAATGTGATCAAGATCGAGGACTATCTGAAGAATAACGAGAAGATCAAATCCTATTCGTTCACGTTGGGAGGCTCGCCGGTGCGTTATTACCTGGCAAGTTCTTCTATCGGCCCGAAACCGAACTTTGCTAATGTCTTGATCGAAACCAAGGATGCAAAAGATGCGCAGAGCGAAGAAAATAAGTTCTATGAATATATGGTCGCTAACTATCCGGATATTTTGACCCGTTCAGCTTTGTTTGCTTTGTCTCCTGTGCCCGATGCTGCAATTGAAATCGGGTTTGTTGGTGATAATATCGATACGCTGGTGGCTCTGACGCAGCGTGCACAAGAGATCGCCCGCAAGAATGACATGGTGATGGAAGTGCGCAACAGTTGGGGAAACAAGGTTCCGGTATGGAAGCCGTTGTACTCGCAGGAAAAAGGTCTTCGCTTGGGTATTACCCGCCAGCAGATGGCCTATTCGCTTCGTTCGGCAACCAATGGCGTGCCTTTAGGAGAATATCGCGAGGGGGATGTGTTCATGCCGATCCTGCTGAAAGATGCTGACCGGGATTCCATGAACTTGAACGATATCAAGACCTTGCCGGTCTACAGCGCCAAAGGCCGTTCGGTCAAAGTGGAGCAGGTGATCGACGACTTCTCGCTCGATTACGAGTACAGCGTCGTGAAGCGTTATAATCGCCAGCGTTATATGATGATGCAGTGTGAACCGAAACGTGGCGCCAATACAATGGCAGCTTTCAGCCAGTTGTGGCAGGAGATCCAGCAGGAGGTGCAGGTTCCCGAAGGATATAAACTGCAATACTTCGGCGAACAGTCCGAACAGGATAAAGGTAACAAGGCGATTGCCGCCAATATCCCGTTGATGTTCGGTTTGATTTATCTCACCTTGTTGTTCCTTTTCCCGAAATACTACCGGAAGCCGGTCTTGATCATGTGTATGTTGCCTCTGATCTTCATCGGTGTGGTATTGGGATTGCTGGTGTTCGGCAAGTCGCTCGATTTCTTTGCCATGTTAGGTCTGTTAGGCCTGATCGGTATGAATATCAAGAATGCGATCGTGCTGGTGGACGAAATTGGATTGCAGCTTGACAGTGGCCTGTCGCCGGTCAATGCGGTGATCGAGGCAACCAAGACGCGTATCGTTCCGGTAACGATGGCATCGGGCACAACGATCCTGGGCATGTTGCCATTGTTGGGTGATGCCATGTTTGCCGGTATGGCGGCGACGATTATGGGAGGTCTGTTCGTTTCGACCATCCTGACGATCTTCGTGCTTCCGGTGACCTATTGTATATTCTTTAAGATTAAATCGGTATAATAATATGAGAAATAAAATAATTATCGGTTGTATGCTGTTGGGGGCTTTATCTGTGGGAGCACAGGAAAAGCCCGTCACGGCTGCAGACTACAAGCAGAAAGTGCTTGAATATAGCCGTCAGATCAAACAGAGTGCGGAAGAGCGTATCGCGATGCAGCATGCTATCAAGGCGGCCAAGACCGCTTTCTTCCCGGCTCTCGACTTCTCCGGCAGTTACCAGGACCGTATCAATAAGTACGATTTGGATTTCGGTCCGGGTATGTCTGTCGAAATGGATCACAATACTTATAGTTTGGGAGCTACCGTAAGTCAACCTGTTTATGCCGGCGGACAAATCTACAACAATTACAAGGCCGCCCAGATACAGGGACAGATCGCTTCCGAAGCAGAAGACCTGACGACGGATAATATCGTGTATGCCGCCGACCTGAACTATTGGTCTGCGGCTGCCCGCAAAGGTATGTACGATGTCATGTGCCAGTATGTCGATATCGTGCAGGAATTGGCAAACGTGCTGACTACCCGTTTCAATGACGGGCAGATCAGTAAGACAGACCTCTTGCAGGTACAGTCGCGTTTGAAAGAAGCGGAATTGAACAAAAGCGCTGCGTACAAAGACTATCAGATTGCCTTGCAAAACCTGAACGTGCTGATGGGAGTTCCTCCTATGACACCGGTAGAGATTGCCGATGCCATCACGATGGTTCAGCCGTTGCCCATGCACATAGGGGAAGAGGCTGCTTTGCAGAACCGGCCGGATTTCACGATCTCTAAATTGAATATCGAATACCAGAAACGGCAGATCAACCTGTCAAAAGCAAAGTATAATCCGACACTGGCTATCGGTTTCCAGGGAACCTGGGGCACTCCGATGTTGAACGTGAAAGGGTCCGACCAGCTTTGGACACCTGCCGTGTTCGCCTCCCTGAAGATACCTTTGTTTCGTTGGGGAGCCCGTTTCAAAGAAGTGAATTCTCAGAAAGCTATCTTACGCAGTAAGGAATATGCGATGGATTATACACGCGATCAGATTTCTCAGGAAGTCGCCAACTCTTGGACCAGCCTGACGGAAAACACGAAGCAAATCAATGTCGCTGAAGAGGCCTGCAAGATTGCTGAAGAAAATCTCGACCTGAATACGTTCAGCTATAATGAGGGAAAACTTCCGATCCTCGACGTCCTTTCCGCCCAGCTTTCCTGGATTCAGTCCTATAGCAGCCTGATCCAGACCTGGTATCAGCAGAAAGCGTCCCTCGCCCAATATAATAAAGCGGTGGGTATTCGTCGCCTGCAGTAATCGGAAAACACCTTTATCACAATCTTTTTAGGCACGGATTTCACTGATTTACACGGATGAATTTATTTTTTCCGTGTTTTCCGTGAAATCCGTGCCTAAATTATATCTATTAGTAAGCTAAATTTTGCTTCGACACAGCTCCTTGCCAAGAGCAGAAACAAATGCAAATATTATTGAAACTCCTTTTTCAGTTTCTCCACCCATTTCAGTATCCGTTCCTCCGTCTGTTCGGACTGGTTCTCGATATCGAGGGGAAGTCCCAGGAAATGTCCTTCCTTAACGGCCCGTGATTGGGTGAAATGGTAGTCGTTGACAGGCATGAAACCGACCAGTTCCGCATTGCTTTGGGTAAAGGCTTCCGCCAGAATGCCGATCCCATCGACGAAATTGTCGGGATAGCGTTCTTGGTCTCCGAGCCCGAATAGGGCGACTTTCTTGCCCGTCATGTCGATGGATTTTATTTCCGGCATGAACTCGTCCCAGTAAGTCGGCAGTTCTCCGTCGAACCAGGTGGAAGTTCCGGCGATAATATTGTCGAACGATTCGAACTCCTCGCGTGTCGCCCCTTCTATCGGGATCAGGACGACTTCGTTTTCTGCGAATGCTTCTTGTATTTTCAAAGCGACTACGGCTGTTTTAGCGGTTGTGCCACCATAGAATAAACCTATTTTCTTCATTTTGTATGTTGTTTATAGAAAGTGTGTCGAAACTATCCTGT
>ERZ791858.1037-NODE-1037-length-17490-cov-12.784284_pt1 | contig 17490 bp, 21 predicted proteins | sample MGYA00510284_ERZ791858 | MGnify/ENA primary metagenome ERZ791858 (study PRJEB30046, sample SAMN00792077) | human gut metagenome | study: EMG produced TPA metagenomics assembly of the A metagenome-wide association study of gut microbiota in type 2... | reverse complement strand
ACTCGGCGTGGATGCGGTCACGGGCCTGCTGCTGGTAGGGTCTCAGTTCCTGCCCCATCAGAATGCCCCCTGCGTCCAGCCCTGCGAGGGTGCCGCCTTGGGTGCCGGGGGCGGCAGGAAGCGCTGCACCTCGTTGCTCTGGCCGGTCTCACCGGCGTGAGGGCCGCTCTGTTTGGTGTACTCCCGGACGCCCAGCTTGCAGATGCCCTTGGCACCTACCACCTCGTTCCAGCGGGGGCGGAAGGTTTCGCCCCGCTTGCACTGGCCGATGCTCTCAAAGAACGCGCCCAGCAGACCCTGGGTCTTGGTATGCAGGTACAGGCGGTGGGTCACGGTGGTGTCGCCCTTGGCCCCGCCATAAATGCGCAGGGTCAGTTTTGCCATGGAGCAGGGCGGCAGCTTGGCCCCGCCCTCATAGCGGGCACGCTCCATCTGGGTCACTTCAAAGGGGTACTCGCCCTCCGGCAGCAGCACGAATTCCTGCTGCTCGTTGGTAAACTCGTCATCCCACCCCAAAGCGAAACCTTCGTTGTTCATCTCGTTCATAATGCTTCTCCTTTATTTAATGTACGTTAAAACGGCAGGTCACGGCTGTCCAGAACCATCTGCAGCACCTGCGGCCATGCGGCGATCAGGCAGCCCTCCACAAAATCCATGGGGTAGTCCTTGATGGGCATATCCTCCGGGAAGTAGCCCCGCTCGCCCACTACATGCTGCAGCTCTTCCGGAGTCACGTTGTTGGCGCTCATGAGCGGAGCCAGTTTTTCCGGCACGCCCAGGGCGACCAGATTCGGCGTGAGCAGGGCCTTAGGAACCTCTTCACGGGGCGGTTCCGGCTGTGCCTGCGGGGTGGGCAGGATGTCGGCATCCGGCTGATGTTTGGGCTGCAGGGCAGGAGCCGGGGCGTGCTGCACCGGCGTCTGGGTAGCTGCCGGTGCGCTGCCGCCGGGCAGGCAGTGGGCAATGCTGGCGTAATCAAAGGGCACCTCCTCCGGCAGGTCAAAGCGGTTCTTGGCGTCCCAGCAGGCGTGGTGGGTGGTGTACAGCACCCGCTTGCCGCCGCTGGCCTTGTTCTTGGCGTTTGGGCCGCTGCCGGCCTTTTCCACCACCGTTTTGTAGTTGGCGAACAGCAGCATATCGCACCACTCCTGCAGCAGCGGGGCCACCTGCTTGCTGGTTTTCATGCCCCAGCGGTCGTAGTTGCCCACGGCGTCCGGTTGCTCAAACTTGGTGATGGCGGCATGGGCCAGCACCACCACATTGTGGCCGGCGTTCAGCACCTCTTCCAGGGCATCCAGCAGCTTGCTGAACTCCTCCTTGACGTAGGTGTAGCCCTTGCCGTAGCCAAAATCTTCGATGCCGTTGACCTTGGCACGGGCGCACACCGCCTGGATGCACAGGCGCTCGGCCCAGTCGGCTGTGTCGATGATCAGCGTGCTGCAGGGCACGTTGCCTTTGCGCACCTCGGCCACCTCGTCCAGCAGCATGGCCCAGCTGGTGGGCTGGGGCAGGCGGGCCACGTTCAGGCGCTTGGTGCCGCCCTCGGTGTCGATGAACACAGGGCTCGGGAAGTGGGAGGCAAAGGTGCTTTTGCCGATGCCCTCCGGGCCGTACAGCACAGTTTTGACGGGGGCGGTCTGGATGCCGCTGGTGACTGCATACTTGCTCATTTAAAACGCTCCTTTCGTCCAGCTCCGGGGCTGGGGCTTCTCTTCGGGCGGCACGGCGTCCTTGACCATGCCGTCCTCAATGATGATCTGGCACTCACTGCCGGTGGAAACGCGGGTAGCAATGGCCTGCAGGCCCTCGGCTTCCAGCCAGGCGGAAAACTCCTGCAGGGTGGTCATGTCCATCTGCTCCAGCTTGTCCAGCAGAACAAAGCCGCAGTCCGGGTTCAGCCGGCGCACGATGGCGGCGGCCACCCGCAGCTGGTCACTGCCGGACATATCCCGCCAGTGCTTGCCTTTGTAAGTAAGGACGCCGTCCTCCACGCTCAGCCCCGGCAGCGGCAGGTCTGCGCCGTTCAGCAGGGCCATGCGGTCGGCACGCTTCTGCTGGATGGATTCGGTCAGGCGGTCGTACTCGCTGGCGTACTGGGCGGCTTCGTCCTCAGCCCGGGATTTTTCCAGGTTGGCCCGCACCTTGCGGTTGGTCTCCTCAATGTCCCGGATGGAGGCTTCCAGCTCGGCGGTGGATTCGTCTTGCAGCTGGGAGACGGTCTTTCTTGCAGTTTCCCGCTGATTGAACAACTTGGTGTGCTTGGCGTCCAGTTCATCTGCCAGCTGCTGCAGTGTGGCAATGCGTTCCCGGGTGCGCTTCAGCTCGTCCACACACTGCTGCACCTGCTGTTCAAGCTCTGCATACTGGGCCCGCAGGCGCTGGTTCTCGCCATTCCGGGCCAGAATGTCCTGCTGCTGGCGGATGAGCTCGGAGGCGCTCACCGGCTCGTCCGGGGCTTCCGGGTAGGAGATCATTTCCTCGGCAAAGTGCTTTTTCTGGGCGGCCAGCTGACCGGTGAAGGTGCGCTTGTCGTACAGGCCCTTGATCTCCAGATCCCGGGTGTGCAGCTCGGCCCCAATGCCGATGATGCGCAGCAGGATGTCAGCCTTTTCCTTGTCGCTGGCGTCCATGAAGCGGGGCAGGTCGAGGGCCAGCGGCTCCACAAAGGCGTTGAGCAGCTGCTGGCCGCTGCGGCGGCCCGTGGGGTCGGTGACGGTCAGGCTGGCATTTTTGCCCTTGCGCTCCACCACCACGCCGTTGGACAGTGTGACCTTGAGGTGAGCAGGAGCGATAGCACCGTCCCGCTGTGCGGCGTCCGGACGGAAACGGTCCCCGCCCAGGGCCCACGCCAGGGCGTCCAGCACGCTGGTCTTGCCCTGATTGTTGTTGCCGCCCACGAGGGTGAGCCCGGTGGGCGACGGGGTGAGCGCAACGGCCTTGATGCGCTTGACGTTCTCGGCTTCCAGCGCCGTGATCTTTACAGACATTGTGATACCTCCCCTTGAATTTGTCCCAGTGTACGGATGAGCTGATTGGCGACGGCTTCCCGCTGCTCCTGCGGCAGCTTGCGGAGGGACGGAATCACCATTTTGCCGATGTTCTGGAAAGAACGGTCGGCCAAAAGTACGTTGTCATAGGAGCTGTGGGCATCCTGTTCGCTGCCGGAAGCGGTCTGTTCCAGCTGTGCCCGCAGGTCGGCGGTCATCTCGGCGGCCATTTCCCTGGCCTGACGCTCCACCTCTTCCTTGTCCACCACCGCAGTGATGGGCTGCTTCTTGAGTGCATCATTCTCGGCCTTGAGCTTGTCGCCCCGGAGCTTGGCCGCTTCGGCCATCTGCCGGGACCCCTCCAGCTGCTTCTCGGCCTCCTGCGCCCGGGTTTCGGCCTTGCTCTGCAGCTTCCAGGCTTCTTCCTCTCGGGCCTCGGCTTTGTCTGCACGGTCTTTTTCCTGCGAGACCTTCAGGCCCAGCCGGTTGCAGTCTTTGGCGGTGCTCAGCTGGTCGGCGCGGGCCTTGTCCCGTTCGGATTCGGCCTTTTGGGCACGTTCGGTCAGGCCGTTGATGTCGGCGTGGGCGGCTTCCAGATGCGCTTCTGCGGTATCGGCGCGCTCTTTCTCGGCTTTGAGCTGGGCCAGCAGCTCCTGCACCCGCTGGCTGTCCCCGGCGGCTGCGGTGAGCTGTTCGGCACAGCCGGAGCGGGCGATCAGGTTCAGGTCCTTGCGGGAAAGTTCAGGGATTGAAGTTAATTGTTCAACAGTTGAACCTTTAAAACCTTCACCTGTTTGCAGCATATTCCAGACGCTGGATTTGCTCATGCCCTTGCTCTCATACCACTTTGTCCATGTACCGCCACCATAGCGGCCAGCCTTGGCCGTCAGGGCGTGCATTTTGGCAACGTAGATGCAGGAAATGAGGTATTCATCCTGCGCGGTGCCGTAGTGCAGATCGAACTGCTGATCGGTCTCCACGGCCTGTTCGGACAGCTCGCCCAGAGCGGAAAAGTCAAAACCGGGTGCCGAAGGCATCGGCACAGAAGAACCGCCCGCCGATGCGACAGGGACCGATTCGCAGTTCTGCAGGGATGTCGCGGGGGTCGATGCGCTTGCATCCGCCCCGCTCTCCGAGGTGGTCGGCGTTGCCGCTGCGGCATTCTGCGCAGCATTCTCTGCCGTAGTCACAGCAGCATCCGCATTCTGGGCAGGTGTACGTGAGAAAATCTCCTTTGCTTTTTTGATGTCAGCAAGAATCTTTTCCATTTCCTGCTGCGGTGTCATGTCCTTGCGGCTACCATTCGGAGTAAAGAACTGACCAAGCAGCTCTCTTTTTGCGGCAACGCCTTTCAGATTCTGGGTGCAGGTGATAGTCAGGCAGTAACGGCCATCGGATCCATAGTCCGATGCACGAATATCTTTGGAAAACGCGCCAAAAATCTCTCTGTCTGGATAAGTGTCTTTGATCCATGCGGAGACCTGAGACAGAAAGTCGAAGTCCAGACTATGCACTCGACAAGTGCATTTATCCTTGATAGAGCCAGCAAACTCTGACGCATAGGTGAGGGTCTTGCTCATCCGGCATTCGTAGCCCTGAGTCTCCCGGCGGACAGTTCTAGTACTTTCATCCCATTGATAGTTTCCGTATGGCATGGCGTAGGGGCATCCCCAGCACTCATGGCCGGGTGCATAGCCGGATAGGCGGTTGCCAGTGGTACTGGCATCGGTGGATTTCTTCACTCGCCGTCCGCATTTGCAGATATAGGTGGTCATACCCGCACCTCCATCTCCTTCAGGCGGTTCAGCATCTCGGTCTGCAATGCGGGGCGCAGGGGCTGGAGGGTGTTGTTTTTCCAGCCGTAGCACAGGATAGTGCCGTAGATCTTCTGCCCGCGGTAGATGCGGTTCAGACCCCGGCCATAGATGGGGTACACCAGCACCGCCGGGGTGCGGGGCAGCACCTTCTGCTCACAGGGGCACTGCAACAGCGCCTCGATGCCCTGCAACGTGTCCGGCAGGGCGGTGACTACCGGGGCTTTGCCCGGCTCGATCAGGATTCCTTTCATAATGCTACCTCCTGTGTATAACCGTGTTTGGTGCAGAGCTTTTCCAGCTCGTTGTAGTAAAGACCATGGGCAAACTGTGCGCTGTGCTGCAGATCCTGCTGGAAGGTATCCGAGAGGACTGCCAGCACCTCCAGCGCCGCCAGTGCCTGCCCAAGGGCGGATGCCGTGTTCTGCAACAGGTCGGTGTTCTGGTCCTTGCGGAAAGAACAGTCCTGCACATAATACCGCCCCGGGCGAAGTTTGCCGTCCGCAAAGCCCTGCTCAAGATAAGCCGTTGCGGCGGCAAGCTTGGATGCGCTGGTGTTGAGCGCTGCCAGCTGCTCGTAGATCATGGCAGACTGCCATTCCGGCACGCTGCGGACGTAGCCCAGCAGCGATTTTTGTGTTTCGGTCAACATCGTTCTTGCGAAAACCTCCGAAAATGTGATATCATCGGGGTGATGGGGCGTTCAAACTCATCATCCCTTTGCAGGCTCTCCGGTGCTGGTAACACCGGAGGGCTTTTTTGTTTTTCAGCAGCATATACTTGCCGTAGCTCAGCCCGGCGGCGTCCGCTGCCCGGCAGTCTGCCCGGAAGGCGGCGTCCCGCTCCTCGGCGTTCCGTTTGCGCTGGGCGGCAGTTTCTTCCTTGGGGTAGGGGCTGCTGATCTCATCCTTCTTTTTTGCCCACCACGCTGCTGTTCTGGCGCGGTGACGCTTCTCTGCGCACGCCGGGCAGAACCGCTTGGCGTGGTAGACGTTGTGCATCACCTTGCCGCAGCCCTCGCAGACGCGGGTGGAGGTGTAAGGGTTTGTATCAGCCATGGTCAACTCGCCTTTCTGTGGTTGGCGGGCTTGACGGTGTGCTGCGGCTGCTGATGCACCTTCTGCCGCTTTGCGCTGCGCTTGTACTGCTGATTCTCGCGGTGCAGCTCGTACAGAGTAAGGCCAAGGGCGGCCGCCGTGCCAAGCACAGCGTACAGCACCAGCGGGGCGCGGGCGGCAGCTGCGCCGTAGGCGTAGCCGCCCCAGACCATCAGCAGCAGGGTGATGCCCGCCTCGGCAAGGCCGAGGGCTTTCATACCCAGCAGAAAGCCGCACAGGGCAAAGCCTGCAAGGGTGACAGCGTTCAGTTTTTTCATGGTGATCTCCTTTCACTTTACGGCGTCCATCTGCCGCAGCAGGGCAGGGACGTTGATCCTGATGCAGCGGCCAGACATGATGTGGGGGATGTTGCCCTCCTTCAGCTGCTTGCGCAGGTAGCACTCCGACAGGCCGGTGGCGCGGGCAGCGTCCTTAACGTTCATGAACGGTGTCTCCGGGACGGCTTTTGCTTTGCGTGCCATAATAACCTCCTTTATTTCTTTTCGGGTGTGCCGCTTTCCAGCGCGGCGTTCATCACCTCGTCAAAGCCGGGCAGGCCAAAGGCGATGATCTGCAAATGGGAGAGCCGGGCATCCAGCTTTGCCTGCCAGTCGCGCTCGATCTGGGCGGAGCGGCGCTCGTTGTCGCAGTTCCTGGCGTGCCGGGCGCGGACGTCGGCCAAAAGGTTCTTGGTGGCGTTGCGCAGCTCCACAAAGTTGTCGTGGTTCTCGCGGGCAAGGGCAAGGTTCTGCTGCGCCTCGCTCACGCTTTGCAGCGCCGCCCGGATGCGGGCATCCTGTAACGTCTGCCGGCATTTGTGCTGCTCGGCAAGCTGCTTCTCCATGGCGTTGAAGGCCGCAATGTACTTCAGCTTCCACTGCACCGCCTCCTTGCCGGTAAAGCCCATGGCCAGCAGCGAAAAGCCGTCCCGGTTCATCAGGTACATGGGGTACTTCTTGCCAGTCCCTGCGGTGTACTCGCTTTTGAAGAACATCTGGGTCACAGCGCAATTTTGCGCCGTGAGATTGTTGATGGCTTTGAGCACGTCCTTGTGCTCCTTGCAGAAGCGCTTGGCAATCTCCCGGCTGGATGCCACCGGCTCGCCGTTCTGGGTGGATAATACTATGTCGTTCATGGTGGTAGGTACCTCCTTGTGGGTGGCTCCCTTTTGCGGTAGAATAGGGCAGAAGGGAGGTGAAAATTATGCAGATGATTCCTGTTTCTTCGTCGAATCTGGAAAGCGTTGGCTATGAGAATGGTGTTCTTTGCATCGCATTCCACGGCGGACGCATTTACGAATACACCGGTGTGCCGGAAAGTGTCTATCAAGGGCTGATGGCCGCTTCATCGCACGGTAAGTATTTCCATGCTTATATTCGTAACGTGTATCCGTATAGCCGCATTGCTTAATCGGTGACGACAAAAACAAGTGCGGGCCCCTCGGCATTTACTGTTTTGAACTGATACGGCTCGACACGGTAAGATGCCACACCTTCTCGACTGGATAGTTCTGTAACGAGCTGCTCAGTCGAGGCATTCTTCATCGCCCAGCGTTCCGGTTCCAGCGGTTCGCTGGGCTTTTTGTTGTTGTCCATGTGTTTGACCTCCTTTGAAAAGATAAAAGTGTAATTAAAATCCACTTTTTCGGCAAAAAAAGATGGAATCCCGCTGCTGCATATCCATGCCGAGAGCGTTTGCCAAGGTGTCGATTTCGCTGGCCTTGAACTCATACTCGTTGTCGATCTTCATCTGTAAAGCATAAGGAGACAAGCCCATAATTTCAGCGAGCGCCTTGTATTTAAGCCCGGAGCCTGCAATTACAGCGCGTAAAGCAATTGTGTCTGTCATTTTTGTTCACCTCCTTTCGCGGTGGAATTAAATTCCACACCCACATGATAGCACTGCGTTGAACAGAAGTCAACTCTTTTTGAAGAAAAAATAAAAAATACTTGAATGTCATTCAACTATGTGATAAGATAAGAGCGAAAGTTGGTGATTTTATGGCAACTCTATACGACAGAATCAGAAGCCGCCGCACAGAGCTTGGCTTAACTGTTGAAGAACTGGCTCACAAGATGGGGTATAAGGATAAGTCCTCTATCAGTAAAATAGAAAACGGAAAGGCGGATATTCCACAATCCAAAATTGCCGCATTTGCAGATGCACTGGAAACGACCCCCGCCTACCTGATGGGCTGGGAAGAGCAGCCGCGCCCGGTAGAGCGTGCCCAAAAGCCCATCCCGCCGGGGTTCCGCCCGCTGCCGGAGATGGTGCAGGTGCCGCTGATCGGCACCATTGCGTGTGGCACGCCCATTACAGCGGAGCAGAACATTAAAAGCTATATCGGCATCCCGGCGGCGTGGCACGCGGACTTTGCACTGGAATGCCACGGCGACAGCATGGCACCCACGATATGCGATGGCGATGTGGTGTGCATCCGCAGCCAGCCGGAGGTGGAGCAGGGGCAGATCGCGGCGGTGCGCATCGGCGAGGAAGCTACCCTCAAGCACTTTTACCGCCAGGGCGATGTGGTAAGCCTGATCGCCGATAACCCCGCCGTATGCCCGCCCATGGTGTTTGCAGGGCAGGAGTTGGAGGAGATGGCCATTGAAGGGCTGGCGGTAGGGTATTGCCGGGGGTTGGTGTAAAAAAACGCCCCCGGCGCTGGAGCACCGGGAGCGGGAAGGAAAGGTGTGCTGCATGGCAAGCATCAAGAAAAAGCTGGACAAGAACGGTAATGTAGTCTATCAGGTGCAGGCCAGCAACGGACGCGGGCGGCGGGTATGGCGCACCTTCCGGCCTGAGCCGACATGGAGCAACCGGACTGTGCAGCGGGAGTTGCAGCGCTTTGCCGCAGAGCTGGAAAGCCAACTGGAGGACAGGGAAGTGCTGACCCGCGAGGAGACCATCCAGCAGGCCGCTGCGCAGGCCGTAGAAGCTGCCAAGGTCAAAACCCTACGCCAGTATGCCGGGGCGGTCTATCTGCCGGAAAAGGCGGCTACCGTGTCCGAAAAGACCCGTGCCAGCTACACGCAGCTGCTGGAGCAGCACGTTTTCCCGGTGCTGGGCGATGTGCCGATGCAGGATATCACAGCCGCCATGCTCAAGGCGCTTCTGGCCGGGCTGCCGGAGCGCTTTGCCTTTGCCAGCAGGGTAAAGGTGTACGCGGTGCTGCACGGGATGTTCAAGGCGGCAGTGATGGACGACACGCTGGACGTAAACCCCATGGACAAGGTGCCGCGCCCGAAGCAGTCGAAGGATGCCGCGCTCTCTGCGGAGCACAAGGCCTTTACCGCAGAGGAAATGCGGTACATCCTGCGCTGCCTGAAAGAAGAGCCGCTCAAGTGGCAGGCGTTCGTTCTGCTGCTGATCGACACCGGCTGCCGCCGCGGCGAGGCCTGCGGCCTGCAATGGCGTGCCGTGGATCTGGATGCCGGGACGATCACCATCGAGCGGAACTTACAGTACACGGCAGCGCGCGGCGTGTACGAGACCATGCCCAAGAACGGCAAGGTGCGTGTGGTTGATATCTCGCCGGATGTGGCAGAGCTGCTGCGGGCGCTGCGCCGCACCCAGCCGGTCACAGTGCGGTGGGTGTTCACGCAGGACGACAGCGCGGAGCCCATGCACCCGGACACGCCCACGCGCTACTTCCAGCGGTTTGGCAAGCGGTTCGGCATCGAGCACTTCCACCCGCACAAGCTGCGCCACACCTCGGCCAGCATTGCCATCACAAACGGTGCAGATGTGGTCAGCGTGGCTGCCCGCCTTGGGCACTCCGACAGCAGCACCACGCTGCGGATGTACGCCCACGCCAACGAGGAAAGCATCCGCCGTGTTGGTCAGACCGTGCGGGATGCCCTGCGGGAACCGGCGCAGAAGAAAGCATAAAAATACAGCGCCCGCCTTGCTTAAAATGACCGCAACATAAACCGCAACATCTATGTAAAAATGTAACAAATGATGTAAAGTGTCGAAATGGAACGAAATTAAAAAATAGGCGAATCAGCAACGAAAAACAAGAAATAGAATGAAACGAAAAATTGCGAAAAAATGGACTTTTTTAGCTCGTAATGAGCAGGTCGCCTGTTCGAATCAGGTCAGTAGCTCCAAAGAGAAACCCCCGAAAGTTGGCTTGTAAAGCCGGTTTTCGGGGGTTTTTGTTTGTGCGGAAAAGCAAAGCCGCCGCACTCTGCCCGGAAACTCCGGCAGCAGAATGCGGCGGCGTATTGATCCAAAAAACTTACTTAGAGATCTTCTGGCCAATCCAGATGCAGATGCAGGCACCGATTACCGAGATGGCAAAGGAAGAAAAGCTGCCGGAGGCGTGGATGCCCAGCAGGCCAAACAAAAACTCGCCCACAAAGCTGCCCAGCACGCCCATCAGGATGTTGCGGCCAAGGGAAGTTTCCGTGCCCATAAAGCGCCCGGCCAGATATCCGGCCAGCGCACCCACCAGCACGCCCACAAAAAGGGAGGCCAGCACGCCCACCAGCGTCAGCAGGCCGGTCAGGCAACCCACCAGTACGCACAGCAGGGCAACGATAAGCAAAATCGTTAAAGTGATCATAGGTTATACCTCCTTAAAAATTATGGCTCTGCCTGCTGCCCGGCGGCTTCGCGGGCGGTGCGGCAGATGTCTTTCAAACAGCATTTTTCGCATTCCGGCTTGCGGGCGTTGCACACCGCACGGCCGTGCATCACAAAGCGGTGGCAAAGGTCGCTGCCTTCCTCCGGCGGGATGATCTTCCATAGCGCCATCTCCACCTTTTGCGGCTCCTTAACGCCGTCTACAAGGCCGATCTTATTGCACAGCCGGATGCAATGTGTGTCGGTAACGATGGCGGGCTTGCCGAACACATCCCCCATGATGAGGTTTGCGCTCTTGCGCCCTACGCCGGGCAAAGCGAGCAACTCCTCAAAGGTATTGGGCACACGGCAGTTGTATTGATCCCGCAGCATCCGCATACAAGCCGAGATATCCCGCGCCTTGGAGTGTCCCAGCCCGCAGGGCTTGACGATGGCTTCAATGTCCTCCGGCTCGGCGGCAGCCAACGCCGCCACGCTGGGGTATTTTGCAAACAACTCCTCCACCACAATGTTCACCCGGGCATCCGTGCACTGAGCTGCCAGCCGCACGCTGACCAGCAGCTGCCATGCGTGGTCGTAGTCCAAGGTGCAACCAGCATCCGGGTATTCGGCCTTGAGACGCCGGATGACCTCCAGCGCCAGCGCTTTTTTTGCAGTAAGATCCTCCGGGGCTTTTTTTCGTACCGGCATGGGACAAACCTCCTTTAAAAGGGAATACCTGAATCATACCATGTTTGACAGGATTTGTAAATGTTTGCAGGGCATTATCTGAGAATGATTTTCAGAAAAGCCCTTGTCCTCCTTTTCTAAATGCGCTATACTATATAAAAAGTGCCTTGCGGGCAGGAAAGGAGAAACCACCATGAATGAACCACTTGCGCAGCGCCTGCGTCCCAAAACGCTGGCGGATGTGTGCGGGCAGCAGCATCTGCTGGCTCCGGGGCGGGTGTTCCGCCGCACCATCGAGAGCGGACGCATCCCCAACATGATCTTTTACGGTCCCTCCGGCACCGGAAAGACCACGGTGGCACGCATTATTGCCGAGAACAGCGGCATGACCCTGCACAAGCTCAACGGCACCTCCTGCGGCACCGGGGATATCAAGGCAGTGCTCAAGGATATCGGCACGCTGGCAGCGGCGGGCGGCATTCTGCTGTATCTGGACGAGATCCAGTACCTGAACAAAAAGCAGCAGCAGAGCCTGTTGGAATGTATCGAGGACGGCAGCGTCACTCTGATCGCCTCCACCACCGAGAACCCCTATTTCTACATCTATAACGCGCTGCTTTCCCGCTGCACGGTGTTTGAGTTCAAGCCCCTTGCCGCAGCGGACGTGGAGCGCGGAGTGCGCAACGCCGTGCAGCGCCTTTCCGAAGGGGAACAGGTGCCGGTATGCATGGACGAGGACGCCTGCGCCTATCTGGCCGAAAGCGCCGGGGGCGATCTGCGCAAGGCGCTGGGCTGTCTGGACTTTGCGGTCACGGCAGCGCCGGTGGAAAACGGAGAAAAACGCATTACCTTAGATATGATCCGGCAGGTCACCCGCCGCACCGCCATGCGCTATGATCGGGAGGGCGACGACCACTACGACATCGTGTCTGCCTACCAGAAGTCCATGCGCGGCTCCGACCCGGACGCGGCGCTGCACTATCTGGCACGCCTGCTGGAGGCGGGAGACCTGCCCTCTGCCTGCCGCCGCCTGATGGTGTGCGCCTGCGAGGACGTGGGGCTTGCCTATCCGCAAATCATCCCCATCGTCAAGGCGGCGGTGGATGCCGCCAACATGGTGGGTCTGCCGGAGGCGCGTCTGCCGCTTGCGGATGCAGTCATTCTGGTGGCCACCAGCCCCAAATCCAACAGCGCCCACGATGCCATCAACGCAGCCATTGCGGATGTGCAGGCCGGGCGCACCGGACCCATCCCGCGCCAGCTGCAAAACAAGCACTTTGACGGCGAGGATGCGCTGGTAAAGGGGCAGAACTACAAATACGCCCACAGCTACGCCAACCACTGGGTACAGCAGCAGTATCTGCCGGATGTGCTGAAGGATACCAAGTACTACACCTTTGGCGACAACAAGACCGAACAGGCCGCCCGGGCGTACTGGGCAAAGATCAAAGGGGAAGAAAACGTCTGAACCGTGTGAAAAAGGAGGATGGATATGCGTTATTCAAAACAGCGGGAGCTTGTCATGCAGACGGTGCAGCAGCTGTGCGACCACCCGACTGCAGAAGAAATCTACGATAAAGCCGCGCAGGAGTGCCCGAACCTGAGCCTTGGCACCGTATACCGTAACCTGAACAGTCTGGTGGAAGCCGGGCGGGTGCGCCGGGTGTCCATTCCCGGTAAGGCAGACCGCTTTGACCACACCCTGCCGTGGCACAGCCACCTGTACTGCACCGTCTGCGGCGGCGTCACCGATGCAGAGGTAGACGGAAAACAGGTGATGGAGCTGGTCAAAAACCAGAAGGGCAGGGTGCAGGACTGCGCCGTGGTGCTGCTGGGCGTGTGCGAAGAGTGCTGCCGCAGGCAGGATGCAGAGGCAGCAGCGGCTAAACAGGCATAAAATTTGCGTGTTTCCTCTTGCCCGCAGCGGCCAAACAGGGTATACTAAAGAGTGTCTTTTATAGAATGGCAGAAAATAGAGTTTCGCCGCATGGGGCTACCCTGCCCGGCGGAGAAGGATGGTTTTTTTGGAATACATTAACTTTGAACATAATACCGTTGCCGCCGAGCTGGTGCGGCAGACCTACGACACCCCGCCGCTGGCCTTTGTGCACAGCTACGGCTGTCAGCAGAACGTCAACGATGGCGAGCGCATCAAGGGCGTGCTGGTAGATATCGGCTACGGCCTGTGCGATAAGCCCGAGGACGCCGACCTGATTTTGTTCAACACCTGCGCCGTGCGTGAGCACGCCGAGCAGCGGGTGTTCGGCAACGTGGGCGCGCTGAAGGGGCTCAAGGAAAAAAAGCCCGGCCTTATCATCGGCCTGTGCGGCTGCATGGCCAACCAGAAGCATGTTGTGGAAAAGCTGCGCAAGAGCTACCCCTATGTGGATCTGGTGTTCGGCGTGGACGGCATCGACACCCTGCCGCAGCTGATCGCCCAGAAACTGCAAAAGCATAAGCGGGTGCTGCTGGACCCCGCACAGCGTCCGGTCATCGTGGAGAACATTCCCATCCGGCGCGAGAGCGAGTTCCGCGCATGGCTGCCCATCATGTACGGCTGCGATAACTTCTGCACCTACTGCATCGTGCCCTACGTCCGCGGCCGCGAGAAGAGCCGCAAGCCCGGTGATATCCTTGCGGAGTTCCGCAGCCTTGTGGAAGCGGGCTATAAGGAAATCACCCTGCTGGGGCAGAACGTGAACAGCTACGGCAAGGGTCTGGAAGAGCAGATCGATTTCTCTGACCTGCTCAACCTGCTATGCACCGTGCCCGGCGATTACCACATCCGCTTTATGACCAGCCACCCCAAGGACGCCAGCCATAAGCTCATTGATACCATCGCCGCCCAGCCGAAGCTGTGCAAGCACCTGCATCTGCCGGTGCAGTGCGGTTCCGACCGGCTTTTGCAGCAGATGAACCGCCACTACACGGTGGAGCAGTATCTGGAACTCATCGACTACGCCCGCAAGACCGTGCCCGGCATCACCTTCTCCAGCGATATCATCGTGGGTTTCCCCGGCGAGACCGAGGAGGACTTTGTAAAAACGCTGGAGCTGGTGCGCAAGGTGGGCTATATGCAACTGTTCACCTTTATCTATTCCAAGCGCACCGGCACCAAGGCTGCCGAAATGCCGGACCCCACCCCCCGCAAGGAAAAGACCGACCGCATGACCCGCCTGCTGGCTACGCAGGACGAGATCGCCATGGCGCTGGTCAAGGCGCAGGTGGGGCAGACCGTCCGGGTGCTGGTGGAGGGCTTTGGCCGCAACGAGGGCACCCTTTCCGGCCGACTGGACAATAACCTGACCGTGGAGTTTGCCGCGGACCCGGCACTGCTGGGCAGCTACGCGACTGTACATCTTACCGGTGCCCGCGCCACCGTGCTGCTGGGTGAAGTGGAAGCATAAAAAAGTGATTCCGGGGCAAACTGCCCCAGAAAGAATAAAAACAACAAGGAGAACCCAATCATGGATTGCATTGATCTTTTCAAGCGTGCCGCTATGGCACTTCAGACCGACCCCCGCTACGTCATTCTGGATCAGGCCCGCAAGGCAAACGATAAGGATGAGGAGCTGCAGAACCTGATCGGCGAGTTCAATCTGGCCCGCATGGACCTGAACAACGAGATCAGCAAGAACGAGCGCGACGACGCCCGCATCGCTGAGCTGAACGAGAAGGTGAACAGCCTCTACGGCCAGATCATGGGCAACGAGGGCATGGTGGCATACAACGAGGCCAAGCGCGAGTGCGAGAACCTGGTCAACTATATCGACGCCATCATCAACACCGCCATGAACGGCGGCGACCCCATGACCGTGCAGGAGCCTTCTGCCTCCTGCACCGGCAGCTGTTCCACCTGCGGCGGCTGCCACTGAGCAAACTTTTTTGACCGGAACGCGGCTGTGCAACACAGACCGCGTTTTGTTTGCACCGGCGGTTACAGCCCGCAAACCGGCTGACGGAACCATACAAGGGAAAGAGGAAAAACCATGGCAGAGCTTTCGCCCATGATGCAGCAGTATCTTGAAATCAAAAATCAACACAAGGACGAAATTCTTTTTTACCGCATCGGCGATTTTTACGAGATGTTCTTCGACGATGCCGTCACGGCGTCCCGGGAGCTGGATCTTACCCTTACCGGCAAGCAGTGCGGCCTTGCGGAGCGCGCCCCTATGTGCGGCGTGCCCTTCCACAGCTACGAGGGCTATGTGGCGCGCCTGATTGCCAAGGGCTATAAGGTGGCCATCTGCGAGCAGGTGGAGGACCCCGCCAAGGCGAAAGGCCTTGTCAAGCGGGACATCATCCGGGTGGTCACCCCCGGTACGGTCATTGAAAGCAGCATGCTGCAGGACGACCGTAACAACTACATTGCCAGCCTGTACCTCAAGGGCAAAAAGGCCGGCCTGTGCTTTGCGGATGTTTCCACCGGTACGGCGCATATCACCGAGCTGGCGGCAGATAAGATCGCCCCGGCGGTCATTACCGAGCTGTGCCGTTACCACCCCAGCGAGGTGCTGTTGAACCCCGGCTTGCTGGACTGCCGCGAGGTGACCGCCTACATCAAAAAGAACATGAACTGCTCGGTGGAGCTGGTCGAGGACGAGCGCTATGCGCCGGGGCTGGTGGCGTCTGCGCTGGAGGAGCAGTTTGGCCGCGACTGGCCGCAGACCACCGGCATGGTCGCCGAGGGCCTTGTGCGCTTTGCCATGGCTGCGCTGCTGGAATACCTGCACGATACCCAGATCAAGGGTGTGGAGCGGTTAAAGACGGTCATTACTTACAACGAAGCCCAGTTCATGCGGCTTTCGCCGGTTACCCGGGCAAATCTTGAGCTGACCGAGACTCTGCGCGGCCGCGAAAAGCGCGGCACCCTGCTGTGGGTGCTGGATAAGACCAGCACCGCCATGGGCAAGCGGATGTTGCGCAGCTGGATCGAGCAGCCGCTCATTTCCAGTCAGCTCATCAACCACCGCCTGAACGCTGTGGAGGCGCTGGTGCGCCAGACCATGGTGCGCGGCGACCTGACCGAAGAACTGCACTACATTGCGGATCTGGAGCGCCTGATGACCCGCACGGTGTACGGCTCTGCAACCCCCAAGGAGATCTACACCCTTGCCCAGACCTGTGACCGTCTGCCCGGTCTGCGCAAGCAGGCAGAGGGCTGCAACTGCCCGGAGCTTGCCGAGCTGGCCGCAAGTATCGACCCGCTGGAGGATATCAAGGCGCGCATTTATGCCGCAGTAGACCCGGATGCCCCCTCCACCCTCAAGGATGGCGGTGTCATCGCCAAGGGCTACCATGCCGAGGTGGACGAGCTGCGCTCCATCCGCGATAACACCAAGGGCGTGCTGGCGCAGCTGGAAGCCCGTCTGCGGCAGGAGACCGGCATCCCCAAGCTGAAAATTGGCTATAACCATGTGTTCGGCTACTTCATCGAGGTGAGCAACTCCTACAAAAACCTTGTGCCGGAGACCTACATCCGCAAGCAGACCCTCACCTCCGGCGAGCGTTACATCACGCAGGAACTGAAGGAGCTGGAAAGCAAAATTCTTGGCGCGCACGAGCGGCTCATCTCGCTGGAACGCCGCCTGTTTGACGAACTGCTGGAAAGCATCGGAGCCCAGCTGGATCGCATCCAGCGCACCGCCAACGCTATTGCACAGCTGGACGTGCTAGCTGCGCTGGCGCAGGTGGCTGCGGAAAACAACTACTGCCGCCCCGTGGTGGACGACAGCGATGTGCTGACCATCACCGAGGGGCGTCACCCGGTGGTGGAACAGGTGCTCAAGGGCAGTATGTTCGTGCCCAACGATACCACCCTCAACTGCACCACTGACCGCTGCCTCATCATCACCGGCCCCAATATGGCGGGTAAATCCACTTATATGCGTCAGAATGCCCTCATTGCGCTAATGGCGCAGATCGGTTCCTTTGTACCGGCTGCCAGCTGCCATGTGGGCGTGGTGGACGCCATCTTCACCCGCATCGGCGCCTCGGACGACCTTGCTGCAGGCCAGTCCACCTTTATGGTGGAGATGACCGAGGTAGCCGAAATTCTGAAAAACGCCACCGCCAAAAGTCTTGTGGTGCTGGACGAGATCGGCCGCGGCACCTCCACCTTTGACGGCATGAGCATCGCCCGCGCCGTGGTGGAGCATATCGCAGACCCCGCCAAGGGGCTGGGCTGCAAGACCCTGTTCGCCACCCACTACCACGAGCTGACCGAGCTGGAAGGCACCGTGGAGGGCGTAAAAAACTACAACATCGCGGTCAAAAAGCGCGGTGAGGATATCACTTTCCTGCGGCGCATCGTGCGCGGCCCCGCCGACGACA
>ERZ791858.1026-NODE-1026-length-17692-cov-5.407326_pt1 | contig 17692 bp, 14 predicted proteins | sample MGYA00510284_ERZ791858 | MGnify/ENA primary metagenome ERZ791858 (study PRJEB30046, sample SAMN00792077) | human gut metagenome | study: EMG produced TPA metagenomics assembly of the A metagenome-wide association study of gut microbiota in type 2... | reverse complement strand
CCGAGATCATCAAGCTGCACAAGAAGCTGGCTACCACCTTCATCTACGTTACCCATGACCAGACCGAGGCTATGACCATGGGCGACCGCATCGTTGTTATGAAGGACGGTATCATCCAGCAGGTCGATACCCCGCAGAACCTGTACGACATGCCCTGCAACATGTTCGTTGCCGGCTTCATCGGCAGCCCCCAGATGAACTTCCTGGACGGCACCGTGACCAAGAACGGCGATCAGTACGCCATTGACCTGGGCGGCGACACCATCCCCCTGCCCAAGGAAAAGACCGCTGACGGCAAGCTGGATTCCTACGTTGGCAAGAAGGTCAAGATGGGCATCCGTCCTGAGGATATCGACGACGAGCCCGAGTTTATGGCAAAGCACCCCGACTGCCACCTGGAGGCTCAGGTCGATGTGTCCGAAATGATGGGCGCTGAGATCTACCTGTACCTGGAGTACAAGGGCAACAAGATGACCGCCCGTGTTGCTCCCACCTCCAAGGCACGCAACGGAGACACCGTCCGCGTTGCATTCGATCCGCACAAGGTTCACGTCTTTGATGTCGAGACCGAGCAGACCATCCTGAACTAAGTTCTCCAGGGATCATCTTTTGATCCTCCTAATAAGCAAAAGCCGCCGGGAAGCGATTTCCGGCGGCTTTTGTCTAAAAGAACACACATTGGAACATGATAAGGGAGATTTCACCATGGAACACATGATGCTTCTGGTCACCTACCGTATGCTCCCCGGCCAGCGGGACGCTTTTCTGCAGGAGGTCGCCGCTGCCGGCATTCTGGCAAAGGTCCAGCAGGAGGACGGTTTTGAGCGCTACGATTACTACCTGAGCGCCGCCGACCCGGACGAGCTGCTCATCGTTGAGGAGTGGGATTCTGAGGCGCAGCAGCAGGCCCATGTAAACACCGACCACATGGCCCAGCTCCGCGCCATCAAGGAGAAGCATGTCGCTTCCACCGCGATGCAGCGCATTGCCAAAGCCGACTGAGCACGAGAGGATAGAAAAGCACCCGCGGCCTGCTGGCTGCGGGTGCTTTTTCCGAAGGAGAGAACGGAATGCTCAGCCCTTGACACCGCCCAGTGCAACACCACGGACGATGAACTTGGACAGCAGCAGATAAACAATGATCACAGGCAGGATGGCAATGGCCACCAGCATATAGACCTTGCCCATATCGAACTTGAGGAAGTCGGCACTGCGGAGCTGTGCAATGAGGATGGGCAGGGTCTTTTTGTCTGCCGTATCCAGCACCAGTGCGGGGATGAAATAGTTATTCCAGCTGGACACAAAGGAGAAGATGGCCTGCACCGCCAGAGCGGGCTTCATAATGGGAAGCACGATATGGTTGAAGGTGTAGAACTCCCCTGCGCCATCGATGCGGGCGGCTTCCACGATCTCCATGGGCAGGCTGGCATCCAGATACTGCTTCATAAAGAAGAACACCGCCGGGGCCGCAATGCTGGGGATGATGAGGGGAATGAAGCTGTTCTTCAGGCCCATCTTCGTGATGAGCTGCAGGAAGCCCAGCGCCGAGACCTGGGTCGGCATGGTCATAATGAGCAGGATGATGGCAAACGCCGCCTTTTTGAACCGGAAGTTATAGGCGTAGATGCCGTAGGCTGTCAGGGCCGAAAAATAGACACTGAGGGCAGCCGAGCAGCCGGACACGATCAGGCTGTTCCGCACACCGGTCAGCACCGGGATGTTGGCATCTGACAGCACATTTTTCAGGTTGGTCATCAAGGATCTGCCCGGCAGAAAGGAAAAGCCCTTCTGGATCTCAAAATGGGTACGGGTGGAATTGATGACCAGCACATAGAAGAAGAACAGGCATAAAAAGCTCAGCAGCACCAGCGCCGCATAGCACACCGTGCGGCGGGCCGCAAGGGTCGCCTTTTCGGATCTTGTCTTGACTGCGTGTGACATTATGCTTTTCCTCCCTTCACCTGTTTGGCCGCCTGCCTGCGGGCCTTGCGCTCGGCCTTGCTCAGGCCGTCGTCCTCCTTGGTCAGGGCCATGTAAACGATCACGCAGAGCACTGCGCACACCAGGAACAGCACCACCGAGACCGCGCCGGCCATGCCGTAGTTCTTGCTGAACAGGTGGTTGTTCAGGTACATGATCATGGTGGTGGAGGTGCGGTCGGGGCCGCCCTTGCCGTTGGTCAGGATCTGCGGCACATCGAACATCTGCAGGCCGCCGATCATCGAAGTGATCATCACATAGACCAGGATCGGCCGGATGAGCGGGATGGTGATCTTCCAGAACATCTGGTTCGGGGTGCAGCCGTCCAGCTCCGCTGCCTCATACAGGGTGGGGTCCACGCCCATGATGGCCGCCATCAGCATGATGGTCGTATTGCCGAACCACATCAGGAAGTTCATCAGGCCGATGAGGCCGCGGTTGCCCCAGACACTGTTCAGGAAGCTGAAGGGCTCCTTGAGGATGCCCATGCCCACCAGTGCAGCGTTCACGGGGCCGTTATCCGAGAACAGGGCAAAGAACAACATGGCAAATGCCGAAGCCATGATGAGGTTGGGCATGTAGATGACTGTCTTGAAGAAGGTCTGGCCCTTCAGCTTCAGGCGCAGGTCGGTGAACCAGGCCGCCAGCAGCAGCGAGATGGCGATCTGCGGGATGAAGCCGATGATCCAGAGCAGCAGCGTGTTGCCAAAGTATTTGGGCAGGTCAGTTGCAAACAGGGTGATGTAGTTCTTCAGGCCCACAAAGGTGGGGCCGATGATCTTCAGGCCGCTGCGGTAATATTCAAAAAAGCTGTAATAGATCGTAGACCCCAGTGGGATGAGCTGGAACAGCGCAAAGATGAGGAAGAACGGTGCAATGAAGATATAGCCCCACTTTGCATAGCTGATCGAGCCGTTCTTCTTTGGTTTTGCTCCCATAGTAACTGCCCTCCTGACGTACACTGCCCAAAGCAAAACGGGGCGGGCGGGATCAGCGTCCGGCCCGCCCCATTCGGATTCGGTTCAAAAGGTTTTCAGGTTCCGGCTGCGCTTATGCGGGCCAGACCACATCGGTCAGCTCGGGGTACTTTTCCTTGATGGCGGTCTCGAAGTTTGCCTTTGCGGTATCCTCGTCCACCGTACCGGTAAAGTAATCCTTGAAGGCATTCTGGAAGCTCTCGTTCAGGCCCTGATCGTACGGGCCTGCGTTGGACATATCGATCTTCTTTGCAGCTTCTGCAAACAGGGCGATATGGTTCTGGCCGCCCAGGAAGTCGGAGGCATAATCGCTGTTTGCGATCTCTTCCATGGCCTTCTCGTTGTTGGTGTAATCCTGCGTATCCAGGGTGATCTGCTTCATAATGGCTTCGTCGCAGGTCAGCTTCTGCATCACGTCGCGGATGATATCGGTATTATCGGTACCGGCTGCCGCGCAGATCCAGGTGCCGCCCCAGTAATAGGGCTGAGGACCTTCGCAGACTGCGTAATCGCCGTAGATGCCGTTGCCTACTTCTTCCTTGCCGCCCTCGGCCACAGGGGTCTCCAGAGAGTTGCCCAGCAGGGTGAAATTGATGCCCCAGGTGGAATAGAAGAAGCCAAACACCTTGCCGCTCGGGCCCTGATCGGCTGCCCACTGGCTGTCCCACAGGCTGGACTTATTGTTGTAGCCCTTATCGGTGTACTCCTTGGTCTGATCGACCCACTTCATAATGTTGGGGTCTACCTTGACGGTCGTGCCGTCCACCCAGGGAGCGTCCACGTTGTTGGAGAAGGTGCGGTAAGCATCATCGAAGCCGGACAGCATCTTGTAGCCCTTGGCATAGGCCTGTGCAGCCACCTCGTTGAACTTATCCCAATCGGACAGATGGCTCTGCACCTCGGTGGGATCATCGGTGCCCAGCACTTCCTTGGCGATGCTGCGGCGGTATGCGAACAGACCGGGGGTCGCCTGCCAGGTGGTGCCGCGCTGGCTGCCGTCCACGCTGACAATATCCTTGGTGTACTGGTACTGACCAGCCAGATCGGCATCGGTCAGGCCGATGTCTGCCTTGACATCCAGCGCGTAATCGGAATCCACATACTTCAGTGCGTAGTCAGCCTCGATCAGGAAGATATCTACCTTGTCATCATCGGCGGCAGAGTCCTGATTCAGCAGGGCCTCATCCAGCTTATTCTGGTAGTTGTTGTTCTCGTTGGCGTTGATGGTCCACTTGACAACGGTGCCATCTTTCAGGGTGGTGGTGGATTTATCCTCAGCGATGGAGGCGACCTCGGGGTAATAGTTATTGAAGCGGCCCTGGAACTCGTCGTTCCAGCACCAGATATTCAGCACCTTGCCCTGAGTTGCCGGAGCATCGGAAGCGGCGGAAGAAACTGCGGCAGAGGATGCCGCGCCGGTAGAAGAAGAGGAGCCGCCGCATGCGCTCAGTGCTGCACTGATGGTAACTGCACCGGAAGCCAGCAGGAAATTACGACGCGAAATCTTTCTCATAATGAAAAACCTCCTTCAATGGTTTTCGTGAAAAAGCGTTTCAAATTCAAGGCTCCGGTTCGCCCGGAACCAAATCCAACCCATTCATTCGATGCTGCGCACCGAGCCGCCCTCCAGCAGTTTTCCTGTCACCGGGATCTGCTCGGCCAGCGTCACACGGGGGTGCTCGATCATCTGCACCAGCTTATCCGCTGCCATCCGGCCCAGCATTCTGGTGTTCTGCTGCCAGGTCACCAGCTGGGGTTTCATCACGCGGGAGAGGTAAATGCCGTCATATCCCATCACGGAAATATCCTCCGGGATGCTCAGGCCCGCTTCCTGCAGAGCGATGCAGCCGCCCATGGCCGAGAAATCATCGGGGAAGAGGATGCAGGTGGGTCGCTGGGGCAGTGCCAGCAGGGCCCGGGTCTCCTCGGCACAGCGGTCGGGATCGTGATACACACCGCAGCGCACATATTCTTCAGGGACCTGCAGCCCCAGCTCCGCACAGCTCTTGTAGAAGCCCGCCAGCCGGTTCTCCGTCACCGCCGTGCGCTCGCCATGGATAAAGGCGATGCGGCGGTGGCCGTTGGCGTAGGCGTACCGCACCAGCGCCGAAAGCCCGTTGACATTATCGGAAAGGACCGCCATCCGGTTGTTGAACACATGGTCGATGGTCACCACCGGCACATCACTGTTGACCAACTCCACCACCTGCGGATCGTTGAAATCCACGCAGGCAATCACCGCTCCATCCACGCCCCGGTAGTGGCAGTGCTCCAGATAGGTCATTGTTCTGCCGCCGAGGTTCCGGTTGACAAAGGTGATATCATAGCCCAGCTTTTCCACCTGCACCTTGAAGCTGTCCAGCACCGCCGAGAAGTACTCGTGGGCCAGACCGCTCTGCCGCTCGTCCACAAACAGAACGCCAAGGTTGTAGGTACGGTTGGTCTTCATTGCGCGGGCCGCCATATTGGGCACATAGCCCATCCGGCGGGCCGTCTCGCGGACACGGTCGCGGGTCGCAGCAGAGATGTCCGACTGGCCATTGAGCGCTTTGCTCACCGTTGCCACCGAGACACCGCATTCACGCGCCAGATCTTTCAAGGATGACATTTCGCCGCCCTCCCTCACAGGGACCCGCTCAGGGCTCCCGAGCGAATCCTAAATCGTTTTCGCAATTTCAATATAGCGCACTTTGCACTAAAAATCAAGCAGAAGAAGAAAAGTTTTATCCCAAAAGTCTGCATTTCAGCAGGTTGCGAGATTTCATTTCCTCAGAATTATGCAGTCTGTATCGTTTTCGTTACATTTCGTTACCGTTCGATAATTTTTTCGTTCCCATACCGGTTTCCACCCCTGAACCAGCCCGCTGCACCCTTGTTGTATATTTCAGGTCCGCTCTTGATTTTTCCCGCAGGATAGACTATTCTTAGGGTGACAAGTGCCTTTCCCACCCTTGGGCCGCAAATTCTAAATCGTTTTCGCCATCAAATGATTTCAGCATTTCCGGTTTACCCTATAAGGAGGAACAAGGCTATGAGATTCGGACATTTTGATGATGCGCGCCGGGAATATGTGATCGACACGCCCCGCACTCCCCTGCCCTGGATCAACTATCTGGGCAGCGAGGACTTTTTCAGTCTGGTGTCCAACACCGGCGGCGGTTACAGCTTTTACCGGGATGCCCGGCTGCGGCGGCTGACCCGCTACCGCTACAATAATTCCCCGCTGGACATGGACGGCCACCGCATCTACATCAACGATGGCGGCACCATCTGGAACCCGGGCTGGCAGCCCGCCAAGACGGAACTGGACAGTTACACCTGCCGCCACGGTCTGGGCTACACGATCCTGCAGGGCGAAAAAAACGGCATTGCGGCCGCTCAGGAACTTTTTGTGCCCCGGGGCGATGCCTGTGAGATCGACCGGCTGACGCTGGAAAACAAGACCGCTGCCCCCCGCACGCTGGACGTGTTCAGCTATGTGGAGTTCTGCCTGTGGGATGCCATGGACGACAGCTCCAATTTCCAGCGCAACTTTTCCACCGGCGAGGTGGAAGTGGTGGAAAGTGCCATCTATCATAAGACAGAGTACCGGGAGCGCCGGGATCACTACGCCGTGTTCTGGGCCAACGCCCCCGTTACCAGCTTCGACACCAGCCGGGATGCCTTCTGCGGCGTGTACGGCGGCCCCGCCGCACCGGAAGCGGTCAAAGCCGGTCACTGCTCGAACAGCATTGCCCACGGCTGGGCTCCGGTGGGTGCCCACCATTTCCATCTCACGCTGGCACCGGGTGAGAGAAAGAGCATCATCTTCGGGTTGGGCTACATTGAAAACCCGGTCGGGGAAAAATTCAGCGCTCCCGGCATCATCAACAAAGCCCGGGCCGAGGCCATGATGGCCCGCTATGCCACCGACGCACAGGTGGATACCGCCCGCAGGGCACTGGCCGACTACTGGCAGGAGCTGCTCTCGGGCTGGCAGCTGACCTCCGGCGAGGAAAAGCTGGACCGGATGGTGAGCCTGTGGAACCAGTATCAGTGCATGGTCACCTTCAACATGAGCCGCAGTGCCAGCTATTACGAGAGCGGCATCGGCCGCGGCATGGGGTTCCGGGATTCCTGTCAGGATCTGCTGGGCTTCGTTCATATGATTCCCTCCCGCGCACGGGAACGCATTCTGGACATTGCTGCCACCCAGTTTGAGGACGGCAGTGCCTACCACCAGTACCAGCCCCTGACCAAAAAGGGCAACAGCGACGTGGGCAGCGGCTTCAACGATGACCCGCTCTGGCTCATTGCGTGCACCGCCGCCTATCTGCGGGAGACCGGTGACTGGTCGATCCTGGACGAGCCGGTTGCCTTTGACAACGACGTGACCAGAGCACAGCCCCTGATGGAGCATCTGCGCCGGAGCTTCCGCTACATCCATACCCATCTGGGTCCTCACGGCCTGCCGCTGATCGGCCGGGCCGACTGGAACGACTGCCTGAACCTGAACTGCTTCTCGGAGCACCCGGGCGAGAGCTTCCAGATCACCGGCCCCAGCGAGGGCCCCGTGGCTGAGAGCGTGTTCATTGCGGGCATGTTCGTGAAATACGGCCGCGAGTACGCCGAACTCTGTGACCACCTGCACCTCACCGAGGAGGCCGCCAGTGCCCGCACCGCCATTGACGCAGTAGAACAGGCCACCCTGACCGCCGGCTGGGACGGCGCATGGTTCCGCCGTGCCTACGATGCCTTTGGTGCCCCCGTAGGCAGCAGGGAATGCGACGAGGGACAGATCTTCATTGAACCCCAGGGCATGTGCGTGATGGCCGGGATCGGCCGGGAGACCGGTCAGGCCGAAGCCGCACTGAAGAGCGTGGAGGAGCGGCTGGACACCCCGTACGGCGTGGTACTGCTCCAGCCCGCCTACACCACCTACCGGCTCAATCTGGGCGAGATCTCCAGCTATCCCCCGGGCTACAAGGAGAACGCTGGTATCTTCTGCCACAACAACCCATGGATCAGCTGTGCTGAGACCGTGCTGGGCCACGGTGACCGGGCCTTTGCTGTCTACAAAAAGACCTGCCCGGCCTATATCGAGGACATCAGCGAGATCCACCGCACCGAACCCTACGTTTACAGCCAGATGGTGGCAGGCCGCGATGCCCCCACCTTCGGCGAGGCCAAGAACAGCTGGCTGACCGGCACGGCGGCATGGACCTTCGTGAACGTGAGCCAGTACATTCTGGGCATCCAGCCCACTTTGGACGGCCTGCGCGTTGACCCCTGCATCCCCCACACGCTGGCAGGCTACACCGTCACCCGCCGTTACCGGGGTGCCGTGTACCACATCCGGGTGGAGAACCCCCACGCCGTGCAGAAGGGCGTGCAGAGCGTCACCGTGAACGGTGCTCCTATTGCGGGCACCCTCCTGCCGCTGGCAAAGGCCGGTGAAAGTGTAGAGGTCTCTGTCATTCTTGGATAACCCCCCTCACAGCAAAAAGACCGCCAAAGCAAGTAGAAACGCTTGCTCTGGCGGTCTTTTCAATACAGTTTTTTCAGCTTCAATTACAGCATCTTGGAAAGGAAAGCTTTCAGACGAGGATGCTTGGGGTTCGAGAAGAGCTCCTGCGGGGGCTCATCTTCCTGGATCCTGCCTTCATCGATGAAGATGACGCGGTTGGACACCTCGCGGGCAAAGCCCATCTCGTGGGTGACCACCAGCATGGTGATGCCGGTGTGGGCCAGCTCCTTCATCAGCTCCAGCACCTCGCCGACCATCTCAGGGTCAAGGGCGGAGGTGGGCTCGTCGAACAGGATGACATCCGGGTCCATGGCCAGAGCGCGGGCAATGGCAATGCGCTGCTGCTGGCCGCCGGAAAGGCTCTTGGGGAACACATTGGCTTTATCGGACAGGCCGACACGGGCCAGCAGCTCCTCGGCGCGCTTGGAAGCCTCCTCCTTGCTCTTGAGCTTGAGCAGCTCCGGGGCCAGGCAGAGGTTCTGCTTGACGGTCAGGTGGGGGAAGAGGTTGAAGTGCTGGAACACCATGCCCATCTTCTGGCGCACAGCATCGATGTGGGCATCATCCACCTCGATGCCCTCAAACTTGATGGAGCCAACGGTGGGGATCTCCAGCCGGTTCAGGCAGCGCAGGAAGGTGGACTTGCCGCAGCCGGAGGGGCCGATCAGGCAGACCACATCGCCGCGGTAGATGTCGATGTCGATGCCCTTCAGGACATCCAGGGTGGGGGTGGGCTGCTTTGCGCCCTTTTTGGTCTCACCGCCGTAGGTCTTGGTCAGACCACGGACTTCCAGGATCTTTTCAGCATGATTAGCGGTCACCTTGCGCCATCCTCCTCTCAAACTTCGACAGCAGCCATGTAAAGATCATGACTAAAATCAGATAGACCACTGCAACGCCCAACAGGGGGAACATGGCCTCGTAGGTACGGTTCATAATGCCCTGCGCCGCATACAGCAACTCCTTGCCGCCGATAACGGTGATGAGCGAGGTATCCTTGAGCAGGACGATGAACTCGTTGCCCAGTGCAGGCAGCACCGCGCGGATGGCCTGCGGAATGACAATGACCACCATGGTGGTCATGTAGTTCAGGCCCAGGCTGCGGCCGGCTTCCATCTGGCCGGGGTCCACCGCCATCAGGCCGCCGCGGATGATCTCCGAGACGTAAGCGCCCGAGTTAATGCCCAGTGCCAGCGCACCGACCATGGTAAAGTTGCGGCTGTTGGCAAAGATGACCATGCTCATAATGAGCAGCTGGACCATCATGGGGGTGCCGCGGATGATGGTGGTGTACACCTGACAGACGGCATTGAAGAAGCCCAGCACCGGGTTCCTGCGGCCGGGACGCTGCTGGTCGTGCGCAACACGCACCAGTGCCACCACACTGCCCAGCACCACGCCCATTGCCAGCGCAATGGCGGTGACCAGCAGCGTGGTGCCCACGCCCTGGATGTACTGCACCCAGCGGTCGTTCAGGATGAACGCCTGATAAAATTTGAAGAACATTTCCTGCCCGAAGTCCAGCTTCGTGCCGCTGTTGAGCAGCTCTTTCAGCAGTTCGTATTGTGCGGCCATTCGCATCCTCGCTTTCTGAAATTGTTAGAATTTTGTAACCTGTTCTTTCCAAAAAAGGGGAGGTGCCCCAGATGGGGCCGCCTCCCCGTGATACAAGATACAGCTGAATTATTCAGCGGTGATGTACTTGTCCACGATGGACTGCAGGGTGCCGTCAGCCTTCAGCTCTTCCAGAGCGGCATTGACAGCATCCTCCAGAGCGGAGCCCTTTGCCATGCCAATGGCGTAGTCCTCCTCGGCGTAGCTGGTGTCCAGAATGACCAGACCAGGGTTGGCGGCAACGTACTCCTCTGCAGGGGCATTGTCGATGACAACTGCATCGACCTGGCCATTCTTCAGAGCCTGCACAGCGGTCAGGCCATCGTCGTATGCGACCACAGCGTCATCGCCGAAGTCATCAGAGCAGTAGATGTAGCCGGTGGTGCCGCGCTGGGTGCCGATCTTCTTGCCTGCCAGATCATCGGGAGAAGCGATATCAGAGCCCTCGGGAACGATGATGGACTGGATGCCGGTGGCGTAGCTGTCGGAGAAGTCCATCACAGCCTTGCGCTCGTCGGTCACGGTAACGCCAGCCATGACGATATCGGCTTTGCCCTGCTGCACGCTCAGCAGTGCTGCGTCGAAGTCCATATCATCGATCTGCAGCTCCAGGCCCAGCTTCTCAGCGATTGCCTTGGCGGTGTCCACATCGATGCCCTCGATCTCACCGGAGTCGGTGGTCATCTCGTACGGAGGGAAGGTGGCGTTGGTGGCCATGGTCAGCTTGCCAGCCTCAACGGTGGTCAGCTCAGCGGCAGCGCTGGTGGAAACAGCTGCACTGCTTGCAGTGGAAGAAGCGGTGCTGGAGGCGGAACCGCCGCAGGCAGTCAGAGCCAGAGCGGCAGCGGTCAGACCAGCGGCAGCCAGAAAGCTGCGGCGATTGATCTTTTTCATATTCAAACACTCCTCTGTTGATTGTATATTTTTTCACTTTCCCGGCACAATGCGCTTCATCGTGTCATCCAGGAACAGAATTAGTATATGTTGTACAAATAAAAAAGTCAAGTGTTGTGCAAAAAATCGGAACAAATGAAACCCTTTTGAAAACATTTATACATACAGCGTCCCATTATTAATGTATATATACATTTTGGCTCGGTATTTTTGCCTCTCCATTGCGTTCTGCCGTTGAATGCTCCTGCATAACCAACGAGACCGCCCGGTGGGCGGTCTCGTTTTTGTTTTATCGGCGTTTCTGCGGCAGGGGGATGCCCAGCACCAGGGCAATGCCCACGGCCAGCGCCACGGCGATCTTGAAGGTGGAGATGCCGTTTGCCAGCGCCAGAGCGTTGTTGCCCTGAATGAAGTAGTAGGCGCTGTAATAGATGCCCGCACCGGGCACCAGCGGAAAGATGCCGGTGAGCAGGAACACCGTCACCGGTGTCCTGAGGGTTATCGCAAGGATGCGGGCCAGCAGCGTCAGCGGAATGACCGCCAGCAGCGAGGCTGCAAAGGCTTCCATCCCGAACAGCTCCGCGATCTCGTATACCAGCCATCCCACTGCGCCCACCAGCCCGCAGTAGGGCAGGGTGCGCCTGGGGCAGGCAAAGAGGATGGCAAAGCTCAGGGTGCCCGCCCCGGCCAGCAGGAACTGCAGGGCCAGACGGCCCAGCTGCTCCCCGGTGAAAAGAAGCGCTGTCATACCACGGCCACCCCCTTCAAAAAGGCATAGAGGCTCAGCACAAGGCCGGTGCCGATGGCGATGCTGGCCGCAATGAGCAGCGCGTCGATCATCCGGATGGTGCCGGACAGGTAATCTCCCTGCACAAAATCCCGGATGCCCATGGTAAAGGCGATGCCGGGGGTCAGGATCATCAGAGTACCGATGATGGCGTGACTGGCTTCAGTGCCCAGCAGACTGCAGCCCAGAATACAGCATAGGGTGATGAGGGCGGCGGTGGAGATGGTTCGGAACCCGCCCCCCACGCCGTGCCGCCCGCAGAACAGCAGGTAGGCGTTGGCCGCAACACCGGCCGCAGCGGCAGCAAGCCCGGCTTTCAGGTCGCCGCCAAAAATCAGCGCAAAGCAGAACGCGCCGCCCATGCCCGCTGCAATCTGCACCCAGTCCTTCGGAAAAGGGATGCACCTGGCCTGAGCCAGCCGGGTCTCGGCCTCATCGATGGTGTTCACTTCCCCGGACGCGATCTGCCGCGAAAGCTGGTTTACTGCCGCCACCCGCCCCAGGTGGGTGGTACGGGTGGGCACGTTGCGCACCTCGCTCATCTCCGCCGTGCCTGCGCTGGCAAAAATGCCGTTGGTCAGCACATAGACATGGAACTCCCGCAGGTGGAAGCTGGCCGCCATGATCTCCATGGTCTGCTCCACCCGGAACACCTCTGCCCCGTTCTCCAAAAGGGTCTGACCGGCCGCCATAATAAAATCCATGATGCGGCGGCGCTGTTCCCCGTCCGGATACAATTCCCTCTCTGCCATGCTGTGGTCTCCTTAAAATTGGCATAAAAAATGACCGCCTCAACGTTTCAGTGCCTGAGCGGTCATTTTTCTTGACGAATCTATTTGTAGTATAGTCAATCTCCGGCGGCTTGTCAAGCAGGCACGCCGTTTTTTCAGAACTTGAACAGGTTCACGATCCGCTGCCACAGGCGGGTGAAGAAGTTGCCTTCCTGCACATCGGCGGTGGTCTCGGCGGTAACATCCGCAGCGGCGACCGTCTCACTGGTCTTATAGATGAACTTCACGCTGCCGGAAGCATCCTCGGACTTACCGGCAAAGCTGGTGTAGTCCTCCAGACGGCTGGTCATCTCGTCCAGCACGGTCTTCAAGCCATGGATCTGCTCCTCGTCCAGAGCGCCGGTCAGCTTGGAGATGCCCTCCTCATTGAACTGGTTCAGGCCGTCGTTCAGCCGGACCGTGCCATCGCTGAGCTGGCCTGCGCCATCATTCAGGGTGGTCACGCCGTCATACAGGGTCTTGGTGCCATCGGCCAGCTGGGCGGCACCGTCCTTTGCGGAGTGGGCACCGTCAGCAGCGGTGGCAACACCGTTGGTGTACTGGTTGACGCTGGACACGAAATACTGGATCTGCGCCAGGCTGTTCTTCAGGGCACGGACATCGGCGATATCCTGGCTGTTCTCAGCCTGATACTTCAGCTCGTCATGCACGGTCTGCTTGGCGCTGGCAGTGCTCAGATCAAGCATGGCGCTGAACATGGAGGGGTCGTAGCTCTGCATCAGCCGCAGAGCAGCTTCCAGGTCGTGGTTGGTCTTGGTTGCGGAGAGATACAGGGCAATGTCCAGCTGGCTGTCCTTGAAGCTGGGCTCCTGCTCCCAGACGGTGCGCACCATCTTCTTGCGGGCAGCGGCCAGTGTCTTTTCGTTCATGGTCAGCACTTCGTCAATAACGGAAGCGTAGTTGTCCCAGGTCATGGGGGTGTCGATCAGGCCGCCCTCCATCAGGGTGCTGTTGGCGGAGGCCAGAACGCCATCGGCCACCTGCTGGGCACCGGCCTGCAGGGCAGCGTTATTGGAGCTCAGGGTATCCAGACCGTTGGTCAGCTGGCCCAGACCATCGTTCAGGGTGGAAGCGCCGCTGTTCAGCTGAGAAGCGCCGTCCAGCAGGGCCAGGGTACCGTTGGCCAGCTGGGAAGCACCGTCCACCAGTTGGGCGGCACCATCCATCAGCTGATTCATGGCATCGTTCAGCTGGCTGATGCCATCGGTCAGCTCGTTGAGGCTGCTCAGGTCAAAGGCATTGGTGCCCAGCGCATCGGCGTTGGTGGCACAGGCCAGCATGACCTGCGGCGCGGTCAGGTTCTCAACATCGGCTTCCACAGTGACGCTGTCCTGCAGATAATCCTCCACAGTGGACAGGTCATCGGGCAGCAAGCCGTCCAGAGAGTCCTTCACGCCGGGCAGGCAGACGAAAGCGGCCACGCTGCTCTTGGCGGCAGATTCCAGCATTCCGTGCTCGGCGCTCAGGTTGGTGGCATCCTGACCAAAGATCACGCCCACAGCAGTGATGAGCGGGGTGACAACGGTGCGCTCCTTGCCGTTGACGGTCACGGTGCCGGTCTCGTTGTTGGTCAGGTCGACAGTCACGGTCAGGTGGCCGCTCTTGCCGATCAGGTTCTCAAGGCTGTCGGTCACGCCGTCCAGCGTATAGGTGACATTTGCGGTGATGGGCAGGGCCTTGTCGGTATTGCCCTTATAGTACACGTCGGTGTCGTCGGTGTTCCAGACCAGCTTTTCGCCGTCCTGGGTGAACGCGGCATCGCTCTCGGTGTTCTGGATATCGGTCAGGGTGCTCTCATCGGTGACATTGGACAGGCCGGAAGCGCTGTACAGGTGCTCGCTGACGGTGGTGGACTTGATGGAGCCGTCGGCGTTCATCACGGCGTAGACCGTCTCATCCTTGGAATAATCGGCCTTGGCGGCTGCAAAGGCGGGCAGGGTCATGCCTGCGGCGAGAGTCAGCGCCAGCGCCGCACTGGCGAAACGAAGCGATTTTTTCATGGTAGTTACTCCTTATCAGACTTCTTGGCGTTGGAAGATTCAGGGACCAGCCAGTGCATGGTGGTGTGGCGGATGACCCAGTCCAGCAGCATCAGGGCGGCGGGCAGAACGACCAGAATGACAGCCATACTGATCAGTGCGCCGCGGGAGATGAGCCGGCAGATGCTCTGCAGCAGCTCCATCTTACTGATGGCGGCCACGCCGACGGTTGCGGCAAAGAAGGTCAGGCCGCTGGTCAGGATGGACTGGCTGCAGTGCTCCAGCGACTGCTGGGCAGCTTCCTGCGGGGTGCGGCCATAGCTGCGCTCCTCGTGATAACGGGTGGTCATCAGGATGGAGTAGTCCACAGTCGCGCCCAGCTGGATGGTACCGATGACGATGCTGGCGATGAAGGGCAGCTGGGTACCGGTGAAGTACGGGATGCCCATATTGATGGAGATGGCGGCCTCGATGCTGGCAACCAGCAGCACAGGGATGGACAGGCTCCGGAAGGAGATCAGGATGATGACAGCGACCGCCATGATCGACCAGACGTTGACGTTCTTGAAATCCACATCCGCGACCTCGATCAGGTCCTTGGTCATGGCACCCTCGCCGGTGATGACACCGTTGGGGTCAACCGCCTTGATGAGGCCATTCATCTCGGTCAGCTGGCTGTTGATGGCATCGGTGCCGGTCTTATAGGAGCTGTTGGCCAGAATGAGCTTGTAGCCGCCGGACTGCAGGATCTCGGTCACGCTGTCGGGCAGCAGCTCGGTCTGGAAGCCCGGGCCGGTGATGGAATCCAGGCTCACCACCTGAGTGATGCCATCCACATCCTTGAGCTCATCGCAGAGGTCAGACACCTGCGTTGCGGTCAGGTCCTCATCCACCAGAATAAAGTGGGAGGTGGTCATGCCGAAGTCCTCGCCCAGCTTGTTGGTGCCAACGATGCCGGTCAGGTCCTGGGGCAGCGAGTCGAACAGGGTGTAGTAGACCTCGGTCTTTTGCTGGGCCACCACAAAGGGCACCAGCAGCACAAGAAAGACGACCACGATGGGCATTGCGTGCTTGGAAACAAAGTAGCTGAGCTTGGTCAGCTTGGGCACGATGGTGCGGTGCTTGTACTTTTCGACCTGCTTATCAAAGGTCAGGATCAAAGCAGGCAGAATGACGATGGTGCAGATGACACCCAGCGCCACACCCTTTGCCATAACAACACCGATATCGCGGCCCAGCGTCAGGCGCATGGCGCACAGTGCCAGGAAGCCCGCAATGGTGGTCAGGGAGGAAGCGGTGATGGAGGTCATGGTCTTGCAGATGGCGGTCACCATGGCTTCCTCGTTGGAGGAGCGGAGTTCCTTTTCCTCCTGATAACGGTGGAGCAGGAAGATGGAGAAGTCCATCGTCACGCCCAACTGCAGCACCGTGGAAAGCGCCTGGGTGATGTAGCTGATCTGACCCAGGAAGATGTTGGTGCCAAAGTTGTACGCAATGGGGAACAGCAGGCCCAGCATGAACAGCACGGGCGTGATGGTGCTCTCCAGCGAGAGGAACAGCACCAGCATACTGGCACCCACAGCGCACAGGATGTACAGCGGCATCTCTTCATTGATCAGTGCCTTGGTATCCTGCAAGATGACGCTCATGCCGCCAAAGTAGCAGTCGTGCCGCAGCACCTGTTTGATCTGCTTGACGGCGTTCATCGTCTCATCGCTGGCGCTGGGCGCATCAAACCGGACGATGAGCATGGTGGAATCATTTTTACCGAACATGAACTGCTGGACATCCGCGGGCAGCATCTCTGTGGGGATGCTGGGGTCGATGACATCGCTGAGCCAGAAGGTCTGTGTGACACCGGGCACCGCATCAATGTCCTTCTTCATGGCGATCAGTTCATTGGTAGGCAGGCCTTCCACCGTGATCATACCGGTGGAGGCCAGATGGAAGTCGTCCTCAAGCGCTACCTCGCCGATCATGGAGTCAAGCTCCTGCGGCAGATAGGTCAGGACATCATAATTGATGCGGGTAGCAACCGCGCCGATTGCGGAAGGGATCAACAGCAGGACCGCTACTGTTAAGATCAGCTTGCGCAGACGCACGATGCTCTGTGCGATCTTTTTCATGGGAACCCTCCATACGAAAGTTGATTGGATCTGCCCTAAAAATGACCCGCGGTCATTTCCGAGCAAGCACTATTATAACCAATCGACGCAAGGTGTCAAGATAGAAAATGACCAAAAGTCAGTTTTCTTATCACAAAGCAAAAATTGTATAGCTTGTCCGGGGGCTTTTGCTCTTGCGCTCTTCCCTTCTCCCTGCTAAAATATTGTTTACACGACAAAACAACGTCAGAAAAGAGGATGCAGCAAGCTATGAGCACCGTGGAAGGAAAGAAACAGGAAAAGCGCCGTGCGCTTCTGGACGCAGCTTACGAGCTGTTTCTGGAGCGGGGCACCTCCAAGACCAGCGTGGAGGATATCACCTCCCGCGCCAAGGTGGGCAAGGGCACGTTCTACCTCTATTTTGCCGATAAGGGTTCGGTCACGCAGGCCCTGCTGGCCCGGGTGAGCTACCAGCTGCTGGACAACGCCTGTGCCGCCGCCGAGCAGCACGCCGCCGAGCTTACCAGCTTCCCCGACCAGATGATCTTTGTCATCGACCATATCATCGAAGCCCTGCGCGCGGACACCCTGATGCTCCGCTTCCTGGAGCGCAGCTTTGTCTGGCCCGGGCTGGATCAGATCGAAGCCAGCGGCGAGGCCGAGCCGCTGATGCGCAAGGTCCTCCAGACCGTGATGTGCAGCCCCGAGATGGCAGGCCGCACCGAGCGGGAGATCTACCAGCGCATCACCGCCCTGGGCAGCATGTGCATATCGGTGTGCTACACCTCTGTATTGGAGGGCAAGCCTGACAACATCGACAACATGAAGCCCATCCTCTACGACATCATCCGCCGGGCGCTCTGAGCACCTCTCCCCTGCCAGCCCTCGCAAAGGGGCCTTTGTGCCAATCCTCCGGGGCAAAAAACGGAAAAGGCAGACTTTTTTCAAAAAAGCCCTTGCAATTGCGCGAAAAATGTGGTATCATACTCAAGTCAATACGACATCTGGACGGTTAGCTCAGCTGGTAGAGCATCTGCTTGACGTGCAGGAGGTCACAGG
>ERZ791858.1022-NODE-1022-length-17772-cov-8.185528_pt1 | contig 17772 bp, 14 predicted proteins | sample MGYA00510284_ERZ791858 | MGnify/ENA primary metagenome ERZ791858 (study PRJEB30046, sample SAMN00792077) | human gut metagenome | study: EMG produced TPA metagenomics assembly of the A metagenome-wide association study of gut microbiota in type 2... | reverse complement strand
CTAACCCACCACCAGCCTTGCGGCTGGTCCCCCGCCCTTGCAAAGGGCGGATATATGGCACGCGGGCTATCGCCCTGGTGCCCAAAAAGCAATGGGCGTCAGCCCGAGCGTATATCCGCCCTGAAAAAGGTACTGATAAACAGCACTCGTTATAATTGCCTTGATAAAAAGCAATGGACCACAGGCCCGAGCGTGTATCCGCCCTTTGCAAGGGCGGGGGACCGTTGCGCCTGCGCAATGGTGGTGGGTTAGCAGCCCCTGGCTGCGTTTCTCTTCATAACCATCTGCCTCCGGCAGATGGCCTCCTTCGTCCGCTGACAGCTGACCGCCCCTGTATCCAGTATACATTTTCAATTGTCCTTTCAGCTGTCACAGAACCATGCTACAATAGATTGGTAAGGGATTCTATTTCTGCCAAATCAAGGAGGTTCTGCCATGATTGAAAAAACCGCTGTAGGCATCGTCGGCGTTGGCCATGTGGGCGCCCATGTGGCTTATTCCCTGGGAATGATGGGGATCGCTGACGAGATTCTGCTCTGCGATATTGATGACAAAAAACTCACCAGCGAATGCAATGATCTGAACGATGCTGTCCCTTTCATGCCCAACCGGGTAACCTACCGGACCACGGACTATGCCGGTCTCAAAGACTGTGCCATTATTGTGATCGCCGTGGGGGATATTGCTCTGTGCCGGAACTTCAACCGGGACGATGAACTGAAAAACAGTGTGATCCAGGTGGCCCGGTTCATTCCCCGGATCATGGATGCCGGGTTCGATGGGATCTTTGTGAACATCACCAACCCCTGTGACCTGATTACCGGGGAAATCGCCAATCTGTCCGGTCTCCCCCGGTCCCAGGTGCTGGGTACGGGGACGCTTTTGGATTCGGCCCGGCTGCGCCACGCCATCAGCGATTTTACCGGCCTGGACAGCCGGAGCTTCAGCGCCTTTATGCTGGGTCAGCACGGGAATTCCCAGTTCGTCCCCTGGTCCCTGCTGAATTTCTCCGGGATGACCGTGGATCAGTATGAACAGCACACGGGACGGAAGTTCGACCGGGCCAAAATCCAGGAACAGGCCATCAAGGGAGGCTGGGTGACGGTCTCCGGCAAATGGTGCACGGAATACGGCATTGCCGGCGCGGCAGCCACCCTGGTGCGGACCATCCTCCGGGACGAAAAGCGGGTGCTCCCCTGCTCGGTGGAACTGGACGGAGAATACGGCCAGCAGGACCTGTTCATCGGCGTACCGGCGGTGATTGGCAAGGAAGGCGTGGAAAAGGTCCTGGACCTGCCCCTGACCCCGGAAGAACAAAAGCAGTTCCAAGCCTGTGCCGCTGCCATCCGGGAGAATGTGAGCAAGGCGTATGATATTATATTAAAGGAAAAAGAAAAGGTGTGACCGCGGTCACACCTTCTCTTTTTCTCACGTTTTATCCAAAGAACACTGTGATCAGATCTTCCAGTGCCTTCTGGTCGGCGGCTCCCATGGTTTCCCGGGCGCTGTGCATGGCCAGAAGGGCCACACCGATATCCATGGTCCGGATGGGAGTCAGGGCCGATGCCATGGACCCCAGGGTGGATCCCCCTTTGATGTCGCTGCGGTTCACAAACAGCTGGCAGGGAATCCCGTTGGCGGCGCAGAGACCTTTCACAATGGCCACCGCTTCCGCATCCCCGGCATACGCCTGGCTGCAGGCCTGTTTCAGCACCACACCCTGGCCCAGTTTGGGCTTGTTGGTGATGTCGCATTTGTCCGTATAGTTGGGATGGAGGGCATGGGCCACGTCCACGCTGAGCATGAACCCATTGGCCATGTCTTCATACAGGGCTTCTTCCGTCAGGCCCAGTTTGGTGTAGATCCGGTGGAGCAGGTTGTTCAGCACCAGGGAATCGGCTCCCTGTTTCGTGTTGCTGCCCACTTCTTCGTTGTCGAACAGGCAGGCCACCCGCAGTCCTTCGGTGCCTTTGCCGTTCATGATGCCCTTCAGGCAGCCCATGCAGGAAGTCAGGTTGTCCAGACGGCCGGAGGAGATGAATTCATCCTTCAGCCCGAAGGTGCAGCCTTCTTCCACCGGATAGGTGGACAGTTCAAAGGACAGGATATCTTCCGGTTTCACCTGGAGTTCCTTGGCCAGGAAGTTGGTGAAGAAGTGCTTGTCTTCCGGGTCCTCGCCCAGCATGGTGGCCAGGGGCAGCACATCTTTCTGTTTGTTCCATTTGTAGCCGTCGTTCACTTCCCGGTTCATGTGGATGGCCAGGCTGGACATGCTCAAAAGAGGCCGTTTGAAATCCACCAGGTGGGTCCGGGGCTTGAAGGGATCTTCCGTCCGGGTGACGATCTTCCCGGCCAGGGACAGAGGACGGTCCATCCAGGTGGATACGATCATGCCGCCGTAGCCTTCCACGTTCAGGGTGCCATAGCCCTGGGTATCCACTTCCGCCGCCGGTTTCAGCCGGAAGCAGGGAAAATCCGTATGGGCGGCTGCAATCTTCAGCCCCCGGGATCCTGCTTTACCGGTACGGAAGGCAAACAGGGATGAATCGAAGCATGTGACAAAGTACTTGCTGTCCGGGGCCAGGGTCCAGTCCCCGCCCAGGGGGAGTTCAACAAAGCCGTCTGCCAGCAGCAGGTCACGGCTGGCCGCCACCGTATGGTACGGAGACGTGCTCTTTTGGATCAGGTTCAGTAAATCTTTCGTAGTTTGATTCATTTCGACACCTCCTGTTGACATTGTATCATAAGGTACAAAATTGTTCAAAAACTTTTTTATTTAACTAGCCAGATAATACCGCTGCATGATATAATAGAACCATCTTTTGTAAAGGAGGCTTTCCAATGGCTGAAAAAGAAAAAACACTCAACAATGGAAGCAACAAAGTTTTATCCTGGCAAGCGCTGGGCCTGATGACCTTTACCTCCGTGTGGGGGTTCGGGAACATCGTCAACGGCTATGCCAACCAGGGTCTCAAGGCCGTAGTGTCCTGGATCCTCATGTTCGCCCTGTACTTCATCCCTTATGTGCTCATGGTCGGTGAAATGGGTTCCACCTTCAAGAACAGCGCCGGGGGCGTATCCTCCTGGATCCGGTCCACTTCGGGCGCCAAACTGGCCTACTTCGCCGGCTGGACCTACTGAATCGTCCACATGCCCTACCTGGCCCAGAAACCCCAGAACATGCTCATCGCCTTCGGCTGGGCCTTTTTCCAGAACGGATCCCTGACGAAAATGATTTCGCCCCTGGTCCTGCAATGCATCGCTCTTGTGATTTTCTTTTTCTTCCTGTGGTACGCCTCCAAAGGGGTTACGGCCCTGAAACGGATCGGCGCCCTGTCCGGGAGCTTCATGTTCGTCATGTCCATCCTGTACATCCTGCTGGCCCTGGCGGCTCCTCACCTGACCACCGCCAAGACCTTCAGCTACAGCCTGAACTGGGAAACCCTGATGCCCACCTTCGATTTTGACTACATGACCACCCTGGGGATCCTGGTGTTTGCTGTTGGCGGCTGTGAACGGCTGAGCCCCTATGTAAACAATCTGAAGAAACCCTCCACCGAATACCCCAAATCCATGATCTTCATGGCCATTATGGTGGCGGTGACCGCCCTGCTGGGGACCTTTGCCATGGGGCTGATGTTCGACCCCAACAACATCCCCAAAGACCTGATGATGAACGGGGCCTATTACAGCTTCTCCAAGCTGGGTGAATACTACGGCATCGGCCAGACCTTCGTGATCATCTACGCCATCTGCACTGCTCTGGGACAGGCCGCCACCCTGGCCATTTCCATCGATGCCCCCATCAAGATCCTGCTGTCCGACGTGGATCCCCAGTTCGTGCCCAAAGTGTTCACCAAAGTGAACGCCAAAGGGGTGCCTGTAACCGGGTACAAGCTGACCGCCATCCTGGTTTCCATCCTGCTGATCGTGCCAGCGCTGGGGATCGGGGACATGACCAGCCTGTACAACTGGCTGATCCGTCTGAACGCGGTGTGCATGCCGCTCCGGTATCTGTGGGTGTTCTTTGCCTACATGATGCTGAAGAAACATGCGGACAGCTATGTTTCTGAATACCATTTCGTGAAGAGCAAGGGCCTGGGCATGCTGGCCGGGTTCTGGTGCTTCGCTTTCACCGCTTTCGCCTGCATCATGGGCATGTTCCCCCGTGGGGTCCAGAGCGGAACCGACACCTGGTACTTCCAGTTCGCCATGAACATCCTGACCCCGCTGGTACTGATCGGGATCGGGTTCATCCTGCCGGAACTGGCGAAGAAGGAACGGGAGTAAGAAAAACAGGGTGCTGCATGTTTCATGCAGCACCCTGTTTTTTGTCAGCGGGCGAAGGAGACCATCTGCCAGAGGCAGATGGTTCTGAAGGGAAACGCCGCTGAAGCGGCTAACCCACCACCAGCCTCACGGCTGGTCCCCCGCCCTTGTAAAGGGCGGATAGTAAGTACGCGGGCTAACGCCCTTGTACTTACCAAAGAGCGATGGGCGCCAGCCCGAGCGTATATCCGCCCTTTACAAGGGCGGGGGACCGTTGCGCTTGCGCAATGGTGGTGGGTTAGCATCCAACGGATGCGTTTATCATCAAAGAAACCCGCTTGCTGCGGGTTTCTTCCTTTTTTCATACATCCTCATCCCAGGGATTGATCCGGATGGGTTCTTTTTTCAGCATTTCTTTTTGTTCCGGGGTGAAATGGCATTTTTTGATTACGGCTTCGTAGACGTATTCTTTGAAATACTTTTCGGAGCAGACGAAATAACCGTTCTTCCCTACTTCCTTACCCCAGGAATTCTCGATTTTCCACCGGGTGGGACGGCCGCCCGCATCGAAATCCACCCCGGTCAGGAGCATGGCATGGGTGGCGGAACTGGCTCCATATTCCAGCCTCTTGCCTTTGGGCATATCCCAGGAAAATCCTCCCAGGAGCTTTTCCACCTGGACACTGTCCGGATCCCAGATCCCTTCTTTCCGGGCTCCATAGGCACCGGCGTCGCAGGCGAACCACACCGGTTCCCCGGCCTGGAGCTGGCGGACGCACAGGTCTTCCAGGGCTTCCTGGGACAGGTTCAGGGCTTCCATGTCCTTCCCCACCATGTTTTCCACAGCATGGAAGGCCACCGGCGTATCCATCTCCTTGTCCGGGGTAGGTTCGTTGATCACGGGCATGTAGTCTTCCAGAGCAAGTCCCACATATTTGTCGTAGAATTCCCTGGGGGTCAGGTTCCGGTCACAGTGGTAGTTCTTGTCCTTGTCCCGCCAGGCAAAGTCGAATGTCTCCACCGGCGCCCCGAAGGCGATGCATTCCGCCTTGTACACTTCCGCCAACATTTCCTTCTTCCGGGGATAGGGATTCTTTCCGGCAGCCACCAGTTCCCGGAGCTCCAGGGCATCTTTCCGGAGCAGCCGGTTCATGGCAGCCAGGAACCGGTCCGTATGTTCCGACTGATAGGATTCCGGGTTGGCGGCTTTGGGCACCACCCCGTATTTGGCCGCCAGATGGGCCGCTTCACTCCAGTAGCCGCCGTCCACCATGCCCCGGAGCACGTACTGCATGCTCTGGCCTTTCACCGGCTCCCCGGCCTGTTCGATGACCATTTCCAGGAAGTTGTTGGCCTTTTCCAGCTTGTCGTAAAAGCTGAGATAGTTCTGGGACAGTTCGAATTCCTCCAGGCCGCATTTTTCCGCCACGATTTCCCGCATGATGTTGAGAGCCGCAAAGAGCCAGCACCGGCCGGACTTCTGCTGGGCAGTGATTCCCCGGGTCTTCACTTCCACCGCAAAGGGTCCCTGGTGGAGGGCCGCCTGCATGGGCACAAAAGACAGGTCCGCCAGGTCGGTTTTGGCCAGGGCACTGTTCAGGGTCCGGGCGGCTGCATCCCGGTCATAGGCAGCACGGAATTCTTTCAGCAAGGCATTGTTGATTTCTTTCATTGGGTATCTTTCCTTTCTCGACAAAGGTTATTTGATTAGGGCGATCCGGGCCCCCAGGAGCATGAGCCCCATGCCCAAGGCCATCTGGAAGGTAATGGCCTCCCCCACAAAAAGCCAGGCGAAGAGAGGGCTCAGGGCCGGCTTGATGAAATAGGTCAGGCTCCCCAGGGTGATGCTCCCCACCTCCATGGCCCGGAACCAGCACAGGAAAGCCACCAGAGTGATGCCCAGATACAAGGTGAGCACCCAGGGCAGGTTGGCCCAGGTGTAGCCGGTAAAAAGAGGGATATAGGCATAATTTCCCAGACCGTGAGCAGTGAAAAAGACCGCCACCGCCGGGATATGGGACAGGAATGCCACAAACAGCAGCTGGAGCCCGCCCCAGAGGAACGTCCAGGCAGTGACCGTCACGCTGCCCAGGGCCGGCATGAGCTTCTTGCCTCCCACCGCATACAGGCTGTACCCGAACACGCAGACCATGAGCCCCAAAAAGCCTCCCGGGTCCAGGGACATGTGGAATGGGTCCACCAAAACGGCAATGGCCAGAACCTGGAGCCCCAGGGCGGCGATTTCGTACCGGGTAATGGGGGTCCCCAGGATCAGGGCCGCCAGCACCGTAATGAAAAGAGGCGTGCTGGAAAAGATCACCGCCGTATGGCTGGCTCCCAGCACCACCGAAGCCATCTGGTACAGAGGCCCCACCATGGCAATGCCCATGAATCCCAGGAAAAAGCAGAGTTTCTGCTGGGCAAAGGTAACCCGGGCATGCCGGGCCAAAAGCTGCTTCCGGCTCCAGGGCATCAGGGCCAGCCCGGCCAGGGTGTACCGTGTGGCATTCACCTGGACCCCGTTCAGGTCGCCATTGATTTTTTTCATGCATACTTCCGTAAGGCAGAAAAACAGCGCAGCCACCAGCATGCACAGGATGGCTTCACGGTGTTTGGTCATAAGGGGACACTTCCTTTGAATTGGAATTTTACTGTTCCAGCAGGTATCCATCGACTCTGACGGAATTCTTCTCTTTTTGGTCAAACCCGTCCTGGCTCCCTGCAAGCTGGGTAAAGATCAGCAGTTTCCCATCCTCCAGCTGAAGCTGGAGATCTTTTCCCTCCACCAGTCCGCTGGAAGGATATTTTTCCCGCAGCTGCCGCAGGTATGCCGCATCTATGGGCAGGCTGTATGCAGTATTTCCCTCTCCGGAAAAACGCAGCCGGTGGTACTGGATATGGGCCCCCTTGATGATTATTACCCTGGAATAACCGCTGACCGGCAGTGTTGCAAGTTTGTGGCTGTAGTTATAATACCCGATACCGGTATGACCTTTTTCTTTGGGGGGACGAGGCAGGGTGGCCAGGAACGGGGAACCTTTGATTTGTTCCACCAGCGGATACCGCCACCGGCCGGCAGAACCGGCCAGATAACCATAGCTGCTGCGGATCCGCTCCGCTTCTTCTGGAGGAATCCCTCGGGCGCTGACCAGTTTCCCCTTCTGGAGCAGCTGATTCCGGGTGATGGTTTCTTCCAGGCGCCGTGCCTGGGACCAGGCGGGGAAGTCCACCAGGTTCAGGGGCGAAAATGCCAGGATCCCGCTGAGGATCCCGCACAACAGGTATATTTTCCGGGACTTTTGCCTCGTAATGCCCCCGAGCAGGACACAAAGCCCCACGAAGGTGCAGCAGAGGGACAGATACCGAAGAGTCGTGAGCCCGTAGGCTTCCAAACGGATCCAGACGCCTCGGAGCTGAGCCGCTGCTATGGGAACCAGAAGGAATGCTCCCCATTTCAGGACTTTCCGCACCCAGAGGGGTTGCTCTTCCGGATAGGATAACCAGAACAGGGCATAAAAAGCCAACGCACAGGAGCCAAAGGGATTCATGATACCATTGGGCAGGGCTCCCTCCCGGAGGCTTTTGGCCAGATAGAAATAAAGGATGACCACAAGGAGTGCGGCCGCCGGAAGAAGAAGGTTCCGGCAGAGTGATGAATACCAGTCCGGTATCGCCAGAGGTTCGTTTTCCCGGGGAATCTGGGCCAGCAGGACCTGCCAGGATACTACCCAGATGGAAAATACACAGGCCAGCTCCAGCCATTCCAGGGACAGCTTGGGGTACAGGAGCATCCGGATGCCGGAAAAGCAGAGGCCCAAAAGGGCAAAGGACAACCCTCCCAGGAGCAGGCTTTTGCCAAGGGCAAGCAGAAAAGCGGGAAAAAGCCCCTTTCGTCCCTGGGGTGTATCACAGAAAAAAAGGGTAAGCGCTGCGGACAGGGCGGCGGTGCCCCAAAGGCCCAGGAACAGGTAGTCATTGAAAGACGGGACCTGTTCCAGACTCCGCCAGAGCAGAAGGAAAAGCAGGAAATTGGCCGCTTCCCGCCGGGGCTCGATCCTGCCGTATTTTTCGTTGTACAGCCGCCAAGGCACGGAAAGAAACATTACCAGCTGTACAGCCAAAAAGCCCTGACTGATTACCGTCCATTTGCTCCACTGGTCCCCCCGCCCGATGACAGTGAGCACCAGGAATACCAGAAAAAAGCTCCAACTGCCCAGAAAAGCCGTCTTGAAGCGCTGGTTCCGCTCCCAGATTTCCCTGCACAATCCTTTGAACCTGCTCAGCATAAAGGATACCTCCCCTTGGATGTTCATTCCTTATGATTATAGCATGGATGGGAAGTGGGAGCGAGGCGGAAGTTGGTGCGGAGGGATAGAGGAAGACGGCGCCGGGATTGCATGGGGATCGCCACCGCCTGCACCAGCGGAAGTTGGTGCGGGGGGATAAAGGAAGACGGCGCCGGGTATCGCGGCGCCTAACCCACCACCATTGCGCAGGCGCAACGGTCCCCCGCCCTTGTAAAGGGCGGATAGTAGTGCGGGCTGGTGCCCTGCACGATTAATGGCGACTGTCCGATTAAATCTGCAGTTGTGCAGCAATACGACAGCTGTAGTTTTGCAATACATTAAGCAATGGGCGCGAGCCCGAGCGTATATCCACCCACGCAAAAGAGTGAACAAGAAGTACGCGTGCTAACGCCTTAGTACTTGCCAAAAAGCAATGGGCGCCAGCCCGAGCGTATATCCGCCTTTTACAAGGGCGGGGGACCAGCCGTATGGCTGGTGGTGGGTTAGCAGCCCCCAGGCTGCGTTTCTTTTCAAAGCCATCTGCCCCCTGCAGATAGTCTCCTTTTGCACAAGGGCCCCTGGCCCGCCGTGCCACATATCCGCCCTTTTCAAGGGCGGAGGACCGGCCGATAGGCTGGTGGTGGGTTAGCAGCCCCCGGCTGCGTTTCCCTTCAATGCCATCTGCCCCCGGCAGATGGCCTCCTTTTGCCGCTGACCGTTGACAAAGGGGGCTGCTGCGCCTGCAGCAGCCCCCTCCTCTTACCGCCCTGCCTGTTCCTTGAAATACTGGAACAGGATCTTGCACAGGGTTTTGGCTTCTTCTTCGCTCAGGGTCACTCCCCGGCCCATTTTTTCTCTTCCCGGGGCCCATTCCCGGATGTCGAATTTGGGTGTCCGGCCGTTGTAGGAAATCCGGTTCACCTCTTTGGTCCAGCCTTTGGGGCTGGTGGAAAGGGTTCCCAGTTCCTGGGTGATTTCGTAGCTGAAGTCGGAATTGTTTCTGTCCATGTTGGTGCCTCCTCGGTACAGGTAATTTCCCCTCAGGTCCCATTATACCGGAGTTTCCAGATTTGAGAACCCCCTGTGGGATGAATGGGCGTTTTTGGGGGGTGAATGGAAAAACAGGGTGTTGCACGTTCTGTGCAACACCCTTATCACCCTGCAAACTGACTGTTGTACAGCTCCTTGTAAAACCCTCCCTGTTCCATCAGGCTCTGGTGGGTGCCCTGCTCTATGATTTTCCCGTCTTTCATCACCAGGATCCGGTCGGCGCTGCGGATGGTGCTGAGCCGGTGGGCCACGATGAAGCTGGTGCGGCCTTCCATGAGCTTGGCAAAAGCGTTCTGGATCTGGATCTCGGTCCGGGTGTCGATGCTGGAGGTGGCTTCGTCCAGAATCAGCATGGGCGGCAGGGCCAGCATCACCCGGGTGATGCACAGGAGCTGTTTCTGTCCCTGGCTCAGGCTGTCGTCGTCCACCACCGTATCCAGCCCCTGGGGCAGCCGGCGGATGAATTCCCAGCTGTGGGCTTCTTTGGCGGCCTGGATGATCTCTTCTTCGGTGGCTCCCGGCTTCCCGAAGGCGACGTTCTCCCGGATGGTCCCCTGTTTCAGCCAGGTTTCCTGGAGCACCATGCCGTAAGTCCGCCGGAGAGAGTGCCGGTCCACTTTCCCGGTATCCTGGCCGTCGATGGCGATGGTCCCCCGGTCCACATCGTAGAACCGCATAAGCAGGTTGATGAAGGTGCTCTTGCCGCAGCCGGTGGGCCCTACAATGGCGGTGGTCTGGCCCGGTTCCACCTGGAAGTTGAAGTCTTCGATCAGAGGGCGTTTTTTATTGTAGGAAAAATACACATGGGAAATGTCCACGCGCCCTTCCTGGAATACCAGTTTCCGGTCCGGATCGGCGCTCTGGGGGGTCTCTTCGATGAGAGCGAACACCCGGGCAGCGCAGGCCAGGGCATTCTGGAGCTCAGTGACCACGGAGCTGATGTCCGTAAAGGGCTTCATGTACTGGTTGGCGTAATACAGCAGCACGGTGAGCCCCCCTACGGTAAGTCCCCCGCCCAGGATCTCCCAGCACCCCACCAGGGCCACCAGAGCATAGATGGCGTTGTTCACCGCCCGGGTGGACGGGTTGGTGAGGGAGCTGTAGAACAGGGCTCCCTGGGTGGCCTGCTGCAGCTCTTCGTTAAGGCTCCGGAACTGGTCCGAAGAACGTTCTTCATGGCAGAAGGCCTTCACCACTTTTTCGCTGCCGATGGTTTCGTTGATCAGGGCGGTCTGTTTCCCCCGGATGGCCGTCTGGTTCTGGAACAGCCGATAGGACCGGCTGGCGATGAACCGGGCCACCAGGAAGCTCACCGGGGTCAGGACAATTACCATGAGAGAAATGTTCCGATGGGTGGAAAACATGAAATACAGGGTGAGCACAATGGTCACCAGCCCGGAAAACAGCTGGGTGAACCCCAAAAGCAGCCCGTCGGAAATCTGGTCCACGTCGGCGATCACCCGCTGGACCAGGTCACCGGTGCTGTGGCCGTCCAAAAAGGACAGGGGCAGCTGCTGGATCTGGCGGATGGCCCGGCTCCGGATATCCCGGACGGTGTTGAAGGCCAGTTTGTTGTTGATGAGATTCATGGCCCAGGTGGCCAGGCTGGACAGGACCACCAAAAAGAGGATCTGGGAGGCGTAACGGCCCACCAGGGGGAAATCCACCTGTCCCGGTCCCAGGATCCCGTCAATGGCCCGGCCGAACAGAATGGGCACATAGAGCTGAAGGGCTACGGAAACCCCGGCCAGCACCAGGCTCCCTATAAGGAGCATCCGGTAGGCATCGATGATCTTCCAGACTTTTTTCAGGGTGACCCAGCTGGAATTGTTTTTATCCATGGACATCAGGCTTCCTCCTTTCCCTGGCGGATTTCTTCCGCCCGGCGGCCGGGATACTGGGAATCAAAGATTTCCTGGTACACCGGGCAGGTTTCCAGCAGCTGGAGATGGGTTCCCTGGCCCACCAGTTTTCCGTCATCCAGCACCAGGATCACGTCCGCCTGGCGGACGCTGCTGGTCCGCTGGGACACGATGAATACGGTCATTTCCCCTTCCAGGGCCTTGATGGCCTGGCGGAGATGGAGGTCGGTGGCAAAATCCAGGGCACTGGCGGAATCGTCCATGATCAGGATATCCGGTTTCTTCACCAGGGCCCGGGCAATGGTCAGCCGCTGTTTCTGGCCTCCGGACAGGTTCCGTCCTCCCTGTTCCACCAGGGCATCCAGCCGGCCTTCCTTCCCCAGCACCACATCTTTGGCCTGGGCGGTTTCCAGGGCCTGCCACAGTTCTTCGTCGGTGGCATCTTCCTTGCCCCAGCGCAGGTTGTCCCGGATGGTGCCTTCAAAAAGCACCGCCTTCTGGGGCACCAGGGCGATTTTTTCCAGCAGATGGCCGGCCGGGTACTCCCGCACGTCCCGGCCTTCCACTTCCACCTGGCCCCGGGTCACATCATAAAAACGGGGGATCAGGTTCACCAGAGTGGTCTTGCCGCTGCCGGTGCCCCCGATGATCCCCACAGTACTGCCTTTGGGAATGGCAAAATCCAGATCGGTTACGGCTTCGGCGCCTCCGGCATAGCCAAAGGAAACATGATGGAAAGCCACGGCCGGTCCCCCGCTCACCGGTTGAAGGGGTCCGTAAGCAGCGGGACTGGTCATGGAACTTTTCACCTCCAGGATGCCCTGGATACGGCTTGCACAGGCTGCCGATTTATTCAGTGTGATCACCATGCTGCCCAGTTTCACCAGTTCGATGATCATCTGGGCCATATAGTTGTAAAGGGCCACCACATCCCCCTGGGCCATGGCCCCCAGTTCCACCCGGAGGGCACCCTGGCGGATCAGCACCACCGTAGCCAGGTTCACCAGCAAATAAGTGCCCGGTGTCATCAAAGCGGACCAGCGGCCCACATGGAGGTTCTTCCGGGTCAGGTCAGCGTTCCGGCTGTCGAATTCATGGACTTCCGCCTGTTCCCGGCAGAAGGCCCGGATCACCCGCACCCCGGTCAGGTTTTCCCGGGTGGTCTGGAGCAGCCGGTCCAGGGTTTCCTGTACCCGGGTAAAGAGAGGGATGCTCCGGAGCATGATCCCCAGCACCACCACCAGCAGCAGAGGGATGGCCACGGCAAACACCAGGGCGCTGGGCACATCGATGAAAAAGGCCATGACCATGGAGCCGAACACAATGAAGGGACTCCGGAGCAGCAGCCGCAGGGCCATGTTCAGCCCGGTCTGGACCTGATTCACGTCACTGGTAAGCCGGGTAATCAGGGTATCGGTGCCCAGAGTGTCCAGTTCTTTGTAGGACAGTCCCTGGATATGGTCGAACAGAGCCTGCCGGAGCCGGGTAATGACCCCCACGCTGCCCCGGGCGGCAAAATACTGGGCGGTAAAGGAAAATCCCATGCCCAGCACCATCAGCCCCATGAGCACCAGTAAACAGCGGAACAGGAAGCTTTCGTCGCCGCCGGGAAGTCCCTGATCGATCATGGCGGCGATCACCAGAGGCACCGCCAGATCCATCAGGGCTTCCAGCAGTTTGAACACCGGGGCCAGGAAGCAGTCCCAGCCATACCCCTGGAAGTAGGGAAGGAATTTTTTCATGATATGCACCTCATTTTTTGAACTGTCTTTATCTTACCACCGGAATTGCTATATAATAGATATTGAATCTATTGAGAACCATATATTTTCCATATAGGAGGATGCGTCATGAACCTGGAACAGCTGAACTGTCTCATTGCAGTGGTGGAAGAAGGATCCATATCGGCAGGGGCCCGGCGGCTGAACCTGACCCAGCCCCCGGTATCTCTCCAGCTCCAGCGGCTGGAAGCCCAGTGTGGGGTACGGCTGCTGGAACGGGGCGGCCGGAAGATCCGTCTCACGGAAGCGGGGAAAAGCCTCTATGACACGGCCAAACGGATCCAGACCCTGGCCCTGGCGGCCCAGGAGGACATGAAGAATTTCCAGCTGGGAAAAAAAGGCAGTCTCCATCTGGGGATGATCTCTTCTGGCGCCGGAGAACGGTTTTTCCGGGGTGCCCGGTATTTCGCCCAGAAGTACCCGGAGATTTCCATCCAGCTGTACGAAGGGAACACCTATCAGCTGCTGGACGCCCTGGAAAAGGAAACGGTGGATCTGGCCGTGATCCGGACCCCCTTTTCCAAAACCCGGGTGGAAGGAAAGGTGCTGTGCCGGGAACATTTCTGCGCCCTAGGGAGCCAGGACCTGTTCCCCCAAAACCTGCCGGAAGCCTTTGTCCTGGAAGATCTGGAGGAGCTGCCCCTTCTGGGATACCGGCGGTGGGAGCGGATCATCCAGGAAATCTGCCGGGGCCGGGGCTTTTCCCTGTATTTCCGGTGCCTGGCGGACGATGCCCGGAGCTGCCTCCAATGGGCCCAGGCAGGACTGGGGGTGGCCCTGGTGCCGGAAAGCGTGGTGAACCTGAGCCAGAACCTGAGTGCGGTACCAGTCCGGGAAGAAAAGCTGGAAAGCCAGGTGGTACTGGTCCGGAAAAAAGGCCGGCCCCTCCACGAAACCGCCCGGCTGTTCTGGGAAAATTACTGAGGAGGGCGGTACCATGAAACTGTCTGCACAGGAAAAATGCAAATTGGCAGGCCTGCTGGCTCGTCACCAAACCCCCGACCCTGACGCCGTAGGGGCGCGCCCCAGGCACGCCCTTCCCGGCCTCCCGGAGGGATCTTCCCTTTCCCCCTTCTCTTGCTTTTTCACGCATTTTTGTTATACTTATGGTAGAAAGTATTACATGTATTACGAGGGAGGATTTCCTATGAGCACCATTTCTCTTCGGGTCAGCGATGAAGAAAATAAACTGATTCAAAATTATGTGGCCGCCAATAATCTGAATCTTTCTTCTTTTATCCGCAGCCTGGTGCTGGATAAAATCGAGGAGGATATGAAACTGGACGAGGACCGGATTCTGCGGGCCCGGGCACTGCTGAAGAAAGAAAAGACCTATGATCATACAGAGGTCTGGAAAGAGCTGGGCATTTAATATGTACCAGGTACGGTTCTCTGAATACGCGGTAAAAGAACTGAAAAAACTGGACAAACAAACGGCCCGTGTCATCAAAAACTGGGTGGTTAAAAACCTGGTGGATACAACGGATCCCCGACAGCATGGAAAATCTCTTACGGGAAACTTGAAAGGGGTGTGGCGATACCGGGTAGGAGATTACCGGCTGTTTGCCGAAATCCAGGATGATGTGCTGATTGTATTTCTTTTTGAAATTGCTCACCGACGGGAAGTTTATCGGTAATCAAATGAATTAGAGCTGTTGCAGGTATATGCAGCAGCTCATTTTTTTCAATAGGTAACAGTGAAAACCGGCGGCCGTGACGGGCTTCCCTGCGGGCAGCCCCTACCACGTTGGAATCGAGGGATCTCGTTCAATCGGAGTGGACGTAGTTAGCGTAGAGATGATTGCTATTACGCCCGTACAATCGGTGTTTTTTGCGGGCTCCCCGGCGTGGAGCCCCTACGGTACCGATTTACGCACCGAAATACAGACCGTGCACCAAACCACCTCCACTCTCCCCGAACCCCCGCCCCTGACGCGTAGGGGCGCGCCAGAGGCACGCCCTTCCCGGCCTCCCGGAGGGTTTCCTGTGCCAATTTTCGTTGTAAAAACAACATACCTGTTTCCTTTTCCATGCTATATTGTTTCCAGAAAGACGAAGAACGTAACATCATCCATGATAACAGGAACAAATGGAAGGAGAATCGGTATGAAAAATCTGGAATGGAACGATAAAATCAGCAGCTTTAAAAAAATCGACGTGCGGGGCATTGCCGGGAATTTCCTGGAAGGGCTGAAAAAACAGGCGGCCAAGCTCCCTGTGGGCCAGGGACTGGAAGTAATCCAGACCTTCGAACCCATCCCCCTCTACGAAGTGATGGAAATGCTGGGCTATGAACATGCCACCGAGAAAAAGGCCGACAACGAATACCACGCCTATTTCTACCGGACCGAAAACAAAGGGAACACAGAAGAAGCCCCGGAACGGCCGGCGGTGATCACCAACTACCCTATGATCGACGAAAAACTGGGCGAACTGGCGGTGGAATTCTGGAATATGACCTGGAAAAGCGAAAAACGCTACCTGGATTACAACATCCGGCTGCTGCTCTCCCTGGCCAATGCAGTAGGTGCCGGGCGGATGCGACAGGCCATGCGGGAACTGCTGAAAGCCTATGCCAACGGCCTGGATTCCCGGGCCCTGGACGATGTGTTCGAACAGCTGGCCTGGAACATGGGCATCGGCTTCTTCAGCTCTGAAATCGCCCCCTCCCCCCTGTTCCACGCCTACAAACTGATCAAACAGATGGAAAAGCAGGGCAAAGAAAGAGCCGAAATCAACCAGCTGCTGAAGGAACATTTTTCCGACAGAAAAGGCTCTCACACCCTTCCTCCACATCCCGGTATGTGCTGACAAAATCCCCCGTATACCAGGGGTCGGCGATTTCCCGGGAATGATCGGTGAAATCCAGCAGAAGGTGGATCTTCCGATCCGGGTCTCCCCCGGCGATCCGGCGGATCTCCCGAAGGTTCTCATCATCGAACCCAATGAGCAGATCATAGTACCCATAATCTCCCCGGGTCATCTGCCGGGCCTTCCGGGATTCATAGGGAATATGGTGGAGATCCAATTGCTCCCTGGTCCCCCAGTGGGTGTCATTGCCAATTTCCTCCCGGCTGGTGGCCGCCGAAGCGATTTCATAAGCATCGGCACAATGATGCTGCCGGACCAATTCCTTCATGACAAATTCCGCCATGGTGGAACGGCAGATGTTGCCATGGCAAATAAAAAGTATCCTCATCATGGACACAAAACTCCCTTCTATGCCAAAATATGCCGAATTAATGCGGGTTTGCAGGTTTCACCTGTTCACGAAGAAAAGGACATAATTTTGCAAAAAACGGCACAATTTTCCCCGTTGTAGTAGTAGAATGGTAGTAAAATGGACTGTTCTTACTACTGCACTTTTTGTGGGGTGAAATTTTCTCTGTTATTATAGCAGAAGATTGTAGACTTTTGCGATTGTTTCTGATAGTCTTTTTAGGCATAAGGAAAGCCCTCTGCCGAAGCAGGGGCTTAAATTTATTTAGCTCCAATATGTATTTAAAGATAGTGTAAAATAGTTTGTGTAAACGTTGGATGGGTATAGTAAAAAGGAACCCATTTCCTTTATAGTGTTAAGTGCTCAAACCAAACACTAGGAAAGAAGGTTCCTCATGCCTGATTTTAACACAGAATTTATTCAAACACTATTCAATCCTGCCACCACCGAGCTTTTTCGTTCCGAATTGGAAGCCGCCATCAATGCTCTCCTGAAGACGGAACTGGCCGCCTTCCTCGGATATGAGAAGCATAATTCGGACGGTTGGAACACAGGCAACAGCCGCAACGGCTATTACAAGCGCACGCTAGCGACACGCTATGGAGAGTTGCATCTGGAAGTCCCGCGAGATCGGAACGGCGATTTCCATTCGCCCACGTTGCCACGCTATCTTCAGCACACCAATGCTTTGGAGACTACGGTCATCCAGCTTTATCAGCGCGGCGTCACCACCCGTCAGATTACAGATCTCATCGAGCAGATGTATGGCCGATATTACTCGCCAGCCACTATCTCGCATATCTCGTCAGCCGTCACCGAGCAAGTCCAAGCCTTCCATTCCCGACAGGTTGCTGCGCGATATGCCGTCATCTTCTGTGATGCCACCTACCTGAATCTGCGCCGTGACAGCGTGGCCAAGGAAGCGCTGCATGTTTTGCTCGGCATTACGCCGGAAGGGAACAAGGAAATCCTAGACTATGCCATCTATCCGAGTGAGTCTGCAACTAATTATGCCGAGATGCTGCAAGGGCTGAAAACACGGGGGCTGAAAGATGTCCTGTTATTCGTCTCTGACGGTCTGGTCGGCCTGCCGGATGCCGTGAAACAGGAATTTCCTCAGGCCAGGCATCAGAGTTGCTGGGTGCACCTGGCCAGAGCCGTGGCTCGCCTAGTCCGGCAGAAGGACAGGAAGGAGGTCTTGGCGGTTCTGAAGGAAGTATATCATCAAGACGATGCCGAGGCTGCCCGGCAGGCACTGGAAGCCTTTCTGGAGCGATTCTGCGGCAAATATCCTCGACTGAAGA
>ERZ791858.1003-NODE-1003-length-18116-cov-2.946238_pt1 | contig 18116 bp, 12 predicted proteins | sample MGYA00510284_ERZ791858 | MGnify/ENA primary metagenome ERZ791858 (study PRJEB30046, sample SAMN00792077) | human gut metagenome | study: EMG produced TPA metagenomics assembly of the A metagenome-wide association study of gut microbiota in type 2... | reverse complement strand
GAGGATGACAAGAATATCCAGGTATTGGAAGGACTGAAAGAGAACGATAACTTAGTAGTGAAAGGTTTCGAGACATTAAAAGAGAATGCAAAGGTAAAAGTCCAGAAATGAAAAGTATTATCAAATTTGCGGTAAGCAATCCGGTTACGATCTGTATGCTGGTACTGGCGATCCTGCTGCTGGGTAAGATTTCCTATGACCAGTTGGCGGTCGACCTGTTGCCCGACCTCAATAATCCCCGTCTCTTTATCGAGCTGAAGGCAGGCGAACGTCCGCCGGAGGAGATCGAGAAGCAGTTTATTAAGAATATGGAGTCGATGGCGATCCGGCAGAGCGACGTGACACAGGTTTCATCCGTGATCCGTGCTGGTTCCGCCCGTATTACGGTCGAGTACACTTGGAAGAAAGATATGGACGAGGCTTTTCTCGACTTGCAGAAAGCCATGAACCCTTTTGCCCAGCATAAGGATATCACCGAACTTAAGATCACGCAGCACGATCCGAACCAGTCCCCTGTCGTCCTAATCGGACTTTCACACCGTAGCATTACCGATATGGCGGAGCTCCGGAAGGTGGCGGAGAGCTATATCCGTAACGAATTGATCCGTCTGGAAGGAGTTGCAGATGTTACGCTGTCGGGTGACGAGATCAGTACCCTGGTGATCCGCACGGATCCTTATAAGTTAGATGCCTTTAAGTTGACGATAAATGATCTGTCTTCCAAAATAGAGGCGAATAACCAAAGCATATCCGGCGGTCGTGTCAGCGAGTTGGGTCTGCAATACCTGGTTAAGAGTTCGAGTCTGTTTACGACGGAGAGTGATTTTGAGAATCTGATTGTCGGTTATAGGCCGGTTACGGTCGAGACAGATGGGACAGCAGTTTCGGGAACTTCCGGTGCGTCTGTTTCATCGTCTACGGACAAAGCTCCGATCTTCTTGCGCGAAGTCGCTACCGTCAGCTTCGAGAATGCTCGTCCGGAAAATATTGTCCGCATCAATGGTGAGCGCAGTATCGGGTTATCCGTTTATAAGGAGATGCGTTTCAATACAGTGAAAGTAGTCGATGGTGTGATCCGCCAGTTGGCGGTTATCGAGCAGGCGTTGCCGGGATATCGTTTCCAGGTGATCACGAACCAGGGAACCTTTATCAAGAATGCGATCGGAGAGGTGAAGAGCAGTGCCGTCTTAGGGATTATACTTGCGGTGGTGATCCTGTTCGTCTTCCTTCGCCGCCTAGGGACGACGTTGATTGTCAGCCTGGCTATCCCGATTTCCATTATCGCCACTTTCAACCTGATGTTCTTCAATCATCTTACGCTGAATATCATGACACTTGGCGGATTGGCCCTTGGAGCCGGTATGCTGGTGGATAATGCGATCGTAGTGATCGAAAGTATTTTCCGTAACCAAGAAAAAGGGATGACGATCCGTGAAGCTGCCATAACGGGTACTTCCGAAGTAGCCGGTGCGGTCATTGCCTCGACACTGACGACGATCGTTGTCTTTCTGCCGATTGTCTATCTGCATGGTGCCTCCGGAGAACTGTTTAAGGACCAGGCTTGGACGGTGACGTTCTCGCTGGTATCGTCGTTATTCGTGGCTATATTGGTGATCCCGATGTTATACGACCGGATTACCGGACGCCCTAACCCCTTCCCGCGCTTAGGGCGCGATCGTAAAGAAACCGACTGTGATAGTGCCGGTTCATCTGCATCCCCGTGTCAAACGCGGGGACAGGGCATTCGGATTACTGGTTACAGTCCTCTGTTGCGTATCCTGCTTCGTCACCGTTGGGTGGTGATCGGCTGTGCTCTGATGTTGCTGTTGCTGGCGGTAGCCTTGGTGCCTTTTATCGGTACAGAGTTTATGCCGAGAGCCGAGAGCAAGGCTTTCTCTGCCGTTATCAAGTTGCCGGAGGGAACTCCGTTGGAGCGTACTGTTTCGGCTGTCGAAAATTTGGAGGAGCTGATGCACGTTATCTCGCGGGATTCCTTGTGTACGATCTACAGTCATGTCGGATCAGGTAGCGGTTCGGAGAATGATATATTCGAAGGAGAGAATACGGCTGTCATGAAAGTGATCCTTTCTCCCGCTTGTCCGGTTCCACCCGAAGAAGTGATGGCACAGTTCGTCCGGACGACTGAAAACACCGAAGGGTTAGAGGTCATCCTGAAACAAGAAGAGAACTCCCTCAGTTCACTTTTAGGAAGCGAAGGAGCTCCTATTGTGGTCGAGGTGAAGGGAGAGGAGTTGGACGAGATCAGTGCTATCTCCGGTGAAGTAATGGAACGGATAACCGGTATTCCCGGAATCTATAACATCCGGTCGTCTGTCGAAGACGGTGCTCCGGAGGTAACGATCTCTGTCGACCGTACGGTTGCCGGTATCCATAATGTCAGCGTCTCGACTGTTATCGAACAGTTGAAGCAGCAGCTCGGCGGTCTCGAATCCGGCAAGATGGAATACCGGGGAGAAATGCGGGATATCCTGATCAAGGTTCCCGATATCACCTTGCATGACCTCGGTGGAATTGTCATACGAAGTGGCGAGAAAGAGTTCCGCTTGCAGGAGATCGCTACGATCACCCATTCGCAGGCTCCGAAAGAGATTTTTCGTCGCGGGCAGAACCGTATCAGCAAGGTGACGGCCAATCTCGATGCAGGCTATTCGCTCGACAGGGTGGCGGACAATATACGCTTTGCTATGAAAGATATCGATCTGCCTGCCAATTATTCGATTACCGTCACCGGCGAGGAAGAAAAGCGTCAGGAGTCTATGGACAGCCTGATGTTTGCCCTGGCTCTTTCGGTGATTCTGGTTTATATGGTGCTCGCTTCACAGTTCGAGTCGCTGTTGCATCCCTTTACAATTTTGTTGACGATTCCGTTGGCAGTGGTGGGAGCGATCTTGTTGTTCTTCCTGACAGGGACGACGATCAACATGATGGGAGTGATCGGCATCGTGATGCTGGTCGGTATCGCGGTGAACAATTCGATTATCTTGGTTGACCGTATCAACCAGTTGAAACAGTCCGGAATGGAACTGACGGATGCCATTGTGGAATCCGGCCAGCAACGTATCCGCCCGATCCTGATGACAACACTCACAACGATTCTTGCCCTCTTGCCGATGACGTTCGGTTTCGGTGAAGGTGCTTCACTTCGTTCACCTATGGCAATCGCGGTGATCGGTGGGTTGGTGACTTCGACTGTCATGAGTCTGATGGTCATCCCGTGTGTATATTATGTATTTGAAAAAATGAAAAGGGGAAGATGAATTTTTTACTACATAGGAAGATTGCGATCTGTATGCTGTTCATCGCTTTGACGGGACTGGGCTATGTGTCGTACAAGCAATTGCCGGTCGAGCTGTTGCCTAATGCGGAGCTTCCGATGCTGTTCGTGCAGGTTACCTCGACACAGGATATGGACCCGTCGTATGTTGAGTCGGAGGTCGTGATCCCCCTTGAAGGAGCCATCGGAACCATAGGCGGAGTAGAGCAGATCGAATCCCAGATCGACAGCCGTCAATCTTCCATCAAGATCGATTTCAAGCCGAATATCAACTTCAAGATCACCACCCTGAAGCTACAGGAAAAGATGAACGAGACTGCCTCCTCGCTTCCTGAAGGTTTTACGGTGCAGGTGCAAAAGGTAGATGTCTCGATGCTTACCGGAGGCTTCATGTCACTTCAGGTACGCGGGTCGGGAGGTACGGACCGGGTCCGTAATTTAGTGGAGAAAGAGATACGGCCCGACTTGGAAAACATCGACGGCATCGCTTCCGTCAATATCTACGGTGGGCGCGAGAAGGCCATTGAGGTGCAGCTCGATCCCGATGCCTGCAAAGCCCTCGATCTGACTCCTTCCGGTATCAGCAGCCTCCTGACACAGAATACCGAGGAGAAAGCGTTTGTCGGTTATGCTAACGAGCCGGACGGGAAATATTTCGTCCATGTCAACTCGCCTTATACCGAAGTTTCCGACCTCGAAAATATCGTTGTCGCTCCCGGCCCCGTACTGCTGAAAGACATCGCCACCATTTTCTTCGATATGAAAGAGGAGACAAGCTACAGTCGGGTTAACGGTAAAGATGCCGTCTCCGTCTCCCTGCTTGCCGACTCGCAAGCCAATCTGATCCAGCTTTCCCACCGTACGGTCGAAGTGATCGACCGCCTGAACGAGCAACTTGCCCCGCTTGACCTCTCGATCGTGGTTGAGAACAATCAGGCAAAAACGATGGAGGACAACATCGACCAGATCATTCACCTCGCGATTGTGGGTGGCCTGCTTGCCGTCGTCATCCTCTGGCTCTTCTTGAAGAACCTCCAGTTGGTGTTCTTCATCGCCCTGTCTATCCCGATCTCCGTCTATACGGCGTTCAATTTCTTCTACGGGGCGGGAATTACGATCAACAGCCTTACACTGGTCGGTATGGCGCTGGCGATCGGTATGCTGTTGGATAATAGCGTGGTGGTCTTGGAGAATATCTACCGCCTTTCTGCCGCCGGAGGTACGCCCGAACACTCTGTGACGCAAGGTACGCGCGAGGTCTGGCGTTCCATCCTCGCCGCTACCCTGACGACGGTCACGGTCTTTCTGCCCTTCGTCTTTTCCGATAATTTCCTGATTAAGCTGATGGGACACCATATCGGCGTTTCCATCATCTCGACCCTTCTGATTTCTCTCGCTGTCGCCCTCCTTTTTATCCCGATGGCCACCTATACGGTGTTGAGGAGAGCTCCCCTGTCTCCACGCTTGACGCGGAGCCGCAAAAAGGCAGGTAGCCTCAATGGTTTCCGCAAATGGTTCGAGTCGATGCGACCCCATGGCGGGCGCGGGGACAAAGATACTGTCTTCTACGAAAAAGTATCCGTCACGCAGCGTCCGGTGCAAATATATCTCGTGCTCCTGAAGACCTGTATGCGAAATCCGGGGGTGACGATCTTCGGAGCCGTCATCTTGCTGTTCTTTTGCCTGGTTCTCTCTATCTCCCTGAATATCCAGGAGCGGAAAGAGGTGGAGAGCGACCGCTTCAGTATCTATGTGACGATGCCGACCGGCAGCACGCTGGAGAATGCCGACCAGGTCGTCCATGTCATCGAGGAACGCCTTGCCGGTTTTCCGGAGAAACAAGACCTGATCAGCCGTATCCGGGAAACGGATGCCGAGCTGACGCTTGTCCTCAAAGAAGATTATCGCCAGATCGGGAAACGTAGCATCGCTGATATCAAATCCGACGTGCAAACCCGCCTTCGTGCCATCAACGGTGCCGAAATATCCCTTTCCGAAGCCGGAGGAGGTGGAAGCAGAGGAGGGAGTGGTTCCGGGGATATGATGGGCGGCGTGGGTAGCTTCATGCGCCTTTTAGGTATTGGTGAGAACCGGGAACGGATCGTGATCAAAGGCTCCGACTTCGACCTTATGCAGCGGGTGGCGGAGGACTTCCGCTATTATCTCGACGAACAAGAGTTCATCCGCAATACCCGTGTCTCCTACAGCCGCCGGCAACCGGAGATCCGTCTCGGTTTCGACCCGATCCTGCTGACCTCCTACGATATCTCCCACCAGAACATAGTCTCCGGCCTCACGTCGCTGAACCCGGAGATTTCGTCCGGGACCTCTTTTAAGGTAGGAGAGGACACCTATGATATCATCATCCGCAACCGGACGAGCCGGACGGAAGAAGAGGAAGAGGCCGGCAAGAACCGGGACAGGACGGTGGATGATTTGCGCGAAGTGCGCATACCGAGCGCTTCCGGCGGCCTGCACAGGCTGGAAGATATCGCCTCCGTCAATTATGGCCGCGGACGTGCCCGTATCACTCGTGTGAACCAGGACAAGCAGATCGAGTTATTCTATTCCTTCTCGCGCGACGTCGAAGAGTCGAAAGACCTTCTCGAAGGTTACCGGTCGGATATCGACCAGTTGGTGTCGAGCTATAATCTGCCTTCGGGTGTGGCGGTCGAGGTATTCCACGAAGAAGATATGTTTGCCGACTTCAAGTTCCTGCTGTTGGCAGCGTTTATCCTGATTTTTATGATATTGGCTTCGGTCTTCGAATCTCTGACGACACCGTTCGTACTACTGTTTTCTATCCCGTTAGCGGCGATCGGTTCGCTATTGGCGTTGTTGCTGACGGGTAACAGCCTGCTGAATAATGCGAACGTGATGATCGGGTTCCTGATCCTGTTGGGAGTGGTGGTGAATAACGGCATTATCCTGATCGACTATGCCAATATTCTCCGCCGGCGCGGTTACCGCCGTAATAGGGCGTTGATGACGGCCGGGCTGTCGCGTATCCGTCCCATCCTGATTACTTCCATCACGACGATCGTAGCCATGTTTCCGATGGCGATGGGCAACTCGGAGTATGCCGGAGCGATTGGTGCGCCGTTTGCCATTACCGTGATCGGCGGTCTTTCTTTCTCGGCATTGCTGACACTGATCCTGATCCCGACCGTTTGCATGGGATTGGAAAACACGTTGCAATGGTACAGAGGGCTGTCCCTGAAAGTGTGGGTGCTGCACGGATTGCTCTTTATGGCGGGAGCCGGTTGTATCTGGCTCTATGGCGGCAGTCTCCTGTGGCAGTCTGTCTATGGGGTATTGCTGTTGGCCGGTATTCCGGGAGCGACCTATTTTATGCAGGCAAGCCTCCGCCGTGCCCGTTCGAAGGTGATTGATCCGGAGGCGGATATCCATATATCTGTCCGCAACTTAGTGAAGATATACGACTGGCCGGGACGCGTCAGCCGCCAGTGGAAGAGCGGCCTGCTGATCCGCCGCCGGTTGGGTTTGGAGAAAAGCTACCTTATACCTGCCGGACAGCCGGATGGCTACCCCGTTTTTATTGAATTGGGCTGGCAGTTCGCCTTACTGGGTTTCGGCGTCTGGTTTACTTGGTTCTTTGTCGGGAACAGGCTGTGGGTTTTCTTCCTTTCCTTTGTGGTCTATGCCGCAACGCTTTACCTGTGGCGCAAGATACGTGAATACCTGTATGTCCGGTTTGAAGGGAGCCGAGTGGTGAAGTATGCCAACCGGATCATTTTCTGGAGTCTTCCTCCGTTGATCCTCTTCGCCCTGTTCCGAAGGCTGGATAATCCGAACCTGGTGGGGACGGTCGGAGTGTTGTGGGCGTTCTGCATAGCTGTCTATGTGACTTCCGGCTACCTATATGAGAAGGAAATCAATATCGAACGTGTAAAAGGGCGTTTCGCCGGGCTGCGCCGTTCGTGGTTCCGCCTGGTGAAAGGTATTCCGCTGATCGGGAAACGCCGCCGGCCGTTCAAGGCTCTCCGGGGTGTATCGTTCGAGATCCGTACGGGTATGTTCGGTCTCTTGGGTCCTAACGGGGCAGGCAAATCCACCTTGATGCGCATCATTTGCGGCATTCTGGAACAGAGCTATGGTAGTATTTGGATTAACGAACTGGATACACGTATCTACCGGGAGGAGTTGCAGAGCCTGATCGGTTTCCTGCCGCAAGAGTTCGGGACATACGAGAATATGTCGTCTTGGGAATTTCTTGACTACCAGGCGATCCTGAAAGGCCTCGTCGATCCCGGTCTGCGCCGGGAGCGGTTGGAGTATGTCCTTCGGGCCGTCCATATGTTCGACCGCAAGGACGAGAAGATCGGCTCTTTCTCCGGTGGTATGAAACAGCGTATCGGTATCGCCCTAATCCTGCTGCACCTGCCTCGTATCTTAGTGGTAGACGAACCGACTGCCGGACTCGACCCGCGCGAGCGTATCCGTTTCCGTAACCTGTTGGTGGAATTGAGTAAAGATCGTATCGTGATCTTCTCCACCCATATCATCGAAGACATATCCAGTTCGTGCAGCCAGGTGGCCGTGATCAACAAGGGCAGCTTGAAGTATTTCGGAGATCCGGTCGATATGGTCGGCATGGCGGCCGGAAAAGTCTGGCAGTTCGATATAGATAAGACAGAATTTGAACAGGCATTGGATAAGTCCCGGATCGTTAACCATATTCAGAAAGACGACCGTATCCGGGTCCGTTATCTTTCGGTCACTTCTCCGCATGATGAGGCGGTACAGGTGGAACCGAACCTGGAAGATGCTTATCTTTGCCTGCTGAAAGGAATTTAAGAATTTATGATTTATCATCGACGCATAAATCATAAATTATAAATCTCAAATCATAAATCATAAATCATCATGACACTGAAACAATTCATATCCCTCTTGCCCCGCCTGATCAAATATAACCTGAAGATCATCTTTGCCGGGAAATTCATCTGGTTTCTTCTGGCGGCATTTCTGTTCTTTGCCTATTTCCTGTTCCAGATTGCCTGGAGCCGGTCGGAGGTCAATGAAGGGGTGGTCTATAATCTCCTGATGTTTCCCTGTGTCCTGTTGGTGTTCTATCCTTCTGTTTTCGGCATCCAGAACGATGAGGACAGCTGGATACTGGAAATCCTTTTCGGCATCCCCGACTATAAATATAAGGTATGGGGTGTCCGTTTGTTGATGATCTATGTGGCAATTTTCGTGATCCTGGTCGTCTTTTCCTGGCTGGCTACGCTCTTGCTCTATCCTGTCAATCCCATTGAGATGTCAGCGCAGTTAATGTTCCCGGTCCTTTTTTTCGGGAACCTTGCCTTTATGTTTTCCACCATCACCCGCAGCGGCAACGGGACTGCCGTTCTGATGATTGTCATCGGCATCGCCCTGCTGATCTTTAGCAACACGCCTCTTATCGAGCGTTCCTTCTGGAACATCCTCCTCAACCCCTTCTCTATCCCTCACAACTTCCTGCCGATCATTTGGGAAGGCATCATCATAAAAAGCCGCATTTTTCTTCTGGCCGCCAGCATCGTTTGGATGCTGGTCGGGTTTCTGAACTTGCAGAAGAGGGAGAAGTTCGTCTGATACGGAGCTATACCTCATCCGGCCACGGGCATTCCTTTCCTGTTGCCTTGAAAGACGGTCGTTGGGCATCTACTTTACGAAGGTGGTCGCCGAGCTCTTTGGAGAGGCGTTTGACAATTTCAGGGTGACGGGTGCTAAGGTCATTTTTCTCACCGATATCGTCGGAGATGTTGAACAACTCTTTCTTGCCAGTACCGTAATAGTAAATCAACTTCCAGTCGCCATTGCGGACAGCACAGTTGAAGTTGATGCCCGGACCGTCGTTCCCCCAGTTGTTCGGCATATTCCAGAAGAGAGAGCGTCCTTTGGAAGGATCGTCCGTCCCGGTAAGCAGAGGGACGAAACTGATGCCGTCGATCGGTTGTACTGTCTTATAGTCCTTTACTCCTGCCATTTCCAGAATAGTCGGGTAGAAGTCTTCTATCAGCAGATATTTGTCGCAGCGGGTATTAGGTTTGGCTATGCCCGGCCAACTGACGATCATCGGTTCGCGGATGCCTCCTTCGCAAAGGGAACCTTTGCCACTATGCAGTGGGTAGTTTTGTGTGTACAATGGGCCGTCGCGCCATTCGGAAGTAGAGGCAAGGCCACCGTTATCGCTCATGAAGATGATGATCGTATTGTCTGCCTCCCCGTTCTTTTCCAACCAGTCCATCAGATCGCCCAGACTCTTGTCCATCCCTTCGATTAGGGTGGCATAGGCAGCCTCATGGTCTGTCATTCCCTTCTTCTTGTATTTCTCGTAGAAGCGCATGTCCTTATTCAGCGGGATATGGATGGCATAGTGTGACATGTAGAGATAGAATGGCTGATTGTATTTCTTCGCCTTGTCCAGTGCCTTGATCGCCTCCTGTGTCAGTGCTTCGGTGGCGAAAGTTTCCGTGCCCCAATATTTCTCGAGGCCGGGGATGGACATCAAAGAAGTTGGTTTGCCGTCTTTCGTATGGCCGTAATTCTCTTCGCCTAAATAGCTTGCCAGGCCACCGGCGGCATGACCGGCAATATTGACCTCGAATCCCCAGTGGTGCGGATCTTCTCCCGGAGTGTCGATCGCGCCGAAATGGGCCTTCCCGCAGTGGATCGTGTGGTATCCGCTGTTCTTCAGGAGCTGGACGAAAGAGGTTCCGACGAAGGTGTTGCTGGTCCCCGGAACCTGGCTGACACCGTTATAGTTCCAATCCGGTATGGCAAGCAGGCTGTCTTTGCGGTCGGTTGTCTTATCTTTCTGGAGTGTCCAGTTGGTGACACGGTGGCGGGCAGCATTCGTCCCGGTGATCAGGCTGCAACGGGACGGAGAACTGATACTGCTGGCATATGCCTGTGTGAACATGACTCCCTGGCGGGCAAGACGCTCCATGTTGGGAGTCTCGTACACTTCGTTATAATGTGTCTTTTCTTTCCAGAAAGGCAAGGAAGTGTCTTCCCATCCCATATCGTCAACCATAAAAAGGATGATATTCGGCCGTTTGACAAGCTGGTCGGCAGCCTGTATATTTTCCGCCTGGAAAGCAGGAAGGATAGCTAAAGGCAACAAGATTCGTTTGTCCATCTTTTTTGTGTTTTTCAGTTGAGTTGCTTGTATGACAATTTGATTGTTTCGTATGGAAACGAAACAGGCCGGCTGTGAAAATCGTCCGGCCTGATGAGTATCGTTCTTTTAATCTTTCTTTACCGGCGGATAGTCGATCGTATAATGCAATCCGCGGCTTTCCTTGCGCTCCATTGCCTGGCGGGTGATCAGGTAACCGACGTTGATCATGTTACGCAGTTCGCACAGCTCTTTGGAGGCCTTGCAACGTTTGAAGAGGCTTTCTGTCTCTTCGTACAGGATGTCCAGGCGGTTCCAGGCGCGAGTCAGACGCGTATTGCTGCGGACGATGCCGACGTATGCCTCCATGATCTGGTTTACCTCCTTCATGCTTTGGGTGATCAACACGCGTTCTTCGGTGGAGATCGTACCTTCGTCGTTCCATTCGGGGATGTCGGTGTTGAAGTCGTAGCGTTCGAGGACACTCAGGATATGTTTGGCTGCCGCATCCGCATATACGACTGCTTCGATCAGCGAATTGGAAGCCAGACGGTTTCCACCGTGCAGGCCGGTGCAGGAACATTCGCCGATGGCATAGAGACGGCGGATACTGGACTGTCCGTTCAGGTCGACACGGATACCACCGCACAGATAATGGGCTGCCGGAGCTACCGGGATATAATCCTTCGTGATATCGATACCGATGCTGAGGCATTTCTTATAGATATTGGGGAAATGCTTTTTTGTTTCCTCCGGATCTTTATGGGTCACATCCAAATAAACGTGATCTTCACCTCGGAGTTTCATCTCGTTATCGATCGCACGTGCCACGATGTCACGCGGGGCGAGAGACAAACGTTTGTCGTATTTCTGCATAAATTCTTTTCCGTCCAGCGTACGCAGGACACCGCCATACCCTCGCATCGCTTCGGTGATCAGGAAGCAAGGGCGGTCTCCCGGATGGAAGAGGGCGGTCGGGTGGAACTGGATGAACTCCATGTTGCTGACAGCTCCTTTCGCGCGATACACCATTGCGATACCGTCACCCGTAGCGATCAGCGGGTTGGTCGTATTGCGGTAGACAGCTTCGCAACCTCCTGTTGCCATAACCGTCACTTTGGACAGGAACGTGTCTACCTTGCCGGTGTCTTCGTTTAGCACATAAGCGCCATAGCATTTGATACCCGGCGTATGACGGGTGACGATGATACCCAAGTGATGCTGCGTGATGATCTCTACCGCAAAGTGATGGTTGAATATCGTGATGTTGGGATGTCTCTTGATCGCTTCGATAAGGCTTAGTTGGATCTCAGCGCCGGTGTTGTCCTTGTGATGCAGGATGCGGAATTCGGAATGCCCTCCTTCGCGGTGAAGGTCGAACTCGCCGTTCTCCTTCTTGTCGAAGTTTACGCCCCAGCCTATGAGTTCCTTGATCTGGTCCGGTGCGCCTCGTACGACCATCTCCACTGCTTCCCGGTCGTTGATCCAGTCGCCGGCAATCATTGTATCTTCAATATGTTTGTCGAAATTGTCTACCAGCAGGTTGGTTACCGAAGCAATGCCTCCCTGCGCGAAATAGGTGTTCGCTTCTTCCAGCTCTGTCTTGCAGATGATGGCTACTTTCCCTTTATCGGCTACCTTCAAAGCGAGGCTCATGCCGGCGATACCGGAACCGATCACTAAGAAATCGAATTGTTGTACCATAGTTTATATCCTTTGTGGCTGACAAAGTTAGGAATTAACTTATTTGGTTGTACCTTATACAGCCTGCTTTCGTGTAAAATAGTCCGCATTACTGATTCTTTGGATATTTTAAACTTCTCGTCGTAAACATCTCAGAATGGAACCCTGTTCTATTGGGGCATTGGATATCCTGCTAATTATTAACACTTAAACGTTTTAAAATATGAAATCTAAAGTTGTATTGAGCGCTCTGGCCTTGTTGTTTGCGGCTGGTGCGATGGCTCAGGATTGTACGTTCTTTTTCCCGCAGACCAAAGGTACGCAGCTTGTAAAAAAAGGCTATGATGCAAAAGGAAACCTGCAAAGCGTGATGACCTATACGGTCGATGAAGTGAAAAACATTCCGTCCGGTTTGGAAGTGGAAGCCGATTATGTGTTCAAAAATAGTGCGGGGACGGTTTATGACAAGGGTGACCTGGAAGCATTCTGCAAGGACGGGGAGTTCTTTATGGAAATGAAAGAAGTATTGTCCAACCCGTCTTTTGTCTCGACCGTGCAATCGGATGTGGCTGCCACTGATGCTGTCATCAATTATCCGAGCGTCTCGAACGCACCTTCCGGTAACGGAGACGATATGTATTTTGACGATGCCTATATCCAGATCTATTCGAAGAAGAACCGGAAGGATCGCAAGAACGTGTCTATCTATGACCGCGAATATGTGACGACCGAACAGGTGTCGACTCCCGCCGGCACGTTCGACTGCACGAAAGTAAAATATAAAATCAAATCCCGCTCCCCGAAGGAAACGATCGAGGGATACGGATATGAATGGTATGCTCCGAATGTAGGTGTCGTAAAGAACGAACAGTATAACAACAACAATCAGTTGCAATACTATACTGTCCTCGAAGTTGTAAAGTAATGAAAGAAATATTCCTTTCTGGAATTGTTTGACCGGTTTAAGTGGATGCGCTGTTACTGAGAAGTTGCAGCGCATTTTCTTTTCCCTGAATCGCCAAAAGAAATAAAATGACTATCTTTCGGCAAAATTCAGAATATGGACAGAGTCTTTAAATCAAAAGTCGGTTGGTGGTACCATTTGGTATTGTTGGTGATGGTGGCGAGCACTGTTTTTGCATTCGTGGGGGGCAAGTCTCCCGTAACGATGGTCATGCTGCTGTTGTTCACATTAGAATGCATTCACATGCTGTTGTCGACCTGGTATAAAATAACGGCGGATGGCTACTTGATAGCTCATTGCAGTATCTTTCCGGAGAAAAAGATCCCTATCTCGGAGATTAGCGCCGTCGAAGTGACAGTAATGCCTGTTTCGAGCTATGCCCTGTCGTTGGACCGTCTGATCATCTATAAAGGTGACACGCAGTGGTTATTGGTTTCGCCGGTCAACAAGCAGGATTTCGTTAAGTTGTTGAAGAAGCATAATCCCGATATCCGGATAAAAGATCCGGTTATCTAACACTTAAAAACAGATTACCATGAAAGCACAGATTCGGAAAAACCAGAAAGATTGGCATATATACATCTTCTGGATCATATTAGGAGCATTTGCATTGTTGTTTATTGTGGATGCTTTCAGCGGGAATGAGTTTGACCAACTACCGTTGGTTCTTTGTCTTTTGCCGCTTGCCATACTTCAATCACGTCCGTACCAAATAACGGATCGGGATATGTTGTACGGAAACGGACAAATCGATGTGAAACTGATCTCCCGGCTCGAATGCTGCGGAAATGAAGTTGTCGTCTATTACTCCCGAATGGAAGGGGGCATCGAAAGACGTTCCTCTTTTTATCCGGCAGACAAGGAAGAATTTATTTCGATATTACAACAAATTAATCCCAATATAAAACTTAATTAAATCTGAGAACATGAAATACGATGTTGCCATAATCGGAGGCGGTCCTGCCGGTTATACGGCTGCCGAAAAGGCGGCTGCGGGTGGTTTGTCCACTGTGCTTTTTGAAAAGAACGCGCTGGGTGGTGTGTGTCTGAACGAAGGATGTGTGCCGACAAAGACATTGCTTTACTCTGCGAAAGTGTATGATACGATCAAACACGCTCCCAAATATGCGGTAAGCGCAGAGAATCCTGCTTTCGACTTCCCGAAGATCATCGCCCGAAAAAATAAAGTAGTAAAGAAGCTGACAGCTGGCATCCGCATGAAGATGAAGGAGAACGGTGTGGAAGTGGTGGGCGGCGAAGCCGAAATCAAAGGTCGGGCAGCCGATGGAACGATTTCTATCGCTTCGGGCGAAGCTGTTTATGAAGCGGCCAACCTGCTCATCTGCACCGGTTCGGAAACCGTCATACCTCCCATTCCCGGATTGTCGGAAACGGAATATTGGACAAGTCGTGAAGCATTGCTATCCAAAGAGCTGCCGGCTTCGTTGGTGATCATAGGAGGTGGTGTGATCGGAATGGAGTTCGCCTCTTTCTTTAACAGCATGGGAACGGAAGTACATGTGGTCGAGATGTTGGATAAGATTCTCGGTCCGATGGACAGGGAATTGTCCGAGATGTTGCAGGCCGAATATGCCAAACGGGGCATCAAGTTCTATTTGGGACATAAGGTGATTGCCGTAAACGGTGGTGATGTGACGGTCGAGAAAGATGGCGAGACTTTCGTTGTCCAGGGTGAAAAAGTCCTGTTGAGCGTAGGCCGCCGTCCCGTAACTAAAGGTTTCGGTTTGGAAACACTGGCTCCCGAACCTTTCCGCGGCGGTATCAAAGTGAACGAATTTATGCAGACTTCCATCCCGAATGTGTATGCTTGTGGCGATATCACTGCTTTCTCCCTGTTGGCCCATACGGCTGTCAGCGAAGCGGAAGTGGCTGTCGATCACATTTTAGGCAAGAACCGCTGCATGAGTTATAAAGCCATTCCGGGCGTTGTCTATACTAATCCTGAAATCGCAGGCGTCGGCAAGACTGAAGAAGAATTGCAGGCTGAAGGTACACCCTACACTGTCAAGAAGATACCGATGGCGTTTTCCGGCCGTTTTGTTGCCGAAAACGAGCAAGGCAACGGTGTTTGCAAACTGATTCTGGCTGAAGACGAAACGATCGTCGGCGCTCATCTTTTGGGAAATCCGGCTTCCGAGTTGATCGTCATTGCTGGTATCGCCATCGAGAAAGGCATGAAGGCTGACGAGCTGAAAGCTATTGTCTTCCCGCATCCGACCGTAGGCGAGATCCTTAAAGAAGCACTCTGAAAATTATTTTCTCATATAGGTCCGATCCCGACCCATCCCGGCAAACCGTCCGGTGGGTCGGGATCTTTTTGTTGGAAATCCTACTTTGATCGACTGGGAGAGTGGCACATTTCGCATTTTCCCCTTGCATGGAATTTTAGTTCCATAAGCGTGAAAATAAATTTTCTCCCGCATGAAAATAAATTTTCCCGCAAGTGAAACAAAAGTTTCAGAGATATAAACTTGCTGAAACAAAAGTTCCGGCCTACAATCCCGATAGGTCCACTTTGTAATAGGTCGGGGCGGTATTGTTTTGTCCTGTAACCCTGTGAAGGGCGAACGCTATAAACAAAAGAAGCTCCGGAGGTGAAAACGCTTCCGGAGCTTCTTTTTTCCGAAGTTTCTTCAAAAATATTCTTATAAGATGCTGAAAATGCTACAGCTTACCGAAAAAATCACTTACTTTGCATCTTTGATAGTGTGCCGATCTACCGAAAAAATTGGCACATTGGCACATTAATTAATAGGCAAATTATTATTATGGCACAAGAAGATGTATTTAAGAAATTAGTTTCGCACTGTAAAGAATACGGATTTGTATTCCCCTCTTCAGAGATTTATGACGGTTTAGGTGCAGTGTACGATTACGGACAGTATGGCGTAGAACTGAAAAATAACATAAAGAAATACTGGTGGGACAGTATGACGCTGTTGCACGAAAATGTAGTCGGTATCGACTCTGCTATCTTTATGCATCCTACTATCTGGAAAGCATCCGGCCATGTCGATGCCTTCAATGATCCCTTGATCGATAACAAAGATTCCAAGAAACGATATCGTGCTGATGTTCTGATCGAAGATCACCTGGCAAAGATAGAGGAGAAGATGAATAAGGAAGTGGCCAAGGCTGCAAAGAAGTTCGGCGAAGCTTTTGACGAAGCTCAGTTCCGTGCGACGAACGGACGTATGCTTGAATACCAGGCTAAGTGGAACGAGATCCACGAACGCTACTCGAAAGATATGAACGATTCTAATTTCGAAGACTTGCGCCAGCTGATCTTGGATTGCGAAATCGTCTGCCCGATCTCCGGAACCCGCAACTGGACCGATGTCCGCCAGTTTAACCTGATGTTCTCTACGGAGATGGGATCGACTGCCGATGGTGCCATGAAAGTATATCTGCGCCCGGAAACGGCACAGGGTATTTTCGTCAACTTCCTGAACGTACAGAAGACCGGCCGCATGAAAATACCTTTCGGTATCGCCCAGATCGGTAAGGCTTTCCGTAACGAGATCGTTGCCCGTCAGTTCATCTTCCGTATGCGTGCGCGAGTTCGAACAGATGGAAATGCAGTTCTTCGTTCGTCCGGGCGAAGAGATGGAATGGTTCAAGCAGTGGAAGGCTACCCGTCTGAAATGGCATCAGGCGATGGGATTGGGTAACGAAAAATATCGCTACCACGATCACGAAAAGCTGGCCCACTATGCAAATGCTGCTACCGATATCGAATTCGAAATGCCGTTCGGTTTCAAAGAAGTGGAAGGTATCCATAGCCGTACGAATTTCGACCTGAGCCAGCATGAAAAGTTCTCCGGCAAGAAAGTCCAGTATTTCGACCCCGAACTGAACCAGAGCTATACTCCGTATGTGATCGAGACCTCTATCGGTGTAGACCGCGTATTCCTGAGTGTGATGGCCGGTTCTTACTGCGAAGAAACATTGGAAAGCGGCGAAACACGTGTTGTGTTGAAGTTGCCCGCAGCGTTGGCGCCTATCAAGCTCGCTGTATTGCCGTTGGTGAAGAAAGACGGTCTACCTGAAAAGGCCGAGGAGATCATGAAGATGTTGCGCTTCGATTTCCGTTGCCAGTATGATGAAAAAGATTCTATCGGCAAGCGCTATCGTCGCCAGGATGCTATCGGAACTCCGTACTGTATTACAGTTGACCACGATACTTTGAAGGATAATTGTGTCACGATCCGTTTCCGCGATACGATGGAACAGGAACGTGTAAGCATCGACAAGTTGCATGACATTATCTCCGAGAAGGTAAGCATGAAGAATTTATTAAAAAAGATAATGGAATAAACGCATGAAGAAATACCTGCATATCGCGTTGATGTTGTTGTGTGTCTTCGTTGTATCTTCTTGTAAGGATGATGACGATGATACTGAAGCTGTTGAAAGAGAAGCTTATAAATTGGAACAGGACATTGCCTTCCAGGCAAAAGTGAATGAAACCGGTTTTGAAAAATGGAATTCGGAAGCCGGTGATGGCTATGTTTTTGCCAAACTGATTAAAAAGGGGGATGGTAAGCAAGCCTATTTCAATAGCCTTGTATCCGTATATTATAAAGGTTCTTTGACGGATGGCACTGTTTTCGACCAGCAACTTTTTGATGACGGAATACCATTTCCTTGTGCAGTGAGTCCTTACTATGCTAAGACGGTTACAGATCCGGTTACGAATAGCCAGACCAAGTATGGTTCGGTTATTTCCGGCTGGACAGTCGCTTTGCAGCATATGGTGGAAGGAGATAAATATGAGGTTTGGATTCCGCAGCAGTTAGCCTATGGAGCAAGCGAAAGCGGCGATATCCCGGCTTATTCGACTTTGATATTCGAAATCGAACTGGTATCGGTTGATGAGCAGGCTGCTTCAGCAAGTTAAAAGTTGAAGCATAAGAAAGATAAAAGGAGGTGTGTCGAAATCTCCTTCTCCCCGCACTTGATGCGGGGTCGCAAAAGGACAGACCTTATCAATCAGATTTTTATAGGGCCGGTTTTAATGCGAT
>ERZ791858.997-NODE-997-length-18207-cov-4.526058_pt1 | contig 18207 bp, 13 predicted proteins | sample MGYA00510284_ERZ791858 | MGnify/ENA primary metagenome ERZ791858 (study PRJEB30046, sample SAMN00792077) | human gut metagenome | study: EMG produced TPA metagenomics assembly of the A metagenome-wide association study of gut microbiota in type 2... | reverse complement strand
CCTGCTGCGCGATGCCATGCTTGACATCGAGGCCGGCAAGTCTGCGCCCGCCGCTCCCGTGAATGCGCATGGCGACGGCGTCAAGATCGAGTACGACGACGGTCGCGCCTATCAGCTGCACACGCAGGAGCTCGTCGCCGGCCAGGGTATGCATCCTCAGGATCCCGCGGCCGCCATCAAGGCGCTCGAGGGATGTGAGTTTGGCTACGTGTACCTGGAGCCGACCGACAAGCTGGGTGCGGATGTTCCCAACCCCAAGAGCCACATCTGCTACGGCTTTGCCACACATGTGGTCATTTTGGACGATGACGGCCGCGTGAGCGAGGTCTATGCCGCGCACGATTCCGGCAAGGTGGTCAACCCCATCTCCATCCAGGGTCAGATCGAAGGTGGCGTGCTCATGGGTATGGGCTATGCGCTTACCGAGGACTGGCCGCTCAAGGACTGCGTACCCCAGGCAAGGTACGGTACGCTTGGGCTGTTCCGTGCGCCCGAGATTCCGGATATCCACGCCATCTACGTGGAGAAGGACGAGCTGCTGCCCGTGGCATACGGCGGCAAGGGCATCGGCGAGATCGCAACGATCCCCACGGCGCCCGCCGTGCAGAACGCCTATCGCGCGTTTGATGGCAAGCTGCGTCCGGATCTGCCCATGGTGGATACGCCCTACAGCCGCGTCCGTCACCGCGGCTAGGGTAGAGCGCGGACGGCCATTGCTGACAGATCGTCCGCGCTCAACATCAACTGTATATGCCGTGCCTTCCATCGCCCCTCGGTCACAACAAAAGCCCGACCCCTCTTTCGAAGGGCCGGGCAGGAGGCATTGGATTATATGAGGCAGAACCAAAAAACCGCCGCATCGCTCAATCGCCCAAGCGCCGCGGTGTGTGCGGCAACCATGTCTAGGCGGTCATGCCACCGTCGACGATGAGCTGCGTTCCCGTTACGTAGCTGGAATCATCGCTCGCAAAGAACACGGCGACCGTGCCAATCTCACGCGGCTCTCCGCCGCGACCCATGGGAATCTTTGCCAGCGTGTATTGGGTGAATTCGCCGTCGCGCGGCATCATCTCGGAGAAGATTGTTCCGGGACAGATGGCGTTGACGCGAATGCCCTTGGGAGCGAGCTCCGCGCCCATCGAGCGAGTGAACGAGAGCGTGGCAGCCTTGCTGGCGCCGTAGCTGCTCATACCGGGGCAACCGCCAAGGCCGCCGATGCTTGCGACGTTGACGATTGCGCCGCCGTCCGTCATGGCTTTGACGGCAAGCTGCGTGGCATAGACGTAGCTGTGAAGGTTGAGGGCCATCACGCGGTCGAAATCGTTGGCGATGTCCATGGTCTCGACCTGGAAGTTAGTCATCATGCCGGCGTTGTTGACCAAGATATCGAGTTTGCCATACGCCTCGATGGTCGCGGAAAAGAGCATATCGACATCCTGCTCGTTTGTCATATCCGCCTGCACAAAGGTCGCGTCATGCCCAGCATCGCGGAGCTCCTTTTCGAATGCCTCGCCCTTTTCGCGGCGTCGACCGCAGAAAACGACCTTGGCACCTTCCTCGCAATAGCACCAGACGACACCCTGGCCAATGCCCGACGTCGCGCCCGTGACGATTGCGACCTTTCCATCAAGTTTACCCATCTGTTCCCTCCGTTATGTTGCGAATTACGGTATCAAAACCGCTGATAAACTAAGTTTGGTCTATTTCATTCGGCATTACTAGGGGATAAAATATCCAAAAGTGTTCATAAGAGAACACATAATTAACCATCATTCATTTTGCGAAGCCGGTAATCCATGAATCGCTCGAGGAAAGCATACTTAGAGGCGCTTGTCGAGTTACTGCGAACAAAGTCGTATTCCAAGATAACGGCGAGTGACATCATCCGTCGTAGCGGCTACGGACGCACGGGTTTCTACCGTCAGTTCTCGGACAAAAATGCGCTCGCCGCCGCGCTCGTCAAAGAGCATACCGCGATGTATGCTCGAATCCTCGCGAACGATCTGCGCGATTCGCAGTGCAACATGGAGGACATGGTGCGGCATATCCTCGAACACGTAATGCAGCATCGAGCGGAGTACCATGCCATTCTGTCGTCGCAGATTCCTGGGCACGGCTTCGATGAGTTCTGTGTGTGCGCGCTCGTCGATTTTCGCATTATGGCGAACGCTCGCCCCAACTGCTCCGATGCCGAGCTCGACTATGACCTGTTCTACTATGCGACCACGCGCCAGTTCGCGGATTATCTGCGCTACTGGGATGCTCACGGATATGAGCCAGCTGCACCACAAATGGCCAAGTGCATCGCAGGGGTGATTGACCACTTGTCGCCGGGGGACGCCTTGCGTTTTGAGAATTCGGATGGTGCGGAGAGTAGGGGAGACGTTGGGTTGATCTCGTTTGCCGAGCTGTCCTAAATTATTAGTGCCGCGGGTAAAATAAGGTCGACGGCAGCCCAAGTGGTGGAAAGCTGGGCGACGCCGTTACTTAGATCAAGGGGTCAATGCCTTAACGGCGTCGACCCCTCTTCTTTTTCTTCGAACGCTGCTTGAGTGCCTTGGAAAGTCCGACAAGCGCTCGTAGGGCGGATTTGCCCCGGTGCTTCCGGGACATTCCACGCGTGGCGGGGCGCCGCCTCTTTCGCATGCGTGCCGATTGCCATATTACGTTATAGCTAGCTATATTATAGGAAGGTATAATATAGCTAGCTATAACGTAAAGGAAGGGAGGCCCTATGTTTATCGGAAGAACAGCGGAAATGTCCGAGCTCAATCGACTGTATGACGCGGGTTCATTTGAGATGCCTGTGATTTATGGCCGTCGTCGTGTGGGTAAAACGCGTCTTATCACAGAGTTCATCCAAGGCAAGAAGGCTATTTACTTTCAAGCTCGTCGTACTAACACAGAGGCAAACCTGCACGGCTTTAGCCAGGCGATACTTGCGGGCTCGGTTGGTGCTGCGGGTGTGTCGTTTCGTAGTTTTGACGAGGCATTCGATGCGTTAGCCACCATGGCCCGCGCGGAACGTTTGATTGTCGTGATTGACGAGTATCCCTATCTCGCTCAATCAAATCCCGAGATTAGCTCGTTGCTGCAAGACAAGATCGATCACTTGTACAAAGAGACCAAGCTCATGCTGATTCTATGCGGCTCGTCTCTTTCGTTTATGGAGGAACAGGTGTTGGGCTACGAGAGCCCACTATACGGTAGGCGTACGGCCCAGTTTAAGATCATGCCGCTCGATTTTACGACGACCCTCGGCCTGTGGCACGACATGGATCGCGAAGACGCTGCGGTTTGCTATGGCATGACGGGCGGCATTCCCGCGTATATCGAGAAAGTCGATTCCGCCGCATCGCTCAAGGACAACATCAGACGTCTATTCCTTACCCCTACGGGCTATCTCTTTGAGGAGCCGAGCAACTTGCTTTTGCAAGAGTGCCGTAATCCCGAGCAGTATGATGCGATCGTGCAAGCAATTGCTCAGGGGCGCTCGAGAATCTCGGAGGTTGCGAGCTCTACGGGAATTCCTGCAAGCAATGTAAAGAGCTATGTGGATAAGCTGGCGTCGCTTGGAATTGTCGAGCGCGAGCTGCCCCTAAACGAGACGAGCAATAAGCGAGCCGTGTATCTGCTGAGCGACCAGATGTTTAGGTTCTGGTACAAGTTTGTGCCGCAGAACATCGGGCTGATTCAAAACGATATGGCCGAGATGGCGTACAAGCGCATTGAGCCGTACTTATCGGATTACATGGGCACGGTCTTTGAGCTTATATGCAGGCAGTACGTGTACGAACTTGCGCGGGCGGGCCAGCTCGACGTGGTCCCTGCGACCGTTGGACGCTGGTGGGGGACGGATAATCGCACGCATACGCAGGAAGAAATCGACTTGATTGTTGATGATGGTGATGGCGCTGTGCTGTTTGCGGAATGCAAATGGCGCAATGAGCCGGTGGGCGAAGACGTGCTGCAAAAGCTCGTGCATCGAAGCGAGCTCTTTAGGCGGCAGCAAAAAAGCTACGTGATCTTCTCGAAGCGTGGCTTTACGCAAGGATGTCAGGAAGCTGCGAAGAGCAGGGGAGATACCAAGCTGATTTCGTTTGCCGAGATGTGCGAGCGGAGATAACCAAGCGCGTCCTGATTTGATGCTGGGAATGGGATGTGCTTTCCTTTTGCGACCTTTGGCGGAAAGTGCGTTCCAGATTTCGGCTTCAGAATGGGATGCCGTTTCCGGATCGGCCCTCAGGCGGAAACTACGACCCGGAATATGGCTCCAAAACGGGATACGCTTTCCCGGTGGCATCTCTAGCGGAAACTGCATCCCGGAATGAGCTCTCGGAACGGGGCACGCTTTCCCATCGGGGCTTCAAACGGAAACCGTGTCCCGGAATCGAGCCTCAGGGTGGGACGCATTTTCCGGTAGAGGCCTGGGACGGAAGGCGTGTCCCAGAATCCGGCTAATCCGATGGCCAGGTGGTTGAGCGAGCGGGCTCCGAGGCTCCATTACTGAAAATTCATTTGTTAAACCTGGCAACCGTGGGTAGAATAAAGTCGACGGCAGCCCAAGGGTGATAGCTGGGCAGCGCCGTTACTTAGTTCAAGGGGTCAATGCCTTAACGGCGTCGACCCCTCTTCTTTTGCTTCGTACGCTGCTTAAGTGCCTCGGAAAGTCCGATAAGCGCCGTGAGGAGCGAGACCAAAGCGGTCAGGAGCTTCACGAAATCAATCAGATCGGTCATGGGCATCACCTCCCGTCGCATGGAGGGCGCTGCCCGGCACATGGAACTGCCGTCAACAACTGCCATTCTATCAAAGCGCGGTCATAAATACGAATATATGTTCGATAATAACAGCAACGTGATTCCCTCGAATAGCAGCCTTTCGTAAGGGCGGCAGAAGACGACGCTGGGCGATTGGGGATAGACGCGCAGGTCTTCGTCACCGAAAGCCCGTTTGATTAACCAGCCCTCTGTAGGTACACTGCATATTGATGGGCTCGGGATGACCGCTGATTCAAGTCACCGGGCCTAAATCTTTTTCATGCATTTGAATAGAGCGGGCGACTCTCTTGGGGCGGTCTGCATGGCGTGCGACCGGAGCATGGTATTGCGTCCCGCTTTCATGTCCGCGCGGGCGCCTATCCTTACGGCAATGCAGCCGCCTATGTAGCAAGCGGCAGTTGACGGAGAAAGGCCATAACCGTGTCAGCTGAAAAGACGCTGGGTATCTCGGCTATCGATACGACGAACTTTGCGCGCCAGATCGTGCTGGACTTTGAGTTTGCGCCGGTGCCAAAGCAGCGCCAGCGCCGTGGGCTGCGCAATGAAATTATCGAGGTCGGCGCTGTTAAGCTCGATTACCACGGCAACATTATGGGCGAGTTCTCGCAGTTTGTGCAGACGGAATTTACCGAAGGCGTTGCGTTCCCCGTCCGCGAGCTCACTGGGATATCGGCCGTGGACACAGCGATGGCCGATCCGCTCTACGTGGTGATCAAAAGGCTCAACGATTGGATTGGTCGTTACTCCGCCCAGGTGGTCTGTTGGAGTGGGGCGGACCGCCGGCAGCTTATGACCGAGTGCCAGGCAAAGCACATCCATCTTTCCGCATTTCCTACGGACTGGGCCGACCTGCAGGCGTTTTACACCTCGATCATGGACGTGGGCAGCCACGGGCGCGTCTCGTTGGGCGACGCGGCAACGTGGTTTGGCATCGAGTTTGACGAGTCGACGGGTCACGCTCACAGCGCCCTTGCCGATGCGCGCGTGACCGCCAAGCTGCTCAAGCAGATGATGGACGGGGACTACCGCGTGAGCCCGCGCGCCCAGGAAGTCCGCCAGCGGTGGGGGATGGGCGAGCGAGCTCAGACGCGCCTTTCCAACAAGTGCCCCGAGCTGGGCGATCTGCTGCTGAAACTGAAAGCGGAGGGGAGATAGGGGGCGGACATCATTGTCGTTTTCGCCTGCGAAGAAGGAATCAACTAACTACAAAGTGTGGATGGCTTCTAGTGAAGACTTAACCACCAGATTATGAAAGGGTTAGCGGGCCATTGGGGTTGCAGTGTTCACCCGTCGCAAGACGTTGCTCGTTCAAATTGGGACGCTCCGCATCCGATGAAATGGTTGATGCGGAGCGTCCCTAGAGACCTGTCTTCTGTTGCCTAATAGTAGAGTTCAATATACGAATACGCCTTATCAAAAAGAGCCTGGTCTTTGAGCTTGTAGCGCATCCAAAGAATGGCGCGTAGCTGCTTCTTGACCTCTTTGACGCCTGCTGTGGTTGCCTGCCAACCGTCGAATCGGGTGATCTTAACGATTTCGTCGATGTCGCCGACGATGTTCTCGACGATGATTGGCGTGTCCCCATTCTTTACACCATTGAAGAGTTCTGTGAGGGCAGCCTTGCCCTTGTCCTCCTCTTCTTCGGGCACGACTTCCTTTTCGGCCGCTCGAGCCTCTCTGGCGAGGTCGATGAGCATCTTGAGGAACTCGACGCTGTTGATGAGACCTTGCTCGTGACGTTCCCTCAGGTCCTCCAGGCGCTCGCCGAGCTTCTGGAACTTGCCATTCTTATCGTGCCTGCGGATTCGGGCGACGAGATCTATCTCCAGCTTACGCGTGATCTTCTCGGTATTGCTCTTGTCGTTGATGAAGTGCTCGATCATGTCCTCGTCGAGTTCAAGGATGTCGTCATCGTCTCGGACTCTCTCGACGGTGATGTTCTCGTGCACGAGCTCGATTGTCTTGGGCCCGAGCGCTGCCCAGATGAGCTTCCCGCGATTGTCTACCGGTCTCACGGAATCGTAGACCTGCGAGAGCCAGATGAAATCGGGCTTGTAGGGATTGAGACATGGGTCGGGCGAAAGGGCTTCCCACGCTCTGTTCAAGACCGAGAAGTCGGCCCCAAACTGGTCTTTCACCTTTGTCGTTGGCAGGCATTGTTGAGCTTCGAGAAGGGACTCCCAATCCGCGCTGCGGCGGTCTCTGACCGTTGAGAAGTACTCAAGACAGCAATGCATAAGCCCGGGCAGCTCGGCCTTTACCTCGTCGATGTTGGTTATAACTTTCTGCACCTCGGCCTCGTCGAAGTGCAGAGACTTGGCGACGTTGTCGAAGAGGCCGATATAATCGACAATGAGACCGAATGTCTTCTTGTCGTTGTAGACGCGGTTGGTTCGACAGATTGCCTGCAACAGCGTGTGGTCGCGCAAGGGCTTGTCAAGGTACTGAGTTTGCAGGATGGGCGCATCGAACCCCGTGAGCAGCTTTGCAGTGACGATGAGAATCTTGAGCGGATCGTCCGGGTCGCGGAAACGGTCAAGGAGCTTTTCCTCGGCATCGCGATCTCGACGGTATGCCTTGTAGCGGTCTTCCTTGTCGTTGTTCGTGTCCATGACGATGGTGACTGCATCAGTGCCCAAGAGCTTGTCGAGCTCCTCCTTATACAGCAGGCAACACTCTCGGTCGTAGCAGACTACTTGCGCCTTGAAGCCGTCGGGCTCAACCTTTGACTTGAAGTGCTTGGCGATGTGCTCGCATACCTTGTGGATGCGGTCGGGGGCCTTCATGACGGACTCGATCTTGACGCGCCTGGTGAGTTCCGCCTTGTCCTCTTTGCTGAGGTCTCGGGTCATTTCGTCAAAGGCGGCGTTCACGACCTCTTGGTTGACGTGGAGCTCGACGGGAACGGTTTCAAAATGGAGCGGCAATGTGGCGTGGTCGCGGATGGAGTCGGCGAAGGAATAGCGGCTCATGTAGCCGGACTTGTCCTCTTTGGCACCGAAGGTGTGGAACGTGTTCTTGTCGGTTCGGTTGATGGGCGTGCCGGTCAAGCCGAAGAAGAAGGCGTTTGGCAAGGCGAGTCGCATCTTCTCGCCGAGGTCGCCCTCTTGGGTGCGGTGCGCCTCGTCGACCATGAGGATGATGTTCTCGCGCTCGTTGAGCGTCCCCGCAACCTCGCTGAATTTGAAGATGGTGGTGATGAGGATCTTTCTCATGTCCTGCTTGAAGAAGGACTCAAGCTCCTCCTTGCTGCCGGCGCTTGCGAGGTTGGGGATGTCGGATGCGTTGAAGGTCCCCGTGATCTGGGTCTCGAGGTCGATTCGGTCATCCACGATGACGACGGTCGGGTTCTTGAGTTCGGGGACCATGCGCAGCTTCTGGGCAGCGAATACCATGAGCAGCGACTTTCCTGAGCCCTGGAAATGCCAAATGAGGCCACGCTTCGGGTATCCTGCGCGGACGCGGTCCACGATGAGGTTCGCGCCCTCGAACTGTTGGTAACGACAGATCAGCTTGATGCGTCGATGCTTCTTGTCGGTGGCAAAGAGCGTGAAGAACTGGAAGATGTCCATGACATTCGTGGGGGTTAGCATGGACGCCATGCTTCTCTTGACGTCGGCAAGTGTGCCCTCGCTCTTCTTGTCGCCCTCATGCCAGGGTCCCCACATCTCGGGAGGCATGTTCACCGACCCGTAGCGATAGCATTTTCCTTCGCTGGCGAAGTTGATGGCGCTACAGACGAACATCTGCGGGATGCTCTTCTCATATTTAGCGATGTCGCCAGCGCCGTCGAGCCAGGTTATCGAATCGCGCACCGGCGTCTTGAACTCGCCGATGACGAGCGGAAATCCATTGACAAGAAGGACGAGGTCGAGGCGCTTGCCGCCCTGCTCCTGGGGGTAGACCCACTGGTTGGTGACGATGTACTCGTTTTTGTCAAGATCGCCGTCCGCCGCCGTGCCAAAGAAGCGGATGGGGACCATGCGGCCGTCTTTGCCGTAGGGGAATGAGTTCTCCTCGATGACGAGCTTTTTGAACCGCTCGTTGGTGGAGACCAAGTTCTGCGGACTTGTGGGCTGAATGAGGGCCCTGAGTCGGTAGATGATCTCGTCGGCGCGATCGGGGTCTTCTGCGATCTCCGGGTTAAGCCTGATGAGGGCGTCCTTGACCATGGGCTCGACCATGACGTCGGCATGGCGGCGCGGGAGGTCTTCGGCAGCAACGTATCTCCAGCCAAGGCTGGCAAGCGCCTCGACGCTCATTTGCTCGATGGTGTTGTCCTCGTTAAACATCTCCGAGTCCTAACTCCTGGTTCAAGATTTTCTTCGTCGTGGCGTTTAGCTCATCGAGGGCCTTTTGTACGGCAAATTTCGATTTGTCGACCGAGGTGGCAAAGTCGGCGAACTCCTGCTGGAGCTCGAGAGGCGGAACAAGAAGCTTGATATTGCCGAGAGCCGTTTGGTTGATCTTGAATGTTCCGTTGGTGGTTTTCGCCGATGCCTCGATTTGCTTGCGAGTCGAAGGCTGATTCCAAGCACACCGTAAATAAGGCAAGATAATTTGCTCTTGTTTAATCCTTGCCGCGATCATTGTGTCAGGGAAAACCATATCTTTCATTGGTACATTTGAGTATTCGCCTGTTCCAACCAGATGCTTGTTTCCATTGCCCCGGCAAACATAGAAATCTTCATTTGAGATGCGCTTATCGGCAGGAGGTTCCTCCGTAAAGAAGCCGTCTTTCCACGCTGACGAGTCGAAGCGCCCCTGGGTTATGGCGGATAGAGTAAGAACCTTCGAACGATGCGATCCTGACTTCGATGGAGACAGGCCGTTTCTCATCGACGACACGAGAGTCGAAAGGCAGCTGCTCGGATATTCCTTGCCCTCGAACATCTCGACAAATTGTGATTTGACGACGTCATCGCAGGCTGTAAGCAGCTGCCTGTAGTGAGACCTCGTTTCTTGTGCGGTCCAGAGTATGTCGGCAAGATCTTCTTGCTTAGCGATGCTGGGAAGCTCGAATTCAAATTGCGAAAGGCTCTGCCACTTGACTCTTGGCGAGAGGGAGCCTGCCGAATTGGTGACGGCGTGCTCGAATAGGGCGTCGTTCTGGATGATGAACGGGAGCAGCCTCGGAGAGAGGTTGTCCTTGGGGGCGATGACGGTGATGTCTCCAGAGCAGATTCCGTCGAATGGGGCGACGGCCGCTTTACGCAGGTAGGCCCTGCGACGCCCGAACAGCACCTGCCCCTTTGAGAAAGCCTTAGTGAAGGTGGTCTCGACGCCTTCGTCCCAATGGGCGAGTTCGACCTCGCCGGGGTCTAGATGCTCAAGGCCGACCGTCGGCAGCTCTTGCCCCACAGGGACCTTCTGTTTTATTTCGCGGGCCACATCGCCCAGGCAAACGTGGGTCATGTTACTCACCATCGTTTTCATGCAATTTCGCAGCAATATTATCGAGCAGGGACGCGGCCTCTGTGGAGGCGGCTCTCCAGCTTTCTACCGTCTCCTCGATGCTTCTATCGTCAGCATTTTCATCATTGGAGGGCTTCACGTACAGAGGGATGGAGAGCGAGAAGGCGTTGTCCTCGAGCTCACTAAACGATGCGTGGGATGAAAAACCTTCGATGTCCTCGTCAGATCGGTAGGCATCGACGATTCTCTTGATGTGTTGAGGTTCAAGGTAGCTTTGCGCGTTCTTGCGGGTTACCTCGGCAGAGGCGTCTACGAACAGTATTTTCTTGCTTCGATTCGGCGCTTTCTCGCTGCGGCAGATGAGGATGCAGGCCTCCATGGGCGAGTTGAAGAAGAGGTTTGCGCCGAGTCCGATGACCGCCTCAACGAGATCGCTTCTCACGAGCCTTTCGCGCATCTCCGATTCCTCGTTGCGGAAGAGTACGCCATGGGGGAGGAGAATGGAGCACCTGCCTGTGCGTGGGTCCATACTCTTGAGGATGTGCTGTATGAAGGCGTAGTCTGCTCGTCCCTGCGGCGGGGTGCCGAGGAAGTTGCGGCCGTAGGGGTCCGACGCGAACGCTTCGCGGTCCCATTGCTTGATTGAGTACGGGGGGTTGGCGAGCACCATGTCGAAGGTGCGTAGCTTTCCCGCCTCGAGGAAGGCCGGGTACCGCAGCGTGTCGTCGTTTGCGATTTCGAAGTCCTTGACGCCATGCAGGAACAGGTTCATGCGGCCGATGGCGGAGGAGAGCTGGTTGATTTCCTGCCCGTACGTACGGACGTTGCGCCACTCCTCTCCGTGCTCTTTGAGGTGTGCGATGGCGGAGATTAGCATGCCAGCGCTGCCGCAGGTGGGGTCGTAGATGGACTCGCCGGGCCTGGGTTGGAGGATCTCGGTCATTAGATGGACGACCGTGCGATTGGTGTAGAACTCTTGAGCGGTGTGTCCAGAATCGTCCGCAAACTTCTTGATGAGGTACTCGTAGCCCTGGCCGAGCTCGTCCTCGGGGCAGTTGGCTATGGAAAGTGTCTCGGCGCTGAAGTGTTCGATGAGGTCCTTGAGCAGGCGGTCGGGCAGGCGCTTCTTGTTGGTCCAGGCGGCATCGCCGAAGATGCCGCGAAGCTTGGAGTCATTGGCCGCCTCGATGGCGCGGAAGGCGTCGACAATGGTCTTGCCGACGTTCTCCGTGGACTCTCTGACATCGCTCCAGTGGGCACCGTTGGGGATGGCGAAGCTATGGTTTTCGGGTAGGGCTGCGAACTCCGCATCTCCGCCGGAGGCTTCCAACGCTTCGGCGGTCTCCTCGTCGTAGACGTCGGAGAGACGCTTGAAGAACAGCAGCGGGAAGATGTACTGCTTGTACGACCCGGCATCGATGTAGGTACGCAGCAGAACGGCCGCGTTCCATAGATGGTTGTTTAGCTCTTCCTGGGGGATTCTACTCTCCATCGACATAGCCTCCCTTCGTTAGCAGATCGAGGAGCCTCTCCTCGGATTCCTTCGTTTGCTGGAGGAGGTCGTAGAAGCGTTTTCTTGTCTCCGTCGGCGGCTCGACCTTCTCGCGTTTTCTGTCGACGTAGTTGTTCGCCGAGAGCACGTATCCCTCGCGTTCGATGTCAGCGAGTGTTGCTATGGCGCATTTCTCAATGACAGGCTCGTAGGAGCGATAGAGGGAAAGCATCTCTTGCGCGTTCTTTTCTGAGATCACATTTTGCGCGCGCTGGGCGGTGAAGATTTTGCTGCCGTCGATGATGCAAATGCGTCCTTGATGATCGGTGGGCTTGTCATTCCTGAAGAACAACACGCAGGCTGAGACACCCGTGCTGTAGAAGACGCCGCTTGCGAGTGCGATCACGGCTTCAACCTTGTCCGACTTGATAAGCTCCCTGCGTATGGCGCCCTCTTTGCCGCCATGGAACAGCGCTCCTTGGGGTAGAACTACGGCGCAACGGCCGTTCTTCTTGTCCATGGAGCAGACCATGTGTTGCACCCAGGCGAAGTCTGCCGATTTGTCGGTGGGAACGCCCCAGACGTTACGGCCCCACGGATCCGAGGCAAACTCATCAGAGCCCCAGTTCTTAAGGGAGAACGGAGGATTCGCAAGGACGCAGTCGAAGGTTTTGAGTGCATTGCCGTCGCGGAAGGCGGGCTCGCGCAGGGTGTCGCCCTGGGCGACGCGGAAGTCCTTCGCGCCGTGAAGGTAGAGGTTCATTCGCGCTATAGCGGACGTGCTGAGGTTCTTCTCCTGGCCGTAGAGCTTGCCGTAGGCGAGTTTTGAGTTGTCCATTTGCCGGACGGCCTCGATGAGCATGCCGCCCGTGCCGCATGCGGGGTCATAGACGGTCTCCCCGGGTTTCGGCTCAAGCAGCGAGACCATCATCTTGACGATCTCGCGTGGGGTATAGAACTCTCCTGCGTTCTTCTTCTGCATGTCGGCGAACTTCTTGATCAGGTACTCGTAGGCGTCGCCCATCATGTCGGCGTTATAGCTACTGTTGCCGAACTTCTTTGCAGAGAAATGCTCGACGAGATCCTTCAGGCGTTCGTCGGAGAGCTTGCCCTTGTCCGTCCAGCTCGCGTCGTCGAAGCTGCTGAAGAGGCCGCTGAGGGTATCGGGGTTAGCGCGCTCGATACCCACCATGGCGTCAACGATTGCTTTGCCGACGTTCGCGCCGGTGTTGCGCACATCCTGCCAATGGCAGCCGTCCGGCACCGCGAAGCTGTGGTTTTCAGGCAGGGCGGCGTAGTCTTCGTCTCCGCCCGACATCTCTAGAGCCTCGGCGGTCTCCTCGTCGTAGACGTCTGAGATGCGCTTGAAGAAGAGCAACGGTGTGATGTAGCTCTTGTACTCGTCCTGGTTGATGGGGCCACGCAGGATATCGCAGGCCCCGAGTAAGTGGTTTCCCAGCTCGGATTTACTTATCGGTTCTTCAGTCATTCAGGTACCTATGAGCTTAAAAATACAAATTACGGCTCTTGTGATTATACCGTCATATTTGACGAGATAAATGAGCTGAGCATCGCCGCCCATTCAGACATCCTGCGCCTGTAAATCACAATTTGTCGAGATGTTCGGAGACCTTCGTTTCAACAATAAGCTGATGCCGATTAGGGCGTTGAATGAAGTTGCCTCTTCACGTCTTGGAAAAATGCTCGACTCCAAACATCAGACAGGCGAATGGAGGAGGCCATACCTCACCAACAGGAACGTTCAATGGTTTAGGTTTGACTTTCAAGAAGTGAACTCGATGGATTTTCCTCCAGCGGATCAGAAAGAGTTCTCACTTCTACCTGGCGACCTATTGGTATGCGAAGGGGGCGAGGTTGGGCGCTGCGCGATATGGCGTGGGCAAATGAAAGACTGCTATTTTCAAAAAGCCCTTCATCGAGTGCGCTGCGGAAATGCCATTATCCCTGAGTACCTTTGTTGGTGGTTCAAGATGATGGCAGACGAAGGCTTGCTAACTAGGCATGCAAACACCGCAACGATCACTCATCTGAGCGGAGTTCAACTCAAGCAATTAGGCGTCCTCGTTCCTCCCCTTTCTCTTCAACAGGAGTTCGCCGACTTCGTCGCCCAGGTCGACAAATCGAAATTTAAGTTAGGTATCTGCGGTGGGATGCTTTGACGTTGCGCTGGTCGACCATTGCGTACCTTAATGTGGTGTCTATTTTTTTATGGCCAAGGAGCACCTGGACTTGTTCGATGGGCATTCCTTTGTCGATTGCCTTTGTAGCAAGCGTTCTTCTGAACTTATGAGGGTGGACCCTTCCTAAATCAAGCTCGCGCCCCAGTTTTCTAAGCAACGCCTCGACGCCGCCAATTTGTAGCCTCTCGTGTGGCGCCTTGCTCGACACGAAGAGTGCTTCCGAGCTGTCCATTCGGGTTGACAGGTAATTCTCAATATGGACTTTAGTCTTTGCGTCAAAATAGACGATGCGGTCCTTATTTCCCTTGCCATGTACGATGCATTCCCGATTGATGGTGTCGATGGAGCTCCTGTCCAACGAGACAAGTTCGCCCACGCGCATGCCCGTGGAGCGCAACAGGTCAATCAGGGCAAGGTTTCGGGGCGACCCGCAGTTATCGCAAAGAATTTCAACGACTTCATCGCTATACGTTTCCTTTATGGGCTGCGGAGCCTTGACTCTTTTAATGCGTCTTACCGGGCTCTTAATGATATGGTCCTCGTCTTCGAGCCATGAGTAGAAGCTTGAGATGATTCTTCGGACATTGTCGACGGTGACGCGACTGACGCCGGCTTTTTGCTGATAGTCGGAAAGATAGGACCTAATCTCTTCGGTTCCCAGGTCGCAAGCTGGTGTATCGAATGATTCAAGCATTTTATTGATGGTGGTTTCGTAGTAGGAGATGGTCCTATCCGAGCAGCCTTCGAGGCGTTTTGCAGACAGAAATAGATCCAGGAATGATTCGCTTTCACCGTCGCCGCCGTCTTCGGCTAATTGGCTTTCATCGAAAAGGCAGTGCGATAAAACCTTTTTGAGCTGGCGGTTCTGCTGCGTGGTCAGGTAGGGGAGCATGAGACGGGTAATTTCTCTAGCCGTTTTCGTGAGATCCATGGTGGCGTCCTTCCTTGCACGGTGGGTGGCACTATTTCCCTTTGTTTACCCGTGCGTTATGGAAGGGATGCCGGGTGGCACTTCCGCTGGGCCGCGTCAAGGGAACCCGTGAAACCCCGCGCAGACCTCCGCATCACTCCGGTGCGGCTTTGCCTGCAGAGTGAGATGTTCAGAAGCGTTTTATTAACGGGGGATGTCTTTCGGATTCTTTTGATGGGGATGTGGAAACACTGATGAAGTTTACGAATAGCGAGGTTGAGGGGTTCGCCTGTGCCCATCGCCTCTCGTGTGCGGATGGATGGTGCCGGTGGTTGTTTGAGACTGCAGTCGCGCCGACGGGATTGGTTGGGGTCGGTACAAGGCGAGCACGCCCCATGCCGTTATGGTAGATGCATCTTTGTCGATAGAGCGCTCGATTAATCTACGCGGGAGCGCTGAGAAGATCTTCCAGCATCGGGTCTACCCCGGCGGCGACCATGCCCTCGATCAGGTGCTGGGCGTGGAACCGACCAACTGTCCATGCGATATATGAAAGCATCTGACAAACGCGCTCCTTGATATCAAATGCAGCTTTGCTTAGAACGATTGCCTCTGCGATGTCGGCAAATGCGTCGTGATCTCCCCGTGTCTTACAGGCTTGTATCATGCCCTGGTCGATAGCATCCATAACAAAGGCGCCGAATCCGTCCGCAACGCATGCGCCATCAGCAAATAATTCCCAGCTGGACGGCTCGCACGAATCGTCTCCGAGCAACATGATTTGCAACACATGTGGATTGCCGGCGGCGCAGAGCTCTTCCTCGAGCTTCTGTACCGTAAAACGCATCTGGTGGGAGAGGCTGCTCTTGACCATGGCCGAGGCATAGCCACTCGGCGCGTCCAGAAGATGCATTCGTTTTGGCTTGGCTGCCAGGTTGTGGAAATTGCGCTCGCTGCGCACAGAGAAATTGTCCATACGGATTCCTTTCATCGATGTTGGCAGGGCCACCGTGCCTCTTGGTCGGTTGGCGTCGGGATCGTGGAGCCAACTCTCTACCCCGACTCTGGATAAAACGCGCCCGCTCCTTACGGGCACGATGGAGTCTATCAGCGCGCGCGGACACAAATCAAGCGCCGCCTGCGAAATGACGTGCGGGCGGCGCTTAATTTCGCCGGCTGCAGCTAGGCTCAAATCCGAAAAAGTGTCGAAATCTCCCGTATAAAACTACGGAAAAGTGTCGCAATACACACTTTAATACCTCGAAAAAGTGTCAAAATGAGCATCTAACAACTACGGAAAAGTGTATCCTAGTGCTAAAACAGCACGTAATAAGGGGTACGCTTATGCTGCAGAGAAAAGCGAAAGCACAGTTTGAATCTTGGCTTGCCTCGTCGCCTAACAAGGCTCTTTTGGTCAAGGGCGCCCGACAGGTAGGAAAGTCATATTTGGTCAACGTCTTTGCAAACGAATCGTTCGAAAATGTCGTGACGTTCGACCTTATCGCCGACGTGTCCGTGCGCGATTCGTTTTTGGCGGCAAAAAGCGCGGATGACCTGCTTATGCGCATGTCTATTGCTGCAACGCAGCCGATGGTTGCGAACAAGACCGTCGTGGTTATCGACGAGGTGCAGCGATGCCCCAACGTGGTGACGTTTATCAAATACCTGGTCCAGCGTGGCGACTTTCGATACATCCTTACCGGATCGCTCCTTGGCGTTGAGCTCGAGGGCATCGATTCCCTGCCGGTGGGGTATGTCGAGCAGGTGCAGATGTACCCGCTCGACTTTGAGGAGTTTTGCTGGGCAAATGGCGTTGGTGCCAGCGTTTTTGACATGCTCAGGAGCTGTCTAAAGGATGAGGAGGAGCTCCCCGGGTACCTGTATGACCGCTTGCTCGATCTGTTCCATCAGTATGTGGTGGTGGGAGGCATGCCCGACGCGGTCAATTCCTTCTTGGCGACGCGCAATGTCGACGAGGTTCGAAACATCCACCGCGATCTTCACGCCCTGTATCGCGATGACATCGCAAAGTACGCTCCGCCCGAGCTACGCTTGGTTATTCGCGATATCTATGATTTGATTCCCAGCGAGACCGGTTCAAAAAACAAGCGATTCAAGCTGTCGTCGATTAGCGGTGTTAAGCGTTTTTCGCAGGTGACAGACCATTTTCTTTGGCTCTCGGAGGCGGGTGTCGCGCTTCCCGTGTATAACGTAACGGCGCCCGTGGCACCCCTTTTATTGGGGGAGCAGCGAAATCTGTTTAAGCTGTTTTACTTGGACACCGGAATGCTCATGTCGTCGTATTCCAAGAAGGTTGCCCAAGGGGTTTTTGATGGAGAGGCAGAAGGCCCCTTTGGCATGAATATGGGGGCGGCGTTTGAGGGCTTTGTCGCGCAAGAGCTCAAAGCCCACGGATTCAGATTGCGCTACTTTACGTCCAAAAAGGTTGGCGAGCTCGATTTTGTTGAGGAGACGCTCGATGGGGAAGTGCTTGCCATCGAGGTCAAATCGGGCAAGAGCTTTAAGTCCCACGCGGCGCTCGATAACGCACTGGCAACGAAGGGCTACGGAATCGATCGCGCCCTGGTACTTGCGGAATGTAATCTTCACCGCGATGGTGACGTGCTGTATCTGCCCATCTTTATGGCAGGGCTTTTGGAGCCGTAACGTGCCGCCGGCTCTTCCGGCCCTCACTTAACCCTCGCTACTCGTCGTCTCCGTCGTTGGGGTCGCCCTTGAGGGTGTTGATGTCCAGATACTCGTTATCGTCCTCTTTTTGCTGGGTCTCCGACTCCGCTTGGGTGGGGCCGCGGAACAGCTGGAATCCCTCAAACGCAATGACGCCGAGCAGGGCAATGATAATGGCGATAAAGGCAACCTTGACTGCCTGCGGAAATTCCGAGAAACGCAGTGCCTTTTCCTCGGCGTAATAATCGGCGAAGAGCTCTTCGCCCGTGCTTTTGGTATACGCCGGTGCGGACGCGGCCTCCGGGTCATATTCCGGTGCAGGCGCGGCAGCGTACGGATCGTTGAGATAATCGCTCGATGCGGTGCCATAATCCTCGGTCCCGATGCGACCGGTGCCATCATGGCCATCGGAATAATCGGAATATACCGCACCGCCCTCATAGTCCGCGGCGCTCGTGTTGGCGGCAAAAAGCGGGTTAACTGGAACGTCGAGCGCCAGCATGCCGGTAGAGGTCTCATCCAGATCGGCTGCAGCCCAGGAATCGTAGGCCACCTGATGGGCAGCGGGCTCATCGAGCCTTGTGACCTGAGGCTTGCGTGCCGCAGGAACAGGCAACTGCTGGGCGCTGAACATGACGGTGCTGTCGGCCGATTTGCCCTGCGTCGCTGCAGCGAGAAATGCCGCCGTCTCGGTCGGGTCGCTTGCGGGGCGGGGAGCGG
>ERZ791858.935-NODE-935-length-19583-cov-8.961338_pt1 | contig 19583 bp, 25 predicted proteins | sample MGYA00510284_ERZ791858 | MGnify/ENA primary metagenome ERZ791858 (study PRJEB30046, sample SAMN00792077) | human gut metagenome | study: EMG produced TPA metagenomics assembly of the A metagenome-wide association study of gut microbiota in type 2... | reverse complement strand
ACTCTGGCCATAAAGCCCTGTGCATCCGTGGCGCCCTGCAGGATCGGGTACGCTGCCAGCGTGTTCACGTTGACCAGAAACGTGGTCGGGGTGGCCACCGGGATATTGGGGAAAAAGGTCTGCATCACGTCAGGAGGTGCCGGCAGCGCTTCAGGAAACGCGTCATCACCCTGTCCGTCAATGGTGTAAGAGAACACGGAGAAGCCATACTGCCCGGCCAGCTGCTTCAGCACCGGGTCAAATTTATGACAGTAGGGACAGTGTCCCTGCATGAACAGCACCACTTTCCAGTCGCGCAGGTCCACCTGCTTTCCGTTGCTGAGCCGTAACCAGCGTGGCTGAGATGCCCCGCTCACCGCCTGGGGAGTGTCGCTCTGCGGGGAAGCCGTTTCAGTACCGGAGATTCCCCGCGGATCCCAGAGCGACTTCACCTCATCGAGCGTTCCCGCCTGTGCCAGTCCGGCCAGTGCAAGGGAAAGAGACAGCACCGCCAGCGGCGTCTTAGCGATGTTCTTCAGGCTGCTTTTCACAGGCTTTCTCCTCTTTTTCGGCTTCAGCAATGAGGGCGTTAAGAATGCGGTATCCCCCGAACACCACCATTCCCAGCCCGAAGATTTCCCCGGCCTGGACGGCCAGCTCAGGCTGCTTTCTGACAAGCCGGGCTATCAGGTGGAAAAACACGCCCACGGCCAGCACCCACATCCCGGTGATATCTAAATCCGGAAAACGAATATTTCGCATGACACACTCCTTAGAAATTCGGTTTAAAGTCGCTGGAGACATAGAGGAACTGTTTCGCCAGGTCGTCCTGACTGATAAAGCCGTAACTGAGAGGCTTCACCTGGCCACTTTTCGGGTTAACCAGCATCATCGCGGGGAAGAACTTCACGCCAAGCTGCTCTGCCTGGCCCTGGTCCGTCCGGCTGTCGGGCAGCATGGGGTTAATCACGCCGTCAACCGACACCGGTATCACGCTCAGGCCATAGGTTTCGCGAAAATTTTTAATCACCTGGACCAGCTGGCCATCGATCGCTTCCCGGCCCCGGTAGAAGAACATCACGCCGTAGTGCTGTGCGAGGGTGGAGATAGCCTGACGTTGTTCGGCATAATCGGCGGCGAGCTGGTTTTTTACCGTGCCGTTGTAGTGGCTGTACTGCAGGTTGTAATCGAGTTCCGGGTTTTCCAGCATCGCTTTCTTCGCACTCATCGAGAACAAACCTGCCTGCTGCGTCCAGTAGTTCTGCAGCCGGAAGTACTTCACGAAGTTTTCAGACGATGGATACAGAATGGCTTCGTACAGCGACCGTTTGGTGGCCGCCTGGAGTGTGGCGAGTTTCTCCAGAATATCCATTTGCGGCGGTGGTGCCGCTGGTGCGGCTGGCCTTTCCTCATCACGGGGCTTCAGTTTCTCGTTGTACCACTGCCAGCCCGCATCTTTGGCGAAAGCCGGCATCAGGGCGCAGTAAAGGCACCCCGACAGCATGGCGGCATGTATTGTTCGCATGGCAAATACCCTTTTATGAATTATTGCGACTGGCGTGACAGATGCTGATAGACACTGTATTTATCGAGCTGGCGCTGTATCTTTCCTGCATCATCACGGGCTTCAAAGCGGTAACCGCTGCAGTACAGAGGCAGATGATTTATCTGAAGGTCCACCCGCTCCCCGTCCCTGACCACCCACGCGGCCTGAGAAACAGTGTCGCACTGGATCCCCCAGGCCCGGTTGGTGGTCATAAATGCGTTAACCTGTCTGTCCCGCCACAGGCTGTACGACATAATGCTGACCAGGAAAAAGACAAACACCCCGACAAAAACCATGACCAGCCCGTAGGCTTTTTTCTCTTCCATGAACACTCCTGTCTGTTTTGCTGATTAAAGCGGTGACGCCCGTCTTTATGGCTGTAATCGTCTTGCTATAATCGTGAGAACAAAAATAAACAATAAAGATCTAACAATTACGAACCCATCATCGCTCGTTAATAACGTTGCCATGTTAATTATCAACAGAACAGGAATAAGGATTACCCCTGCTAACCTGAACCAATCTTTAAACTTATTAAACCTGCGCACCGTCTTCATTCTTCCTCCGTCTTTTTCCGTAACAACGCGGCAAGCGAACTAAAAAAGAGATAGCTCACGAACCAGAAAAAACCAACCGCAACAATAAAAACCACACTCTCGACATAATCACTCCCCGACGTCCCTTTGACGGCATCCCAGGAGAAATAAATCACCGGAGAAATAATGATTATTGTCAGCGTTAATCTCAGGACAAAATCAATGGCAGGCTGTTTGTGAAAATTAATTTTCATGATTATCGGTCTCTTTATTAGTCAGCATGGTTTATTGCGCGGATTGCTGACTCATGATTTCCTTAATTCGTTCCTTGGTCTTATTGGTGAGAACATCGTTTTCCGGTATTTTTTGATTTTTCATCAGGTCGTCCATAAAGTTGGTGAAATCAAGCTTGTTAAAATCAATCCCCTGGAGTTCCGCGGTGGTAATGCCCCGACAGTCAGGACTGCTGGCGCCGCCAAAACCGATATGCAGCTGACCGTTTCTTCCCTGCTGCTGAACGATCTGCGCCAGTTTTGAGTCGAACTGGCAATAGCTCCTTTTTTTCTCCAGGCAAATACCCAGAACTTTTTTAGAGCAGAATTCCCCGATACTGACCGTCAGCTTGTCTTTTTTCGCTTTGGCCAGCGCCTTTTCCTCACTGCTGCAGCGTGCCAGCCCCACATCCTGGCCCCAGCCGCTGTCTTTGCAGCAGTTACTGAAGCCTGCAGCAAATTTCTTACAGAACTTCGCTTTTCCGGTGAAGGCCCGGACATCCACCCCGTTCAGTGCCGCGACGTCCTTCCCCGCAGCAGCCAGTGCCGCCAGCTCAGACACCGCCTGCCCAAAGTCGTTGCTCTTCCCGGACGTGGCTTTATCACATTCACCATCAAGGCAGAAGACATCACCGCCGCAGATCATTTGCTTGCCACTCGTCCTGGTTTCGCAGGAATACGTTGCATATTCATGCAGGCACGTGCCTTCCTCACTGGAGAAGGCGCACTGACGGGATGACAGGGTACAGGCCGTATTTTTCATCAGGCTTTCACAGGAGCCGTTGTCCGCCGGCTGCGTGAGCCAGGTATCCTTATATTTCCAGCAGGCTTCCGTGAACGAGTAATCCCTGCCTCCGAGGGTGATGGTTCGCGTTCCTCCCGGGCTGATACATTCCTCGCCCGTTTTTTTTCCTTCATCCTTACTGAACGGACAGCTTTCCACCCAGACGACTTCAGGTGCGTAGACGGTTTCGGTTTCCTCCATCACCAGGGTGACCGTGACCTGTACGGGTTTCTGGCTAGCCGATGATACGGTTCGTGATATTTTGCTTACGGCAAAGTTCTGCCCTGCAGTGACCGCTTTGTCCACACCAAACGACTGATGAATCTTCCCCTGCCCGTCATAGGTATATTTCGTACAATGCGTGTTCTGGCCGCCTGAACATATCGATTCTGATCGTGGCCAGTTGATCACATCAATGGGTAACGTTCGTTCAAAGAGGGTCAGACTTTCACTGACTGCACTCTTGCAGCTATCCCGCACCTTCCCTTCGGCGTCGCATTCTTCAATCCAGGGGATGACCAGAGGCTCACCATCCACCGAGGCATTCAGCAGACGACCGTTGGTCGGGATCGTCAGGTTGCCACTCCATTGCCGGGTACTCCGGGCATAATTCAGCGTCACCACCTGCTGATAGGTTCGGTTAACTTTCTGCGTGGTGGCGTTATCCTTCAGGGTCGCTTCGCGTGTGCAAAAATTTTCCACCTGCAGATCACGTTCGCAGGTATGGTTTGTGAACTCGCTGCGGTTCACAACCTGGGCGGTACAGGACTGTCCGGTATCACCGACAATGCTGTCGGCACGGGATTCTGTATCCTTTGCGGCCTGGATAAACGGCGCATCCTGAGATATCTGATCCGGTGGCCGGTTCGTGAACGACTCCGTAATCGTTTTGCCGGTATCCCCCTGGCTGAACTCCAGGGCTGAATCGCTTTTCAGAGAGCTGTCTCCGCTGGCAGTGACGCCGCCGTAGTATTTTGTCTGATCCGGGTTGTCGGTATACCCCGGCAGGTTTTGCTCACCACTGAAATTTTTTAGTGAGTTCAGACCATTGCCCTGCACCTGTTTCGCAAAATCCGAACCGGCTTTATAGTCACTTCCACTGTCAGCGCAGGCGGGGGATGCCAGCCAGATGAAGGCGCTCAGGACAAAAAAATGCGCGGTCAGCACGGAAATAACCGTCTTCATTTCCACCCTCCCTCATCCCTCACCATTTCCGGTAACGCCATGAAGTACGGTTTATCTTTCATGGCAGGCTCCCGGCGGCATTCGAGGGCGCATCAAGCATCTGCCGGGCCACCTGTGCGCAGTCACCGGTTTGTGCGACTTTCTCCAGCGCCTGTTTGACGTGAATGTTACCGCGTACCACGTCATACCCGGCCTGACACCGTATCACCAGAGAAGGCACACTCCGGATGCCGTACTGCGTGTACAGTGTCGGGTCGATCTGCACCCCGTCGGTCACGCCATCCTTCACCAGCTGCAGCACCGCGTCAGTGGTAGTCCTCATGTCGTTATTGACGAGCCCGCGCAGTGTCGCCGGAATACCATACAGCCGGGTTTCGTGCAGCATCCGCTTCAGCCCCTCTTCAGGTATCGAGAAGGAGACAAAGTACAGCGCCCCTTCTGCCGGCTTTTCCTGATTCGCCGCTTTCTGCTGGCTGACCAGATTATCGATAAACTGGCGGTCAGATTTGGGCAGAGGATTACGGCTGATTTGCGCCTCAAGCTCCTGCTGCAGCTGTTTATCCGGATGCTGGCGCAGCTGTTCGCTGAGGTTCTCCTGCTGCTTCAGCCATTCCCTGTCTGTAACCGAGGAAGTTTCAGCCAACACTGCTCGTCCGTTCAGCAAAAGCATGACCATAAACAGATTCATTAATTTCATGAGAGACTCCTGTCAGAGAAAGACACAATTGCGTTTACGCCACATCAGATAGCCGTAGTTCTTGCGGGTGTTGGGTGGATTTTTGCCGGCCTCCCAGCGCATCACGCTGCGTCCAAGCGGATGGCACTGACCACTGTCCGGATACATGTTCACCATCTGATAGCGCCAGCGCTCTTTCGGGATGATCGGGGAGGGATATTCGTAACAGACTGCCTTGTCCTTCCCGATACTCTCCATAATTTGTCCCTGCCGGTGGAGCTTGAAGGCCATACGCTCACTGACCAGTACCGACGACTGCAGCGGGCTGGACTCATTACTGACCTGGCCGTTAAACGGGTAAAGTGAGCCGTGACTTCCACCACACCAGAAGAGCACATCCAGTGGCATATGGAATGCACTGGCCAGCGCATCCGCTGCGCAGGCTCCCTGCGCGATGGGGTTGGCAAACAGGATGGCTTCCGGATTCAGGATGGTGGTGAGGCTGCTGTCCACCCAGGTCGGGTCAATCTCGGACAGATAGGCAATATCCATGTCTCCGCCTTCCAGACACCCTGCCGAAGTGATGATGTTCAGCCAGTACGTCAGCGGGTACTTGTACCAGTGAACGTGATAGAAGGCGCCGTTCACCTGCTTATCGTCCTTTCTCGCGGTCCCCATGCCGGTCTTGCCGAGATTGATACTGAAGCCCCCCAGATTGACCATACAGCCTGGCGAACGGCTGACGTCCGTCATGGCCATCGGTTCCCAGTACCCGATGGCCAGGCCGGGACGAACAAAAAGCGGTGGCGGCGCCGGACACAGCTGCAGGGGACTACCCGGATTGCTGGTATCAGGCAGATCGCCTTTACCAACCTGCACGCTGCCGAGTGATAAAGGAAATATGCAGCGCCAGCACACATCGGTGATCGGGTTGACGAATCGACCTTCACACGACGGATCTGCATGTACCTGAGGGACTAACGAAAAAAACAGGAGGATAAACAAAAATGATATTTTTCTCATTGATTATCCCTTCCCCTGAATTTTTCCCAGATGTTGTTTACACCATCGATTATTTCTTTCTGCTTTTTTAAATCCTGTCCCTTAGCGAACTCCTTCAGCACGTTAGAAATAAACTCCAGCCTGTAAACCTTACGCCAGAACGAGTCCTCATCATGTGGTTTTAAAAGAAAAAGCTCATCCAAATCCTTTTCCATATCGCTGATGAGATACTTTGCTTTTCCTTCAACATACCGACAATACCGCCCCCTCTGTATTTCATAATCGTCAATTCTTTCTTTCAGAAGCCTTTCACATTCACGTCGGTGGTTAATTTCTTTATTTTGTCGAACCACCGTAAGCCACTGAACAACAATTAATGCTGCGAGAGCAATCTCAGTAATAGTCATATATTCACCTGACAAATAATCGTAATACGGAATCGTACGGGTCAACGGACGGGAAACACCTCAATATTCAGCCGTTCACCGGAGGGCGCCGGCGTGATCCGCGCCGGGACCGCCGTCAGGCCAAATCGCTTGCTTAGTACGCCGTTCTGGTCGAAATAGATCCGGCTGTCCAGCGCTGCGGAGGTGTCCGGGATACTGCCACGCACCAGGATAATTTTGCTCATCAGGGTTTCCGGCACCTGACGCTTCATCCAGGCCAGCTGGTCGGCATCGTCACCATTGATGAAGTACAGAGTCTGGACAAACGGTACGGTTTTAAGCGGGTTCACCACATCGCCCTTGCGGGCAAACACCCGCCCCTCATTGTCCTTCAGGTCTTCGGTCAGGCGGATGCTGGGATCAAACCAGCGCTGCTCGTACTTCTCCGCACGCTTAATGCCTTCCACCGGCGCCGGACGCTGACTGTTCTCGATAACCCGCTGCTTAAACGCATCCATCGTCTGGTCCCACTGGCCAGAGGATTGCAGTGACTGCAGACGCTGCGTGATGAGCTGCAGCATGTCCTGCTCCCGGACGGGCCATAAATCCCCCCAGGTACCGAGATCAGCCGCCTGAGTCAGCGGCGATAGCAGACAGGCGGCGAGCAGACAGCCTTTCAGTCGTAACATTACTGTTCTCCTTTCATCCGGCGGGCAATGTCGTGCTGGATGTTGCGGGTCACATCGGGCGCGCCCTGAACCACGGCAGGTGAAACCAGAATGACCACATGATGCTGCTGCTGATACTCCGCCAGACTCTTCTCCAGCGCGTCGTTAAACCGATCAGAGAGCGCTTTTGACTGCGCCTCTGTCAGCTGCTTCTGACTGACACTGTCCATAAAGCTGTCGAGCGTCTTCTTCATATCAAAAGCCACCACCCGAGGCGTGGAGTACTCCAGAACCACGCGTGAGAGAAACGCGCTGGTTGCCAGGGCGAAAAGCACGAGAGCAACGATGACGGGTATCCGGCGAAAGGTATGAGAGGTCGTACTGACCGGTTGTTCGGTGTAGTTTTTCATCACTGTTTATCCTCCATGTCATTCACCGGTATTCGGGATTCAAGCTCAGCCATTTCTTCTTTAAAGTTGCGACACGCGAGGCCGTACACCGCATCGTGGATATCGACCCCCTCTTCCCGGCGGGCTTTCATGTACTCAAAATCCGGCCCTTTTGAGGAGTACATCGCCCGGCTGAGCGGGTCGACGAACAGGCGGTGCCAGGAGCAGTTCGCTTCCACCTGGAGCATAAAAGAGGAGAACCACTGCTCTTTGGCCGAACCGAAGCCGTTAATCATGTCTTTCTCCAGCTTGCTGAACTGATCCGGGTACAGCTGGTTATACTTGGCAAATTCCTTCGCTGACTGTTTCAGAATGGCCTTGTACGATGAGTTCCCCCACGCTGCACGTGCGGCGCTGGAGGCGGTCGGGGAGTCGAAGTCCACGATGTTCTGCGTGATGGTGATGTATGCGCCGGTATGTCGACGCGCGGTACGGTAGCCTTTCTCGATGAACTGACCCACTTTTTCATTTTTGAAATCAAGGAGCTTCCAGCCTTCATCGATGACGTTCAGTTTTTTCAGGCCACGCGGTGACTGATACATCCTGTTCTCGATGTAAATAATCAATGAGAACATCACAGCGATAAGCAGAGATGGCCGCGACTCCAGGCCACCGAGCTCCAGTACCACCATCCGGGCATCTTCGTGGAGTGTTGGTTTATCTGAGTTGAAATAGTCCCCGTAGATCCCATTTACCGTGTACTGATCGAGCAGGATTATCATCTCGTCCAGACGGCCCCGGATTGTTGGGGAATCAGCATATTCATCGCTGTCCTTCGCGTCCTGTAAAAACTGCACTACGTCATCAACGCGTGCATGATTACGTTTGCTTAACCAGGCCGCCTGCACTGCCTGCAGAAGCAGGCCTTCATGGACTTCATCCAGGTTGCCGTTCGGACTGGCCATGACCGACATCTGATCGCGTATACGTTCTGCTGACATGTCGAAGTGAGCATCATCCAGCACGTTGGCGAACGGGTTAAACTTGAGGGTATCGCCATCGAGATATACGCCCCCCATGTTTTCACACAGGGACTTATAGCCATCCCCCATGTCGAACACCCAGGCAAACCCACCTGAGTCGAGCACACTGCGAATGAGGGGCTGAATCAGACCAGTTTTACCTGCCCCGGACGTCCCGCAGACCGCCATGTTGAAATTGGTATTGTTCATTCCCTCGTAGAACAGGTCGATGAACGCCAGCTGATTTCGGTAGGTGGGCGCAAGGAGTCCCGCCGGCGCCAGCGGGCTGTCAGCGACGATCGGCAGGAGGTTAGCCACCTGGAACGTCTCCGCCCGCTTAACCACGCCTGCCGCCTGCAGCTCTTTAAACAGGCCCTCACCACACTTGAACGGCATCATGGCCAGAAAGTTACGCAGGTGATGGTAGCGGGCCGGGATAAGCTGGAAACCGCCTTTACGGTAGCTGTTGAGCACCTGCTGTTCAGCGGCGAGAGAGGCCTCTGTGCTGTCTGCGGTGTACGTGGTGATATTAAAGAAATAGGACACCAGGGAGGTCTGGTTGGTCGCCAGTCGCTGGCGGATATCGCCCCACTCCTGCATTTCCTTTATCACGTTCGGAAAGTACTTCGCGTAGGAGGTTTTGCTTTTCTTCTCCACGTCCATGAACTTCAGGTTGGCTTCGTTCTGGGTCTTCACCTGGTCCTCCACCATCAGCGTCAGCGTGATGACAAAGGGACAGGAAATGGAGAGCTCCGGGTTAAGCAGGTTGGCGTAGTTGTCCGCAGCGGTCCAGAGGAAGGCCATTTCCGGATCACTCTCCAGATGGTAGCTCGTCACCCGGGTCACGCACTCTTTCCCGTCGCGCCCCAGGCGGCCAATTTTCAGATGACCGGCGGTGACCTGCATATCAAAGCTGTCATCGACACACTGATAGTTCAGATCCTGATAGGGGTCCAGCTTATACGGTACGCGGTACATCTCGTGCGGGTCCGGGTTTATCAGCTCACGCATCAGTTCGACCAGCCCGGCAGCATCAAGGATACGCGTCGGAATATAGGCACCGCCCAGTGACGCCCGCAGGATTTTTATCTGGTTCTCCATCTCCACAATTTGCGTGGTGGAGTTCTTCTTCCTGGGTACGCAGCAGGAGATGTACACGCGGTAGTTACGCAGCGTCAGGGGCAAATCCAGTTCAGGAGGCAGGGGGAACTTCGTCTCCGCTGCCCGGAGGTAGTAGGCCTGGGTAATGGCGTTAAACTTCTTAGCCTGTTTACCACTCCAGCGGAATTCGCGCAGACCATAGTCGATATCATTGCCGACCAGTTTGCTGGAGACCAGATGAAAACTGACCGGGACGCCCCGGGGAAGTTTGCTGCGCAGTAAATGCTCCAGTGTGGCGACGATACTTTTATCCGCACCGGGTAAAGGACGCGCCTCAAACATAAAACCGACGGTTTTGTTATTAATAAACAGACCGGTCGCGGAATCATAATCCTTATAGGGCAGAATACGGCTGAACTGGGGGAAATTCATGCTACCCAGCGTGTCATTGGCTTTAGCGGATTCGTCGGGCAGCTTCAGTGCTGATACGAGTGAATTCACAGCCTGGGTGACGGTATCAATGATGTTATTACTCATGCGGTCGTTCCTTTAAAAGCATTTCAAAATAACAAGGGTAATAAATGGCAAGAAGAATATTCATAGCCGCACTAGAAACTCCTTCTTATAATGGAAAGCACAGGAATGAAAAACAATAAACACATGGAGGCAATAATCTGACCCATAAAGATCGCATCCAATAACATCGCCCCTTGCCACAAACAAATAAGCAGAGTGATAAATAATAAAACCACATGAAAGAAAACAATCAGGAACAGAATGTTCGCTGAGAACTCCCCATCACTAACTTCCACCTCCAGGCAGAAAAAATAAAAGACACACAGACTACAGATAATATAGAGGCCTTCATGTCGAATACCCTGAAGGAAATCAGGAGAAAACTCTCCTGCCAGTCCATTGTATGTCAGCCTGGCTCCCAGATAGATAAGCCAGTAGACTGGAGGGATAAACAAAAATCCATACTTTCTAAAAAACAGCATCATATCCATCCCCTGATTATTTGCTCATATCGTTCAGTGCGTTAAGTTGTTTTTCACGTACTGCTTTAACCTCTTCTTTATTCTTGCATTCTGAAGCCATCTTTTTTGCGTCACCAAAAGTTAATGTCGCTGACGAAGTGACAGTATTAGTTTGAAGAGCCATCCGAAAAGCCTCAGCCGCGCAAGGTATGTCATGAATAATACTTTGCAGTTGTTCTGGAGTGGCGGGCTGCATATCGCGAAAATCTTCATATTGCACAAAAAAACATCCAGCTGGCACAAGAAAAAGAAAAACCAAAAAAATACCATATCGCAGTTTAAAACGTTTCAATTCTTGCCTTTCTTTTTCATCGGCCTTTCTTATTAAATCCCGGGAGCGCTCTTCAATTTCTTGTTGTCTTTCCATTGTTCTATCCCTACCGGTCAATCCTGTTTGTTAATCAGCATTTCATTTTGAGTTAGCTTTATATAATTCCCACTGATGGATATACGAATAATACCGCCCATCAGGCACATTAATGATGATGCCATCACAGTCCAGTTTATTAACAGGGCTGGTAAAAGCGCCTGTCGGTATGTTTACTTCAAGTGTCTTGCAGTCGTTTTTCCAGTGTCTACCTGCTTCAAGTTCATCCATCGAAAATGAGTAAATGGAGATAACGAACATCCCGCAAAACCCAACCACCGCTATAAGCGCACAGTATATGAATGTATCGCCTCTGTTAACTCGAAGATTGAATTTTTCAGGGATGGCAACCATTGCCAGCGCACCGACTACACCAATAACAAAAAGAATCAGGCATATACCGTTAAGCCATGCAACGTTATGTCCAAGTATATAGTACGCTTTCACTTTCTTATTCCTTATGCTGCATACTTTCAAATAACGTGAGATTGTTAATACTGGCCATCGGTCTTTCTATTCACCTTCCCCCATCCGACAAAAGGAATAAATCAAGACATAAAACATATAAAAGATCACTGTGGCCGTAAAAAACCCCGTTATTACTGACAGCGTCAAATCAGGAGAGCCGCTCCACATACTTTTATCCATAAATACAACGAAAGAAAAGAAAGCACTGAACCCTACAAGACCCAGCAACATTAAAATATGAGTAAGGGTATCCTTTACAAAAATGCTCATAACTATATACCCGTAACCACAGATAATGATTGCCATTGCAAAAAAAAGTCGAACAAAACCATCAAAACTTAACTGGTATTCAGCCATTTACCCACCCTCACTCAATGTTTCTATCACGCTACTCAAAGGCTCGCGGGTTTTAATTTCAATGCACTCTCCTGTATTACTTCCGTAACCTCTGCCTCCACGTGCTTCGAGTACCCGTAGCATTTTTATGCAGACATCTGTATTAGGCATGGGAGTAATACCCCAAATTCCACCACCACTACTCGGCGTCATCAGCACCAGAAAAATAAAGGCATGCATACTTTATTGCCTCTGTTTATATATTAACGAATGAATATTTCTTTCATTGTCTCTGCGATAGTTGTTTGCTTATCGCCACTTATCGCTCTGTCATAATCAGCTTTGCTGACATTTTCAATAACATCACCACACTGAAGTCGATTTTGAGCAGGAGAGAAAAACCCTTTATCAATGTTAGTCTCAAGCAACCGACAGTCATTTTTCCAGTGATGAGAAAGAGCTTCGGGCACTGTATTACTTTCAGTAGAAAACAGCAGGCTATAACCTGCCAATAAAAACACCAGCATCATCGCCCATCCGAATAACTCACGCATACAAGCTTTTCCTTTCAGTAAATATCATCATTGCACTTTATTTTCAGATAAACTTCCTTCTGGCCTGTACTTAACGGGAAGGTAGCGGGTTGTTCCGTCAGGACAGGACCAGGCATCTTTGCGCCCATTAATTCCTTGTTTAGCATCAAAAGCTGATATCTTGCAGTTTGTTAATGTATTCATTGTATTCTTTTTTCTTAAAATCATTTCCTTATAAGCATCCTCTGGTGACAAAATAACAAGGGCAGTTATAACATGAAGAATTAAAACCCCAGAGAACATGCATACGCGCCACACCCTTCTCTCAAACGCCCTTGATGCAAAAAATCCAACTATCACTCCAATACCAATAGCGAGAAAAAAATAAAATATATAAAAGGAGTCAGCCCGAACAAGCTTATAAGAGAATGTTAAAAGATTAATCATAATCAACCCACCTATTTAAATAACGCCTTACACAAAGATACATGAGCGCAATATCTGCGTCAGAGCACGCTACCGCCCATCCCTTTCAACGCAGAGGGCACTCGTTATAATTCAGAAATGAAAACTTACTGCAGCGCCAGTAATGGCGCTGTGAATCAATTAAGGCGAGGTTGTCCCCACGCCGATGGTGTCACGACAAAAAGAACCGTTGCTGGCTGGTGATATACATCATCTGCATCCACATACGGCGCTATCCACAATGACGTTGCCTCCTCCCCTTTTCTTAATGGCCGGGGATAGTTACCAGGAGCCGTTACCGGAGATGTAAAAGTTGATACACTGACCGGCCGAACAGCTGGCGCTACAGCCACGGGCCGATATACCGGCGCACTGACTATTCTGTTATTAGTCAGAAATCCTGACGTTACTGTATTAGTCGGTACCGTTGTCGTTGTTCTGGACTGCATTAAATTTGGCTGTGGCGGCAACGGGTACGAATTAACTGACGTTGTTCTGAAATTACCCTCAGCCAGTTGTGGCAACCCGGCCGCAACCGGCTTTGCATCACTGCGTTCCTCTTTCAGCTTCGCTTTTTCATTTGCCTGTTCCATCGTCATACAGGTATCCGACGTCGTGGCATTACATTGAAATTCGGTCTCTGTGCCCGCACACCCGGTTAAGAGCAAAGCGCTGCCCAGAGGAATTAACAGCATTAATTCCTTCATGATATTTCTCGCTATTTATCGGTTATTTCTTCAGGTTCATCCTGATTTGGGTATTTTCCTTAATCGCCCGAACAAATTTATCCCCTTCACCCGGACTCATTTCATCGTAAACACGCTTAATCTGGCTGACATCAGATCGGGCTAGAATCAGCCCTGAAGAACCCGAATCAGACTCTCCGACGACAACACCGTTTTTCCGTATGATCCCCCTGCGGACAGGAGTCCGACGGAAAACCACAGCGATCCCGGTAAACACCACCGCCATCAGCAGCCAGAGCCAGAGAATATTATGCGTATAGCTCTGGTCGATATATGCTGCATACCCTGCCGCATCCGTACTGACGGTGGTACAGGCTTCCTGTAAAACCGGAGGCAGTGGTGCGTTCACCGCATCACCATTAAGTTCTTTCGGCCCCGTGCAGTCCTGAATGACATATCCCTCCTGCTGCACAGACTCTACGGTTTTCACCAGTGTCTGGCCGAACGTGTACGGTCCCGTCCGGAACACCAGAACAACCAGTAACATCATCATGGCCAGCGGATACACCACCGCACACTTAACCAACCAGTGAGCCCAGCGCAGTGCTGACAGAACAGCAGTAATGAGAGACTTAGCCATTATTTTCCCCCTGCGGCGCTGCGCCCGGAGAGAACTCACGCGGATCAAGTTTGCCCAGCTTCTTCAGCATCTCGTCAGTATTGAATCCGTTCATACCGCCGCCTGACTGATGATGTGCATCAGCCTGCGGTGCCGGCTCCGCCTCCTGATTCTGAGCCTGCTGTTGCCCGTTCTTTTCCGCTTCCAACTCTTCAATCGTTTTCAGCTGGAATCCATCCTGGAACACGACAGTCACTTCGTTGCCGGCACCAATCGGAATGACCGGGTGATACTGCTCGGCCCTTTTGATGTAGTACTCGCTCAGCGTCTGCGCAGCTTTAGATGCACCACCGCCGACGCCCATTTTCAGAACATCACCGGCGCCAACAGATGCGGTTGCCCCCAGGCCAACTGCCGGCTGTGAAGCCCGTTCCATGCCCTGACCAATCCCGTCAACAAAACCGGCCCCCCATGCCCAGCCGAGGATTTTTCCGTTACGCATCACCACCTCTCCCTTAACCCCGTTTTTCCCCATAAAGGACACGTGGCCGTTAATGGGCTGATCGATGGTTTTATCACCTTTGATACAGCTGATATTGCGGGTACGGACAATGGCGCGCTCACTCGATACATCGCCCCAGGCTTCAAGCCCCACAAAACACCCTGTCAGGTCGTAGGTTTTGCTGTTTGGCATTTCCACACGACCGGTGATACGCAGCTGCATCGGTACAGTTGATTCATTCCCGGTAACAGACGCGTTGGCATCTGCCCCCTCGATAAGCGTGCTTTTTGCAAAGCTCCCCGACGGAATGTACGGCAATGACTTTGCTTTCTTTCCTTTGTCGTAACTGAACGTTTTACGCTGTATCTGGTTTGGTACCGGCACAGACTGGTAGCTGACCTGCAGCGGCGGTGTCATACCATTCCCCGGATAGAATGCCGTCGGAGGCGGTACCGCGGCGCCGGTCTGCGGCGGATAACTGGCTGGCTGCGGCTCCCCTTCCGGACCGGGTGGCGGTGACGGAGGAGTCGGCGCGGGCTCGCCACCAGAGACAGCCGGTTTCACGCCCAGCGCCTTCAGCTGATTCTGCATGGCTTCATTGTCACTGCTGAGTTTGTCAATACGTATCTGGTCAGCGGTTCGCGCCTTACTCAGTAGTTCCACTTCCCCCTGCAGGGAGTCAAAACGCTTGTTGAGATCAGCGGCAGTCGCCTGCATTTCGGTGGTCGCGTGCTGCTCCACCTTACTGTTGAAGCTGCTGTCGACCACCCCGGTCATATCCGGCGCGGGTTCGCCCTGAGCCGGGGCTTCCTCATCAGAGCTCATGTTCAGATCTGACAGATACAGCCCGCCTCCGACGGCTGCTGCGCCGCCCGCCAGAATGAGTCCCAGCCAGATATATTGTTTACGTTTGATCAGCGTGTTGAAGTTGGCCATCAGCGCTTCACTCCTTCATCTGACGTCGTGACCCAGATCTGCATGCGACCACCGGCAGTCAGCAGGCCCGCCGGGGTACTGAACATGACGGCACGTGTTCCGGGCTGCCAGAAATCGCTTTCACGCACCATACGGGCCGACAGGGAGACATTGTCCAGACTGTAACGGACAACTTTCAGGTGATGACCGACCCAGACCCGATCGGCAGTGGCGCGCAGACCAGCCGGCACCTGCAGCACTTCAGAAGTGACGGGGACAGACTGATACTCATCGGGTACGCTGCCCTGACGCACGGCGCGATTCAGCGAAACCAGTAACGATTCATAGGGATTCGACTCTTCCCAGGCTTTTGCCGGACCGGGGGTACCCGCCAGCTCGCTGACCAGCTGAATTGTCCGGCCTGAGCCCGCACGGGGCACGGCACGAATGGAGAAGTTCAGCCCGCGTTCGGTTTCCACAATGAAGGTGAATGGTTTTTTACTGACGGTCGCCAGAATGGCGCCGCCGCTGTCGGTCTGCTCCTGGTTTGTCAGGCCGCCGTCCAGGCTGTTTATCGCCGTGATGCGATCGCCAGGTACTGTGAACAGATTCGGATCGGTGTTACTCACGGCAATATTTGCCTGACCGCCATTGGTCAGGGGAACCACTGTCGGCGCCAGCGTACCGCTAAGGGTCGCTGACATCGCAGGGGCGACCAACAGCAGACAACCTGAAATAAATAACGGGTTAATTTTTTTCATTATTTATTTCTCCAAAACGCGCCAGCCAGCTGACACCATCGACACGACTGAACTGAATGACATAACTTTTAATTTCACTGTAGGGTTTGGAATCCCCTATCCACGTTTTCAGCTCACCCCGGATATCCACGCGGTTCTCTGCCGGCCACGCACGGATCGAGGTCATATAAAAGGTGGCATTAACGTTATTGTCTTTAATGCGTTTCGCATCTTCAGCCAGCTGGACCTTGAGGCTGTTCTGCGCAGCGGGTAATACATACCGGAGAAGCTGCTGATGCTGGGCATCAACCGTTTCCGGCGTGACATTCAGACGCAGGGCAACAAAGGACAGGCCCAGCTGCTCAATATAAGAAGCGTCAGCCTGGTTCTGAGACACCGCAAAGGGGGCACGGAATAACATCGGTGTCACCGCCACTTTCTGTTCCGTCTGCAGACGGTAATTATTTATGCCCTGGATAATATTGGTCGCAAGACTGAGGGTCAGGAGTGTCCCCAGACTGATAAATCCCACAGCGATAACGCGGGTGGTATTTTGTCTGGCACCATGTTCCATATGTTATTTCCCCGTTGATTTATTTAATCCACTGCCGGAAACAGGAGTCCGGAACATCATGAAAGAAACCTTTAAGAAGGGAGGTTGGCAGATACCAGTAAATCAGGTCGCGTAGCCAGGAACTGCCCCGCCCTTTTTTCAGTTTCTTGATACCCCAGAAAACCAGTGCCGCTGCAGCCATACCAAAAATGAACTTGCTGGTCCAGAAACCCCAGCCGAGACAAATCACGGCCGGGATAAGTTCATCGAGATATAAGCCAAACCAGCGGGACTGGTTAGTCAGTGTTTCCGGGAAACGGTATCGCTTTAATTCGTCTCCCGTCATCACGTGCTTCCTGTCAGTAACCGGCGACCGACATACCGATGGTGATAAAGGTGGAAATAATCGCGAAGCCAAACAGGAACTTCACGTTTTTGGTCATCATGTACATGATGCCGCCGGCGACAACTTCTGCCAGAACCACCCATTTAACGACGCTGGATTGCTTACCAAACGTGCCTTTAACGGTCGCATCCCCGGACTTCATCAGGTCGGTTGCCGTAGTGGTGGCCATCGCAGCATCCGGGAAGAACGCCGCCACAGCAGCAACCGGCAGCGCAACTTTAGCGGCTTTCAGGGCTTTCTTTTTATTGAAAACGCGGGACAGAAAAGACGGTTTGGTTTTTTCAGAGACAGCAGAGCCCTGAACACTTAATACAGCATTCATATTTATTTCCTTTAAAAAGAATGGTTGATATATAAAACAGATTTATGACTATGATGTTAAATCACTCTTCCTTTTCACCTCCTGGTATGGTTAGTTCCGAGTTATAAAAGTCCGGAAAACGTTCAAGATGATCTTTCAGTCTCAAATAAGCTTCAGCTGTTTTACTTCTTCTGCTTCTGTCTTTTGCTTTGATGAGTCGACGATTAGTTTCTTCATCTAATTTTAAAAGCACATTTTTTCCAGGCGCAGGTCGTGCGTTGCTCCTAATCGCTCTTTCCAATCGACCTCCAAAGTAAGATTACCAACCTTTAATAAATCTTACATTGGAGGATTTAAAAGTAAACAAACTAAGGAGGAATATTGAGTAAATTATTTTCACAAATCAACAGTACCAATGGTACTATTGATTTAACAAACCATTAACACCAGCTTTCAATATACCCAGCACGTTCGAAACAAACCGTCCATAACTTAATGTATAAATTGATGACAAAATAATGTAATCACGACTATCAAAGTTCAATTCTTTTTTTATTTTGCTAACTGTATTCTTTGATGTTTGTACCTCTATACCAATAATTTTTGAAATAGAAGCATGTGAAAACCCAACCGCATATAGATTAAAGATAGCCCAGTCAGATTTTGCTGACCGCTGAATTCTTTCGATATATCCCTGCATTTTTTTCGAAAATTCATTATATTCCCTTGAAGGCTGAGGAATCTGATCACCCTCCTTGATAAAAACCCATTTACTGTAGGTCTCCTCATTAATTGTGAACGTTTCAATAAAAACAGTCCAAAGAGAATCTACCAACCAAATTTTTTTGACTAGTACAGCAGAACCTTCTGAAAATGATTTCAGTTCTGACTGCATCAGTTCCAGTTTGACTTCAAGGGAGAGATCCAGAAACCAGTTACCAGGTGCACTGGGTGTATCAAATGTTCCAGCGCACCCAGATGTTAAGAAAACTTTATCAAAGGTGGGGCTGGTGTGAACTACGTCGCCCCGGGAATCACGAATAAAGGCAGGGCAAGATGAAATATTAAGCATCTCGCGCATAGAATGAATGGAATCTGTTTGACTGCGTACAGCAATTTGACTACGATCCTTCGCACACATAGGCGCCTCCACTAAAGGACACTATGGATAGTTGACGTCCGGGGGGACTAGCCCCGGACGTCAACGCTTCAACAAATTTTATTACAACCCTGTAAGTATTCTATATTCCCTATTCTTCCATGTCACTTTTTAAAGCCAGATCATTATTCTTTTTTTACTACTGAATTAATTACAAACCACCAGAAATACACACCGGGTCTTACTCTTCTTCCTGCTCAGGGAAAAAGTGAGAAATGACATCTTTTGCATCTTCTCGAATGTTGCTCACCATGCTACGGAACTCGAATCGTTCATCACCTGTAACATGAGGGCTTAGGGAGCCAATAGCCAAAAGTTTGGATACGGTAAACTGAGTCTTCATGACATTCTCAAGCAAAATCTTATTAAACTCAGTTTGGTTGAACCCAGAGTCTTTTCTTTCCATTTGAGCCTCATAGACTCGAAGGCCTAATTCAAGGAGCATCGAAGCAACACTTGAAAAGCTAACATCCTTTTCCTTTGCCCCTTCAGCCCTTCGCTTTTCAACTATTGCATTAATTTTTTCAGCAACTTCATCACTGGCATAAGCTTGTACCCTGGCCATTTCGGTTCCTTTATTAAAAACAGCATCTAGCAAGATATTATGACGAGAAGATAACGCGAGTTTACCTTCATTACAACTCTAAACTTAAGTCTAGAGTCTAAGTAAGTTGCATTACGAGTCACATAACAACTTAAGTCTAGAGTTAAGTTGCTTTAAACATCTGATTATAAAAGAGTGAGTCGTAAACGAGTCGCTATAGACTTACCGACGACTTACTACTGACTCGCCGGCAACTCACATATATATTAAATAAAATAACACAAAATAATATAACTACAGTTAAGCCACTGAAGCTAAAGTGAAATCTGCAAAATTTTAATTTTGCGTAGTGTGTGGTGATTTTGTGGTGAGGAGTGCATATCTGTTGAGTCTGGTTCTGGTCTGG
>ERZ791858.921-NODE-921-length-19833-cov-17.485084_pt1 | contig 19833 bp, 14 predicted proteins | sample MGYA00510284_ERZ791858 | MGnify/ENA primary metagenome ERZ791858 (study PRJEB30046, sample SAMN00792077) | human gut metagenome | study: EMG produced TPA metagenomics assembly of the A metagenome-wide association study of gut microbiota in type 2... | reverse complement strand
GGCGGCAGCCTATCCAGCGGGACAAGACCGTAAACGACAACTACTACCTGCTGACGCTGGCAGCGATTGCCAAGGAAATCCAGCAGCGCGGTTTGCCGCCCGAATGTTCTGTTCGGATTGCGGCGGGGCTGCCGCTGACGAGTTTCGGACGCGACAAACCCAAGTTCAGAGAGTATCTGCTGCGGAGCAATCAGCCCGTGAACTACAAGTTCGAGGGCGTGGAGTACAGCATTACGATTGAGGAAGTTGCGGTCTTCCCTCAAGGCTACGCCGCCCTTATGACCGAAGTGGGGCTTTTGCAGGACGAACCGTCCATGCTCCTCATGGATTTGGGCGGCTGGACGGTGGATCTTATGCGCATCGACAACGCCATCCCCGTGGCCGATACGGCACACAGCCTTGAACTCGGCATGATTCGCTGCGTAGATGACATTCGGGAACAGGTGCGGCGCGAAACCGGGCTGTCCCTCACGGATGCCCAGATCGAAAATATGCTGGCAGGTCAGCCCTGCACGGTCAGCGATACGGTGCGCGACATTGTGAACCGGCAGGGCCGCAAGTACACAGAGCATCTGCTCTCTGCCACGATGGAAGCCGGCTTCGACCTGCACGCCATCCCCGCCGTGTTGCTGGGCGGCGGGGCATCCGTGGTGAGCCGCCACCTAAGCCCCAAAGACGGCCTTTGTAAGACGATTTTCCTGCTGGACGACAAGGTGAACGCGGTCGGATTCGAGCGTGCGTTGGCCGCCGTGTCGCGCCGCAAAAGCGAGGTATGAAACGACCGCAATATGTTTTCCGCCCGAACCTTAACGAACCGCAACACCGCCGCGCGTGGGCGTTGTTGCAGCAGGTGCCGCCTGCCAAACGCAAAGAGTTTCTGGTGCAGAGTATCCTTGCAGCAGAACAGACGGATAGGCTGGAGAAAAGCATCCGTAAGGTGGTGCGGGAGGAGTTGCAGGCAACCAGTATAACGACTTCTGTTTCAAGTCAGCCGCCAGCGAATGCTATACCAGACTCTGCGCTCGATTTCCTGAATTCACTGTAGGGGGTGATTCCAATGTTTTAATAATAGGTAGAAAAGCAGAAGGAAAAAGGAGGTTTATACATTATGAACGGTAAAAAAATCTTGTTTGGTGCAGCCTATGACGGGCTGCTTTTGTTTTTGATGAGGGGCGCCTATTAAGCACCTTCGCAGATGCGGCAAACATCCCCATCGGGAGTTGTGCCCTTGATCAAGTTCGTAGACATGTTCTCCGGCATCGGCGGCTTCCGCGAAGGACTGACCCGTGCCGGAGGCTTTACATGCGTAGGGCACTGCGAAATCGACAAATACGCCAACCGCAGTTATAACGCCCTGTTTGACACGAAGGGAGAGTGGTTCATTGAAGATGCCCGAAAAGCCGATCCAGGCACTATGCCCGACTTCCAGCTGCTCTGCGGTGGATTTCCTTGCCAGACTTATCCCGAATAAAATAAGAATCCCGAAGCCCAGCCGGGAATCCTTGCAGCGCAAGGATTTCTGCATAAAATCTTCGGGATAATATTTTCACTTGTATTGTTGTTTGCCTCTTAATTTAAGCATCATCTCCTCGTCATCTGTATTCCAGAGTACATCCGGAATCGTATCGTTTAGCTTGTTTGCTGCTTGCTGAATGGCTTTCCGTTTCATTTCTGTATCAGCATGGGCATAAATTTTTGTTGTTTCAATCTGCGCATGGCCGAGGAATTCGGATACCATAGCCAATGGAACACCGTCTTGGTATAGGTGCATTGCCCGTGTGTGCCGCAGCATGTGGGGATGTACCCGTTCCGGAATGGATGTGCAGACGTGCCGTGCAGATTCTCCATATTTCTTTACAAATGCCGCAACCGTATCAGGAGACATCGGCCTTTGAGGGCCGCCATAAGCATAGAACACATAGTCGTCTCGTTTTCTATTTTCTGCCGGATGGAATTTTTTCAGGTAACTGCGAAGGTGCTCCGCTGTTTTCGGCAAAATAGGAACAACCCGTGTCTTGTTTCCCTTACCTGTGAAATAGACACACGGTGAGGTTCTGTGCAGCACTAAATCCTGTATCCTTAAATCCAACATTTCCTGACACCGAGCAGCTGTATCGTACATTAAAACCAGAAACACCATATTCCGGAATCCTGTACGCTTTTTGCAGTTCGGCTGCGCGAGGAAAATAGAAAGTTCTTCTTTTGTGAGATAGCCAACCAAAGCAGGCGGTGGTTTTCGGTATCGAATTCTCTCCACGTCGGCCTGTATTGCAATTACGCGCAAATCTACAATGCCGCCATACCGCACAAAAGAGCGTATTGCGGCAAGCCTTTGCAGCTGTGTTTGTCTACTGCAGTTCCTGACTTTCTCCAACCAGTCCACGAATTCCTGTATGTTTTGGCGGGTAAAATGGCTCCAGCTTACTCGTTGTCTGGGAATATCTTTTGTGCCTTCCAAAAACGTAAAAAGCAGATTCAGAGCATCCTCATAGGATTTTACCGTATTAGAACTGCAGCTTCGGTTTTTCACAAGATAAACATTCAGAAACGAACTTACAACCGTAAAAAACTGAGCATCCTTAACCTTCATCATGCACCTCCGGAAGCAATTTTTCCCATGCAGTACGGTCTACTGTTCCAACACGCTCATAAAAATCAGGAACCATGTGGACATAGTAAAGCGTATCTTCATAACGGGCGTGTCCCATGTATGCGGAGAGAAACGGCAGCATTGCATCAATATCACGGCCTTCTCGCATCCAACGACAGATACATTCCGTTGCAAAAGTATGTCTGAAATCGTAAACCCTAGGTTTAGGTCCCTCAAACGCAGTAATTCCGGCCATACTGAAGCATCTCCAAAACATTTCTTCTGTCCAACGCTTCGTATACGGCCCATCCCCATCGTATCTCGGAAAAAAGTAATCGCTGTCCGGGTAAATTTCTGAAATCAGGGTGGAATAGCTTCTCATAATCTGAAGCAAATCATCTGCAACCGCAACGACACGGTCCTTGTGCCCTTTGGATTCCACAACGTAGACAGAACCGCGAACCAAGTCCACATTTTCCTTCTTGAGCAGTCTCGCTTCTGCAGGCCGCAATCCGCAGCAATACAGCAATCTGTAAAATACCGGGATAACAAGATGTCTGGCCGGAGCTTTCCCGTGAGGCCGAAAGCTGTCAGCACCGTGGAAGAACGCTTTTATCTCCGCTTCATTGAAGATATGTGGAACATACCCGGGGCCTTTGCTGGTCATGGATATGGGAATCATATATGCTTCTGTTCCAACAGCCCGAAGGTACTTTGCAAACTCCCGTATGACCATAATACGATTTCGGTGGCCTGCTGTGTTTTCCGTATCTCGTTTCTCCAGCCATGCAAGTGCGAGTTCACAATCCAGACAATCTTTTTCGGGGAACCTTTCTACACAGAAATCGTCAAACCTTCCTAGAATACGAATACTCTCATCGTAAGGAAAACCAAGACTGTTCTTGTAGCCTACAAAGGCGCGAATCTGTTCTCCAAAACGGCTTTTCAAAGATGGTCTTGTCATAACAGGGCCTCCTGTGCAATGGGAATTGCAGAAATAGTACCTGCGCACACTTTTAATTTCTCTAGGGATGACGCGGTATATTGGCGCAAGGACACAGACGACGAGTGTCCTAGAATATCGCAGATTAGGGGCGCAGGAATATTTGCTTCCAGTAATTGTCTTCCCATTCCTCGCCGGAAAGCATGCGGCCCATTCATCTTCCGATCCTTTCCCAATGCAATGTGTGCATATTTTGCAATCACCGTCCACATACTTCCAATCTTTGTATAGGGGCGCAGTACCCGCAAAAATATATACTCAGATTTGCACTTGGGCCGGGCATGGAGAATGTAATCGGCAATCGCATTTCCGGTTTTTGTATCAAGCGGTAAGGATACAGGGATGTTTGTTTTCTCTTGTACCAGGCGCAGTTCGCAGGCGTCCCAGTCAATACTGTCAAACTTCAGGTTTACAATGTCACAGCCGCGTAAGCCAGTTGTGTACGCAAGCATAATCATTGCATAATCTCGCATCCCCATTGTGCTGCTGCGATTTATTGCAGAGAAAATCTTTTGGGCATCTTCGTGAGTGTATCCTACATAAACACGCCGACGTTTTGCAGCAGAAAATACCAGCGCTGGTGAGATATCGGGCAGCTCAGGATGTTTTTCGGCCATGAATCGCGCAAAGGAACGCATACTTCCGGTTAAATTAAATATACCAAGAGGAAATGTTTCTGAAATCTTTGCCAGACATCTGGTGACATCTGGCAAGGTGATCTCAGCATAGCGGTATATCCCCAAAGTGGCTATGGTACGGAAAAACGTCCGAACCGATGAAAGATAAAACTGGCGGGAGCCTTCTTTCAAATAGTTTTCATTGTCCATGTACAGTTGGTATTGCGAGAGCAGATTTTCAAACTCTGGCGGAGCGCAGGCAAAATTATATTTTCTTAACTTCTGCTGAGACACCTGTCCGGTCGAGAGATATTCCTCGATCCAATGGGCAGCTTTGCGCATCGTCTGAAAGGATGCCTTTTGCATTGCTCCGTTCACAAAATTTTCTTGAACCGTTTTTTCGAAAAGGGCAAGCGTTTCTGGAGAGTAGGACTCTTCACCGCGAGAAATGAAGAAGTTCAAGATAGCACCAAATCCACAATAGATATAATTGGTCTTTGTTTTATCGGATAGTTCCAACTGCATGACGGCATCTCTGGTTCTACAGATAATGTCTATTACCTTCATGGAATTGCTCGGATTGCAGGAAATGGCTTGAAACAATGGGTTGTGTTCAGCCTCCCAAGGCCGTATAGGTTCATCCTGAATTTTTCCATACTCCGCCATTTGGTCGAGATAAACTGCGGCACGCCGAGTTATGCCCCACTGGTAGTGCGGCAATGTTCCGGATTCCTGTTTAGCACGTTCATTCCAGACAAAATTTTGAACCGTCTCTTTGGAATACAATATCTGACCTTTGCCCAAACAATGCTTTACAATCCGTCGAGTTCCATACCTCTCAAACTCATGTACCGTTTTGGCCTTGAGGCCGCGTCCGCTTAAGGCATCTAATACACGCGCAGAAAGGACTGTGATTTCAATTTTGTTCACACTAATACACCTCACAATGTTGATTCGGATTACAATCCGTAGCAACATTATAGCAGGTGCCATCTTCAAAATATTATCCCGAAGTTTTTATGCAGAAATCCTTGCGCTGCAAGGATTCCCGGCTGGGCTTCGGGATTCTTATTTTATTCGGGATAAGTCTGGTTATTCCGAAATTCAGGATAACCAGACTTTCAGCATTGCAGGCTCCCGAAAAGGATTCGGCGATCCGAGAGGAACTCTCTTCTTTGAACTGGCCCGCCTGGCTGAAGCCCGGAAGCCTTCGTATCTGCTGTTTGAAAATGTACCTTATGCACTTCTGCACATAAGGTACATTATGAGTTGTAAGCAATTATGTAAAGTCTCCTTTCGCAAATGATGTAGATACGTTTTAAATTTGTGTTTCGCTGTGCATAATTTTCCTTTATACTTTGGTTATCACAGATATGAAGGAGGCCAACTATGCCAAGTCAAAAGAGTATCCCTATCTCAGAATTAATCACTACAGCAAATTCGGAATTATTGCGACTAGATTTCAAGCGTAGTGCATTACAAATTTACTGTGCTGAATTCAGAAAGTTTTCAGATTACTACAGCAATGAGAAAATTCAGGACTACACTGCAACGACTGGACGGGAATATTTTCAATCCATCTATGGCGTAAATATTGCAAGTTCACGACTCCAGCTAACAAAGTCGCAATCTGCCACGCGCAGAGCGATCCGCCTTTTAGACGACATCTTCCAGTTCGGATACGCACTTAGATATTGCCACCGCAGTTATACAGTCAATCCAGAGTATGACATTTTGCTGGAGAGCTATCTTATGAAGTGCAGAAAGAAGCATAATTCACAGGGAACACTACGCACAAAGCAGATGAAGCTATGCCAATTTTTTGAGTATATAGAGGGCCGCAACATTCAGCTTGCATGTTTGACATCTGCAGATCTCTCGAATTTTATGACTACTCTTTGCCGTTGTCGTCGGCCAACACTTTACACGACTGCCAGTGTGCTGAAAGACTTTTTGCGCTATCTTTATGAGTCAGAACATTTCACAAAGGATTTATCTGCAGATGTTCCCAAACCTAAGATTTACACAGATGAGGACATTCCTGAAACATGGACTCCCGCAGAAGTAAAGCAACTGCTATCTGCTGTTGACAGGAGTAATCCAATTGGAAAAAGAGACTATGCTATGTTTCTTCTTGCGATCCTGCTGGGGATGCGGGCGGGCGATATTTGTAACCTGAGATTCAAAAACTTGGATTGGAACCAAAAGCTGATTACTTACACGCAGCAAAAATCCGGAAAAGTCAGTGCTTTGCCGTTGCTGCCTGTGATTGGAGAAGCAATTATTGACTATTTAAGAAACGGTCGGCTTGATTCCAATTGTGACAATGTCTTTATTCGGCACCTTCATCCCTATGGTGGATTCCAGTCCAGCGCTGCCGTATCTTCTGCGCTTAAGAAATACATTACATACGCAGGTCTGACAAGAAAAAATCGAAAAGCGATCCATTCGCTGCGACGTACCCTTGCAAGTACACTCTTGATGGACGGCACACCACTGTTGACGATTTCTAATATTCTCGGCCATTCCAGTCCCAAAACAACCACAGGCTACACAAAAGTAAATCTTCCCGCCCTGCGCAAATGCGCATTATCTTATGGAAAGTGGGAGGCTTCTGCATGACTGCTAAGATGCTACTGGAACAGTATATGGCAGAGCGCCATGCGCTTGGGTTTGTGTCAAAAACCGACGAAGGATGCATTCGGCGTTTCCTGCGCGATTACAAGGAACCAGAAGATGGAAAAATTGTTTTCTCTAAGGAGTACGTCCTTGAGCATATTGGAACGGGCTTAAACCAAAAGGCAAACACTGTACTCCGAGATGTCAGCGCAATAAATGGATTCTTGAATTTTGTAATTCGGAAAGGTTTTACCGCATACAAAATTCCGCCCAAGTCTATGCCCAAAGAAGTGCGCAATTTCAGGGCCTATATATTTACTGACACTGAAATTGAAAAGATGTTGGATTCTGCAGACCATTTTCCTGTATGCACGCAAAACCCGGTAAAAAAGTACCAGATTCCAGTAATGTTCCGCATGCTGTTTAATTGCGGACTGCGTACCTCTGAACTGTTGAATCTGCGCGTCTGTGATGTAGACTTTACCGAAAAAGTTCTTGCAATTCGTGACACAAAATTTCACAAAAGCCGTCTGGTGCCTTTTACGGATGCCGTTGCAATTCCGCTGGCTAACTATTTAGAATTGTTTCCGCCTGCCTCAAATGAAGCAAACCTTTTTGCCAGTTGCTGTTCTCGCAGTAAAGGAGAACAGTATGGAGCCTCTTGGATACACACACAATTCCGGACACTTTTAAGAATGTCCGAGATTCCTTACGGAGGGCCAGATAGAGGGCCTCGGCCACATGATATGCGCCATACATTTGCTGTTCATTGCCTAAATAGCTGGGTTCTTGCAGGCGAAGATTTGACGGCAGGGCTTCCCGTTCTTTCAACTTATTTGGGACACAACGACCTATCCGGAACGCAGCGATATCTCCAGTTGACTTCACAAATGTATCCGGATATTACACAAAAATTGGAAAAACAATTCGGTGAGTTGATTCCAACAATGGAGGTGCCAAGATGAAGTCGCTTGATTTCGCACTACTTTTGTCGAAGTATCTTACACAATATTTGCCTGCACAGCGAAACTTGAGCAGCAACACAATCTGTTCCTACCGAGACACATTTAAATTGCTGCTGATATTTTGTCGCGATATACAGGGGTTCAATATTGCAAAATTACCAATGACTCAGCTAGATAGAAAATGTATTGAGGACTTTATTTTGTGGCTTAGGAACATCCGAAAATCTTCGCCTTCCACATGTAACCAACGGCTTTGCGCAATCCATGCATTCTTTGACTATGTTATGGTCGAAGAGCCACAGTTTATGGAACAGTGCATTCAGATACACAATATTCCCAAAATGGTTTCGTCCGCTCTTCCCGCAAAATACCTTACACCCGATGCATTACGCTGTTTGTTGGCTACCCCCGACATTACAACGCCAAAGGGACGCCGACACCTTGTTCTTCTTACGGTTTTATACGACACGGCAGCACGTGTAAGTGAATTAGCCGATATTCGTATGCGTGATGTTAGACTTGATTCGCCTGCAGCAATTACCTTACATGGCAAGGGAGGAAAGGTTCGCACTGTTCCGCTGATGAAGCAAACAGTAGAATTGCTGCAAAGCTACTTTACGGAAAATGGTATTACGCCCCAAAAAAGTCCGGACATGCCACTGTTTTGGAGTGGGAATTACCGCAAGCTGACGCGCTCTGGAATTACATATATTGTCCAGAAGTATGCAACTGCGGCACAGGCAATCTCAACTGATATTCCTGCCACTATATCTCCACATGTGTTCCGGCACACAAAAGCCATGCATTTAGTTCAGGCAAATGTAAACACTATTTATATTAAAGATTATCTCGGCCATGCAGATATTTCCACAACAGAGGTATATGCCCGTGCAGACAACGAAGCAAAACGTGCGGCACTGGAAAAAGCCTCTCTATGTTTGGAATTACCTTGCGCTTCGAATTGGGAGCAGGACGCTGATCTTATTGCATGGCTTTCATCCCTTGGCTAAAAGAAACATATTATGCACAGTGGAGCAAAGCAAAAACAGCCTTGCTCCGCTGTTTTTAGGAGGCGCTATACATATTTGATTTGTGTACATAATGTACCCGGCCTGTTATCTCATGACGGAGGGCGGACATTTGCGACGATCCTTAACACGCTGGACCGACTGGGGTATGACGTGGAATGGCAATGTCTTAACAGCAAAGATTTCGGCGTTCCCCAGTCAAGAAACCGCGTGTACATTGTCGGATATCTTGATGAGCGATGTAGAGGAAAAGTATTTCCTTTCACCGAAACAGCAGGAAGTTCTCTTATTCAAACCCACGGTGGCCACCAAGGGGAGCGCGTCTACTCCCCCGAAGGACTAAGCTGCACATTGGCGACCAATCCGGGTGGCTTCGGTGGCAAAACCGGGCTGTATGAGGTGGGAGTGCCGATCAAGTGCGCCACAAAAACCGGTTACCAGTTGGCACAGGTCGGTGACAGTATCGACCTGAGTTACGCCACAGTCAACAGTCGGCGCGGGCGGGTTGGCAAAGAGATTGCGCATACACTTACAACGGGCTGCCAACAAGGCACTGTTGAAGTTCGCCCGGTCAAAAATCCCATCAAGTCCGACCTCGCCCGCAACACCGAACGCACCGGTAAGCCTGGCGCACCCATGCATACACTTACCACAAAAGACCGTCACGGTGTTCTGTGTGAGGGGCGCATCCGCCGCCTGACACCGCGCGAATGCCTGCGGCTGCAGGGCTGGGCGGATGACCGCATCGACACGGTGCTTGCCATTCAAAGCGATAATCAAGCCTACAAGCAGGCAGGCAACGGTGTAACAGTCAACGTGGTAGAGGCCATCGGGCGGCGCATTGCCAAGATGGACGCAGAACTGCGGGGTGAGGCGCTTGCCCCTTGATTTCCGTGACCAGTATTTTGGCTGTGAAATTGAACTGACCGGGATAAACCGCGCCACGGCAGCCCGAACGCTGGCTGATCTGTTTGGAACCCGCGCCGAGCATTCCGGCGGTGGCTACGATGCCTACCGTGTCAAAGATTTGGACGGTAAAGAGTGGAAAATCGTTCGGGACGCAAGCATTCACCCGGAAGGATATGGACGCGCCTCTACTTCGGGCGAGTATAAAGTCGAGCTGAACTCCCCCAAGCTGGAATACGCTGAAATGGAAAAGCTGCAGGAGGTTGTCCGCGCACTGCGCCGTGCAGGCGGAAAGGTCAATTCATCCTGCGGTATGCACGTTCATGTGGATGCCAGCAAGCACACACCGCAGAGCCTCAAAAATGTGCTGTCCATTATGTATTCAAAGGAGGACATTTTGTTTGCCGCCTTGAAAGTAAACCCCAGTCGAATCGCCAGCTACTGCCAGCCGGTGGATGAACCAATTCTAAACGCTATCCGAAAACTGCCTGCCGGAGCTAGCATGGATATGCTGAAAGACCGCTGGTATCGCGGGCGGGACGGCAGTGATTATCACTACGACCAATCTCGATATCATGCCTGTAATTTACACTCTGTGTTTTACCACGGCACGGTCGAATGGCGGCTGTTCAACTCCACCCTGCACGCGGGTGAAGTCAGAGCCAATATTATTTTAGCTATGGCAATTTCCGCACAGGCAATTAACCAGAAGTACACGCAGTTTCGGAAAACGCCCATCGGGGATAACCCGGCATTCACCTTCCGCACCTTTCTGCTGCGACTGGGACTGATCGGTCCTGAGTACAAAAATGTTCGGATGCACCTGCTGAAAAATCTGCCCGGTGACAAGGCGTGGCGGCATGATAAATCCCAGTATCCCAGCAACCAACCAAGACCCCGCACAGACGAGGTTAGATAGGAGAAGAAATGTCGAGAAAAGAATATTTTGCGTATGGTTCCAATCTGAATTTTGATCAGATGGCCTACCGCTGTCCCGAAGCAACGGTGGTAGGCACTGCCAAGCTGGATGACTATGAGCTGGCATTCCGGCGCGGCTACCTGACGATTTTGCCCAAAGAGGGCGCAAGCGTTGAAGGACTGATCTGGTCTGTCACTGACCATGACGAATCACAGCTTGACTGTTACGAGGGCTACCCGACATTCTATGACAAGGAAACCATGACGGTTACGGATGCAGATGGCACGCCGCATGAAATCATGGTTTACACCATGAACGCACCGTACCGCGACCAACTGCTCCCCGTCAGCAGCCGCTACAATGCGGTTGTCATGCAGGGGTGTCTGGATGCCGGTATCTCTCCGCAGCAGTTCTATGATGCTGACGAAAAATACCGCAAAGCCTACAAGGCCAGAGCCGCGCCGGTCCCTAAGAAACACGCTCCCGAACGCTAACCAAGCCCGCTGCACCGTGCAGCGGGCTTTTTCTTTTGCAACAAAAGGAGAAATTCGTATGAAGAACAAACACAGAATAAAGCAGGGCTTGTCGCTGCTGCTGGCGGGAGGGATTGCGCTCACAAATCTGGGCGCAGCGCTGCCCGCTTTTGCAGAGGATGCCCCCGCCACGCCGGAGACAGCCGAAGCGGCCACCCCCGAAACTGCCGAAGCGGATGCCACGACACCGAACCTTGTGCAGATTACCGAGAATCTTTACGACGATCTGCCGGACGCGCCTACCGGCAGCTACCTTGGCAGCATGGGTCTGCCCGTGGCAACCGGCGAGACAAAAATCGGTATCTCCGCGTGGGTTTCTGACCTGTATGACGGCGTAGATGCCCATATGGATGCCGATGCGCTGAACGCAGATGAGAACACGGTCACAATCGGCAAAACTCCCGGTACAGACTATGCCATTGTTCCGCTGCTGGCGCAGGTCGAATACCCGGCAGACGGTGCGGTATCTGAAATCATACTGCCGGACGGTGTGGAGCTTTTAAGCTATCTCTCCACCGATTATGAGCCTATCCCGGCAGACGAGCAGGAGCAGGCTGAAATCCTGCACCAGACATACTCGGAGCAGTCGGCGGCAGCCATCGGCCTGTATGTGAAAGCCTCTGCCGATTTTACGGCGCAGCTGGTCTATACGGATTCGGACGGCAGTTCGCAGTCAAAATCTATCCATGTACAGATCAGCGAGGATGCCGCACCCACACAGATGTATGCCGACACCGGCGATGACGGCATTGCCGCCTATGCTGCAGGGCCGACTCCGCCGTATGCCACTGGCAAAATCACCAGTATTGCCAAAGAGGGCGGCACATGGCTGATTTGGTTCAACGGTCAGGAAGCCTACTGCTGCAGCCACGGCCTGAACGGCCAGCCCAAGGGCTGCCCCACCTACAGCTTCTCTCATGTGTCCCGCCTTGAACCCGGCCAGTATACGCCGGGCAACCACTATGCAAACCAGGTCAACATCTGGGGCGGTCTTGGTCAGCTGAGTCTGGATATGCTGGATGACCGTCCTGTTGTGGCAAGCCTTGAAGATGATCCTGCAGGCTGTGAAGGACAGCCAGACATCCTTGGCAGCCTTTACGATGAAACCCAGCAGTGGATCATGGAAAACTATCCCGATAGCTACGCGGCGCAGATCTATATTGCTGCTGCAGAAGAACTGGTAAACGGTACAGAGGCACAGTCCGGGGAAAACGGCTACTACACCTACATCTATAACCCGCCCGCAGGGTATGCGTGGCAGGTTGTGGCGCTGGTCGGTGAAGAAATTGCGGGCGGCACTGAGATCCCGGATGTGCCGAGTGTTCCGGAACCAAAGTATTATTCCGCTGCGTGGACAGCTCCCGCCCAGACTGCCGGCGGCAGCTTTGATCTGACATTCACTGTCAACACTGACAAGTACCAGCTGAACACGGCAGAAAAGGTGGACGGCGCGGTCATTACCGTTACGCCCAGCCAGACCGGCGGCAGCGTGGACGGCGGCAGCTGGCAGATGAGACCTGCCGGGGCACAAACCATCACCACAAGCGGTCACACACAGGATGACAGTTTTCACCTCAACGGCGGCGACGGTTCTGCCACATGGACGGTTCACTACGAGGTGTCCAAGACCAGCACCAGTACGCTTTCCGGGCAGGAAGGACCGTTCACCAGCCAAGCGGAGGCGGACGCCGCTGCCGAGGCTGCCAAGAACGCAGCCATCGGGCAGCTGCAGAACGAAGCGCAGGGCATGGTGGATGCCGCTATTGCCGCGGCGCGGGCGCAGCTTGCGAATGTCACCTTTGCATACGATGAAATCACCATCCCGCATGGCTTCGATTCTACACCCGGTGCGCTGGGCAGCCACCAGACTATTACTGTTCCGGCTAATAGTTCCAATGACTATAAAATGCAGAACGATGAATGGTCGGTAAAGGTCAGCATCGACAAAATCGACAGTGAAACCAAGCAGCGCATCAAGGGCGATGCCGAGTTTAAGATTTTTGAGTGGGACACCGTTCGGCAGTGCTATATTCCGGCAGGGGGGTACAACCGGTACAAAGTCGAGCGCCAGTCGGATGGTACCTATAAAGTCGTCAACCACAGCGATTATGCGGGCGGTTCGGATAGTATCTATTATACCCAGCGCAACGAGGGCAAGTTTATCATCGTGGAGAGCCGCGCACCCAGCGGGTACTACGGTGATTGGACGGATGTGAATACTCCCGGCACGGCAGGCTCTGTGCTGGGCAAGCGGGCGTATGCCTTTGAAATTACCAAATCATTGGACGCCCAGACGATTTGGCTGGGCAACGCCGATTATAACGCTGACATCAGCACGACCAACAGCGGCAGTACGCTCATCGACACCGGCGAGGGCATCGTTACTATCACCTTTGGTGACCGCAATGCAGATAAGACCTACACCACAGACTCCACCGGCATTGCCAACAACGAAGATTTCTACACCATGCACGCCAATGCCGACAAGATGCAGAACGACCGTGTCCTCGGCAATATTCTGCTGACGAAAGTGGATCTGGACGCCGCGCGGTATCTGGCTGCGGGCAGCAACGGAGATACTACGCTGGAAGGTGCTGTGTACGATCTGTACGCCGCTGACACCATTGAACACCCAGACGGTGTTTCGGGTGTGGTGGATTATTCCAAAATCACCGATGCCAACGGACAACCTATCTGGCATACCACGGTTCTCACCAACGGCGGTTGGGACACCGATTACCTGCCTATCCTGCAGAAAGACCGGCTGGTAGCCTCGGCCAAAATCACAGACGGCAAGCTGGCGTTTGCCAACCTGTACATGGGCAGATATTACCTTGTGGAACGCGCCACAGGGCTGGTGCTGCCCATTGACGGAAACGGCAAGTTGTATGTTACCGGGAAGTATCCGCTTTTGAACAAAAAGCTCGAACGCACAGGCAAGTACAGCAGCCTTGCCACCAAGGGCGGCGAGTACACCGACTACATCTACAAAAACCAGTATTCCGCCGTAGCCGAGAGCCGCAAGCTGAACGGCAGCAAGGCGTGGGATGGCTACTATCTGTCCTATGCCAAGGGTTATCTTTGTGACGAGGTCAACCACTACAAAACGCTGACCTATGCAGATGAGTCCGCCTACCACATCCATGCCGAACAGGAGAGTCAAGACGAAGTCCTCAAATCCGGCTTTAGTTTGCAGAAGTTGGTTTCGACCACCGGTCAGCCAAGCCCTGCACTGAAATTGGAAGGCGCGGGCTTTACGGTTTACCGCATTTCCAAGTTAAGCAAGGCGGCGCAGTTCAAGCAGAACCCGGATGGCAGCTACGATGCACAAAGTATTTTGGACGCTTACCGCAAGGATAACTACGATAATTTGACGCTCAAGTACGATTTCACCCATGAAGGACAAGCCATCGCCAATATGTTTGAGAGCAGCACCGATACGGTCAACGCCTATAACGCGACCTTGACCGCAGACGGTGACCACGCCAACGGCAAAGGTAACGGTTGGATGCCCACGGATCAGCCCGCTGAATATAGGCTGGGAGAAATGTTCACGAACGATGAGGGCATTTTCCGCGTGGAGGGCCTGCCGTATGGGCAATATCTGGTAGTAGAAACCACCATCCCCAAGGATGTGTTCCAGTGTGATCCGTTCATCGTGACAGTGGACGCCAACAGCCCGCAAAGCCGATTCACGATTCCTGCGGGCAGTGTTACCACCGCCAGCAACGATTATATGACTTTTAATGTGCTGGAGGAGGAACTGGAAGGCTATTTGCAGCTCATCAAGACCGATACCGAAACCGGCAAGGCGGTCAAAATTGCCAACACTGCCTTTGCGCTGTATCGGCTGGACGAAAAAGACCGCAAGACCCGCATTTCAATGATCGACCCCGCCAGCGGCAACGCCACCAAGAAAACCAATGTGTTTTATACGGACGCGGAAGGCAAGATGAAAACGCCCGAAAAGCTACCGCTGGGCAGATATTTGATTGAAGAACTGCAAGGCCCGGAAGGTTATTTCAACGATCCTGCCTACTCGGTGGAGTTTGAAATCAAGTCCGACCGTGTCTGGCAGGTCGTGGGCAATGCCACCAACGACATGGATGAGTACATCGTCACGGAGAAATACTGCAATCACGAAACGCTCGGTCAGCTTACCATCCGAAAACAGGGCAATGTCCTGACCGACTACCAAGATGGACAGTTCATCTACACGCAGGACAACCTTGCAGGCGCGGTGTATGAAATCCACGCGGACGGAGATATTGCCACGCCCGACCGCCAGGGCACTTGCTGGTACAAATCCGGTGACTTGGTGGCAACTGTTACCACCGGCGCAGCGGGGCAAGTGGACGAGGTAAAATTCAGCCCCACCCGCACGCAGGCAACCTATGATTTCCTGACAGTCAGCCACGATGGCACCAAAGGCGAAGCAACCGTGACCCTGCCGCTGGGCAAGTACACCCTTACCGAGGTACAAGCGCCGTATGGTTTTGTGCTGACCCAGCAGAGCTACACTGTGGAATTCAGCTGGGACAACCAGAAAAACGACATTGTGCTGGCGAAAACCATTGTCAGCCACGAGCAGGACGGCGACAAGAAATGTTCGTATAGCATTGTGAATGTAAAGGATGCCTCGTCTGCCCACAAGAGTGGGCAGACGCTCGTGTTTGAAAATGCGCGGGTGCTGCCCACGCCCGAAAAGCCCGGCGATAAAGTCAGTAAAATCGGTGTAGGCATTTACAAGCAGGACCGTGAGGCGCTGACCTATCTGGCAGGAGCCGTGTATGAACTTTATACTGTGGACGCCATTTACGATAACAACGGTAATAAACTTCTGGACGCCGGTACCAAGCTGGCAGAAAGCAGCCCCACCAACGAAAGCGGCTTTACTTGGTTTGCTGTGGACATTCCCATCCGCGCAGAAACTTATCCGGATTCCGGCAACAGTGGCAAATACCAGATTGTTGAGGTAAAAGCCCCAGCCGGGTATTTGTTGGACAGCACGCCTATGGAAGTCACCTTCACCTACGAGGGTCAGCAGACCCCTTGGCAGATTGTGGACGGAACAAACACCAACCTGCGCACCACCGTGGATATCTCCAAGCAGGATATTACCAACGGCAAGGAGCTGCCCGGTGCAAAGCTGGAAATCCGTGCTGCAGACGGTAATCTGGTGGAGGGCTGGACTTCCACAAAAACGCCGCACACTGTGCGAGGTCTGGAGCTGGAAAAAGAGTACACCCTGACCGAAACTCGTGCCCCGGACGGCTATGCCGAAGCCGAAAGCATCGTGTTCAAGCTGGTGCAGAACGGTACAGAGCAGGTCAATGAGGTATATGTGAAATCCGGCGATGATTGGGTAAAACTCGACGATGCCACCGTCATTATGCAGGACGCACCTGTGTTGGATATCGACAAGACCGACATTGCAGGTAATCTGCTGCCGGGTGCCACTCTGACGATCCGTGATGCGAATGATGAGGTCGTCGACACTTGGACAACCGACTACAAAACGCATCGTATTCCCATCTCGGATGAATTTATCAAGCTGTCGGATGGCAACAAGGAGTACATCTACACCCTGACCGAAGATGCAGCCCCGGCCGGCTTTGAAATTGCAAACTCGGTGCAGTTCAAGTTGGAAACCGTTGATGACGGGATTTCTCTTTTCGTCCGCGAAAATGCGGATGCCGAATGGGTGCGCGCTGACAAACGGTTCATTCAGATGATAGACGAAGCCACACCCCGCGAGGAAACTCCCGCGCCCACGCCGACACCCACACCGCAGCCGACGCCCGCTGCAACCCCGGCACCTACACCTGCGCCTACGCCGGTTATTACGCCGCATAAGGTGCAGACCCTCCCGCGGACGGGAGATGGTTTCCCACTGCTGGCTATTGTGGTCGTGTCTCTTGCGTCTGCGACAGGTATCGTGCTGCTGACCGTTAGGCAGAAAAATGCGCTGAAAGAAACTTCTGATGAGGAGGATGCCGATGAAAGTTCTGATCGTTGAACCCGGAAAATACCCCCGCGAAGCCGACATTGAACACACCCTTGAAGCCGAGCAGGCAGTTGTCGGCGGCACCATCGAGGCAGTGTACCCTTGGCGGGATAGCGCCTGTATCGTCTGTAATGACAACGGCATTGCAGAAAACCTGCCGCTGAATCGTATGCTGGGCGACTATGACATTATCCACGGCACATTTTTCGTCTGCGGGCTGACCAGCAACGATTTTACTGACCTTACCCCGCAGCAGATGAAGCGCTACGAGGAACTGTACCACGATCCGCAGCTGTTTTTCCTGCTGGGCAAGACCCTGTGCGTGGAACACACCACGCCGGAAGAATATACCCGCGTTATGGCTCCGCCGCCGAACACAAAAGAAAGCCACGAAAGATAAGGAGAAAGTACCTATGAACGACATTTTTGAAAACACCGAAACCATGAAAGAAAACGAGCATCCCCGCTTTTACACCGCAGAATCCGTCATGCGCGGGCATCCCGACAAGCTGTGCGACCTCATTGCCGACAGCGTGCTGGACGCCTGTCTGCAGCATGATCCCGCCAGCCGCGTGGCCTGTGAGGTAATGGCAACCCACGGTCACATCATTGTAGCAGGCGAAATCACGACCTCGGCCAAGCCCGACGTGTTCAACATCGTCCGCGACACCCTGCGGGATGTCGGCTATGACCCGAAGGCGTACCAAATCGACTGCTACATCCACGACCAAAGCCCCGACATTGCGGGCGCTGTCGAGCCGGAATTGGCTGAGGGAGAGGACGAGGACACCCTCGGCGCGGGCGATCAGGGCGTTATGGTCGGCTACGCCTGCAACGAAACGCCCGAATATCTGCCGATGCCTGTGGTTGCCGCCCAGCGCCTTGTAACGCTGTTGGAAATCTCCCGCATGACCGGCGTTATCCCCGACATCGGCCCGGACGGCAAGGTGCAGGTCACGATGGAATACAACGGCGACACGCCTGTGCGCATCACCACAGTGGTCGTTTCTGTCCAGCACAAGGAGGACACCGACATCAATAAGCTGGCGGATTTGCTGGACGAATATGTGTTCCCGCTGGCCTTTGACGGTATGCCCGCCGATGACGCGGAAATCATCCTGAACCCCAGCGGTAAGTTTGTGCAGGGCGGTCCGGATGCCGATACCGGCTTGACCGGGCGCAAGCTCATGGTGGACAGCTACGGCACCTTTGCACCCCACGGCGGCGGTGCGTTCAGCGGCAAGGATGCCACCAAGGTAGACCGCAGCGGCGCGTACATGGCGCGGTTTATTGCCAAAAATATCGTCGCGGCAGGCTTTGCCCAGCGCTGTCAGGTCACGCTGGCCTACGCCATCGGGGAGAAAGAGCCTGTCATGGTGGATGTGAATACGTTTGGCACAGGTGGCCCCTGCGAGGATGATTGCCTGTCGGCCGCTGTGCGCAAGGCGTATGACCTGACCCCTGCGGGCATCATCAAGCAGTTGAACCTGCTGAACCCCATCTACAGCCGCACGGCGGCGGGCGGGCACTTCGGGCGCGAGGATTTTCCGTGGGAAAATGTTGAACATATGAGTGACCTCGCCGCTTACATTGTGTAATTGCCGCGCGTCAGCAAAGAGCAGATCCATGCCGCTAATCAGATGACGGCAATCGAGTTCCTGCGGCGGTACCGTCCCGGTTCGCTGGTGAGAAGCAGCGCGCGGGGCGAGTACCAGCTTGCAGAACACGACAGTTTCAAAATCAACGGCGAATCCAGTGTCTGGCACTGGAAAAGCCGCGACATCGGCGGCAAGTCGGCGCTGAAATATTTGATTTATGTGGAAGGTGTACCGTTCGTAGAGGCGGTGCAGCTGCTGTGCGAGGAAAGCCCGATGTACATCCCCGTGCAGCATGAAGCGGTGGAGCGCGAGCGCCCGCCGTTTAAGCTTCCACGAAAAGCTCCCACCAATGACCGTGTAACGCGGTATCTGCTGGGGCGCGGCATCTCACTGCCTACCATCCGATACTGTATTGAGAGAAAAATTCTGTACGAAAGTGCAGAATATCACAACTGTGTTTTCTTAGGCAAAAACCCGCAGGGCGTGCCGAAATATGCGGCTCTGCGCGGTATTTATGACTATGGGAAACCGTTCAAGAGGGAGGCTCCCGGCAGTCAGAAACAGTACGGATTCTGCATCCCGCCGATGCAGCCCGGCACCACGGTGGCGGTGTTTGAAGCTGCCATAGATGCGATGGCAGAGATGACGCTCTGCGGGGATGTTGCAGATAAATACCGTCTGTCGCTGGGCGGGGTTTCATCCTCCGGCAAAGAGCCGCTGGCGTTACAGGAATTCCTGCGTCAGCACCCGGAGATCACCACGATAGAACTGCGGCTGGACAACGATGCCAAAGGACGCATGGCGAGTGCCGGCATCCGGAAAATCTACGCTGACCGCTACACCGTGCATGACCTTCCGCCCAACATCGAGAATGGAGATTACGCTGATATGACAAAAAACAACCTGATGGTAAGAACCGCCGCCCACCGCGCGGCGCCTTGCCGATAGAGAGAGATCAACATGAAAGTTAGAAATCGTTCGCCCACTTATAGAGCATAAACAGGAGGTAAATCGTTATGGCTGTGTTCCGTGTACAAAAGACGCAAAA
>ERZ791858.914-NODE-914-length-19936-cov-34.606760_pt1 | contig 19936 bp, 16 predicted proteins | sample MGYA00510284_ERZ791858 | MGnify/ENA primary metagenome ERZ791858 (study PRJEB30046, sample SAMN00792077) | human gut metagenome | study: EMG produced TPA metagenomics assembly of the A metagenome-wide association study of gut microbiota in type 2... | reverse complement strand
TCGGGACGGGCGCCAAGCCCACCGAGGCGGCCGACGATGCCGAGCGTGGGTGCGTCTCCGCCAGAAGACTTGCCGTTGGAACCAGGGATCAGGACCTTCATGCAGTCGGTGCCGCCGCGCTCGCCGGAGACGCGCTCGACGGTAACGTCGCTTGCGCCGTGGACGCGGAGAAAGTCCGCGACCTCGTTGCCCGAGGCGGATGGCTTGTCGATGAGGTCGTAGATGTCGAGCATCTGGCGAAGGAGCATTGGAATTCCTTTCAACGAAATACGTTTCAATCCACATGCCGAGCGATTTGCAAACAGCACAAAGAACCGGCCTGTTTAGCGTCTACCATAGCCCGAGAAGAGCCGTCAATTGTTACAGCACGATGTAACTTGTTTCATGCGAGTGAATTACACGACCACAGTCTCTGCTCTCCTGTCGCCAGCATGGCATGCTGCATCCAACGACCCGCAGGAGGTGGGTCAACGCGCGTGTGCCGCGTTGGTTGCCGGGAGGATTGGCCCGGCGTGAGGGAGGAGCTGGCGATGAGCGCTCAGAACAAGACCAGGTTGAACGTGCAGGAGTCCATGGCGTGTCTCTCGAGGCGCGGCTTCCTGCGCACGGCGGGAATGCTGGGCCTAGGCGTTGCGGCTGCCGGCCTTGCGGGATGCGGCGGAAGCACCGACAGCTCGTCTGCCTCGGCGGGCACCAGCGGAGCTGCTGGCGGCACCCTCGTGATTTCGCTGCCCTCCTCGCCCAAGTACCTTGACCCCATTCTCTACACGGGCACCTACGAGTCCCAGATCATCAACTGCGTATGCGACACGCTCGTTGACTACAACATGGACCTCTCCCAGATCGTCCCGGTGCTCGCGACCGACTGGACGATCAGCGATGACGGCCTTACCTACACCTTCAACCTGCGCAGCGACGCCAAGTTCCAGAAGGGTCAGTATCAGGACGGTCGCGCCGTCACCGCGGAGGACATCAAGTACTCCCTCGAGCGCTCCGCCAAGCAGTCCTCGATGAACCGTCTTGCGATGCTCGACCACGTTGACGTTGTGAGCGACACGACCGTCAACTGCGTCCTCAACGCCCCCGCCGCCTCGTTCCTCACCGCGCTCACCGACGCCGGCAACGTCATTGTCCCCAAGGAGGAGGTCGAGGGCTGGGGCGACTCCTTCGGCGACCACCTCGTTGGCTCCGGTCCCTTCAAGCTCGACCAGTTCCTCAAGGACCAGGAGTCCGACCTCTCCAAGAACGACACCTATTGGGGTCCCACGCCTAACCTCGACGGCGTGACCATCAAGGTCGTCACCGACATGACCCAGGCTGCAAACGGCCTCACCACCGGCGAGCTCGACATGGCCACCTCGCTCACCGGCGAGTCAATCCAGACCATCAAGAACAACTCCGACCTGGTCATGCAGCAGACGCCGGCCCTGCACATTGCCTACGTCTACTTCAACCAGGTGAACGGCCCCACCGCCGACCAGCGCGTGCGCAAGGCCATCCTCATGGCGATCAACCGCGATGACCTGGTGAAGGGCGTCTATCCGTACGGCGAGGCCGAGACCGCCTCGCTGCCGCTCCCCAAGGGCAGCTGGGGCTACGATGCCTCCGTCGAGAGCGACGTCCCCACGTACGACCCGGATGCCGCGAAGGCGCTGATGGCAGAGGCGGGGTACGCTGACGGCCTCTCGCTCAACCTCTACATCTCCAACACCGAGGCCCGCATCAAGATGGGAACCATCCTCCAGCAGACGCTCAAGGAGACCCTGAACATCGACCTCACGCTCAACCCATCCGACTGGGGCACGTTCAGCGCAACGGCCGCCTCTGGCACTGCCGACATGTACGGCATGAGCTGGACCTGGTATCCCGACCCGTTCTTCTTCCTCAACAAGCTCTTCAGCAGCTCGGAGGTGGGCGCGCTCGGCAACGGCGCTGGCTTTAGCCACCAGGACGTGGACGACCTTCTCGACAAGGCCCTTGCCGTCACCGACCAGGACCAGCGTGCCGACTACTACAAGCAGGCGCTCAAGGCGATCGTCTCCTACGACCCGATGCTGGTCTACGCCTCCGAGTTCGTGAACACCGGCCTCACCACCAAGGTCCAGGGCTACGAGCAGCGCGCCGACGGCAAGATCGTCATCGTGAACGACGAGGTCAACGTCTCGAAGACCGCGTAGCAGCAACATCGTTTCTAGCCAGTCGAGGGGGCACGGGCGAGACCTGCGCCCCCTCGGCACCGAATGGGGCCATCCTGCGTCGCATTCGGACGAGAACACCCAGGGGGTGGTAGCAGGATGGCCAAGACAATCATCAGACGGGCGCTTCAGACCATCCCCGTCCTGCTCGTGGTCGTTACGTTCACGTTCGTCCTCACGCGCATGATTCCAGGTGACCCCCGCAGTTACCATGCTCGGTCCCCAGGCATCGCCCGACGCCATCGAGACCATGCGAGAGAAGATGGGCCTCAACGAGCCCATGCTCCAGCAGTACGTGAACTACGTCCTCGGCGTTCTGCAGGGGGACTTTGGTTACTCGTACTCCTACAACGGGGCCGTGATGCCCATCATCCTGAGCCGGCTCCCGTCTACGCTCATGATCACCATCACGGGCCTTGTCCTGGCCATTCTCGTTGGCATCCCCATTGGTGTCGAGTCCGCGGTAAAGCAGAACACCGCCTTTGACTACATCTTCATGGTGCTCGCGCTTGTCGGCGTCTCCGTGCCCATCTTCTGGCTTGGCCTGATGCTTGTCCTTACCTTCAGCGTCAACCTTGGGTGGCTTCCCGTTATGGGCATGGGCAACATCGCCAAGGGTGCCTGGGACGTGGTAAGCCACATGATCCTGCCATGCCTCTGCCTGGCAACGATTCCGGCTGCCACCTTTGCCCGCATCACGCGTTCTAGCATGCTCGAGTCCATCAACGCGGACTACATCAAGGCGCTTCGCTCCCGAGGCATCAAGGAGTCCGTGGTCATCTGGAAGCACGCGTTCAAGAACGCGCTTCCTCCCATTGTGACGGTGCTGGGCATCCAGCTTGCCGGCGCCTTTGCGGGCGCAATCCTCACCGAGACGATCTTCTCCTGGCCGGGCTTGGGCACCCTCATCGTGAATGCGGTCAACGGCCGTGACTACGCCCTCATCCAGGGCGTGGTTCTCTTCTCGGCAGTGGTCTTCGTCTTTGTGAACCTGATCGTCGACATCGTGTACATGCTCATTAACCCCAAGGTGAGCTATGAGGGAGGTGCCCGCTAATGGCAGAGCAGACAACCTCGAGCGCCCCAGAGGCCCTGAGTGACGCCGCCAACCTCGAGATGCTCAGGCGCGAGCGGCGTGCCAACAACGCCTGGCACAAGCTCACGCGCAACAAGATGGCAGTCGTGGGCCTTATCATCGTGGCCTTCATGGTCTTTCTCGCCATCTTTGCGCCGCTCATCTCGCCCTATGACCCCAATGTCACGGACATGTCCAACATGTTTGCGGCACCGGGGCAGGCGGGACACCTCTTTGGCACCGACTCCTATGGCCGCGACCTTCTCTCGCGCATCATCTATGGAGCGAGAATCTCGATCTTCATCGCCATTGGCGGCACCATCGTGGGTGCCATCATCGGTGTGCTTCTCGGCCTGGTTGCCGGCTTCTTTGGCGGTGCGGTCGACTCCATTATCATGCGCATCATGGACGGCATGATGGCCTTCCCCTTCATTCTGCTCGCCCTCATCCTCATGACCATCCTCGGGCAGGGGACGCAGAACGTGATCATCGCCATTGGCGTGGCAAACGTCCCCAACTTTGCCCGCGTGGTGCGCGGCCAGGTGCACGTGGTGAAGAACGAGGAGTATTGCAATGCCGAGAGGGTCATCGGTGCCTCTCCCGCGCGCATCCTCTTCAAGCACATCTTTGCCAACGCAATGTCACCGGTCATCGTGTACTTCACGCTCAACATCGCTAGCGCGATCATCTCGGAGGCTGCCCTTTCCTTCCTGGGGCTGGGCGTGCAGCCTCCCACCGCGTCCTGGGGCGCGATTCTTTCCGAAGGAAAGAGCACGCTGCAGACCGCGCCGCACATCGCCACCATCTCGGGCATCTTCATCCTGCTCACGGTGCTTGGCTTTAACCTGCTTGGTGATGGCATCCGCGACGTCTTCGACCCCAAGCAGAAGCGGTAGGTGATGACCATGACCGAGCAGAATACCGGGCTTCTCGATGACGCCGGAACGACTGGCGAGAGGATCCTCGAGGTTCGCGACCTCAAGACGTACTTTCACACGGCAGCCGGCGTTGCAAAGGCCGTCGATGGCGTGAGCTTCTCGCTTAATCGTGGTAAGACCCTTGCCATTGTGGGTGAGTCCGGCTCGGGCAAGAGCGTGACCGCGTCCTCCGTTATTCGCCTGCTTGCCAAGACCGGAAAGATCGAGGACGGCTCCATTGAGTTTGACGGCATCGACATGGTGCACGTGCCAGAGCGTGAGCTGCTCAAGATTCGAGGCAGCGACATCTCGATGATCTTCCAGGACCCCATGAGCGGCCTTGACCCCGTGTTTAAGGTGGGCACCCAGATGGTTGAGCTCATTCGGGCCCACGGCGACCTGGGAAAGAAGGAGGCGTACGACCGCGCCGTGGAGATGCTGCGCCTTGTTGGCATCCCCGACCCAGAGGCCCGTATGGACGCCTATCCCTACGAGCTCTCGGGCGGCATGTGCCAGCGCGTGATTATCGCCATGGCTGTGAGCTGCCATCCCAAGTTCATCATTGCAGATGAGCCCACCACAGCACTCGACGTAACCGTTCAGTCTCAGGTCCTCTCGCTTCTGCGCGGCCTTCAGGACGAGCTGGGAACGGCAATCCTGCTCATTACCCACAACCTGGGTATTGTGTGGGAGATGGCCAATGACGTGATGGTGATGTACGCGGGGCGCACCTGCGAGTACACCTCCATGAAGGAGCTCTACTCAAACCCGCTCCACCCCTATACCTGGGGCCTTCTTGACTCCATGCCGCGGCTCTCCGACACCGCGAAGACCGACCTCAAGACCATACCGGGCGTGCCTCCCGACCTCAGGCTCACCGGTACGTGCTGCAACTTCTGTAACCGTTGCCCCTATGCGACGGAGGAGTGCCACAGGCGCGTGCCAGAGCTCAAGGAAGTTGAGCCGGGGCACTTTGTGGCATGCCTGAGGCAGGACGGCGAGCACAGGCTCGTGAGAGGCGAGGTGAACCACCATGAGTGAGACGCAGACGGCGGCTGTTGTCGAGAGACCCCAGGTTGCGAGCGGAGAGCCCATTCTCTCCATCAAGCACCTCTCCAAGGACTTCCGTCTGCGCGGCGGGAAGCTCTTCTCCAAGCCGCAGGTGCTCCATGCCCTTTCCGACGTGAGCTTGGACGTCTATCCCGGCGAGACGCTGGGCATCATTGGCGAGTCCGGCTGCGGCAAGTCCACGCTGGGCCGCTGCGTGGTGCAGCTGCACCAGGCCACCTCGGGGCAGATCGTCTACGGTGGCCAGGACATCACCAAGCTTTCCGGGCAGCAGCTCAAGGCGGTCCGCAAGGACATCCAGATGATCTTCCAGGACTCCTATTCCTCGCTTGACCCGCGCTACACTGCGGCCAAGACCATCGAGGAGCCCATGCTCATCTACCGCACCGAGCCCGATGCCTCCAGGCGCGAGCAGCGCGTCCTCGAGGTTATGCGCGAGGTCGGCCTGGACGTGCAGCACCTCCAGCGCTATCCGCACGAGTTCTCCGGCGGTCAGCGCCAGCGCATCAACGTGGCCCGCGCCCTGGTGCTTGACCCCAAGGTCATCGTCTGCGACGAGCCCGTCTCCGCGCTTGACGTCTCCATCCAGGCGCAGGTGCTCAACCTCTTCCGCCACCTGCAGCAGGAGCGTGGCCTCACGTACCTCTTCATCAGCCACGACCTCTCGGTCATCAAGCACATCTCCGACCGCGTTGCCATCATGTACCTGGGGCGCGTCATGGAGCTTTGCCCCGCCGACAAGATCTACGCGCACCCGCTGCACCCCTACACGAAGGCGCTCCTCTCGGCCATCCCGCCCGAGAGCCCCTTCGACAAGAAGGAAGAGATCAAGCTCCAGGGCGAGATCCCAAGCCCTGTGGGGGAGCAGGTGGGCTGCCCACTTGCCGGCCGCTGTCCCTTCTGCATGGAGCGCTGCCGTCACGAGCGGCCTTCGCTCGAGGAGGTCGAGGCCGGCCATCGTGTGGCGTGCTTCAAGTACCACGACATCGTGGCCGAGTAGCCGCGTGAGCCTCACGTAATCAATCCGTTCGTTAGTTCGGGGGAGTGTTTGTCTGCCATGTCAACGGTTACGAAGGAAGAGCTTCACAAGAAGGTCCTCGACCGCAAGGATGAGCTTGTCTCTCTCTGCCAGGACCTCATTCGCATCAAGAACCAAAGCCCGTTGGACCCGCAAGAGCCTGCGGTCGACTTTGTGAGGGGGTACCTCGCAAGTCATGGCATTGATTCTCAGCGCCTGGTTGCCTATGCGGGCGAGGACTACCCGGTCATCTATGCTCACATTGGCTCCGACGAGGGCTTCCGTGTTGTCCTTAACGGTCACGTGGACGTGGTCCCCGTAGGCAACCTCTCTGGCTGGGACTTTGACCCCTTTGGGGCCGAGGTCTTTGACGGCAAGATTCACGGGCGCGGTGCCTCCGACATGAAGTGCGGCCTCGCAGTGCTGCTCTTCTCTATGGCGCTTCTCAACGAGTCTGGTGCCAACCTCAGGGGTGACATCCGCCTGCATGTGGCCACGGACGAGGAGATCGCAGGTACTGGCACCAAGTGGTTCTGCGACAACGGCTATGCGGACGGCGCGGATGCCGTGATGGTGGGGGAGCCCACCGGGCACGACACCATCGAGATTGGCCAGAAGGGCATCCTGCACCTCACGCTCACGGCGCACGGCACGCCTGGCCACGGCTCGACGGGCAACTACAAGGGCGACAACGCCATCACCAAGCTGGCACGCGTCATTCTCCACATTGACGAGCTCACCTCCGTGCCCGGCCACTACCTTCCCAGCCAGGCTCGCGCGGTTGCCAACTCCCGCACCATTGCCGAGCGCACCATGGACAACCCCCTGGTGGGCAACGTCATTGACCACTGCTCGGCCAACGTGGGCATCATCGAGGGCGGCGGCAAGATCAACCAGGTGCCAGACCAGGCAAGCTGCAAGGTGGATGTTCGTCTGCCCTACGGCTGCAAGCACGAGGACGTGGTGGCTGCCGTTGACCGCATCATCGAGGAGAGCGGCGTCACGGGTGTCGAGGCAGGCTACGAGTGGATTGCCGAGGGCAACTACACCGACGACACCTGCCTTCTGGTGACGAGCCTCAAGGACAACATCGAGAGCGTCTGGGGCGAGGAGTGCCTGCCCGCCTACCAGTGGGCATCAAGCGACGCGGCGCACTATCGTGCTCTTGGATGCCCCACCATCCAGTTTGGCCCAGCCAACAACGCAGGCATCCATGGCTACAACGAGGACGTGGACGTGGAGGACGTGGTGCATGCAGCCGAGATCTACATGCTCACCCTCTGCGACATGCTTGGTATCGAGTAGGGAGGTCTTGCATGGGAGAGTGCGAGTGCGGTTGTGAGTGCGAGTGCGGTTGCGAGGCCACGGTGAACGAGGTCCCGGAGGCAAAGAGCGCGCAGCTCACGTGGCATGTTGGTGACGAGACGATCGACTACGTGGCCACGGCTGGCCACCTGGACATCGTCGACCGCGACAAGGTCCTCGAGGGGCGCATGTTCAACGTCTCCTATGTTGCCACGGCCATTGATGGCAGCGAGGTGGACCCCCACAAGCGCCCGGTGACCTTCTGCTACAACGGTGGTCCCGGTTCTGCCTCGGTGCCCATCAACTTTGGCGGCCTGGGGCCGCGTCGCGTGGTGACCCACGGGATGGACTTCGTGGGTGCGGGGTACGAGGTCGTGGACAACCCCGGCACGCTGCTGCGGGAGTCAGACCTCGTCTTCCCGGACGCCTTGGGCACAGGCTGGTCCTTCGTGGCTGAGGGCTACGACACCAAGCGCGTCTATGGCCTCGAGGAGGACGCGCGCACCTTCTGCCGCGCCATCTGCCAGTGGCTTGACGAGAACGACCGCTGGGGTTCTCCGCTCTACATCTTTGGCGAGTCGTACGGCACCATGCGTAGCGCCGTTCTCATGCGCTACCTGGGCGAGGCGCACGTGCCCCTGGCGGGCGTCGTGATGCTCTCGGCCTACTACGACTGGACGCAGAACCTGCCCGGCAATGACCTCTACTACGTGGGCATGGTCCCCACCTTTGCCTCGACGGCGCAGTACTTTGGCCTTGTTGGCCAGGGCGTCGACGAGGACGAGTGGTTCGACAAGGCATCTGCGTTTGCGAGAGGGGAGTACGCCTGCGGCATCTTCCGGGGCGATGAGATTGACCCTGCCGAGAAGGATGCCCTGGCAGAGCACCTGTCGGCCTTTATCGGGCTTCCCAAGGACTATCTGCTTGCCCGCAACAACCGAGTTGAGCTTGAGGACTTTAGGAAAGACCTTCTCGCCAGTCGCGGCCTTGTGTGCGGACGCCTTGACCAGCGTTTTACCGAGACATCTCTGCTCCCTGGCCAACGTGACTCGTTCTACTTTGCCTGTGAGGACCCGGCCAACCATGCACTCGAGAGCTGCTGGTATGCGGCGTTCCGCGACTTCCTGCGCAGCGACCTTGGCTATGAGGGGCCTGCCGAGTATCGCCTCTCTGTGTGGGGGGAGATTGGCATTGGCTGGAACTGGGTCCACGATGAGCCGGGCTTTGACGAGACCACCGTTGCGGCGCCCAACCTTGCGTATGACATTGCCGTAGCGTTGAGGCGCAGCCCCACGACCAAGCTCTGCATTCTGGGCGGCCGCTATGACACGGCAACCCCCTGGTGGAACGTACGTCACACGATGTCCCAGCTCTACCTGCCTGACGCGCTCAAGCGCCAAATCACGTGGCATCGCTATGGCTGCGGCCACATGGCCTACACGGACGAGCCTACGCTCCACGCCATGGCCGCCGACCTGCGGGAGTTCTACAGGAAGTAACTTCTCTCAACAAGGACCCCTCCTGCTGAAAGCCGGGAGGGGTCCTTTGGGAAGAGGGAGGCTTTAATACAGCGTCGTCTGGGCTGGTCTTACTTCGTACGCTTCATGAAGCAGGAGACCAGTTCCACAACCAGGGATATTGCGCCCAAGACCAGCGTGATTGCGATGTATTCGATGCCGCCGGACGACCCAAACATGGTGATGCCAGAGAGCACGTCGGCCAGAGTCGCGATGCTCGAGACAATGAACTCGAGAATTGCCACAACGATAAATACCACGGCGACAAGGTTGAGGATGTCTACCCAATCACTGGGCACCAGCGAGTATGCAAGCGCGCAGACCGCTCCAAGCAGGAAGCACACAAGGACAGTTGCGGTGAAGTTGTTCGCCGCTCCGGCAGCGACGGCGTAGTAGATTCCCGTGACGAGCGAGAGCGCTCCGCTGACAAGACTGAGCCAGGAGCCTGCCGTCTGGACCTTGATTCCCTTTACCTGAGCCATTAGGCCTCAACTCCCTTCTCGTCCTTGCCGTCTTGTGCCTTGTTGGCCTTCACCGTGTCATACACGTACACGCCGAGAAGTCCCGCAGTCAGCACGCCGCTTACGATCTGGGTGCCTGTGATGGCGTTCTCCCACCACGCGTTTGTGTGGACAATCTTCGAGCTGTCGTCCAGTCCGTTGATGTTGCTGGTGCGAACCTGGGCATAGACCGTGTGCTTTGTCGCATCGCGGAGCGCCTTGAGGAGGTAGCCGTCGCCGTTCTCGATGTCCTCGGCAATCACTGTATTGCTGAGCTTGGCATCAGAGGACTCCGAGCCGGGGCCAAAGCCCGCCATGTCCCAGCACCAGTAGTCGAGGCCGTTTGCCAGGTTTGTGGCGTAGTGCGTCTTGTAGTCGGACCCAACGCATGCGTCGGAGCAGATGACGCCCTTGAACCCCCACTCGCCGCGCATTACGTCCTGCATGGTTGCCGAGCAGCTGCCAGCGTAGGTGACGCCGATGCGGTTGAATGCGGTCATGCAGCCCATGCAGCCGCCCTTTGCATAGGCACCCTCAAACGCGCGCAGGTACTCCTCGCGGATGGTCTGTTCGTTTGCGAAGGTTGCCGCGCTCTCGCGGTTGGCCTCCTGGTCGTTGAGGACCATGTGCTTGTAGCCTAGGATGACGCCGTACTTCTGGCACTCGCGTGAGACGACCTCCCCAATCAGGTAGTCGAGGTTTCCATCCTCGGAGTAGTACGCGGACGCGCGGCCGTTGAACGGCGTCCTGTGGATGTTGGGGCCACCAGACCAGATTTCGGTGAGGCCCATGAAGATGCTCTCGTTGCCGGTGAGGTTGGAGCGCTTGGCGATGTGGTCAATGTCCCATGTCGACGCCTCGACGATGGCGCACGGCCAGTTGAATCCGGACTCCCCGTTGAGCTTGAAGACCACCTGCTGGAGCTGGTCCATGTCGTCTCCGCGGTAGGAGGCAGGCATCGTGATGGAGTCGATGGCAAGCGAGCCGTTCTGGTCGGGGAGAATCGAGGCCATCTCCTCGACGGTCAGCTGGTTGAGGAAGGCGTTCCAGGTCTCATCATCGTCATAGTCGACATCGCGCATTGCCACGAAGGTAATTCCGGAGTCCTCGCCCTGCGTGAAGTCAGACACGCTGGGAGCGTCGTCAGGCATCTCATAGAAGTTCCCGTCGAGCACCTCCATCATGTCCGGCGTGGCGCGAACGGCAACGGGCTCGGTGGGGAAGGTGGCGTCCCAGTCGCTGCGCGAAAGGTACGTGATGGTATCGGTCCCAAGGTTGTTGAGATCGGCATCATCAAAGCAGTTGGTAACCTGCTTACCGTCGACGTAGCGCGACATGGCATAGCGGCTGGTGTCAACGTCGGAAGTGCTCCAAGAGTAGACCTTTGATGCATCTCCACTTGCGCTTGCGCCGTCTACAGCCACCATGCCCTTGGCACCCTTGGCAGCGAGGATGTTGTTAAGCGCGTCATGTGCGTCATCGCCGATTGCCAGGTAATAGGTGCCCGCAGAGAGGATGTAGCTCTTTGCCTTTGTGTAGTCATAGCTCGCCAGCAGGTACTGCTCAACCTCGATGGTTACCGTCTCGGAGGCACCGGGCTCAAGCTCGCTGGTCTTCGCAAAGCCAACCAGCACCACAGCGGACTTCTCGACCTTGTTCAGTTTCTCGTAATCCCCGTAGGGAGTCTGCGCATAGACCTCGACTACCGACCTACCAGCAACGTCTCCGGTGTTTGTAGCAGTCACCGAGAGGGTGTACGTGTCGGATGTCGAGTCAAACGAGCAGCTGTCCAGAGTCTGCTGGAAGGTTGTGTACGAGAGGCCATAGCCAAATGGGTAGGCTATCTCGTCCGTGTAATTCCAGGCAGACCCCGTCGATGACCCCGCGGTGCTCGTGGCGTTGGCCTGGCCAAGGATTGCGTCCTCGTAGCGGGTTTCATAGTACTTGTATCCCACGTAGATGCCCTCGGCGTAGATGAGGTAGCTCTGGACAAACCTGTCCGTATCGTTGCAGGTGTCAAGGACCTCGTCGAGGTTCGACCACTTCTGCGTGTTCTTGGCCTGCGCATAGGTGATTGCGGGGGCCGAGAGCGAGTTCTTAGCGTAGGTGTCAACGAGCTTGCCGGAGGGGTTTGCCTCGCCGTCGAGCACGTTGGCAACACCGGTGAAGCCGACAACGCCGGGGGTTCCCACCCAGAGGATTGCGTCGACGTCGAAGTTGGCAAGATCACCCAGCTCAACGGCTCAACTGGAGTTCACCAGCACAATGATGCGCTTGATGGTGCCTGCCGCCTTCTCGGCCTGAAGCATGGCGAGAAGGTCCTTCTCGTTTTGGTGCAGGGCGAGCTGGCTGATGCCCTCGGAATCCTCGAGCACCAGGTCGCAGTCCTCGGAACCCTGGCGGGTGATCATGTAGATTGCGGCGTCGTTGTACTCCGTGGCCCAGCTTGCGCGGAGGTCATCGGTGAGAAGCGAGACCGGTGCCTCTCCCACATCGGGGTTCTCGGCGTCCTTGACCCTGCCGCACCCGCTTGTCTGGTATGCCTCGATGACCGCGGGGTTGACATCGAACGCCTCCTGCATGGCCGAGAGGTACGTGACCCACTTCACCGTGCTGGTGTCGCCAGGCGTGTGGTAACTGTAGAACGGGCCATACGTTGGGCCCGTGTACCCAAAGCCCATGTTTGTGGTGTCGGCGTCTGGGTTCTCGAAGGAGTTCTGTCCGAAGAGGGTGACGCTTGCTCCCTTCTGGAGCGGCAGAGCTCCGTTCTCGTTCCTGAGCAGTACGACGCCGCCCTCAACCTCCTCGATTGCTGCGGCCGCGCAGTCGTCCTCGAGCTTCTGAAGAGCCGTGGCATCGTAGATGTCGGTTCCGTAATCGCTCTTGTAGTAGGTGGTGTCACCGCCACCGCCCGACCCACTTGACGTCACGCTTGTTGTGTCGATGCCCAGTGCGGTGTTGATTCTTCCGCGATAGGACTGCGCGACTGGTGCGCCTACGCATGTCGTCGCAAACACGGTTGACGTTATGCCTGCCGCACCCTTCACGAATTGCCTGCGTGAGATGGTACCCATGTCCTTCCCTTCTCGCATTTTTTCTCCCCCTTGCATCCCCCGGGGCTTGTTGCGCGAATCGTAGGGCCCGGGTAATGCCAACAGAAAGGGGTCATGGCGGATTCGGTTCCCGAGATGGCGGTTTCGGGTATGGCCTGCCGTTTGCCCGCTGTTCTCGCATGGGATAATCGGTGCGGGGAGGTTGGGGGACATGATCAGGGCTGCAAGCGTTGAGAATGACGAGGGTGAGGAGCGCCTGCTCGAAGAGCAGCTCGCTCGCTACGGGCACGATCGCAACGTAGAGACAACATGCGTGCATTATGGGTCTGCCGAGGCGTTTCTCGACGCTTCCTATGACGTGGACGTGGTGTTCATGGACATCGACCTGCCCGGGATGAATGGCATGGATGCTGCCGCCCAGATGCGGCGCTGCGACGCCACAACGCAGATCGTATTTGTGACGAGCCTCGCTCAGTATGCCGTTAAGGGCTACGAGGTCGATGCCGCTGGTTTTATCGTCAAGCCAGTGCGTTTCTACGATATGGCAATGTGCCTTGACAAGGTGAGGCGTGTCATCTCGCGCAACGTTGGGGAAAACGTCACCATTCGTACGCAATCGGGGCTGTACCTCTTCCCCGTCTCGGACATCGAGTACGTCGAGACAAGCGGTCACGACCTCGTGTACCACTTCTCCTCTGGCGCCGCCCCAATTCGCGTTCGAGACAGCCTCGGGCGCTTGGCGGAGAGCCTCGAGGACAAGCCGTTCATACGCGTCTCCCAGGGCCAGCTTGTCAACATGATGCATGTGGTGCGTGTGGCTGGTGACAGCCTGACATTGTCGGGAGGGGAGACGCTCTTCTTTAGTCGCCGGTGCAAGCGCAACTGTCTCGACCGGATAGCCCAGTACATGGGAAGGACCATCTGATGAATATGGAGACCGTCGTCAACTCTTCACTCACGGCAGTGGAGCTCGTGGTAGCGACGCTGATGTTTGCTAGCGGCCTGCCTCGCAGGAGGGCCTTTGCCCTGCGAGGCACGATTGCCTGCGCTGCTCTTGCGGTCGTCATCGGAACGTTTATGAGCAGGATTGCGTCCTCCTCTTCCGCGCACCTCGCGGGGCTCATCGTTCTGTATGCCATGGCTCTCGTGTTCTGCTGCGCCACCGTGGGCTTCTGCTGCGAAGCCACGACATGGACCGCACTGTTCTGCGCGACCGCAGGATACACTACGCAGAACCTTGCTTCCGGCATCATTGGATTCGTCAACCAGGTGGGAGGACTATTTCCACCTGGGCTCGCGCTCTACGCGATGACGAGCCTGGTCGAATTCGCGCTTGCCTATGCGGCAATCTACCTGGTCATGGTACGTCGCATGAACAGAGATGGGCTTGTCGTCGAGGAGGACCACGGCATGCTCTTCATGGTGCTCGTGGTGATTTTTGCCGTTATCGGTCTGGATGTCTGCATTAAGTCGAGCTACGTGGCCGGCATTGAGTTTGCAACGTTTGTCACGCTAAGACTTGTACATGCCCTTGTCTGCGCCTTTGTCCTCTTCGCGGAGTACCAGATGCTCTACAAGACGCGGCTCAAGACCGAGATGGCCGAGAGCCAGCAGCTCTTGCACGACGAGAGGCGCCAGTACCGTCTCTCGAAGGAGACCATCGAATTCATCAACGTGAAGTGTCATGACATTAGGCATCAGATTCGCCACATGGCCGACGGCCTGGGGACGGTTGTGGTAGACCCTCTCATCTTTGATGACATCGCCCAGGAGGTGCGCGTATACGACTCGACGGTGAGCACGGGAAATGATGCTCTGGATGTGATCTTGAGCGAGAAGTCCCTGGTGTGCGAAAGGCATGGCATTACACTCTCCTGCATGGCCGACGGTTCGGCCATTGCATTCATGCAGCCGACCGACATCTACTCGCTTTTTGGCAATGCCTTGGAGAACGCAATCGAGGCGGTGGGGAAGGTATCCAATCCCGAGAAGCGCAGGATTGCGCTGGTGTTGAGGAGCGAGATGGGCATGGCCTCGCTCCATGTTGAGAACTATTTCGTGGGACCGCTTGAGTTCTCCGATGGGCTCCCAAAGTCAACAAAGGGCGACGATGCCAATCACGGTTTTGGCATGCGCTCGATGGAGCGCACGGCGCAGCGATATGGCGGTACCCTTGTTGCGAGTACGCAAGATGACCTCTTCCTTCTTGATGTGGCGGTGCCCCAACCGGAGCTCCCGACAGCATAGTGGCGTCTGCCCGTCCCCCGGTGCTATGGTTGCACGGGGCTAACCCCGTAACGTCAACGGCATCCTACCCGGAGGTACCTCGACATGTCCATGCCGGTCACGCTTGCATTGCAGATAGTTGTCATGTTTATGCTGGTGGGCGTGGGGTTTGTGATGTTTCGTGCGGGCAAGATCACCATGGAGGGCAACCGCACCATTGGGAACATCCTTGTGTACCTATCGCTGCCTTGCGTCATTGTGAAGGGGCTCATGGTCGAGCGCACGGCGGAAAGCGTCCTTGCTCTTGGGCTCTCCGCGCTCATGGGGTTTGCCGCCCTTCTCGTCTCCGCACTTGTCGCGCGCCTCGTTCTGCGCGATGACGCCATTGGCAACTTTGCCGCGACCTTCTCGAACCCCAGCTTCTTTGGGATTCCGCTGGTCGTTTCGATTCTGGGGCAGGGCCCCGTGTTTTACATGACTGCTTACATCGCGTTTATGAACCTGGGGCAGTGGACCTATGGTGTCTCGCTGCTCACAGGCGAGCGGGGGAGGGTGTCTCTGCGTTCCATTGTGCGCTCGCCGTTCATGGTGGCTACGCTCATTGGCCTCGTGCTCTTTGCGACCCAGCTGCAGCTTCCCGGCGTGGTGACGAGCTGCCTGGATTACGTCTCGGCGCTTAACACGCCGCTGGCGATGTTTGCCATAGGGGTTTACCTGGCGCAATCTCATCCGGCGGACATGATTCATCGCGTGGGGCTCTACAAGGTTGCCCTGGCGCGCCTGTTGCTGACGCCACTTGCCACGCTGGCGCTGCTGAGCCTGCTTCCCGCCTCGATGCTCGACATGAAGCTTGCGATTCTGATTGCACAGGCGTGCCCGGTTGGCCTCAACGTGGCGGTGTACGCGCAGCTCCATGACTCCGACTACGTCTATGCGGTGGAGACCGTCGTGGTTTCGGTGCTGCTCTCGGTGGTCTCGATTCCCCTGGTGGTGGGCTTGGCGCAGTTGGTGTGGTAGGTCGCTACGCCGCCCTTCCCCCGCCTTTCGCGTTCTTTATCGGCATTTGTTAATCTCTCGTCGCGTTTGCGCAGGTCGTGGATGCGACAAGTCTCAAATACCGCTAAAGAACGGGAGGGGGGATTGGTTGGCGGCATTGATGCCGCCTTGGATGGTAGAGCTTTACGGTTGGGATACGGTTCTCCCGGGACCCCTCAAGTAGTAACTGGTTTGAAGTTTGTTAAACCGCAGGTCAGCAAATTATCGCTGTTGAGATAACACATAAGGAATTGTACGAAAACTGCTGCCAACCGGAACTCTGATATTGAGATTTGAGTTGCCGTGACCTTCTCGTCTCGCACTCCTGCGCGCATTTGTCGGAGTTTAGCTCCATTTCTTAAAATCGATGAGCGGCAACTGGGCAAACGTGGCGGCTGTTTAAGAAATGGAGCTATCTCTGCGGAGGGGGCCAGAAAATGGTGCCTAAGCCCACGCGGCAGCAGGCGACGCGGTATGCCCACCTGCATCAAAGACGAGCGCCCGCCGCCGACAGCAGCACTTGGGCATTGTTGTCGAGAATGTCGTCCGCGTGTGCCGCAACACGCCCGTCACTGGCGAGAAACTCCTGCAGTCGCCGCGCGTTTGCCAGGGCCCGCTCGTGCGGTGTGAACGGGAAGTCGCTGCCAAATAGCACGTGGCTGGGGTTTGTGATGGTGAGCAGAAATGGCAACAAGTCAGGGACTGGGTCTCCTGCTGTGTCAAACCAGAGCCGCGCGAGGTTGGCGGGCACATCCACGTGGCTCATCATGTGTGCCCTTTCGAGGATGGGCTGGGCGCCCTCGATGCGGCGCACGACGTTGGGCAAGAAGCTCCCGCAGTGGGGGACAACGATCTGCACGTGCGGGAACCGGCGGGGCACGTTGTGGGCAATCATGTTGAGCACGGCACGTGTTGTGTCGGCAAGGAACTCGTAGAGCGGCGTGGGACCAGCGCTGAACACCCCTTCTGCGATTGGCTCGGGACGGCTCGGGTGGATGAGACAGACAACGTCGTGGCCTCGTCCCTCCGCGAGGGACTCGAGGCGGTAGAAGAGCGGGTCGAGACGCCCGTCGCCGAGGTAGAGCCCACGGCTGTTGCTGGCGAGCTTGACGCCCAGGGCACCGAGGTTCTCGATTGCGCGCGCCGCCTCCGTGATAGCGGCATCGACGTCTGGCAGAGGCACGACGGCGCAGAAGCCAAAGCGGTTGGGATGGCGTGCGACCACGCGGGCGGTCTCGTCGTTGAAGGCGCGGCAAAAGTCGGCTGACTCCTCTGCATTGCCAAAGTAGGGGTGCGGCGAGGAAAGGGAGAGGACCTGGTAGCGAATGCCCGCCTCGTCAAGAAAGGCGAGAGCGTCCTTCTCGCTCCAAGCGGGAAGCGGAAAGCCGTCCTCGCGGATTGCGCCATGCGCTTCCAGGTGGTCGAGATAGCCCTTCGTCAGGATGTGTCCGTGGATGTCGATCATGAGGTGTTCCGCCTTTCGAGTGGCTTGCGGGCGCTACAGCTCGGGGTGGAAATGGGGTGCGCGGCGTCCGTCTCACATGATAGATGGAGGAAAGTCACGGGACGAGAAGGGCACCCCGGCGGGGGTTTCGTACGCAGTTGTTGCGGGAAAGCGCCTTTGGGCGAGAATTTGACGCACGAGCGTGCGTTGTAGCGGCAATCGCGTACGAAGAGGGCCTTCGGGCGCCAACGCCAGCGCCAACGCCAGTGTCGCCGTCATCGCCGCCCCGCAGTCACCCCAGAATCATGCAGAGCTTACGCCCGTTTTGGCTCCGCCCTCCTCGCCAGCGCCCCATCGTGCTACCATGCCCCCTAGGCAATGACGGAGAGGTTTGGTCGTCGCGTCGCCAGCGGACAAGAGATGGGGCTCACCGGCTGAGAGGTCCCTTCAAGGCTGACGTCCAGAGTTCACTCCACCAGCCGCAACCTCAAAGCGGGCCACGTGGCCCTGCGAGTAGGGAAGCCGTAGGCCCCACGGCACGGGGCGCAACGAGTGGGCGCGCGCGAGAGAAAACGGGCGCGTCAATCAAGGTGGTACCGCGGAGACATCCGTCCTTGGGCAGCATGGCCCGGGACGGTTTTTTGTTGGCTTTGGAAAGGAACGCACTATGGCGATGTCCGATGACCTCAAGTCCATTGAGGCGCAGGTAGAGGAGGGGCTCAAGCGTGCTGAGACCATGGAGGCCCTGGAGGCGCTGCGCGTCTCCATGCTCGGCCGCAAGGGCAGGCTCACGGCCCTCATGCACATGATGGGCCAGGTCCCTCCCGAGGAGCGCCGCGCCATGGGCCAGATGGCGAACACCGTGCGCGCCAAGGTAGAGGCTGGCCTCGCCGCCCGTCGCGAGGAGCTGGCAAACGAGCTAATGGAGCGCCGCATGGCCGCCGACGCGGTGGACGTCACGCTTCCCGGCCGCACACTCTCCCCGGGTACGCAGCACCTCATCAGCCAGATTCGCGAGGAGATCGAGGACATCTTCTGCGGCCTGGGCTACACCGTCGAGGACGGTCCCTACGTCGAGACCACCTACTACAACTTCACCGCGCTCAACGCCCCGGAGGACCACCCCAGCCGCTCCGCGCGCGACACCTTCTACGTGGTAGACAACGCCCCCGAGGGCAAGGAGACCCACGTCCAGGGCGAGTCCGACATCCTGCTGCGCACCCAGACCTCGGGCGTCCAGGTGCACACCATGGAGACCCACGAGCCTCCCATCTACATGATCTGCCCCGGCACCGTCTTTCGCCCGGACACCGCCGACGCCAATCATCTGCCGCAGTTCACGCAGGTAGAGGGCCTTGTCGTTGACGAGGGCATCACCTTTGGCGACCTCAAGGGCACGCTCGACTACTTCACCCGCGAGATCTTTGGCAAGGACCGCGCCACCCGCTACCGCCCGCACTTCTTCCCGTTCACCGAGCCCAGCTGCGAGGTCGACGTCTCCTGCGGCGTGTGCCACGGCAAGGGCTGCCGCTTCTGCAAGAACACCGGCTGGCTCGAGATTCTGGGCTGCGGCATGGTCGACCCCAACGTCTTCCGCTACTGCGGCATCGACCCTGAGAAGTACACCGGCTTCGCCTTTGGCATTGGCGTTGAGCGCGTGGCCGCGCTTCGCTACGACCTGCCCGACCTGCGCATGCTCATGACCGGCGACATGCGCTTCCTGAACCAGTTCTAGGCCTGGCCAGGGCAGAAGGAGGCGCCCGGGCGAGAAGCCCGCGGCAGGACGAGAAGAACCAGGGCGGCCGCACCAAGCCGCCCAGAAGGGATTGCAGATACCATGCGCGTTTCGTATGAGTGGCTCAAGGACATGGTGGACGTGCCCGAAGACCCCAAGGACCTGGTCAACGAGTACATCCGCACCGGCACCGAGGTCGAGGGCGTCGAGCGCGTTGGCGCCGACCTCGACCACGTCTACACCGCCCAGGTGGTGAGCAAGAAGCCGCACCCAGACTCCGACCACATGTGGCTCTGCCAGGTCTCCGTTGGCGACAAGAACGTCGACGAGAACGGCAACCCCGTGCCGCTGCAGATTGTGTGCGGCGCCCAGAACTTCAACGAGGGCGATCACATTGTGACCGCGATGATCGGCGCCGTGCTCCCCGGCGACGTGAAGATCAAGAAGTCAAAGCTCCGCGGCGTCGAGTCCTATGGCATGAACTGCTCCGAGCGCGAGCTTGGCCTGGGCAACGACCACGACGGCATCATCATCCTGCCGCCCGACGCTCCCGTGGGCATGCTCTACACGGACTACCTGGGCAGCTCCGACACCGTGATTGACTGCGAGATCACCCCCAACCGTCCCGACTGCCTCTCCATGGTGGGCATGGCGGTGGAAACCTCGGCCGTTCTCGACGAGGGCACCCACATCACGCTTCCCTCGATCAAGGAGGAGAAGGGGCCGGATGCCCACGACCTGGTGGACGTGCAGATCGACGACGCGGAGCTCTGCCCGCGCTACACGGCCCGCGTGGTGCGCAACGTGAAGATTGGCCCCAGCCCCGAGTGGCTCGCGCGTCGCGTGAT
>ERZ791858.900-NODE-900-length-20133-cov-37.693993_pt1 | contig 20133 bp, 17 predicted proteins | sample MGYA00510284_ERZ791858 | MGnify/ENA primary metagenome ERZ791858 (study PRJEB30046, sample SAMN00792077) | human gut metagenome | study: EMG produced TPA metagenomics assembly of the A metagenome-wide association study of gut microbiota in type 2... | reverse complement strand
GATGCTGCCCAAAAATCGATGCGATTTCCGCTCAAAGCTGGTTGACAAAACACAACTTCCTGACCGTCATGCGGTCGTGCCCCGACCGCCTGGCTATCTCCGAGACGTTCAGGCCCTCCGACCAGAGTCATCGTATATCATCGATCTGCGGCATGTCCGGCATCCTTCCCACGCCCTTCCCATCCGTCGCTGGCTTGGACCCCAACGACTCGAGGGCAGGGCGCTTGGTAGGTTGTCCGGCATACCGTTCCGTGTTTTTGGGGAGTTCCCCGCCGTGATTCCGGGGAGCTCGCCCCGTGATTCCGGCGATTTCCAGGCTATCCCAGACAGCCGTTACTCATCTCGGCGGCGGCCATGCGCTATTTGCGCTTACACCAACATTTACGACACGATTACATGAAACGCATCTGGTCAGGTCACAGTGAGTCGATGAGCCGCTCGTCGATGACCAGTACATCATAGCGCGTGTATTCTTGTATTACCAGCCGCGGCTTCGTCGGGATAGCTGGCGTAATCAGCCAGTGAGTGAGCGCAGGGCCAAATAGCTTCACGCCTATCAAGCATGACGGGTCTATCTGCCGCAACAGCGTTTGAACTTCTTGCCACTTCCGCATGGGCAAGGTTCATTCCTGCCTATTTTTCTACCAACGTATTTAGTTGCTCCATTCTTCCTCATTGTCCTTATGCCAACATTGAATCTGGCTGAAGCGCTTCGCTCATGTTCGGTAAGATTGGAACGTTTCAGAAGTTCGATCTTGCAGCTAGTTATTTTATTGGCATCGGACCACTCACAGAGCATGACAATACGCTCATCCTCTTGTCTAGTGAGCATTGCAGAGATGGCTTTTTCGCGGCAGATGGTCCAATCGCATGCTGAAAAGACTGAACTGATGAAGAGACTTATCGCGACATCATCGTCTGCTGCTGCAGGAATCTCAATCATTGAATTACCGGGTATAGCCTTAGGTCCTGAGATTCGAGCTGAAATCGAAACGGCGATGCCCTCTCGAGTATTAGATCCCAAATCAAGAAGCGAACAAGCCGCAAGACGTCGGCCGTTTGAATGGCTCTCTTTGAAGAGGGCTGAAATGATCTTATCGAAAGCCATGGGACTATTCTGGACTGGCTTTGTGGAATCCGTACTTTCGTAGAGACTCTGAAACCAATCATTGAGACTGTCTCGGAGACCATCTGCCACGATTTCAACACACTCATTATTACCGGACTCTTCGGCCACCAATCTTGAGACATGTTCGGGATAGCAGTTGACTGATATGTAGTAGCCCAAGTGATCAAGTTCGTCATTGAGCTTCACTAGCGGATTCCTTGTTGCTTCTCTTCTTTGGATTAGATAGTGAAGGAATATGAGGGGGTTATCGAAGTACCTCTCATAAACAAGTAGGTCATCGATTGACAGCGCGATGGTATCCTCTGGCACATCGAGGAGGCCAACCTTCTCTATCTTGGTTGCAAACTCGTTTATATCATCGATTGTGACGCAGATTTTGAAGAACTGCCTGATATCGTCGGCATTGAACTCATAGAGAGTTCCTCCATCTTTCGCGTAGAGTCTGCATGTACTTCCAGAGCAGCGCCTTAAATAATCGATGGTGGCTTGTGCTTGGGTGGCGGCTTTTTCAATGAGCGTCTTGAGTGATCTTACGTGCCCTTCCGGATCGTTGATGGGATCGGTCGGACAATATGATCCTCCTTTAACCTCTACGGATATCAACACGTCTTCATAGAGGACGACAATATCGCTTTCCTCGTAGTGTTTCGTGTTAAAAGCAGTTCCAGTGAGCGGATGGTAGGAATTGGATACCACAACAGATCCTGGCAAAATTTTCTTGAAGAGATCGGCGACAGCATTCTCTGAGGCCCTTGCCTGTGCGTTGTTCCAAAGCTCGCGAAAGGAGTTGGCATCCAGTGGATGCTGCCGTTCGTAGCGGCTTTTCGATGCGGCGTACAGTGCCCGATAGAAATTATCGAGGTAGTTTGCGTAACAAAAGCAATATGCTATTCCATTGATCCGGATGAATGGCTTATTCCTGATTGGTAGTGTCTCGACAGGATCAAGGTCCTCGAATTTAATGCCGGTCTTCCCTGGTCCCGAAAAGGCTTCAAGGGTAAGGTCATCAATGAGCGTGTCGGGCCATTCAGTGATTTTCTTTACATTGAACAGAGCACATTCCCACAGGCGCTCGGATATGCCTGACTCCGCAACGTCGACTTTGAGCCGTTCTAAGGCTTCCGCATCATCTTGATCTATGGCGCCGAACTCATCCACGAAATTAGAAATTTCTTCAAGGGTGGTTTGCCAGCCTTTAATCAGTGAATCCATGAGCGCTATGGCGCCATTCACGACCGCTTCGCCGCTAATGCCATAAATGTCAGCAATTAGATGGTCCTGCCCGCCAATGAGATATCTGAGGTACGGCTCCTCAAGCACCTGATATCTTTTTCCGCGCAGGTCCTCGTAGAGTTTGGATTCGAGTTGAAAACGTCCAGCAGTGTCTTCATGGCCAATTTCTCCAACTGCAGTGATAGCACGCATCATCTTGAGGGGTCGGCTTATTACAATCAGCTTTTCGCAGTCGTCGAAAAGCTCGGCACAAGCTTTCTGCATGTCTTCCTCGGTGATTTGTACTGCCATTTCGGGCTTGTCGAGAACTACGAGCGAAGACTGCAGGTATTCCGGCACCAGAAGCGCATTGTTGTCATGCAGCTCATCGAGGAGATTTCGCTCGTTATTGAGGGACCTAGATGAGTATCGATGCATGCAAATCATTCGCATGTAAAACGTTGCGGACTTCATTACGTTGAGGGCATTGAGCTTATAGATGTTTGACCTAATGCGTTCCTTGAGTTCGCTCTCCCTCTTCTCGAGGCCTGGCATTAGCTTGGCAAAGTCAATGGTGTCATGGCTCTTCGTAGAGTCCCCTTCTGTTGGCATAAAGTCGCCTGTTTCATCCGTTGCCGTGACTTGTCGGATGATGATTTCTCGAAGGCTAATGTGGCTCGAGTCAGTATCTATGTGTTCATCCATAGGATTCCATCTTTCATTTGCCGTTTATTTACGCTGTGGGGACGCGGTGACATTAGGTGCGGATAGTCGGAACAATAGGCTAATCCCAGCTACCGGAATACAGCCATGACGTTTGTCTGTATAACTCTAACCTGATAACGCCAAATGCATTGGCTTGCATTATTGGGCAGGAAAATAATGGGAGGAGGATTTGAAGGGACCCCGGACGTTTTCCGGACCTAGGTCGCCAACGTGTCGCCGTAGTCCAAGTCCCTCCTGTACTCCTCTATCGTCCTCCAGCCGAGCGACCTCTTCGACTTCCCGCCACGGTACCACTCGATGTACTCGTCGAGCCTGTCCCCGAGCTCCTCGAATCCCACGCCGGTTGTGTTTGATAGCCCCTGACTTGCCGATTTGAGCACGGGAACTTTCGACTATGAGCACGAATTGTTTCGCCTTTGAGCGTGGGCACGCCTATTCTCTCAGTAGGGCCCAAGATATTGTTGCTCCGGTATTCGACACAAGGAGGGCCAGAGGAGACGAGCCGATTGTTTCGATTGCCGGGGTGGTCGGTGTGTCGTGGCAGATGTCGAGGAAGTATGCCGGGTTTTGATTGCTTGGCGTAACCCGTTGTGGTTACGCAAACGTAATAGTTAAAGGTGCATCTAGGAGGTTCTGCCACGGCGAGGAGTCAGACTTGCTCTGACGATTCAAGATGTAATATGCCAAGCTCGAGCAGATTATGGATGGGAGTTCATGCTTGCCTATGGTGGTCGATGAATCCGAGATTGCTCTTGGAAAGGTAGACTGAAAGCGTAGTGTTCAATAACTAGCTTTCTTGGCGCCGTCCCTTTTCATAGGTGGCCTTTAGTTCTGGGTGAGCGTGTATCAGCTCTCTGCTAAGCGTGTCCATCATGCCACTGACGGCCTTTACCGTATCAATTACTTCGTTGGGCATTATGTCCAAGTCACAAGGGTTCTTAGGATGAGTGATTCTGTCACGAACCTTTATTGCATTCCCAAGTGCAGAGAACCATTCCATTGATGAATCAAATATTCCAGGATTTCCGAATAAACGCTCATAAGTGGTAAATGCAAATGAAACGTTGGTCTTCAGAGGGATCTTTGCAGGTCGTTCTTTTATGGTCCCGTTGTCAGTAAGGCGGTACTCCACATCCATGATGTAAGCAACCTCAACTGGGCTGGGGCGTGTTCTGCCATCATCCTCTGCAAACAAACACTCGTACTTCAAATATGATGCTGCTCCTTCAATATATGCAAAGGCGCTATGGATAAGCATCCTCGAATTAAAGTTCGTGTCATCTGAAGTAACTTCGCCTTTCTCAAGCTCACAATTATCCATAGTAGAAATCAAAGCGCTGTAACATTTGTCATAGTCATTCCCTAGAGTCGACAAGAGATAGTAGGTAGTGCGATCGGCTGCTTCGTTGGCTTCATCGCAAGAGGACTCATCACTACTGGTCATTTGTTGCCTCCGTTGTCGGACATTGGTGAATCAGAGGTCGATGTCAGGCAGAGTAGCTCCTCGTGTATCTTGCTCATACTTAAAATATATGAGGGGTGAACTGCTGCATCAATCTCTTGCTCTGTGCAGTTCATGCTTTCCCCGCTTTGCCAATGCCGCATCAATATACCGCTCGGCCTCTTCGCTGCTCACTTCGTCGTCCAAGCCGTCTAATTCATTTTGAGATTGAAGGAGATATAGGGCACCGACTCTGGTTTTGCATTCCCTACTTACGCTGGCAAATCGGGAGTCGTTAATTACGGAGGATAGGGAGAGATGCAATTCCTCCAATGACGGTTTTGGCGTTCTTGTATCCTTCGACAGAGGGCCACGCTGATAGGACCGGCCATTGCCTGTCAGCGAGGTGAACAAATTCAACTTGCTGGCTTCAAGTAGTACCGCGTAATAGGGGTCCTTACGAGTTCTATTACGTGTTGACTCCCAACGGGATGGCCATGCCTCATCGGGATAATCTTCGCTTATTGCATCTGCCATGAGTATAGGAAGACGATTTCCATCGCTCAGCAATTCATGAATAGCATCTGCGACTTTATTCAAATACACCACAACCACATCAATATAGTCTTTGCTCGACAGGCAACACCTGCGAGAAGTGAAGTCACCAAGTTGTGCAAGGCGCTCATCCCTGATGAAATAGGTGATGCCCTCCAGGCCCTTGTAATCTGATTCAGCAAGAACGGTATGCACCACTTTGCTCGCCGTTTCCTTTGTCAAGGTGACTAAGATGTTTTCGGCAGTTACACACAGCTTGCTCTCTGGAGATAGCCACGAGATGGATGACGGTACTGAATGCTCAACACCGGAAAAGCGAAGCATTGCAGTGGCTATAGTTGCCAATTGAGTATTTGAATAAGCACTCCGTCGCTCAGCTGCCAAATCAATCAAATCTTCGATTTGTCCTGCTTCGTCAATCAGCTTCATCTCCTTGACCATTTCATCCCAGTTACTAATGCTTAGGACGTTTAACAGGTGCTCTCTTTCAGAAAATCCTGGGTTAGATGGGACGAAAAATAGTTCCAAATTTCGTATTCGGCACACATGCCCCGAAATATCACTGGATGCCGCTTTGTTGCCGAGTGGGTTTGGGTCTGCTTCCCTTAGCGTTGGGAACAACAGCCCCATGATGTTCCTAACTCTGATTGATGTTGAAGGATCAAAGTATTTGGCCAAGACATTTTCGAATGATGCTTGAAGCTGGGCGTTTGATGCTGTCATGGGTGAAAGTGCATTCGGGTAATCAGCACATAGAGCGTTGCGATTGTTCCAAATCCAGTTCTCCAATTCTGGGTATTCAAGCTGAATCATTGTCATGGCAAGCAAATCGGCAGGATGGATATCTCTTCCATATATCAGACTTCTAAACTGTATCGCATTGGTGAAGCGAAAGGCCTTTCTTGGAGTTTCAAGCCTTGGGTTAATAAAATCTTGGAATACTTGAGTAAGCATGTATTGTCCGGTTTCGTCTTGATGCGAATACATGGGCATGCGCTCTATGTATCTCCCTATTAATTCTTGGGCGAGCTCACTTATTTGCTTGCTGCTTAGTCGTGGTAGTGGAACGGGCTGCTGGATGATTTTCTCGAGGTATCGTCTCCCCTCAATGCCTTGAACATCCTGCAGAGCAGCACAAACCACCTCTTCGTCGTAAGCCAGCACAAACACAATGTGCGGGAACGAAAGGGTAAGATTCACAAGCTTAAAAATGAGGCGAATCTCTTCGGAATCAAGCCGGTCGATGTCATCGATGACAATAACGATGTTCCTATCAAGCTTTCTCATCTCTCTGGTAATTTTTTGACGGAGCTGTTCGACAGAGTCTTCCCCAATACCTCTCTTGCTCACTCTCTCAATAAGTCTCTCGAGGATGCGCTTTTCAAGCGGTCGTGCAACTGTCTCAAGAGTGGTTATCGCAGGGTTGCCGGTTATCGTTGCGGCAACATTGATTGCGGTGGCTACCTCCTCAACAAGCTGCCCCTGGTAGCTCGCAAGTAAGCTTTTTAGCGTTGACGTTTTCTTGCTGCCTGATGGTGACAGTGCTTCCATTAGTTGTTTGAGCAGCTCTTGAAGAATCTTCTCTTGAGAAGAGAAGAGCCAAGGGGAGAAGCGTACGATTTCCAATCCTTGGTTTCTCAGCTCTTCGACAATCATGTTCATCATCGAAGTCTTTCCAGAACCCCAAGGACCGACTATTCCAACTGTGAACGCATTTGGGCTATTGATTCCTACGATTACGTTCGCGAGCTGCTCCGCCCAAGAAGCCCTATCAAATAGGTCATCTGACTTGCTCGAAATGGGCACGTCAGAGATGATTTCCTCTCGAATGTGTTCGGGTTGCATATCCAAACCTTTCGTCTGGGTAGGTTGAAAGCCATCGGCGTAGTGCGGAGTATTGTCTGAATAGGATAATGTTGCAACTCAATGCTGCTGGGGATCTCGATGACTACCCCGCTATTGAATCAACCCCACGATTTGTTCTCAGAATAGACGTTGGCTTTCTGCCCAGTTAAGAGGTGGAAGGAGGGGGTGCTTGTTCTCGCAAGGGCCTTGAAGGTAGTGAGTGCTCTCAGTTAATGCTTGTGTCTTACGGAACGGAGAACTATGCGATGCCGTTCGCCAACAACGCAAGAGGTGACACTACTCATATTGTTGCTGTTAATGCGCACAGGCCCGTTCGCTGTTGCCCGTGTCAGCAATAGATGAAATGGAGGAGCCTCAATACTTGCTTGAATCCTAGGTGCCGAACTCCCATCGGGGCAACATAAAATGCAAGACACGCATCATCCCCACTTCTATACAACTCGAGCGCTCTTAGGATCCCTGCTATTTTGAAGGGGACAATTACGTTATCACGGGTATATCATCCATTGTTCTGGCTTCTCGGTGCTGTTCCTCTCAGAGATTCAACTTTCTCTGATATATCTGAGACATCGGAGATTAACCATTTTTGTCGCACGGCGCCCATTCGGGAGTTCACTTTTCGGCTCTTCAGTTCGCGAGCAATATCGAACAGCCATTCCGAAAACGACTCGAAATCAGAGACTCTTCCAAATTGGCTTCCCAATACTCCCCTAACGAACCTATGAAGCTCATACTGGGAATTACCGTTTCCCTGAAAGAAGCACTCTGCTACATACGTTGGCGGTATCAGCGTGAGCGTGGTCAGGGGCTCATTAAGCCTTGTCTGCATCTCGTCCGCCAGTCTTTTTCCAGACTCCCCATCGATAGACTCTGATGGGCTGAGTTCCCTCTCACCCCCCTTGAGCCGCTTGATGGAATCCGTTGTTAGCGTCGGAAGAGTTTGGCTACATTCAGTTGGGCGATACCAGCCGATTCTGGCCAATGCGCTGAAAGCCGATTGCCTAACTCATGCTGTTGCTACACTTCCTTGGGCTGCATCCCCCTGACCTTCGTCGCCTGCGGCACAGCAGCGACCGAGTAGGTTTCAAGTCCGCGGCTGCGGTGCTTCGCGCTGGGCATCACAAGAACCGAAGCCCTGCCGAACACCCTGTTGAGCGCGCAAAGCAGGGCATCGTCTCCCGCGAAGAGCTCGCCCCAGAAACTTACCGCCACGTTGTGGGTTGCGTGACCGACTGAGCCTGTTGCACACGATAGAATATACGGAACAGACCGCGCAGCGAGATCTCGTGTATTCTTGAGTGCCAACGAGGTGGCCCATGGCAAGGGATTTGACCCGCTATACCTTATTACTCTCGTCACCAGGTGATGCTGTGCCGTTCTGCGAGGTTGCCGACCGGGCGATGCAAGCAGTCAATAGATCGCTCTCAGACGCGACTGGTGTGGAACTCTACTCTACAGACTGGCGGCGCGACTCGTGTGCGGACAGCGGGGCCGAACCGCAGGCGCTACTCAATAGACAGATTGTTGATGACGCCGACATAGTGCTCGCCATCTTTTATAAAAGGTTCGGCAGCCCTACGAGGCAATACGGATCGGGTACCGAGGAGGAAATACGTCTTGGGCTGCAGCAAAAGAAGACGGTCCTTCTCTATATCTGGGAGCCACCCGAAGACTATGAGCCTGCCGAGCCCGAACAACTTGCATCCATCCAGCGACTAAAAGCTGACCTTGGCAAATCGGTTATGTATAAGTCATTCACGGATGAAAACGATCTTGAGGTAAAGACCAGGCATGATCTCACCGCCCTAATGCTCGACCTCGAAGGCGGTGGTAGGCCTTCGAAGCCTGCTTTATCAGTCAAGTGTATTGACGCGTCAGCAAATCTCTCCTCCGATCACCTTCTAGTGCAGGAGGAACTCGCAAAGACAAGGCTTAGGGCAGACGTTTTTGACGATTCCGTGCGCAGCGCGTTTGAGACAGTGGCTGCCAGTCCCGTGCGCAAGTTCGAATCGGTTGAGCCTGCGGATTCGGAACTCAAAGAGAGTGTATTAGGGGATAACAACGCCTCAGGCGCATTCGCCTTGAGGATTTTCAACGAACAGTACCCGGGCGTCGTTGCGGCAACCTCGCAGATGTACCAGATGCAGAAGTCGCTTCGCGATTCCGCCATGTGGGGGATGGCACAGCCAAAGCCGGTTAAGTTTGGGGAAGAAGAGACGACCCTGGTTTTCGAGCAACTTTCCGAGTTGGGCATTGAGCCTCCGGAAGACCTCTTTTACGTGGGCAAACTGGGCGCCGTCCCGTCGTTCGCATCCATCAACGGGCAAAGCCACACCCTAGCAGGCACGGATGATGAGAAAGCAAAGTACAGAGCCCTGCAGGACCTTGTGAGGGAATGCTTACTGAGAAAGGATTATTGGGAATTCCGCAACTCCTTTGTTGGCATCGATGGCGTCGCACTTGTCTTGGCTAACGATGGCGGCCAACCGGCCTCCCATGTGTGCGTCGAGATGTTCATCCCAACAGATGCCTTCGTACCTCACCGCTGGGCGCCGGTTCCGTCCGGCTATTTTATTGGCCACTTCCTGGACGAGGCCGATGACCTCGGACGGTTCGCGAGGCATCTCTATTCCATCGGGGAATCACCAGCCTATCGCTCCTATGACACTTCTAAAGTCATGTATGAGTCTGGTGGAAAGATTGCACCTCTCCATCAGCGGTTTAGCGACCCCATCTATGGAAAGCCTGAATTCGGTCAAGATGACTTCTCTGAGGAAGTCGATTTCCTCTTTAGTGACTACGAGATGGTCGAGGACCATGCAGGCGGTATGACCGTGGTCCGCCTTTCATTCAATCGCGTCCAGCAGAATGTTGCCTACTCCTTTCCGACGGTCCTGCTCATTCGCAATGGCTTCAATGGTCCCATTCGCTACCGCATTACTGCTGACGAGCTGCCAGCCATTGTCGATGGCGAGCTTTCGGTGAATGCCGAAAAGGAGAAGATTGCTACCATAGTGCGGAGAGTTCCTAATGGCAAAGATGAGGAGAGAATGCCAGCGGATAATCCCGATGCGAAGCACTGCCTCCACTCCAAGCCAATGCTCAGCGTTGCCGAGCAGATTGCGCATCTCAAGGCGAAAGGCGTTTCTTTTGATCTCTGTTCCGAGGATGAAGCCGCGTCCTATCTCACCGACAGGACCTACCTCTTTAAGGTGTCGGCGTACCGAGAACTCTTCGAGAAACACGTCGGCGGTGAGCGCGATGGGCAGTACGTGGGGCTTGACTTCGGTAATCTGCGTGAACTCGCATCGCTCGACCGCGACTTGCGCTATGCACTCTTGCCCATGACGCTTGACGTCGAGCACTATGCTCGCGTGAAGCTCGTGCGCGAGGCCACGACACGCGATGGTGAGGATGGCTACTCGATTGTTTCCGACTACATGGCCTCTCTCAATCACAACGAGCGTCGAAGGCGCGAGGGCGAAATAAATATGCTTAAACCCGACGCTTATTGTGGCGATCTGGTAGCGAAGTACCATCTTACTAATGACATGCCACTTTGGGTCTTTATGGAACTTGTGTCGTTCGGGAGCTTCATTAGTCTCTACCTCTTCTGCGCCAATCGCTGGAAAGATAGGGAGATGAAGGACGAACACTATCTCCTACGCCAGGCGAAGGCGTTTCGTAACGCCGCGGCCCACTCCTCAAACGTGATCAATGGCTTCGACAGGGCCGAGAGGACAGTGGCAACCAACGCACAGGTGAGTCGAGCCCTTGCAGGGGCGGGGATTTCCAAGCGTGTGCGCCAGTCGAAGATGCGGAACTCCCGTCTGCAACAGATTGTCACGCTTCTCTTTCTTCACATGCGCATTGTTCCTAACGGCACGAGCAAGGAGAGAGCGAGAGATGATCTGCGAGAGCTTAGCGCAACAATGAGACGCGTTATGAGGGATATGCCAGACAACGATGTGGTACAGTCCTCCTTCGGATTCCTTGTGTACCTATTTGAAAAATGGTTCTGATGATCTAAGATAGTCTCAGACAGAAAAACCTCTGGGTTTTGCGAGGCGGGGTCGCTTGAGCGGTTCCGCCTCGATTTTTGGTCTTGCTTCCTGCCTTCGCGAATGCAAAATATGGCTGTCGAAATTCTCTATTTCCTGTTCGCCGAGCCCATCTTTAATCGCGGTTGCATCGGTTGTTATCGAGGAATCGAATTATCAAGGATACTATGACCGCAGGCCTCATCAAGCAGGTCGACCCAGACGCTTCCCCTCGCAACATGCGATACGTTCCATACCGGGTCTAAAGTTGAACTTGAAGTATCGCCAAGTATCGCTAGGGGGATTGTTGGGATGCTCTGGGGGCATGTGGGCACGAGAAACCGCAGGTCTGCAGGCCGACTGCAGCCCCCCTTCTTCACTGTGCCTAAGTATCGCTAAGTATCGCTGGCTAAGAGGGGAGCGCTTCCGACGCGAACCCCCAGGTTTCTCGCGGATGCCAGAACCTGAAATAGTCAATGCGCTCGGAGCTTGAAGCTTTCGCTAGGAGATGGCATCAAAGTCCTTGGTGGGAATGGGAAAAGCTGGATATTGTTGCTGTAGTCATTTGTCTATTTGCTCAAGCGTACTTTAGTCAAGTGTGCTTGAGCAATAATCCGTTCGGTCGAGCCGCGCTTACTTGTGGCGGCGCGCTGCCGCATTTCGAGCATCTCGATGGATGCTATCGACCAAGCTGAACCTCGCTAACCGTCTTTTCGGTTTTTGAGCAGGTATCTCTGTGTCGAACTGGTGTAAAGCGCTGGGCAGCCGAGAGAGTTGCGTAGTGCGATTTGACGGCATCGAGGCGCGTCTCCCCATCGCAAAGGTCAACTGATTCAAGATGCCATTTCTCTCAGAGGTAAATTCAATGCGTTTTAGCGATATTTTTACCGTATTTCGTAAAAAATAGCTCAGAATACAATTCAAGTAGTTTTTGAGGAGAAGGAGCGAGAACCATGCTACTCAATTTCAGCTTCCAGAACTTTCGAAGCTACCGTGATGCGCAGCAATTCTCGATGGAGCGATCTAAACCGGCTCAAAAGCGTGACTCTGCAACATGGGGCCACAACAACGTATCCGTCGCAACGGGTGTCTACGGCGGTAATGCATCCGGAAAGAGTGCTTTCCTCAACTCGATTCGATTTGTTGCAGGGTATATCGCGCGTGGCTTTAGCGGGAACATCGATTTGGCTGAGGAGCTAAGTCCATTCCTCCTTGATAACGACTCGCGTAACGATGCAACAAAGTTCTTGGTTGAGTTCATTGGCCCTAATGAGGGGCATTATCAATATGAGTTCGACATCACGAGAGAGCGCGTCTACTACGAGGAGCTTAGGAAGTACAACGGCGCACGCTCGTCCAGGCTATTCCTGCGCGAATTCTCAACTAATCAAAGTGAGTATATGTACAGCTATGGCCGGGCTTTTAGGGGAAACAAAAAAGTCTACGAGGATATCACCCGCCCCGATGCTTTGATGCTTTCGGCACTTCACGCTGCAAACTGCGAGCTGACCGAGGAAGCGTATCAAGAGTTTTCTGACAACTTTGGGTTCTTTGAGGCATCTGGCTACCGGCGAGAGCTGTCCCTCATCAAACAAGATCTGTCTGAGCGAACCGCAATGGGGCGTGCGCTTCAAATGGTTATGGCGTCTTCCGGACTGGGAATTAACGTTATTGAGGCCAAGGACGCCCTTGATTTACTCTATGAGGCAAGCACATCAAAAGATGATTCTAGGGCCGGAGAGTACGAGAAACTCGATTCTGGCCTAATCGCCCTTTCAAAACCCCACTTGTCATCCGAAGAGCGGGAAGAGCTCGTTCGCAAGCTCATGACAAACACCTTGCCGGTCCACCCAGAGCTAGTTTTCTCTCATGCTGGTCGTAATGGTTACGTTGGCGAGTTCTCCGAAGCGGACGAATCCAGAGGGACCCTAGCTGCGCTGGCGTTCTTCTCAATGGCGCTGCGCACCTTGTCAAGGAGGTCTATTGTCATTGTCGACGAGATAGATACAAGCCTCCATCCCCTGTATGTCGAGGAACTGGTTCGCCTGTTCCTTGACCCCAAGACAAATCCCAACCAATCACAGCTCATTTTTACCACCCATGATGTCTCGCTGATTAGCCGCTCAATGGAAGGGCAGACAACCTTGGACCGCGACCAAATTTGGTTTGTCGAGAAAAATCCATCCGGCGAGTCGACTCTGTATCCGCTCTCCGAAATCAAGTCGCGTGCAGGCGAGAACTATGGGAAGAACTATCTGAACGGCATCTACGGGGCTGCCCCGCAGCCATCGTTCCACCAAGCGTTTGCAAGTGCCGTTGCTCTGGCCGCTGAGAGCGACGAGGCATCTAAGAGCTAAGTGGGGGGTGAGCTTCTACTATGGCAGGCCGTTCGTTAAAACACACGTCCCTCAAGAAAGGTCGTCCTCGGGCAAATATCCGAAATCGCAAGAAACGTTGCCTAATCGTGAGCGGGGGAGAGGTAACTGAGGCGCGGTACTTCGAGGCCCTTCAAGCTCGCTATCAAAACCTAGTGTTTTGCGTAAAGTCGGATGTTGGAGCCCCTGATCAGCTTGCCGGCTATGCATCGGCGATTGTTTCTGACAGGAAAGGAAGAGCGGACGAAGACGGATACGAAGCCATCTTCGTCGTGATGGATGTTGACGAGTTCCGTGTTGAGCGATTTCGGATGGCCCAGAGAAAGTGCGACTTGGTAGGTGCGCTGCTCGTAATATCAAACCCCTGCTTTGAAGTTTGGCTCATTGATTATCGACAGACTTGTCCCTACTCCTTCACTACTACAAAGGCATGTGAGGAAAATGCGGAGGCGTTGGGTCTTGTGGACGGCCCACGTAACAAGGCATTGTCCTCTGCCTTTGTTTGTGATGTTGCTGACGCCTTGGAGAATGCTATTTCAAATGCCGAGCGCCATAACACTGACGAGCGAAGGTCGAAGCGCGAGCGTCTGGATAGTCTTGACTTTGCGCCATGGACTGACATGCCAGCACTCATCGATAGCCTCGATAGGTTGAACCAAGGTTAACCAAGCGAACCAGTAGTTTCGTGTGTGGGTTTTCGTGTAAATCGCTGGAGTCACTGAGAATTTGGAGTAATCGGGACCCCGGAGGAAAAGTTGTTAATTGACGTTGCAAACCTGATTGTCCAAGCCATCATCGGGGTTGCTACTCTGGCTGGCGTGATGGTCTCCCTATACCAGGTACACCGTGAGAAGATCATCCGGATGGAAGAGAAGAAGCGTAAGCAGTCGACGCGGATATCTCTATGGTACGAGGAGTACCGAGATAGAACTGATTGACCGAGGGATGACCGGTTCGTGTGGCGGGCAGTCGTGCTTAGGAACGCTAGCGAGTCGCCCGTCTACGACGTAATTGTCACATGCGTCGGGATTAGCGGTGCCGGTCCAGAACCGAGAGGCGAGGACAACGACCGCGACTTCCCCTATCGGACGTGTGTTGGCACGCTTCCGCCTGGAACTTGGTATGTATGGCTTCCGACCGGCGGCGCGGGCATGCATGTTCGTACGGCTCCCGAGGGCGCCTTTACTGATGCGGGCGGGATATCGTGGGTTCGGCGCGGAAACGGCAAACTGGAGGAGATAGGGTCCGAACCTGCGTCCTTTTATGAACTCGACTTTCCCCTGGAGTGGGGAGGGTGCAAGCGGTTTGACTAGCCAATTCAGGGGAGACCAAGTAATGGTAGTGGCTGGGACCCCCGTCATGAAACAAGGGCCTACTGGCGGGCAACGTGGGTTAGGCTCGGTCGGCTTACCACATTCATGGGGGTCCCAACCGAGCTTTATTCTAATAGGGCAGGGGCTTGCCGTCCCGCCTGGCATAGCGGTGTCGTGTTGGCGGGAATCTAACGTCCCATAGGCGGCAGCTGAGCAAGCCGACGGCCGATTAAGAAGAGGGGATGTTCTCTGCGGGGGGGCGGGCGGTGCCCCGGGCAAGGGTTTGCGCCATCGTTGCAGGGATGCACCTTCGGGCGAGAAGTTGGCGCCGGAGGGCACGTTAACGAATCAAACAAGCTGTGCGGAGCGAATGCCAACGTCGGAGTCTCTCATCATCTTCTGAATCAGGGCTCGCTGGTACTTACTCGCTTCCCAAGGACACGCCTCTGACCCTTGGAGAAGGAGCTGAGCTGCTCGTAGACGATTCTGGTGTCATCATGGGAGAACTCATACTCGTATCGCCTGTCTCCCCAGTAGCATGCGATGAAATACTCGGTGGGAGATTAGTCAGATGGCCTGTTCCCTTCAACGGACCGCGCTACGGTTTCCAAGCTACCAGCAACGGCAATCGATGAGCTCCGTCTCTTCTCCCGACGTTTGCCCCGAGCCTACATCTCGAACCGGTACGAATACAGGTCCCCATTGTAGTGTGTGGTGATGTACTCGAATGGTATTCGCAGCCCTTCTCGCTCAGTGTACGTTACGTGCGTCATCTGGAGGATTGCCACGTCATCGAGGCTCAGCAGCTGTCGTTGCTCCTCTGTGGGAAGGGTCGCGCTAATCTCCATGTCGTACCCGGCAACACGGATGCCAAGGGACTTAACGTAGGCATAGAAGGATTCGTTGAGCGCCTCGACGCTTATGGCGGGGATGACCTTTGCAGAGACGTACGTATCGCTGAGTGCGACCGGCTTCCCGTCCCCGGTTCGCAGCCTCACAAAGTGGTGAATGAGATCCTCGCCCGTGCAGTCCAGCTTCTGAGAAGCGATTGGGAACTCCGACGCGGGCAGGACCTCATAGCTGAGCAGCCTCGACCCTGCCTTCATCCCAATGTGCGCCATGTCTTCGGTGAAGCTTTCTGCCGCAAGGAGACTCTTCCGTATGTGCTGTGCCGTGACGAAGCTTCCCTTCCCGGGGACCCTCGAAATGTAACCGCTGCCGGCAAGGTTGTTCAGAGACTTGTTGATAGTCATACGCGAGAAGCCAAACCGGTCGCAAAGTTCCTGCTCCGTTGGGATCTTCTCACCAACGGAGACCTTGCCGGTCGAGATGAGGCCTCGGATGTACTCCTCGACCTGTTGGTACTTTGGCTTTGCTGACACTGCTCCTCCATCGTCCTCGCGGAACAAGACCACATCGGACGCTACGACATTAGCACGTAACAAAAACGTTTCACAGCAAACCATGTATATACCTTTATTTTTCAGATTTTATCTCGTGGTTATATCACTTGTGGATTGTTCCAAAAATGTGCTTGCATAGTAGCAATACTAAATGTATATACATAGATATACATCGGACTAGACAATCTTGGAGGCACGATGATTACCGAACTCGAAGACCCTACGATGATCGGCTACATCCACGATGGGGGAAATGCTCTCCGAAATGTCTTGGAGAACGAGGATGCGTTTCTCCTGCCATTCTGCAGCGTGATAGAAGGCAGCAACATCCAAGAGATTCACCTCGTGGGCTCCGGCACCAGCTATAACGCGTCCCTCTACATCGCAAAGATGATCAGGAGGTTCTCCCATATCGCGGCATATGCCGAGTACCCCACTCGGTCCGATCCAAAGGTTGACCTTGCCTGCTCTGGGTGTCGGGCAAGTCAGGTGCTTTACGTCGGCGTCTCGCAGTCCGGCACGAGTGTCTCGACCATTGACGTGCTTCGCAGGGCGCACGAGGCAGGCGCGACGACCATAGCGCTAACCGACGTCCTTGACAGCCCCGTGGTGGAGGAGGCAGACCATGCCATTCGTCTCTTCACTGGCCACGAGGTGGTGCACGTCGAGACCCGCGGGTACCTTGCCACGCTGCTAGAGGGTTTTCTCATTGCCCTAGACCTGGGCCGCATGCGTGGGATTCTGGAGAAGGGCGAATTCCTCTCACGTCACGAATCCGCAAGGAGGCTTGCGGGGGAGTTCGACGGGCTCACTGCGCAGGCCGAGGGCTGGTACTCCGCTCACTCTGACGAGCTCCAGTCGCTCCGAAGGGCATACGTCTGCTCGTATGGCGTAAACGAGTGCACTGCTGAAGAGGCGGAGCTCAAGCTCACTGAGACCTTCGGAAAGCCGGTACGCGGCTATGAGCTCGAGGAAATGATTCATGGCCCGCACTACGCGTTGGATGAAAACACGTTTGTCTTCTTTGTCGCGCCTTCTGGCGAAGGCCTCGAGCGCATCCCCGTGTTCCTCGACTGGTTCAAGAAGAACCAGATTACAGAGCACGTATTCGTGATTACTTCAGGGGCACATCTCGGCGAGTTTGGGGACAAGGCGCTATGCCTTGACGGCGACTTCCCCGAGGAGCTGAGCCCCGTCGCCATGATTCTTCCCTTCTACATCACGGCAGCCCGGAACTGCATTGCCGCAGGCATCAACACGAGGGACAAGCCCGCAAACCGTATCGCCTTCGCACACCTCGACTAGGCGGGTGGGGTTTATGACAAGTCGTTTGGAGGTAGAGAGATGATTGCATTGGCCAGGGCCGATGACCGGCTGATTCATGGGCTGGTTGCGGTCGCGTGGACGTCGAGCGTAGCGCCTGAGACCATTCTCGTCGCAAATGACGCCGCGGCAGCAGACAGCTTCAAGAAGGAGACTATGCGCCTCGCAAAGCCTGCCGGGGTCAAGCTGTTCATCAAGTCCGTTGAGTCTTCCGCAAAGGCATTGAACAACCCAATCAACGATGGCAAGAGGATTCTCCTGATCACCGCATCGGTGGAGGACGCGGAGCGTGTCTACTCGCTGTTGGACGAAGGTCGCAAGTTCACAGCCTTGGACATTGGGACTGCGGGAATCGTCAAGAAGGAAGGTGAGACGTACAAGCTCGTCATCCCAGGGGTCTACGTAAGCAAAGAGGAGTACGAGGCGGCGAAGAGGCTCGCCCAGAGGGGAGTAGACGTCTTCTGCCAGGCCAACCCAGCCCTAGAAAAGGCCTCACTTTCCGATATCGGGAAAGCCCTTGAGAAGTGACTGCGCCAAATCGAGAAACTCATGATCGCGCGAGAGTACTGCTGTTGAGAAGAGTGGGGGAGCAATGAGCCAGGTACTTCAAGGTCTTCTCGTCGCGCTAATTGCGGCGGCGGTCTACATGGAGTCCCGCATCGGCGGCCAGCACATGCTTGACAGGCCGATAATCATCGGTCCGCTGGTTGGCCTGGTGATGGGGAATCCGGGAATGGGGCTCGCGATTGGCGGCGAGCTCGAGCTTGTGTGGATGGGTCTGAACGGAATAGGGACAACGACGCCGCCCAACGTCGTCGTGGGCTCGGCCCTGGCGACGGCGCTTGCCATTAGCACGGGGGCATCCTACGAGACGACGCTCGCTCTCGCGATTCCCATTGCCGTTGTCGCCCAGCTCTGCGACATCGCCGCACCCGTGGTGAATACGTTTTTCGCTCACCGCGCGGACAAGTGTGCCGCCAACGGGGACTACCGTGGTATCGAGCTTTGCAACTGGGGCGGGGCGGTAGTCTACTTCCTCTTCAAGTTCGTCCCAGTCTTCCTGGGATTTGTCCTGGGGTCGGGGCTCATCACGTCCTTTGTGGACATGATTCCGCCTGTGATTCAGAACGGCCTCGCGCAGTCCGGCAACATCCTGCCCGCCCTCGGCGTCGCAATGCTCATCCAGCTGACCTGGGACAAGAAGTTTGGCGCATTTCTCTTCCTGGGATTTGGGCTTGCTGCGTTCCTGAAGGTCGACACCCTTGGCGCCGCGTTCTTTGGCGCTGTTGTCGCGCTCATCTACTACAAACTGAGTGGTAGGGGCTCTAGCGAGAGCGCGCTCGGGATGGCCGTTGCCCCCGGTGGGGTAGACGATGACAGTGAGGAGCTCTAACCATGGCGGAAGAGAAGAAGCTCAGCGAGGGCACCCTCCGCAGGGTCTTTAACAGGCATTACCAGCTGCTCAGCTGCTTCAACTACGAGCGGCAGATGTCAACGGGATACTGCTACACAATGCTGCCGGCACTTCGCGAGCTGTACAAGGACGACGAGGAGGGCCTCAACCGGGCCGTCAAGAGGCACCTTGAGTTCTTCAACTGCGCAACAAGCACGAGCCCGTTCATCATCGGTCTCTCGTGCGCAATGGAGGAGGAGAACGCCAACAACCCGGGTGAGTATGACTCCTCCTCGATAACCTCGGTGAAGGCCGCGCTCATGGGTCCGCTTGCCGGAATCGGCGACAGCTTCTTCTGGGGCACGTTCAGGGTGATTGGCGCCGGTGTCGGCGCTCCCATGGCGGTTGCGGGAAACGTCTTTGGCCCCATCTTCTACGCCCTTCTCAACGTCATCCCCTCCGAGGTCGTGAGACGGTGGGGATTCAAGATTGGCTATGCAGGAGGAGGCAAGTTCCTTGAGCGCGTCTCTGCTGACGGAACCCTTGACAGGCTCACCGAAGCCGCGAGGATCATGGGCCTTGTCGTCATTGGGGCAATGATTCCCTCGATGGTGGTACTGAGCCTTGGGGCAACGATTGATATCAACGGAGCGCAGGTCGTGCTCCAAGACATCATTGACCAGATTTGCCCGTTCCTGCTCCCCGCGCTGCTTACGTTGGGGTGCTACAAGCTCTTGAAGAAGGGCGCATCTGGAACTGCGGTAATGTTCGGACTTCTCGCCTTGGGAGTCATCCTGGCCGCTTTGGGGCTTGTCTAAGAAAGACGTTGCTGGCTGGCTCAATGGCCGCGTAATTAGATGAACTGGGCGCCCTCCCGTGGAGTTCAAGGGGAGGGCGCCCTCTTGTGTCTGGGGTTTCGACCAAGACCAGCCCCGCCAACCTGCGCGAGTCTTTTCGTCTCTCAGCGTGTCCATTTCCCATGGCGAACGTGATGTCCTATTCCTGTTGTTCCAAATCTGACAGCGCAACGGGTATTTTTGAGACCCGCACAAGACATTCCAAGCCTAGGGGGTTGCCTACATGAAGGGCATCATCCTGGCCGGCGGCTCGGGCACGCGCCTCTACCCGCTCACGAGCGTGACGAGCAAGCAGCTGCTGCCGGTCTACGACAAGCCGATGGTCTACTACCCGCTCTCCACGCTGATGCTCGCGGGGATACGGGACGTCCTGGTCATCTCGACGCCCGCCGACCTCCCCAACTTCGAGCGGCTCCTGGGGGACGGCTCCCGGTTCGGCGTGAGCCTCTCGTATGCCGAGCAGCCAAGCCCCGACGGCCTCGCGCAGGCGTTCGTCATCG
>ERZ791858.862-NODE-862-length-21176-cov-7.754273_pt1 | contig 21176 bp, 18 predicted proteins | sample MGYA00510284_ERZ791858 | MGnify/ENA primary metagenome ERZ791858 (study PRJEB30046, sample SAMN00792077) | human gut metagenome | study: EMG produced TPA metagenomics assembly of the A metagenome-wide association study of gut microbiota in type 2... | reverse complement strand
GTATGGGTATAGAAGTTTTTGCCCTCTGGGCGGCCGGGACGGGTTTGCCTTCGGCAACCCCCTACATCGTTGGGGTCAGAGATTCGTACATCTGGCGAGTCGCCGGTTGTGCGGCCTCTACGGGCCCATGCTCTTCACTCTGCACTCTTCACTCTGCACTCTTTACTCTGCACTTATGCCCCAATTCCCATTGACAAACTGTACTTTATACGGTATCATTTAATACGCACAGAATTCATCCAGAGTAACGGAGGGACTGGCCCTATGAAGTTACGGCAACCATCAGCGGCTTTGGCCGGCTGAACGGTGCTAAGTCCATCAGGCGTGGCCTGAAAGATGAAGATGAGTGAGCCAATCTGATTCCTCTTCATTGCTGATGAAGAGGAATTTTTATTTTTTACGGAGGTGAACCCCCTTGATAGAACTCCAGCACATTGACAAAGTCTATCATACGGCTTCAGGGGACCTGCATGCCCTGAAGGATATCAATCTGACCATCAACGAAGGCGAGATCTTCGGCATCATCGGCCTGTCCGGGGCTGGCAAAAGCACCCTGGTCCGGTGCATCAACATGCTGGAAAAGCCCACCAGCGGCAAAGTCATGGTGGACGGCCAGGAAATGACCGCCCTGGGCGAGGAACAGCTGCGGAAGGCCCGGCAGAACATGGGCATGATCTTCCAGCATTTCAACCTGCTGTCCAGCCGCACCGTATTCGGCAACATCGCCTTCCCTCTGGAAATCCAGGGCATGGACAAAGCCGCCATCCAAAAGAAGGTGGAACCCCTGCTGGACCTGGTGGGCCTGAAGGACCGGGCGGACCACTACCCCAGCCAGCTGTCCGGGGGCCAGAAACAGCGGGTGGGCATCGCCCGTGCCCTGGCCAGCGACCCCAAGGTGCTGCTCTGCGATGAAGCCACTTCCGCTCTGGACCCTCAGACCACCGAAAGCATCCTGAACCTGCTCCGGGACATCAACAAACGTCTCCACATCACCATTGTCATGATCACCCACCAGATGAACGTGGTAAAGGAAATCTGCGACCGGGTGGCCGTGATTGAAAACGGAGAGATCATCGAACAGGGTTCCATGGTGGACATTTTCACCAATCCCCAGAAAGCCACCACCAAAGAATTCGTGGCCAGCATCCAGCACAACGACCTGCCTGATTTCGTCAAGAAACTGGACATCCACAAGGACTACAAAGCCGGGGACAAGGCCCTGGTGAGCCTGAGCTTCATCGGGGACAGCGCCGGCGAACCCATTGTATCCGTGCTGATCAAGGACTACGACACCAATGTGAACATCCTGACGGCCAACATTGAAACCCTGCAGGATACCCCCTTCGGGACCCTGCTCATTGAAGTGGAAGGGGACGAGGACCATTTGAAAAAAGCCCTGGATTACCTCCACGAAAGAAAAGTGAAAGACGAGGTGATCGGTTATGTCTCCTAATATGATCCATCTTCTGATCAAGGCCCTGGGCGAAACCCTCTACATGGTAGCCCTGTCCGCCGCCATTGCTTCTCTGTTCGGGATTCCCCTGGGGGTCATCCTGACCATTACCGGCAAAGGCCACATCAAAGAAAATGCGGCTCTCCACAAGACCCTGGGCTCCATTGTGAACGCCCTCCGGTCCGTGCCCTTCATCATCCTGATGGTGGCCATCATCCCTCTCACCCGAATCATCGTGGGGTCTTCCATCGGCACCACCGCCGCCATTGTGCCTCTGACCATTTCCTGCACTCCGTTCATTTCCCGGATCATTGAATCCTCTCTGCTGGAAGTGGATCCCGGGGTCATCGAAGCGGCCCAGAGCATGGGGGCCTCCCCTCTCCAGATCATCTGGAAGGTGCTGCTGCCGGAAGCCATGCACTCCATTGTGCTGGGCATCACCCTGGCGGTAATCAGCCTGATTGGTTCCAGCGCCATGGCCGGTGCCCTGGGGGGCGGCGGCCTGGGTGACCTGGCCATCCGCTACGGGTACCAGCGGTTCCAGGCGGATACCATGGTGGCCACAGTCATCGTCCTGATTGCCCTGGTCCAGTTGGTCCAGACCATAGGGAACAAGATTTCGGCGAAGCTGAACAAGACGAAGATCAAATAAAAGAGGGGGTGTGAAAAAATTCACACCCCCTTAGCTGTAGAGCCGCATAGCGGCTCAAGTCTGGAGTCAGAAGTCTGGAGCCGAAGGTTAAATTTGCAGGCAAATTTTTTGAATGTGTAGAACCTTTGGACGAAATGATCTCTCAGATTGATTTTGATTCTGGTTCTACAGAATCAAAAGGATCCGTCCAGCCAGACGGATCCTGTCCTGAGGCTTCCGACTTCAGACTCCCGACTTCCGACTAAGGGGCTGTTGCGCATGCAACAGTCCCTTTTATCATCCCCACTTTCAGCCCCAGCCGGTCTGCCTCCCCTGCTTTCATTTCCAGTACAGAACTGGCTTTCAAACAGGCGGAAAGGCCCAGCCAGGGATGGAGGTTTCGGACGATTTTCACGATTTCCATATTTTTGTTGAAATACACTGCATCGATGGCAAACCGCATGAAGCACATATGGATGCTGTTGGTGGGGTTCAGCCACAGGCCGGCGGCCGGAGGCAGGGGCTTCCGCAGCATCAGCCCCCGGAACCGACCCCACCAGGTGTCGGCGATTTCCACATCAATTTGTATGTTGGCATGGTCCCCAAAGGACCAGGTTTCATGCTTGGACAATTTGGATTCTCCTTAGGGGCTGCTGAAAGCAACGCCCAGCTTGCAGTCATTAGTCAGCAGAAAAAGGATACCATCTGCCAAAGGCAGATGCTTTTGAACAAAAACGCAGCCGTACGGCTGCTAACCCACCACCATTGCGCAAGCGCAATGGTCCCCCGCCCTTGTAAAGGGCGGATAAAAACTTGGGACGTAAAGTCCCTCGTTTTAGGGCACACAGGTTTCGTACTTAGTGGCTAAAAGCAATGGGCTCCAGCCCGAGCGTATATCCGCCCTTTTCAAGGGCGGGGGACCAGCCGCAGGCTGGTGGTGGGTTAGCAGCCCCCGCTGCGTTTTTCTTCATAGGAACCCGCCTGCCGCGGGTTCCCTCCTTCTGCTTCAGCCCCTCATTTCATCCCCTGCATCAGAGAAATCAGCGACGGCAGGAGGACCACTACGAATATGGCGGGGAAAATGCAGAACACCAGGGGGAAGATCATCTTCACCGGTGCCTTCATGGCCTGGGTCCTGGCCCTTTGTCTCCGCAGATCCCGCATGTTGTCCGCCTGGATCACCAGGGTATCGGACATGGAGGCCCCCAGCCGTTCCGACTGGACCACGGACATGACGAACAGATACACATCCTGCACATCACACCGTTTGGCCATCAACTGCATGGAACGGCGCCGGGTCATGCCCATCCGGATATCCCGGAGCATCCGGCGGAATTCGTCGATCAGGGGTCCTTCCATCCGTTCCACCACTTTCCGCATGGCCCCGTCCAGGGAAAGGCCCGCCTGTACGGAAATGGACAGCAGGTCCAGCACATCAGGCAGCTGCCGGATGATCTTCGTCTGCCGGTCCCGGATGATATGGTTCAGTACCCCGAAGGGCAGCATGGCCCCGAACAGCAGGAATCCCCAGATCAGCACCAGGCCCCCGAAGGTGCCCATGGGATGGCTGGCGGTATACCGGAACCCCTGGACTCCCCAGAACACCATGGAAACGAACCAGATGCCCACCAGGGTCCTTGGCTTCCAGATTCCCTGCTTCCCGGCCAGGATGATCCGCTGCTCCATCATCTGGGGCAGCGCCGAAGGGGCAAACTTGGAGAAAAAGTCCATGGCCTGGTTCAGCAACCGGCCGATGGTCCGCTGGTACAGGGGAATCTTCTTCAGGTCGTCGGGGTTGGTCTCCTCTTCCTGGGCTTCCTCTTCTTCCCGGAAGGTTTCCAACCGGCGCTTCACTTCTTCCCCCTGGATCTTCTTCAGGGCCATGACCGAAAGGACCAGATAGAAGAACAACGCCAGGGCAATGGAAAGAGACAGTGCCAGCATGGTCAGTCACCTTCTTCCCAGTCGATCCCCGGCCGTGCCTTCTGCATAAAGGCCGGATATTCCACATTGTGGGATTTGAACTTGTTCAGGAACTGAGGCTGCAGCCCGGTGGGACGGAATTCTCCCTGGGCCTTGCCGTTTTCGTCGAACCCGGTCTGGACATACCGGAACAGGTCCTGGAGGACGATCACATCCCCTTCCATTTTCTGTACTTCCGTAATATAGGTGATCTTCCGGGACCCGTCCTGGATCCGTTCCTGATGGATGATCAGGTCCAGAGCCGAAGAAATCTGGTCCCGGATGGCCCGCACCGGCAGGTCCAGGCCGCTCATGAGCACCATGGTTTCCAGGCGGGACAGTACATCCCGGGGGCTGTTGGCGTGGGCGGTGGTCAGAGACCCTTCATGGCCCGTATTCATGGCCTGGAGCATGTCCAGGGCTTCGCCTCCGCGGACTTCCCCTACGATGATCCGGTCCGGCCGCATACGCAGGGAGTTCTTCACCAGGTCACGGATGGTGACCGCCCCTTTCCCTTCAATGTTGGCGGGACGGGCTTCCAGGGTCACCACATGGGGCTGTTCCAGCCGCAGTTCCGCCGCGTCTTCGATGGTCACGATCCGTTCATCATGAGGGATGAAGGAACTGAGCACGTTCAGGGAGGTGGTTTTACCGGAACCGGTACCGCCGCTGATCATAATGTTCAGTTTGGCGTTGACACAGGCCCGGAGGAAAATGGCCATTTCTTCCGACAAGGTGCCAAAAGAAATCAGATTCTCCACCGACAGCGGTGTCCGGGAAAATTTCCGGATGGTCACACAGGGCCCGATTAGGGACAGAGGAGGGATCACCACGTTCACCCGGCTGCCGTCCTGGAGACGGGCATCCACCAGAGGCGAGGCTTCATCCACGTGCCGGCCGATGGGGGTGACGATCTTGTCGATGATGGCCATCAGATGGTTATTGTCGTGGAACTGGGCTCCTGTAAGATGGAGTTTCCCCATCCGTTCCACATAGATCTTCTTGGGACCGTTCACCATCACTTCGGTGATGCTGTCGTCCTTCAGGAACGGTTCGATGGGCCCCAGCCCCAGGATTTCGTCACAGATGTCCGATACCAGCCGGGCCCGTTCTCCCCGGGGCACCACAAAGGGGTTGTGCTCCAGCACCCGCTGGACATAACCGGAGATTACGTTTTCGATATCCTGCCGGCTGTGGGTGGCAGAATCCAGCACCTTCTGCTGTTCCGCACTCATTTCATCCACAATGGCCCGGTGGACGCTCACCTTCAGATTCTGGTACTCTTCTTCTCGGGCGTCCGCCGCCCGTCCGTTGAATATGGGATTCTCCCGGACCTCGGGCTTGCCTTTTTCAGTTTTTCGTCCCAGCCGTTCCAGCAGTTTCAACGCCGTATCCCCCTTGTATCCTGCCAAGTCCCCGGATCTGGCAGGGTTTCCTTATTTTTGCTGATTCTCATCATACATGGTGTAGGTGGCCCGCATGGTCTTCAGGTCACTCCCCTGGAGCAGCCCTGCCCATGCCAGATTGGAGAAGAAGGCCCCCTGGGTCTTCATGGGTGCCTGCACTGTCACCGTTACCGAAGGAGACCCGTCCACCGTGGTCTGCTGGATGGTGATGTTGTTCTCATTGGTCAGTTTGTACAGATTCCCCGCAGTTTTGTACTCATTGAAGTTCCGGGTCTTCACATTATCCCAGCTGTCCCCGGGCTCCCGGACCACCGCCTCCCGGGCCACGGACCGGGCCACGTTGTTGAAAGTAATGTAATCACTGAAGAACATCCCGAAAGCACACATGGCAATCAGGATGAGAAAAAAAAGAGGGACCAGAATGGCAAATTCCACAATATCCTGTCCCTTTTGCCGTTTCATCATGGGGTCCCCCTTTCTTTGTTGTCACGTAGTTCTTTCGAAAAGGCGCCAGCCGGAGCTGATGCCCTTTCGAAAGAACTCCTGCGTGAGCAGGAGTTCTTTGGCTGTAAAGCAGATAAACTAACCAATGAATCAGGTCCCACTGGACTGTTTATTAGCTTTTTCCATCAAGTTGCCAGCATTGTTGAATACATCGTTGATTTTACCAGCCAGGTTGGTCTGTTGATAAATCAACCAGCCGATCCCAACGATGATGGCCAGCATCAGGGCATATTCCACCATGTCCTGACCTTTTTCACCCAGACGGGGTTTAATGTACATGTCGTACATCATCTTTGCCATGGTAATCATAGTTTTCACCTCCTTCAGTGAACTGGTACAATTGCAATATTTATAAAAAGGGAAAGTCCCTTTTTACCAAAATTCAGGGGACATACTAAATTTTGATGTCCACAATCCTGCTGATAAGCAGATAGCCGATGATTTCCATCACCAATGCAATCCCAATGGCCATTTTGCCTATACTGGTGGTCAGCAAAGGCTTCAAATATTCCGGAGAAGTCACCGCAAAGAACAGCCCTAAAGCTACCGGGATACAGGTGAGCACCACCCCGGAGAATTTCCCCTGGGCTGTCAACGTCCCTACTTCCCGGCGAAGCCGGATCCGTTCGCTGATGGTCTCCCGGATGGTATCCAGGATGGTGGCCAGGTTACCCCCAACCTGCTGCTGGATCAGTACTGCCGTAATCACCAGGGAAAAGTCCTCATTCCCCACCCGCTGATCCATTTCCTGGAGAGCATCCTCCACAGTCCGGCCCAGGGCCGTGTTCCGCATTACATTGGCGAATTCCGTGGACATGGGAGGCTGCATTTCCCGGGAGATGATCTCCATGGTCTGGAGAAAGGAGAACCCGGCCCGGAGGGAGTTGGATACCAGGGTAAGGCAATCCGCCAGCTGCCGTTCAAAGGCTTCTTTCCGGCGATTGATCCGCCGTTTCAGGAAGAGCAGGGAACCGAAGATGGCCAGGATGCCTCCCAGCAGCCCGGTCACCAGGCTCTGGCCCATAAGGGCCGTCACCAGGAATACCAGCACCGCCAGTCCCCCGGAAATGGCCAGGTATTCATTCCCCAACAGGGGCAGCCCGGCCTGGATCATCATCAGGTCCAGTTTTTTCCGGTTCCAGGGCCGTCCTGGCCGCCGGACCCGTTCCGCAAACAGTTCATGGAACCTGGTCCGGAGGATTTCCAAAAAGCCTGCCCGACGGACCTCTGCAGGAGTGTACCCTGCATACTGCTGGATCCGCTGGGACACTTCCCGCCTCCGCTGGATATAGACGGAAAGACCGGCGTAAAGCCCTAGGAAGAACAGAAAGGCAAAAAGCAGAGCTATCAGACCAATCATGCTTTTTTACTCCTTTCTATCTGTATTATACCATGGATGAGCCTGTCCACAACTGTCAAGATGGAAGAAAATTCACCAGTTTTTTATGGTCCCGGCCATCTGCTCCACCGCCTGGGAGAAGGGATTCTCCGGGGCCTGGGTCAGCAGCAGCCGGCCGTTGTCCGCAGCAGAAGACACTGCCAGGTATTCGTTGGGCAGCACCTGGAACACCGGGAAGCCCAAGGCCTGGGAAAATTCCTTCCGGGCTTCTTCCGTGCAGGGATTCACCCGGGTGAACACCGGCTTCACCCGCCGGTCACAATCCTCCCAGGCTTTGAAAATCTCCAGGGCCCGTTTCATATGCTCCACTTCGTAGCCCCCGTTCACCATGGCCATCACCAGGGTCTTGTCCGCCAGTTCGCAGGCAGTGCAGGCCACATCGGAAAATCCCGAAGACAGATCCACCAGCACATACCGGAAGATCCCCCGGGCCATTTCGATCAGGCTGGTGATGCCTTCCATGGTCACCGTTTCCGCCAGGTCCGGTTTGGCCGCCCCGCACAGTACGGACAGTTCCTCATTCACCGGGACGAAATAGGACTTTAAAGTAACCGGAGACAGGAAGGAAATATCCCGGATGGCCTCCACAATGGTGCTCTGGGGGGTCAGGTTGAAGAACACCCCCATATCCCCGAACTGGAGATCTCCGTCGATGATGGCCACCGGCTCCCCGGTCTGTTGGGCCAGGGCCGCCCCCAGGTTGGCAATCAGGGTGGTTTTCCCGCTTTTCCCCTTGGGGCTGAAAAAGGCGATCACTTCCGAATTTCTGGAAGCCGAAGTGTTCTGGAGGTTCTTCAGGGTTTCCTGGAGTTCTTCCCCAGAAAAAGGCTTCACCATAAAGCCCCCGGCCCCGGATTGGAGCAGCCGGGACTGGGCCTCTGCATCCCACCGGCGGCTCATGCCGATGATCACCGTATGGGGATAGGCTTTTTTCAAATCCGGCAACAGGGTGCTGTTCCGGTCCAGGTCGATATCCAGCAGGATCAGTTCCGGCTTGAAGGCCTGCATCTGTCCCAGGGCATCTCCCGCATTCCGGTACCGGGCGTTCAGCTCGAACCCCGGCGTATTCCGGATGACGCTGGAAAGCCTCTCCTGCATCACCTGGTTTTCTTCTATAAGGACAGTTCTGTAACCCACGGTTCATGCCTCCTCAGGAAAAGATACGGCTCAGCCAGCCGCCTCCGGAATTGTCCCCCCGGCTGTCCCGGGCTTCGTTTTCCGGATGCACATACCCATCCACCATAGAAGCCATTTCCTGGGCCAGCAGGGTGTGCCGGCTGCCCAAAATACAGGGCACTCCGGTGCGGATGGATTCCTGGGCAGTCTGGAAGTCATTGGGCAGCACATAATCGAAATGCTTCCCCAGGATGGATTCCACATCTTCCACATCGATCCGGGTCTTGGCATTGTTCCGGTTCAGTACATAGCGGATCTTGCTGTCGTCATATCCCAGTTCCTTCAGGGTATCCGATCCCCGCTTCATGTTCTTGATGGTGGGAATGAAGTCCACGATCCCCACAAAGTTGATCAGGGTGGACAGGTCCATTATGGACAGATTCAAAGCACTGAAAGTGGAAGTGGTGTCCAGAATCACATAATCATATTCCAGCTGGAGCTGGAGCACCAGGGATTTGATGATATTATTGTCCATGTTGTAGGCCTCTTCCAGCAGTTTGGGATTGGCCAGCACATCGAACCCGGTGTTCCCTTCCTGGTACCGAGTCAGGTATTCCACCGCCACCGTATCCTTGGGGTTCTTTTCCATGGATTTCTGGGCGTCTGCAATGGTCCGTTCCGGGTTCAGCTTCAGATAATAGCACACATCCCCGAACTGAAGATCCAGGTCCACCAGGCACACTTTCAGTCCCTGCCGGGCCAGTTCCGCCGCAATGTTGATGGCCAGCAGCGTTTTGCCCACGGCATAGGCCGTGCTGAAAACCGTAAATAGGGTCCCTTTCCTGCCTTCCATAGCTTCAAGCCTCCTGCTGTTTCTGGTTCTTTGTCATGCACTCATTCAGGGCCGGGTGGGATTCTGCCACTGGTCACGGTACTCCTGCTGGAGCTTCCGGACCCTTTCCCGGAAGCTGGTGGTCCGCCGGGGTTCCGGCTTCTTCTTTTCCACCAGCAGAGGTTCTTTTCCGGTATTCCGGCCCTTGTTCTCTGCTTCCCGGGCTTCCGGTTCGTCCAGCTGGATTTCCCCGTTGGGTTTTTCCACCCCTACCACTTTCAGTTTTTCTTTCCGCAGCTGGTAATCATCTTCAGAGAGAGGCACCAGCACCGTTTCGCCCTTTTCGTCGGTGGTCTTCAGCAGCCGGGAAGGCGGTTCCGGTGCTTTCTTTTCTTCCAGGATCTCCGTATCCGGATGTTCTTCCGGACGGCCGCCCCAGATATCCCGTTCCTGCTTGTCGTTCCCCGGTTTCACAGGGGTATTCACATCCACTTTTTCCGCATTCCGTTCATACCGTTCGGATGCCTCGTAATTCTCCTTCATCCGCTGGCTCATGGATACCGGGGAATCGTCCCCTACCAGGAGCGGGGTGATCAGGATCAGCAGTTCCCGGTTGTCCCGGGTGGTGGAAGTATGCCGGAAGAACTGGCCGATAATGGGAATATCCCCCAGGAGCGGGATCTTGGAAACGGATTTGCTGTCTTCGGAATTCAGCAGGCCCCCGATGGCCATGGTCATGCCGGAGCGGACGTTGATCATGGCTTCCGCTTCCCGGGACGCAATGGCCGGAATGGAAAAATCGTTTTCCTTCACACTGTGGCCGTAATCCAGGGTGGATACTTCCGCATGGACCTTGGAAGTGATCTTGTTGTCCGCGTCCACCACCGGCTCGATGTCCAGCTTCACCCCGTAATCCCGCCAGTCGATGGCAATCTGCCCGTCACCGGCAGAGGTGGGAATGGGGATCCGGCCCCCGATGAGGATCTTGGCCTTCTGGCCGCTCATGGTGGTAATGGAAGGCCGGGACAGGATCCGGGCCTTGCCGCTGGTGACCAGTGCTTGGAGAGAAGCGTTCAGGTTGGACAGATGGCTGCCGAACCAGCCGAAGCTCCCCCGCTGTTTGTAGAAGTTTTCCCCGGCGTAGAACAGACCGGGCGTCCCCCGGGTAATATCCGAGGAATTGCTGTCACCGGTAGTATTATCCCCCAGAGTGGGAGACCAGTACTGGATTCCCAGGTCTTTTTCCGCCGAGGTGTTGATTTCGATGATCTGGGCCACCAGCCGCACCTGGGTAGGCTCGGTCATATCCAACATATCGATGATGTTGGAATCGGTACTTCCTCCCTGGGCTGCGGTGCCTTCCTTTCCTCCTGCCTGAGCGGTAGACGTGCTGCCGCCCCCGCTGCCCAGATACATCTGGGCCACCTTGATGGCGGAATCGTGTTCATACTGGTTCTGGACCCGGCCCCGGAGCAGGACCTTGCCGTTCATCATCTGCACCTGGACCTCCGGATAGCCGATGGCTTCCTGGATGGCCTGGGCCGTCCCTGCATCACTGCCGGAGACAAATACATTGTATTCTTCCCGGCCGTTGTCGCTCCACACCAAAAGAGTGGTAGAACCGGGCTTTTTCCCCACCAGCAGGAAATCGTTCCCGGACAGGAGCCGCACATCGGCGATTTCCGGATTCCCCACCGCCAGCCGAGTGATCCCGGAGGCTTCCATATATCGGGACCCGTTCACCGCCACACTCAGGGTGGTGGCAGCCAACACCTGTCCCGTCATTCCCAGAATGGCCGCCGTAACAAGGAGGCCCATGCGTTTACTGTAATTGATCATGTTCATTTCCCCCTGGTAGCACTGGTTCCCCGGATGACTTCAATTCCCGACAGTCCGTCAGCATATCCTCCACCGTCTCCGGAAGGAGCTGCCGGTGCCTGGGGAGCCGGCCGGGGCGTATAGTCACGCTGGACAGCCGGTGACGGTGCCGGCGCAGGGGCACTGGCCTGGCTGTTGGGCAGAGGGATCACATAATATCCAATGGATTTGTCTTCGGCAGAGCCGTCCGCCGGCCGGAGCATCATCTGGAGCTGGCCGATCCGGGAGGAGCCGATCAGTTTGGCCGCATCATAGGGAGTCAGGGCCACGGTTACTACAGAAGGCGTCCCCATGGACCCGGTGCTGCCGGTGTTCCCTGCGGGCTGGCTGCCGTTGGGCATGGTCTGTTTCCCGTTGCTGCCGCTGGTCTGGGTGGTGGTACCCTGGGGCCGGTCGGAGCTTTTGTTCACTGCCAGGATCAGTACATCCTTCAGCAGGGTCTTGGAAACGATCCCGTTCCCTTCCTTGTCCGTCACCAGCAGGATATCCACTTTATCCCCGGGTTTGGCGAAGCCGGAAACCCCGGTCACGTCATTGACCCCGAAAGAAACTGCCCGCATACCGTCAGGGATCATCCCTACAAAGCCGCCCCCGTGGGAGGTGAGCTTCCGTTCCGTCAGGATATCCCCGGCAAACAGGTCGATGCCGGTTTTCTTGCCCAGGGCCTGTTTCTTGTCCGTCAGGGCACCGGCGGGCACCAGGTTGGCAGGCACTTCCACGGTTTTCAGCATATCGTCGGTAAGGACGGTCTGGGGCGCGATGTCCCGGGCCGCTTCCACCACGGTTACATTCCCTGCCGCCACCTTTCCGTTGTTCTGATCCGGAAACAGGGCGGACAGGATCACATACAGCAGCAGGAACACAGCCAGTGCTGCGGATCCGCACAGAAGCAGCAGCTTCCGGGGCGACATTTTTTCGATGATTTCAGTGAGTTTCTCCAGCTTTTTCACAACGTTCCCCCTCGGTTCCCCCAGAAAAGGACAAATCTTCCCTTCCTTCGTCCCCATCCAGTCATGTATTGTCACAACCCGTCCACAGCCCGGATTTGTGAATATTTTTCTATATTTTATCACATTTACACCAGTTGTACCACTTTTAAGTTGATTAACCGTGTGTGAAAGATTTTCGTCCGCCGGCCCCTCCCCTCCCCCTTCCTTCTTTTCCAACAATCGTATATAATGAAATAAGTTTTGACTGCTATGTAAACTACTGACAAAAGAGGGACCGCACATGACAAAACAGGCTGTAATCATTGGGGCCGGGCCGGCGGGGCTTACGGCTGCCTATGAACTTCTGCGCACCACATCCATCCACCCCCTGATTCTGGAATCCGATACCCAGGTAGGCGGCCTTTCCCGCACCGTCAACTTTTCCGGCAACCGGATGGACATCGGCGGCCACCGTTTCTTCACCAAAGCCCCCCGGGTCCAGGCTCTGTGGGCCAGTCTCATGCCCCGTGCTTCCGCCCCGGCTCTGGACGACCGGCTGCTCCACTGTTCCTGCACCCTGGATCCCCAGGGAGTGGATCCGGAAGAGACGGACCGGGTATTTTTGGACCGCCAGCGGGTATCCCGGATCCTGTACCGGCACAAATTCTTCGATTACCCGGTATCCCTGAACCGGACCACCATCCGGAACCTGGGGATCCCTGCCATGGCAGGAATCGGCTGTTCCTACCTGTATTCCTGCTTCCACAAACGGCCGGAAAACACCCTGGAAGATTTCATGATCAACCGGTTCGGAGAAAAACTCTACCGGACCTTTTTCGCCGGCTATACGGAAAAAGTCTGGGGTCTTTCTCCCAAAAACCTCTCTGCCGACTGGGGCAGCCAGCGGATCAAGGGCATTTCCATCGGCGCCGTGCTGAAGGACCTGTTCCAACGGACCTTCCACATCCAGCCCAAGGAAGTCCAGACCTCCCTTATCGAACGGTTCCTCTATCCCAAATTCGGCCCCGGCCAGTTCTACGAAACCCTCCGGGACGAAGTGCTCCGCCTGGGCGGGGAAATCCGCATGGGAGCCACAGTCACCGGATTCACCGGTAGAGAGGACAAGACCCTTTCTGCCGTCCAGTACCGGGACCGGAAAGGGAACCTCCAGCAGGTGCCGGCAGATTTCGTTCTGTCCACCATGCCGGTAAAGGACCTGGCCGCCGGCCTGCCCCAGGACTGGCTTTCCCCCCAGGCCCGGGAAACCGCTGCCGCCCTCCCCTACCGGGATTTCGTCACCGCCGGCCTTTTGGTGGACCGGTTGGAACTGAAAAATGAGACAGATCACCCTACCCTGAACCATAGGGTCCCGGACTGCTGGATCTACGTCCAGGAACCGGACGTAAAATTGGGCCGGCTCCAGATTTTCAACAACTGGTCCCCCTACCTGGTCCGGGATCCCCTCCACACCCTGTGGATCGGTCTGGAATATTTCTGTCAGGAAGAGGACGACCTATGGTCCATGACCGACAGTGATTTTATTTCCTTTGCCGCCAAAGAACTGGAAACCATCCATGTGATCCGGCCCGGGGCGGTGCAGGAAGGCCATGTGGTGCGGATGAAAAAGGCCTATCCGGCCTATTACGGCAGCTATGGGGATTTTCCCCGGCTCCGGCAGGAACTGGACACCATCCCCAACCTTTACTGCATGGGACGGAACGGCCAGCACCGGTACAACAACATGGACCATTCCATGCTCTCCGCCATGACCGCCGTGGACCTGCTCCGCCAGGGAAAAACTGACAAAACGGCCCTGTGGCAGGTGAATACGGAGCAGGAATATCAGGAAATGGAAACACAGGAAGGACAGAGCCATGAAAAATAAACTTTCTTCCTTTATTTATGCGATTTTCCTGATTCTGGTGGTTGTGCTTTTCACCAATCGCTTTGACAACGATGGCTGGTTCCTGCTGAACAGCGGAAGGTATGTGGAACAGTTCGGCATCCCCCATGTGGAGCCATTCACCATCCATCAGAATTTTCATTTTGTCATGCATCAATGGCTCTTTGATCTTGGGCTGTGGAAACTGTACAAACTGGGTGGTCTGAAAGCCATGATGGCTTACAACTGGATTATGGCAGCCCTTTTCTTTTTTGTCTATGTCCGGCTGGTAAAGTTGAAAATCAGACAAATTTCGGGCCCCGTCCGTCTTTTCCTGCTGCTTTGGCTTTTCCTGCTGTCCGCAGGCTATCTGTTCCAGCGTCCCCAGACCATGTCCGGCCTGATCTTTCTTCTGGAAATTTATCTGCTGGAAAGATCTGTCAGCCAGCCCCGTATGCCCCGGTCCCTGATTTCTTTGTTCTTTCTGCTGTCCGTTCTCCTGGTCAACATCCATGGAGCCATGTGGCCCATGTTCACGGTTTTCCTGCTGCCCTATGCCTGTGAAGCTCTGGTAGGTCCTCATCTTCCCTTTGGCAAATGGGAACTGACCTGGAAAGCCAAAGATTTCCTGCTGCTGTTTGCCGCTATTGTGGCCGGGGGCTTCTGCAGCCCGTATGGAACAGAATCCATGACCTATGCCTTCAATTCCTATGGATATAAGGATATTAACCAATTGGCATCCGAAATGCATCCTCTGGCGCTGGATTTTGGATCTCCCTATATGGTCATGCTGTTGGCACTGTTGTTTATCTGCACAATTTATTACGCCCGTCATTCTCTTCCTCTGCGGCAGCAGCTGCTGGCTCTGGGCACTGGGTTCATGGCACTTCAGGCCAACCGGAGTTCCTTTCTTTTCTTAGTGGCCGGGCTTTTTCCCTTGGCTGATATTCTGGCCGATTACGAAAATCTCCATGCCACTGTCAGTGTTTCTTCCTGGCCCCGGACCCGCCGGATGGTTCTTCTGTTGGGAACGGCGGCTTTGTTTGGTACTTGGGCACTGTTTCAGCAAACAAAGGTAACCTCCGACCGTTACCCTCTGTTTTTGGGTGCTTTTGGAATCCTGTTGCTGATGGCAGTATGGAATTTCCGGATACTTTGGAAAGAGCGGTTGAATCCCCTTACACTGCGTCCAAACCTCCGGACACTGTTTGTATCTCTTGCTTTACTGCTGCTGGTTCCTTTTTCCATAGCAAAATTCCAACTGCCCCGAGAAGATTTCGTCCTTGCCAAAAGCGTGGATGTGATTCAACAGGACGCCAAGGGAAGCCCCATCTGCCTGTGGACAGGGTACAACGATGGCCCCTATGCAGAATTCCAGGGAATTCCCTGTTACATGGATGCCCGTGCCGAAGTCTTCAAGCCCAAACTGAACCACCAGAAAGACGTGATGGAAGAATATTGTTCCCTGATTTACGGGCAACTGGATTATCGGGATTTTGTCACCCGGTATCCCTTCACCCATTTTCTCACCACCGATCTGGACCCCCTGTACGTAAACCTGAAAAATGATTCCCGGTTCGAATTGCTGTGGGATTCGGAAGAAGATCAGGAGGTGCAGGAAAAGGCCACGGAGGTGGAGAAGAAGAAAAGAGTACGGATATATAAATGGAGAGATTGAGGCAAAGCCTCAATCTCTCCATACACCCCACCGAACCTCCGACCTTGACGACGTAGGGGCGTGCCGTAGGCGCGCCCTTCCCTGGCCTGCGGGGGTTACGTTCATGAGCAGCCGCCTTTGGCGGCTGGTTTCCTTTTGGTGGTTCGGACGTGGACCCAGGCGGATATGGCGGCCGGGATGGGCTCCCCTTTCGGGGAGCCCCTACGGCGTTGGGGTCATGGGTTCTCGTGCTGACGGTTGGACGTGGTTGACGTGCAGGCGGGGCGCCGGGCCTGGGTCCCCTACGGTTCCGGAACGGATCTGTCGGCCCGGCCGTCCCTGCTCTTCACTCCTCACTCTGCACTCTGCACTCTTTACTCTGCACTGGGTTTCTCACCATAGGCTGTTGTCCACCAACCGGGGTTTGACGGCCGGGGTGCCGCTTCCGCCGCCACCACCGGGAAGAGAGAACTCCTGAAATTTAAAATAACCATAATTAGCCTGTAATTGGATTTCATCTGCGTATATTGAACCTGTAAATTGACCGCTTTCTACTTTAAAGGGAGCCAACCTACTATAGGGCATATAAAAACTTCCTGTAAAATCATAACCAGGATTTTCAACCGTGATCGTTGTTCGCCCCGTCTGCATACCCTTCCAATCGCGAGCAACTCCAAAATAACAAAAAATAACTGGCTGGGTTATATTTTCCATAATATTAATTTTAATTGCTGGATAATCTCCTGAAAGATAAATATAAATCGGGTCATTGCCATTTCCAAAGTTCCATAAATTGATAGTAAAATTGTTTGAGTCAGTTGAACTCAATTTGTAGTAATTACTTTTTTTCGAATGTATTCGTATAAAAATTATTATTTTCTCTTATCTCCTTAACATTAGTAAACGCTTTTTCGACTTCGGCTTTATCAGCAGAAATAATTTTGTCTCTTTCTCGCTGCAAATCCCGATTATCCCAATAAGAATTGGGATCTAAATCACGATTCCCAAAAATTCCTTGACGGTAGTAGTTATCACCCGCCCACTTTGCTGAATGAGACAATCCTAACTGATCGGCCTCCTGGGGTGTTAATCCTTTATCTCTTGCTTCTTTATTATAAAATTTCCTATAGTAACTGTAGTCTCTGTTATTTTGCATATCTAAGTAATGCCATCCATCCCATACCTCAATATCTCCGTCAAATACAGCGCCATTGATTTTATTTTGGTTGTTATTGCCCACTGAACCACTATAATCAAACCCACTCCCAAGACTAATTAATTTATCCAGTTTCCTTCCTTCTCCGCCCCCACTGGTCCCTTCCTTCCCAATCAACGCCACGGCAGTGGCCTTTACCAGGAAGGTGGGCCGGTGGAGCCAGGTAGCGGTGGCCTGGATCAGGGGGATTTCTTCTTCCAGATGGACCCGGTAGTAGGATTTTTCTCCTTCGCTGCCGGTGGCGGCTTTGGTTTTGGCCTGGAACTGCTGGAGATTGGGGCTGCTGGTCAGGTTATGGCCCAGGTTGGCAGTTACGTACCGGTCGGCGAACAGGTCGGCATTGGGATGGGAATCGATGGTATCCCCGTTGACGAAGTTGGAGGCTCCGGCCAGGGCGGCAGCGTCGGCAGCGTTCTGGAGTTTGGTGTGATAGGCCCAGATCCGGCCGATTTCGCTGACCAGGGCCACCAGCAGCAGGAACACGGGCAGCAGTACGGCAAAGAGCACCAGGAAGGCCCCTTTCTGTTTCCGGTTATGAGTAAAAGGCTTCATGGGAAGCGCCTCCTTCAAGGACAGGAAAATGAGATGTTACAACCCCCGGACCAGCATCAGGGCCAGGGCGGTGAGCATGAAATAGGGTCCGTAGGCAAAGGAACTTTTTCGGTTCTTCTGCCCGGCCAGGAGCAGCACCAGGGCGGCCAGGCCTCCCAGGACGGTGCCGGCGGCCGCTGTGAAGACCAGGCTCTGGGGTCCCATCCACAGGCCCAGGGCGGCCAGGAGCTTGATGTCTCCCCCGCCCAGGGCGCCCCGGGACAGGATTCCCAGCACCAGGAACACCAGTCCCCCTGCCAGGCCGGCCAGCAGGTGGCTCAGCAGCATGTCGGGATAGGTGGCCAGCATCACCAGGGCGGCCAGGGCAAAGGGAAGCATCATGGAATCGAACAGGCAGTACTGTTCGAAATCCGTGGCGGTCATCCACAAGAGAAAAGCGGTGAACACCAGCATGAGCACCAGGGGCAGGCCGGAGGCAAGCTGCAGTAGCCGCAGTCCGCAGCCCAGGAACCCGATAAAAAGCAGGGGTTTCCGCCAGCGGCTGCGGGAAGCAATGGCGTCGGGGAAGGTAAGGATGGAAAGGTTCCGGCCATAGAGCCGGTCGATCCAGAACGATCCGCCCCAGGCCACCCCCAGAGCAGCCAGGAGCAGCAAAAAGACAAAGAAAAGTGTCATGGCAGGTGTACGCTCCTTTTTAGTACTATTATACAGGAAAAGCGGTCCGTTGACAAAAAAGGGCTGTGAAGAAATGGAAGTTTCCTCTCTTCACAGCCACTTTGCTATTCTCTATTCTTCTTTAACATACCCAGCAGCAGGGCACCCACTGCCGTCCCTACGGCCAGGGAGGCCAGGTACATGGGCCAGTTGTGGACTACGCCGAACACGAAGATGCCTCCGTGAGGGGCCGGGATGGTGCAGCCGAACACCATGGACAGGGCCCCGGCCACGGCGGAACCGATGGCACAGGCGGGAATCACCCGGGAGGGATCTTCCGCTGCAAAGGGGATGGCCCCTTCGGTGATGAAGCTGAGCCCCATGATGAAGTTGGTCACGGAAGAGTTCCGTTCCTGTGCCGTGAACTTCTTGGGGAACAGCCGGCAGGCCACGGCAATGGCCAGGGGCGGCACCATGCCCCCGATCATCACAGAGGCCATAAAGGGAGAGGACACGGCCTGTCCGTCAGCCCCGGCCAGGGAGGCAGTACCGAACACATAGGCGGCCTTGTTGAGAGGCCCGCCGAAGTCGATGCTCATCATGCCCCCCAGCACCAGGCCCAGGAGTACTTTGCTGCCCCCGCTCATGGCGGTGAGGCCCCCGTTGACCCAGTGGTTCACCGCACCCATCACCGGGTTGATCAGGACCACCATCAGGGCCCCCATGATCATCAGCCCCAGCACCGGGTACAGCAGGATGGGTTTGATGTTTTCCAGGGATTCCGGCAGGAAGGCCAGTGCCTTCTTCAAAGCCAGGATCAGATACCCGGCGGCAAAGCCACCCACCAGGGCGCCGAAGAACCCGCTGCCCCCGGCAGAAGCCATGGCCCCGGCCACGAACCCGGCCACGAGCCCGGGACGGTCAGCGATACTGGCGGCAATGAACCCGGCCAGCATGGGCATCATGAAGCTGAAGGCCAGGCCTCCCACGTTCTTGAAGAAGGCGGCCAGCGGGGTACTGGACCCGAACTGGGCGGTACCGACGGCTCCCATGTCGAACAGGAAAGCCAGGGCGATGAGGATGCCCCCGCCAATGACGAAGGGCAGCATGTGGGACACCCCGTTCATCAGATGCTTGTAGGCCTTCCGGGCGCCGCTTTCTTCCGCCGCCGGTTCTCCGGCTGCTTCCCCGCCGGCTTCTCCCTGATAAATGGGAGCCTGGCCGCTAAGGGCTTCGTCCAGCAGCTGGTCGGCCTTGTTGATGCCGTCGGCCACTTTCACGATCACCACCGGTTTCCCTTTGAACCGGTTCATGGGCACGTATTTGTCCGCGGCCACGATGATCCCGGTGGCCCCGGCAATGTCTTCCGCCGTCAGGGCGTTCTTCACCCCGCTCTGGCCATTGGTTTCCACTTTAATGGAAATGCCCCGGCGGGAGGCGTGCTGTTCCAGGCTTTCGGCAGCCATGTAGGTATGGGCGATGCCGGTGGGACAGGCAGTGACTGCCAGCACCTGGTACCCTTTGGGGGCTTCTTCCGGTGCAGGGGCTTCTTCCGCCGGCTGTTCTTCCCCGGCTTCGTCCGGGAACTTCTCTTTTTCCGCCTTGCCGATCAGTTCATAGAGGGCATCCACACTGTCCACAGCCATGATCCCGTCGATGAAATCCGGATCCATGAGCAGGGTGGACAGACGGCTGAGCACGTCCAGGTGCACATTGTCCTTGGTATCCGGTGCGGCGATCAGGAAGAACAGTTTGGCAGGCTGTCCGTCCAGGGAATCGAATTCCACCCCGTCACTGCAGCGCATAAAGGCCAGCCCCGGACGGGTGACCGCTGCCGTCTTGGCATGAGGAATGGCTACCCCTTCCCCAACCCCGGTGCTCCCTTCTTCTTCCCGGGCAAAGACCTTTTTCCGGTATTCTTCCGGATCGGCGATGTTCCCCTGTTTCACCATAAGCTGGATCAGTTTGTCCAGCGCTTCTGCCTTGCTGCCGGCGGAACCGTTCAGTTCCACACTTTCCCGTTTCAGTAGATCCGTGATCTGCATATCAATTCCCCTTTACCAGTTGTTCAATGGCTTCCTTTTCCGCCAGATGCATGGTGAACGCCGTGGCGCTGCCAGCGCAGATGCCCCAGTGGAGGGCTTCTTCACAGTTTTTGTTCCGCAGGTATCCTGCCAGGAAACCGGCCACCATGCTGTCGCCGGCTCCCACCGTGTTGACCATGGTCCCTTTGGGGGCCAGGTGACGGTGGACTTTCCCCGTTTCGTCCACCAGGAGGGCACCGTCGCCCCCCAGGCTGATGAGCACGTTCCGGGCTCCCTGCTGCTGGAGTTCCCGGGCCCCCTGGATCAAATCCTGCTCCGTGGGCAGCTTCCGGCCCAACAGATCTTCCAGTTCTTCCCCGTTGGGCTTTACCAGGAAGGGATGGGCCGAAAGAGCCCCGGCCAGGAGTTTGCCGGTGGCATCCACTACACAGGGGATGTGCCGCTGCTCCATGGCCCGGGCAATGTCCCCGTAGAGAGAGGGGGCACAGCCGCTGGGGCCGCTGCCGGACAGGACCAGGATATCCTCGGACGTAAGCTCCCGGAGCTGGGCCTGGAGCCGGTCCAGGTCGGCGGAAGTGACTTCCGGACCTTTGCCGTTAAGGGCGGTTTCTTCCCCGGCCCGGATCTTTACGTTGATCCGGGAAAAGCCGTTTGCCACAGGCAGCAGGCTGCAGGGAATACCCCGCTCTTCCACCAGACGCTGGATTTCGTCTCCGGTGAACCCGGCTTTAAAGCCCAGGATCCGGGTGGGGACCCCCAGGTTCTGGAGGATCCAGGACACGTTGATGCCCTTACCCCCGGGGAAGATTTCCTCGGCCTGGTTCCGGTTGATGGCCCCCACCTGGAGGCGGGACAGGGTCACCACGTAGTCCAGGGAGGGATTGAAGGTGATGGTATAGATCATTTTGGATGGTGTTCCTTTCTGTGCAGGATGGAAAAGGGCACGTCGGGCCTTGGGGCCCTAGTGCAGAAGGAGGCCCGGCATCCGCCGGCCTTTGAAAGAAGACGCAGCCGGGGGCTGCTAACCCACCACCAGCCTTGCGGCTGGTCCCCCGCCCTT
>ERZ791858.849-NODE-849-length-21483-cov-2.768107_pt1 | contig 21483 bp, 10 predicted proteins | sample MGYA00510284_ERZ791858 | MGnify/ENA primary metagenome ERZ791858 (study PRJEB30046, sample SAMN00792077) | human gut metagenome | study: EMG produced TPA metagenomics assembly of the A metagenome-wide association study of gut microbiota in type 2... | reverse complement strand
TGAATATAGCCTTCAACCGGAATGAAATAACCAAAATGGGAACAAACAACACCCCAAAAGGTGGATACTCCAATCAGGAAGATTTCAACCGCTTAGCAGTAGGAGAACCTATCGGTATATTCATGGGATATGTATTTGACGGCGTATATATGACCGAAGAAGAGTTTAATTCCCAGCCAAAGCACGCTTCATCTGAGATCGGAACGGTCCGCATGAAAGATGTCAGTGGTCCTAACGGTGTTCCTGATGGTATAGTCGACAACAATGACCGTGTAAAAATCGGTGATCCGAACCCGGATTTCATTTATGGTATGACAAATGAATTTTCCTGGAAGAACTTCGATCTGAGTATTCTGATCAGTGGACAGGTAGGTGGTGACATCATCAATTCAAACTACGAGCATACTTTGAATATCGACGGTTGTTTCAATGTATTGAAAAAAGTTGCCAACCGTTGGCGCTCTCCAGAAAATCCAGGTGACGGACAGGTTCCAAGAACAAAAGCCGGTACCACGGAATTATTCCGCTTCAATAATAGCAGTTGGGTATATGATGCTTCCTATTTGACCATAAAGAATATCACTCTAGGCTACACGATTCCAATCAAACCTAGCCAGTACCTCTCTAAACTCCGAGTATATGTAACAGCCCAGCAGTTAGTAACATTCACTAAATACCCTGGTATGAACCCGGAAATAGCCATGAATGAAGATATGGGATGGAGTGGCTTAGGAGTAGACCGTACGACTTACCCAGTTCCAAGAACATTCAGTATCGGATGTAATATCTCATTCTGATAGGAAAACAAATTATAAATTTAAAACGAAAGATCATGAAAAAGATATTTAGTTTAGTTGTTGCATTGTTGACTTTGGCTTCTTGTTCGGAAGATTTCCTGAATCTGACACCTCAATATTATCCAAATGATGCGACATTCTTTAAAACTCAGGAGCAATTCACTCAAGCAGTGAACGGAGCCTATTCCGCTCTACGGGGAGTATCGGCAAGACAAGGATACCTGATGGGAGAAATGCGTTCCGACAATACACATTACACCCGCTATAAAGCAGACCGTGGTCTACACATCTTGTATCGTGAAAACATAGCGGATTTTATTGTAGATGACCAGAACCAATGGACAAATGAAATGTATTATGCATGTTATACGGGCATTTCAAGAGCCAACACCATTCTGAACCGCATTGAAGGGACGACTTTTCCCGATGATTTCAAAAATAAAACGATCGGAGAAGCTAAATTCATCCGTGCCTTCATGTATTTCCAATTGGTGCAATGCTATGGAGACGTCCCTTTGCATCTGGAAGAAGTGACAGGAGCGGACAACGCATTCTTACCTCGTTCATCTGTTAACGATATCTATACAGCCATCGTTGATGATGTGAAAGATGCCATAGAGAAACTTCCGACAGTCAAATTTCCGCAAAACGGTGCTGCAACCAAAGGAGCTGCCAAAATGCTCTATGCTTATGTATTAATGACAAAACCAGATCGGGATTATGCAACAGCGGAAGCGCAGTTGAAAGATGTCATGAATATGGGATATGAATTACTTCCCAATTATGCCGATATATACGACACATCCAAAAAGAACGGAAAAGAATCGATCTTCGAAATCCAGTATCAAATGGGAGATCAGGGACAGCAAAGTGATTGGTTATACTACTTTATTCCCAAAACAACGAATGCGGAAATTATTACAGGCGTTCCGGATTGTAGTACGTTACTGACAGGAGGCTGGAATGTTCCGACACCAGAAATGATCGCTTCTTACGAACCTGGAGACCTGCGTGTCGACCCATCTATCGCAGTTGCAGTCGGTACACTGGATGCGGCAAACGCTTTAGTCGTAGCTGATGTACTAAAAGTCGGTGATCCCAAAATCAATGATTACCCAGTTAATTATCCGTTTATCAATAAATACCGTCACGCACACTCCAAAATAGAAAATACAGACGATAACTGGCCTGTTTACCGTTATGCGGACTGTCTGTTATTGTTAGCTGAATGTCTGGTAGAACAAGGACGTGCAGGAGACGCAGCACCCTATGTCAATCAAGTACGTGCACGTGCAGGTTTACCTGCTGTTACAACAATCAATGCCGAGGTGGTTGCCAATGAGCGACGTCACGAACTCGCATTTGAAAACCATCGTTGGTATGATTTATTGAGAACAGGAAAAGCTATTGAAGTAATGACCGCCTACGGAAAATATATCAAAACGATTGATACGGAACTTCCTGAACGTACCTATCAGATAAAGCCGGAATATTTGCTTTATCCGATACCTTACAACGAGTTGCAATTAAATGACCAGCTCAAACAAAATCCAGGTTATTAATTATCATATTAACAAAAAGACCTTTACTTTTGTAGTAGAGGTCTTTTTACTATTAGCACTATGAATACACAACGTATTATCAGAAACTTTATATATACCGTCGCAGGAGGTATCCTGTCTCTTGGAATAGCTAGTTGCAATGGTAACAAAATGGAAACAACAGACAGTTTTTCCACTCTGGAAGCCCAGTTTCTCAATCCTTCATCCGAGTACCGTACAGCCCCCTTTATGGTTTGGAACGGAAAAGTTACAAAAACTGAAATAGACCGCATGCTGAAAGATTTTAAAGATGCCGGCTGCGGAGGAGCATTTATTCACCCTCGTCCAGGCATGATCACGGAATATATGTCGGACGAATGGCATTCCCTCTACCGCTATGCCGTCGATAAAGGGAAAGAGATAGGATTGGACATTTGGATCTACGATGAAAATTCCTATCCCAGCGGCTTTGCCGGAGGACATGTTCCCGAAGAGATGCCCGAATCCTACAACCAAGGACAAGGACTTGCGTTGACAAAAACAGATCTTCTGCCTGACAAGACAGACGAATATTTCATTATTCTCAAAAAAGAAGGGGACAAATGGGCGGATATCACGAACGCCCTGAGCCAGCATAAAAAAGCAAAAGGAGAATATTACCTCTACAAAAAGACATATTTAGGCAAATCGGACTGGTACGGAGGGTATTCTTATGTAGACCTGCTCGTACCCGGTGTAACTGAAAAGTTCATCGACCTCACGATGAAAGGATACGAAAAAACAATAAAGGACGAATTCGGAAAATCTGTTTTCGGTATCTTCACAGATGAGCCCAACATCAGCAGTCCCGGAGGCTTGCGCTGGACGCCAGACTTGTTCGAAGTATTCCGGAAACAGTGGGGATACGATCTAAAACCACTCCTTCCCCTTCTGAACGAAGAGACGGGCAATTGGAAACAGGTACGTCATAACTATATGGAAACCCTGTTGCAAATGTTTGTCGACCGCTGGTCCAAACCTTGGCATAACTACTGCGAGACGAACAACCTGAAATGGACCGGACACTATTGGGAACACGGTTGGCCGCAGATGAACGACGGACCGGACAATATGGCAATGTACGCCTGGCATCAGATACCCGCTATTGACATGCTGTTCAACCAGTTCGACGAAACTAACCCACAAGCACAATTCGGCAATATCCGTGCAGTAAAAGAATTGCGCAGTGCCGCCAACCAAACAGGCTGTAACCGTACCCTCAGCGAAACTTATGGTGGTGGAGGTTGGGACGAAACTTTCAAAGACTTCAAACGGTTAGGCGATTGGGAGTATGCACTCGGGGTCAACTTCATGAACCAACATTTAGCCCATATGACACTAACAGGAGCACGCAAATACGATTATCCGCCGGTATTCACCTATCATTCTCCTTGGTGGCCCGACTATCGCGAACTGAACGACTATTACGGACGCCTTTCATTTGTCATGAGTAAAGGAGTCCAAAAGAATGATATTTTGGTGTTGGAACCCACCTCGACCTTATGGTGCTATTACGTCCATGCAGGAAGTTCTCCAAAACTCATGGAGATAGGAACCGATTTCCAGGCTTTTGTTACAACTTTGGAAAAGAATCAAGTAGAATATGATCTCGGCTCTGAAAATATCATCAAAGACCTTGGGAAGGTAGAAAACGGGCGTTTCATCGTTGGCAATGCCTCCTACTCGACCATCGTTTTACCACCTATGGTGGAAACACTAAATAAACCGACCTTCAAGCTCTTACAACAGTTTATAGAGCAAGACGGTCGGATTATTACCTTCTCCGCCCCCACCCGGATAGACGGGGCTGTTAATGACGAACTGCCCAGACTGTTGACCAGTGCAACTGTCACATCACTCCCGAAACTGTCCAAAGATGTAATTGCCCAGTATTTCTCTTCCGATAACTTCAGGATTACTTTCAACAGTGGTAACCTATATCACCACCGTCGCCGGTTTGCAGACGGAGAATTAGTTTTTCTCGTTAACTCTTCTATGGATGAAGTTGTTGACGGCACCCTTTCGACGCAGGGAAAAGCCATGCTGGAAATGGATGCCCTGAACGGGGAAATCTATACATATCCGTCTTCAAAAGAAAGAGACATACTAAGTATATCTTTCCGAATCGAACCGGCAGGAAGCCTCTTGCTTTACTGTTCTGACAAGAACCCGAAAAACTATCCGGAACGCCCCGAAAAAGTGGGAAGCCGCCTGGTGACGGCAACAAGCCGAACCACCGTCAGCCGTTTACGCGACAATGCTCTGACAATTGACTTTTGCGACGTTACAGTAAAAGGAGAAACACATAAGAAACAACATTTCTCCCGTGCTGCCGATATAGCCTTCAAAGCACATGGATTCACCAACGGTAATCCTTGGAACACCTCCGTACAATACAAACGGAATATCCTCGACCGCGACAACTTTAAGGATGGCGGTTTCACAGCCTCCTATCATTTTACAGTAAACGACGATTTCGACTATTCCGGTATCAAGCTGGTTTCTGAACGCCCCGAATTATTTACCGTCAAAATCAACGGAAATCTTGTGAACGTTCTTCCTGATGAATGGTGGCTAGACCGTTCTTTTGGCGTTTATCCGATAGGCGGACAGGTGAAAAAAGGTAGCAATACGGTAGAACTCAGCATCAACCCGATGCGTATTTTTGCAGAGATAGAACCGGTCTACATCATCGGAAACTTCTCGGTCGTACCCGAACAAGAAGGATGGAGCATAGGTGCGCCACAAGAATCGTTCACACTGGGTAGCTGGAAAGAACAGAAGCAACCGTTCTATTCATGGGAGATGAGCTATAGCAAAGAATATACCCTCAATAACCTTACAGATAGATATGCTATCAAACTGAACAAATGGAACGGTACGATAGCAGAAGTATATGTCAACGGACAGAAAGCCGGTACAATTGCTTTCGCCCCCTGGCAACTGGATGTAACGTCTTACCTGAAAGAAGGCAGCAATACGATTGATGTACATGTGATCGGCAGCTTAAAAAACCTTTTAGGTCCACATTACCGGAATCCGGCTCCCGGTTTGGCATCTCCCTGGCATTGGAAAAATGTAGACAAACCGATACCCGGAAATGAATATCAGATGGTGGATTACGGGCTGATGGAAGATTTTGAATTAATTCATTAAACATACACGAAAAAAGGGTGCATGCTTTTCCGGAAAAGCATGGCACCTTTAAAAACAAAGGACGGTAGCATGAAAAATAGACTTTTAAACATTTGTATCTTATATATGTTTTTTCCTCTCCTTCTACAGGCAGCGGACACACATTCCATTTACAACCTGCGATGCGAACAGGAAGAAAACCCGTTAGGAATCGAAACAGGACAACCTTGTTTCAGCTGGCAGATACAGACACAACAACGGAACTTCGAACAATCGGCCTGGCAGATATTAGTGGCCGATTCTCCGGAAAAACTACAAGCTGGTAACGGAAATATCTGGGATAGCGGAAAAACGCTTTCTTCCGCCTCGATCCTCGTTCCTTTCAAAGGAAAAGAATTGAAAGCAGGGCAGACCTACTACTGGAAAGTAAGGAGTTGGGATAAGGAGGACAGCCCTTCCCGTTGGAGCTGTACACATACCTTCGGCATGGGACTTCTTTCGGAAAAAGACTGGAGCAATGCCAAATGGATTGCACTGGAAAAAGACAGGAAAGACGAAATCATCACGACAGGGCTGCATGGACTGGCCAACGTGGACCGGGAACTCAAAGGCAAAAAGATCGGTATGTACCGCCTCCCCCAATTCCGAAAAGAATTTACAGTTCAAAAACCGGTGAAACGAGCAACCGCCTATGTCTCCGGGCTCGGACATTTCGATATGTTCCTGAATGGAGAAAAGGTGGGTAACAACTTTCTCGATCCTGGATGGACAAAATATGATAAATGTGCGCTGTATGTCACTTTCGATCTGTCCGGACAACTAAAGCAAGGCGGAAACGTAATAGGCGTCATGTTAGGAAACGGCTTTTTCAATATCCCGCGGGAACGTTATTTCAAACTGCTTGCTTCATATGGTGCCCCACGCCTTTTGATGAAAATACAAATCGAATATGCAGACGGCAGTACGCAGACCATCGTAACCGGTACAGACTGGAAAACAACCGAAAGCCCCGTTACCTACAGTAGTATTTACGGCGGTGAAGACTACGATGCCACGAAAGAACAGGCCGGATGGATGCAACCCGGTTTCGACGACCGTACCTGGAACAAAGCCCTCGACACAGGCTGGAAAACCCGGCTCCTCTCTCAACGCTCCACACCGCTGACCGTACGTGACCGGATCCCAACCGTCCGCCTTTTCAAGACCAGACAAGGACAATGGGTATACGATTTGGGACAAAACTTTTCCGGCATCATACGGCTTTCCCTGCATTCAAAGGACACACACCCGGTTAAGCTCTATCCGGCAGAACTGCTGAACCCGGACAGTACCGTAAACCAAAGCGCATCCGGTGCTCCTTTCTGGTTTGGTTACACACCGAAAGGAAAAGGTTTTGAAAGCTGGCAACCCCAGTTTACTTATTACGGTTTTCGTTACGTGCAGGTCGAAGGTGCTGTTCCTGCCGGCCAACCCAATCCGGACGAACTACCTGAAATAATGGAAATCACAGGTCTTCATACTTGCAATTCGGCCGAAAATGTAGGAAGTTTCCATTGTTCCAAGCCGTTGTTCAACCAGACATATGAACTGATCGACTGGGCGATCCGCAGCAATATGGCAAGCGTGCTGACCGACTGCCCGCATCGTGAGAAGTTGGGTTGGCTGGAAGAAGCTCACCTGATGCAATACTCCGTACAATACCGCTACAACCTGGCACGCCTGTACGAAAAGACATTCAACGATATGCGCTCTACACAAGCAGCCAACGGCATGATACCGACCATTGCTCCCGAACTGGTCGAATTCGAAGGAGGCTTCAAGGATACGCCGGAATGGGGAAGCACATTTGTCATCAGCCCTTGGTACATTTACCAATGGTATGGCGATACGCGCCCGATCGAAACCTATTATCCGGATATGCAACGCTACATCGACTACCTTTCCTCGAAAGCCGATAACCACATCATCTCTTACGGTTTAGGAGACTGGTTCGACATCGGTCCGAAAAGTCCGGGAGAATCGCAACTGACCTCCAATGGCGTAACGGCAACGGCCATCTACTATTACGACGTCACTCTGATGGAGAAAATGGCAAACCTTTTAGGGAAGCCGGACGATGCATGCAAGTATCAGGATTTAGCAGCCCAAATCAAACAAGCCTTCAACCAGACTTTCTGGAATCCGTCCACCCGTACCTACGACCGCAACAGCCAGGCAGCAAACGCCGTCGCACTCTACATGGAACTGACAACGTCGGAAAACAGGCAGCAAGTATTCGATAACCTGATTGCCGATATCCGCAGACGCAACAACGCCCTGACGGCAGGCGACGTTGGCTACCGCTATGTCTTGCGTGCCCTTGAAGCCGGTGGTGCTTCAGATGTCATTTACGACATGAACTGCAAGTACGACACACCGGGATACGGTTGGCAACTAGCACACGGAGCCACCGCTCTCACCGAATCCTGGCAGGCATACGGCTTCGTATCGAATAATCATTTTATGCTGGGACACCTGATGGAATGGTTATTCAGCGGCTTAGGAGGCATCCGCCAGAAAGAAGATTCCTTCGGGTTTAAGCATATTGTCATCAAACCCGAACCGGTCGGTGATGTCCGCGACGCACAGGTTTCCTACAAATCACCTTACGGACAGATTGTTTCCGACTGGAAAGACAACGATAAAGAATTTATCATCCGAGTGGAAGTACCGGCAAACAGCAAGGCCTCTATCTATCTTCCGGCTGCCGATACGAAACAAATAACCGAAAGCGGTGTACGATTAGAAGATGTCCCCGAAATCAATTGCAAACAAGAGGGGAACCGGTATGTCGTGGCAACAACAGGTTCCGGTATTTATACTTTCAAAGTGAAGAAAAATAAATAATGAAGAATACCATGAATACAACAAAAAAGGAAGTTAAAGTCGGACTGATCGGGGTCGGATTGAACACCTATTGGAATCAATTCGAAGGGCTTCTCTCCCGATTGACGGATTACCAAAGAATGATAAAAGAACGCATGTCCGGCTTACAGGCAACCGTGATTGACGGGGGAATAGTAGACAGCCCGGAAAAGGCAACCCGGACAGCAGAAGTTTTAAAAAGTGAAGACATAGAAATCCTCTTCATCTTTATTTCGACCTATGCCCTTTCATCGACTATTCTTCCGATCGCCCAGCGCATCAAGATTCCGGTTATCCTGCTCAACATACAACCCGTAGCCACCATAAATTACAATTATATCAACGGATTAGGCGACCGTGGAAAAATGACCGGCGAATGGCTGGCTCACTGCCAAGCCTGTTCCACTCCTGAATTTGCCTGTGTATTCAACCGTGCCGGCATCAAATACGACATTCTGACCGGTTACCTCGAAGAACCATACGTATGGAACGAAATCAAAAACTGGATCGATGCGGCAAGGGCCGTACAAGGGATGCGCAACAACCAGATGGGTATTCTCGGACACTATTATTGCGGTATGCTGGACGTTTACACCGACATTACCCGGCAATCCTTCACTTTCGGCACTCACATAGAACTTATCGAAATGTGCGAACTCAAAGCTTACCGGGATGCTGTAACGAAAGATGAACTAACAGCAAAACGTCTGGAATTTTCTATGAAGTTTAAAGTCGATCCGCATTGTGAAGAATACGAATTGGATTGCGCAGCCCGTACTTCTATCGCACTCGATAAACTGGTCGAATCCCATAACCTCGGTTCAATGGCCTACTACTACGAAGGCTGGAAAGGAAACGATTATGAAAATATCGTGACTTCCGTAATAGCCGGCAATACCCTACTTACGGGACGTGGCATCCCGGTAGCAGGCGAATGCGAAGTAAAGAATGTACAAGCCATGAAGCTCCTTTCTCTTTTAGATGCTGGAGGTTCATTCTCTGAGCCGTATGCTATGGACTTCAATGATGATGTTGTTTTATGGGGACATGACGGGCCTGCCCATTTCGCCATTGCTGAGGGAAAGGTCAGCCTTGTACCGTTACCCATATATCATGGCAAACCAGGCAAAGGATTATCCATTCAGATGCGCGTCAAGCAAGGACCTGTCACTTTTCTATCCGTATGTGAAAATAATGATGGTGTATTTCTACTTGTCGCAGAGGGAGAATCAACCAACGGATCCACCCTGCACATAGGAAATACGAACAGCCGTTACAGGTTCAGTTGCGGAGCCCGAACTTTTATGAACCGATGGAGTAAGGCGGGTCCTTCACACCACTGTGCAATCGGTATCGGACATGTTGCAGATAAACTAAAAAAGATAGCTTTCCTATTAGACATACCTATTATCCAGATTTGTTAAAAAACAAGAAAAAGAGAGAGGCTCTTTAAAAAGAGTCAAAACACCTCTATCACGATCTTTTAGACACGGATTACACGGATAAATTTTTTATTTCCGTGTAATCCGTGCTTAAATTATGGCTATTAGTATGCAGGATTTTGTTTCGACATACCTCTCAGATAGACACCCTATGCGACATAAGAGAGACCTTCTCTTTTATGGTGAGAGATCCCCCAGATAAACACCAGTAGTCGTTTTATTTTCCAGTAATAATCCTTCGTATCTCGCTCAGCTTGTTCAGGGCTTCCAGTGGTGTCAGATTATTGACATCCAAATTTTTGATCTCATCCCGCACCTGACTGAGTACCGGATCGTCCAATTGGAAAAAGCTGAGTTGATAGCCATCTGCCGATGAAGCGATTCCTTTTACAGGCTTGCTTTTAATGCCGCCTTTGCGCTTTTCCGTAGCAATCCCCTCCTGACGGTTTTCCGTTTCCAGCTGTTTCAGGATCTCATTGGAACGCTTTACGATGCTTTTCGGCATACCAGCCATCTTGGCCACATGGATACCGAAACTGTGCTCACTTCCTCCGGGAACCAATTTGCGCAAGAAAATCACTTTATTATTGACCTCCTTCACCGAAACATTATAGTTCTTGATACGCTTGAAAGAGGTTTCCATCTCATTCAGTTCATGGTAATGCGTAGCAAACAGCGTCTTCGCACGGGCATTGGGATGTTCGTGGATATATTCGACAATCGCCCAGGCAATAGAAATACCATCGTATGTACTTGTTCCGCGCCCCAATTCGTCAAACAGGACAAGACTGCGGGAAGACATATTGTTGAGGATATCCGAAGCCTCGTTCATCTCCACCATGAAAGTGGATTCTCCAACCGAAATGTTATCCGAAGCTCCCACACGCGTAAATATCTTGTCCACAATCCCAATATGAGCGCATTCAGCAGGAACAAAACAACCGATCTGGGACATCAACGTGATCAAAGCTGTCTGGCGAAGCAAAGCGGACTTACCGGCCATGTTCGGTCCGGTGATAATGATAATCTGCTGTTTTTCATCGTCTAGATAGACATCATTGGCAATATAAGGTTCTCCTATAGGCAACTGTTTTTCAATCACCGGATGGCGGCCTGCCTTAATATCTATCACCTGCGAATCATTCACATCCGGACGGATATAGCAGTTGATTTCCGCCACTTTGGCAAACGAGAGCAGGCAATCCAGACGACCGATCAGATTTGCATTCATCTGGATAGGCGGAATATATTCGGAAAGACAAAGTACCAGTTCGTTAAAGAGACGGGCTTCCAGCGAAAGTATCTTCTCTTCCGCCCCTAATATCTTTTCTTCGTATTCTTTCAATTCTTCGGTAATATAACGCTCGGCATTCACCAAGGTCTGTTTGCGTATCCATTCGGCAGGAACTTTGTCCTTATAGGCATTACGCACCTCGATATAATACCCGAAGACGTTATTGAAACCGATTTTAAGGCTCGATATGCCTGTCAGCTCTATTTCCCGTGCTTGTACCTTCAAGAGATAATCTTTTCCCGAATAAGCGATTGCACGCAATTCGTCGAGCTCAGCGTTCACGCCTGTCGCAATCACACCGCCCCGGTTCAACAAAGAAGGCGGATCGTTATTGATCTCCTTTTCTATCCGGTCACGGATCAGGGCACAGGCATTCAACTGTTCGCCGATACGGCAAAGACTCGGCTCATCGCTTGCCATACAAGCCTCCTTGATCGGCTCGATGGCACGAAGGGCAACTTTCAACTGCACCACTTCGCGGGGAGAGACGCGACCGACCGCTACTTTAGAAATAATACGTTCCAAATCGCCGATCTGTTCGAGTTTTTCTTCCAACAGTTCTTTCACTTCAGGATGCCGAAAAAAATATTCCACTACGTCCTGACGCTCATGAATCGGTTTCACATCCTTCAAGGGGAACAAGATCCAACGGCGTAACATACGTGATCCCATCGGAGAAACGGTCTTGTCCAACACATCCAGCAAACTCGTCCCCTCCTCGTTCATCGTACTGACCAACTCCAGGCTGCGTACCGTAAACTTATCGAGGCGCACATAACGGTCTTCTTCAATACGGGAAAGGGAAGTGATATGAGAAATATGGGTGTGTTGCGTCTGATCCAAATAATACAGGATGGCACCCGAGGCTACGATTCCTAATTTCAAGTGTTGGACACCGAAACCTTTCAAATTCTTCGTTTCGAAATGTTTCAACAGGCGGTCATTAGCAGCTTCCGAAGTAAACACCCAATCATCCAGTTCGAAAATAAAGAACCGGGGACCGAAAGCCTCTTCAAAACGTTTACGGCTGCCTCGTTCGACCAAGACTTCTTTCGGAGAAAAGTTGTTCAGCAGTTTATCCACATAATCGATAGATCCCTCGGCCGTCAAGAACTCGCCGGTAGAGATATCGAGAAACGCGATTCCACAAACATCCTTTCCAAAATGGATGGCGGCAAGGAAGTTGTTTTCTTTATGGTTGAGGATATTGTCATTGATAGAGACACCCGGAGTCACCAATTCGGTGATGCCGCGTTTCACCAGTTTTTTCGTAAGCTTCGGATCTTCCAGCTGGTCGCAGATGGCTACGCGCTTGCCGGCACGCACCAGTTTAGGCAGATAACTGTCCAGTGCATGGTGAGGGAAACCGGCCATCTCGATCGTTTGCCCCGGTCCGTTCGCTTTTTTCGTCTGTACGATACCCAGTATTTCAGCTCCGGTCACAGCGTCTTCACCATACATTTCGTAAAAGTCGCCGACACGGAATAGCAGGATTGCATCAGGATGTTTCGCCTTTATATCGAAATACTGCTTCATCAAGGGTGTTTCCACTATCTTTGCCACTGTTCTTTTCTTTTTATCTGTTAACCGTACAAAGGTACGATTTTTCATCTTTCAAAAAATTCACGGATTGCTTTTTCATTTACAAATACCCCGCAAGGATTATCCCTCGACCCCACATTCCCAATATCGAAAACAACTTAAAATTCCAGACCCTAACCATCACTGACAAAAACAGGCAGGTAGAGAGCAAACAGATTATCACTTGTTCTGGAAAGAATTAAGAAATTCATCCTGCACAGCCTCTTTTATTTCATTGTCAAGTTGTGGAGTAAGGAAAGAAGCGACAAACGCTTCATCAATATCCACCACCGGCCGGAACGCCTCACTCCGGACATAGTTACTGATGCTTTGCAACAATTGAAGAGAAGCAGGACGTTGATCGATCTTATTTTCCGTATCTATTACCAGTACAAGCAACTTGCCTCCATGCAACTTGGCCTCGAATCCGATTCCGAGTTTATGGTTGTGCTGATAAGTGTCAATGTTTTGGATAAAAGGAAGCAAGGCATTGGGAGCTGCATTCATTTCAATCACTTTCGCATGGCACAAAATATCCCACCATTGCCAGTCCACAAACTCATCTGTTACGAAATCGGCAAACATTGGCTGTTCTTTATGAATCAGACACCCCAACGTAAGAGGTTGCCACTTAAACATGATCGGATTCCAAAAATGATTATGGAAATTTGACTTCCGCCCTTTCACAGCCTCCGGACGAGGCAACAGAACCACACTTTTGCCAGCTTGCAGATAACGTCGGGCTTCTGCCGTATAGGAGGTCGTAAAAAGCACCTGATTGTCAGACTTCAGAATTTCTTTGACTTGCTTCCGAGGATAAACCCATATATCCCAACTGTTGGTAATCTTCTTGTCCACACAAAGATGTACAGTCAACTTTTCGTTACTTGTAATCCGGTTCAACGGAAACTCAAACTCACCGAGAGGATAAACGCCATAATTGGAAATCTCCTTACAACTGATCCGGCCACTATAAAGCGTAGTTCCACGACTGTCCGTCACATGCCAGCGGACATCAGGACGACGGAAACGGGAAGGAGAATAATTGTACAACTCGGCTTTGCCACTAAAGATTTCATCATTGAAAAAAGCACGCTTCTGAAAACGTAGTAAAGCTACGCTGGGAGCACAAAATTCCCGAAATTTTTCTGGTGTAATGATTCCCTTACTCTTCCAAAAGGCATTGAGAATTCCTACCGGAGCATAACCTTGTCCAGGAAAGTCAATCAAGCTCAACAACTGAAATCCCGATGAAAGCGAACTGCGCAGCTGCCCCTCGATCACATCTTTATATTCAATCCGGGTCTGTTGTCCCGACACTCGGAAAAAGTCTGCGGCAAGATTCTCCATTCCATGAGCAGCCAGTGAATCACGATAACGTTCCAGGTTACGTGCTTCCACAGGGCCTGTATAAGCCGAAATCTCACTAAAATCAGGATATACACAACGCTGCCCCGTTTCATGACTGATAATAGGCTGTCCGGTACCATGTCCGGCATTAATATCCCAGTCAGTCATCGGACGACCTTCGTAAATAGTCACACTTCCTTTATCGGAACGATGGGACACATAAAACTGTTCTGCCTTAACATGCTTGCGAGCAGTAGATCCACTAAATAGACGGCGGTTATCATGACTACGTCCGTATTCGGTCAGTTCGTTCAAAAAATCAAAGTCACCCTCCAGCTCATTTCCGTTACAATACAACAAGAAAGAAGGATGATTCCCATATTCTTTAAGTATAGCTTTGAGTTCACGGCGGAAGAAATCATTACGTGCCTCATCTCCGGGCTTGGCATCAGCTCCCCACATTGGCATCTCCACTTCCAAATAGACCCCCATCTTGTCGGCCATACGGAAACAAGCGGCAGGCGGACACCATGAATGGAAACGCATGTGGTTCATTCCATACGATTTGAGTATGTCAAAAATGTGTTCCCATGAAGCATCATCCATAGGAACATGACCTGTAAGCGGGAACTCAGCATTGTTTACCGTACCACGCAAATGCAAACGATGCCCATTAAGCAAAATATCATCTCCTACAGCTTTTACCTCTCTCATACCGAAAGAGAGCTGCTTCTGTTGTTTCACTTCTTCACTTCCAGAAGAGAGCAAAGAACACTGCAATTGATACAGGTCAGGCGAAAATTCATCCCACAATTTCACCTTTTTGCCCAATACCAATGTTGTTTCCAAACTAATGATAGAATCGGCCGAAGCAACTTCCACCTCTTTCTTCACCTCCAGCCCATGTCCAGTCACTTCCAGCAAGGCTTTACCCGTAAAAGGCTTTCCGGTTGTATTCACAAGACTGAGACAAACCGTGACCTGCTGTCGCTGCACATCAGGATAGAGCTGTAGATCATCCATATAAACCGGATCCAAAGCAACAAGTTTCATATCCCCAATCACACCATTCCAATTAATCTGTGTAAATTCGGTATGGGCATGATCCCATTTATGCATATTATACTGATAACGATTGTCGATCATTAAATCAATAATATTTTCCTGTCCAGGCTTCAGATAGCCGGTAAGATCATGTATATGAGGTACACTGATATAGTCATTCCTGTTCACCTCCGTCCTTCCACTATAAATGGCAGTCAGCCAATGAGCGCGTTCCAAATAGAGATGTATACGTTTACCACTCCATGATTCGGGGATTTGTATCTGCTTACGATACCAAGCCGGTGCCATATATTCATACTTGCGCGTCAAACGGTCATAATATTTGTAAGTCGTACGGTTCCCTATATGATATTGATCTGTAATACCGGGCAAAATAATTGTATCATGCAACTCCCCATCGCCACGTATCTCCACACCGGAACGGCGAAAATCCATAACATCTGTCTCAAAGCCCCAACTACCCGCAAGATCTATCTCTTGTTGAGCAATCGTTTTTTCGACTTGCAAAAAAAACAATAAAACAATTGCGACAATAATTTTAAAATTTATCATAACATAAATGTCCGTTTATACCTCTTTTGTATATGTGTGCTTTGCAAAATTATCTATTTATTTTCTATTTATTTTCTATTTGCCAAACATTAATTTCTAAAAAGCCATACATTTGTAAATAGTAAAACATATATATATATCATCGAAAAATATGAAACAAGCAATTCTAATTTCGACCGGCCTTTTGCTAGCTGCTCCTTCCATCCATGCAGAGAAGAATAAGGATAAAAAACCGAATGTCGTTTTTATCCTTGCAGACGATTTGGGTTATGGAGATCTAAGTTGTTACGGACAGGAAAAGTTCGAAACACCCAACATTGATAAGCTGGCACAAAGTGGAATGCGTTTTACGCAATGTTATTCAGGGACAACCGTCAGCGCCCCTTCCCGCTCCTGCCTGTTGACAGGCACGCACAGCGGGCATACACCTGTCCGCGGTAACCTCGAACTCGATCCGGAAGGACAGTTTCCACTTCCCGCAGATGCCCGTACCATCTTCGAGGTTATGAAAGATGCAGGATATAAGACATCCGCTTTCGGCAAATGGGGACTGGGTTATATCGGTTCGACCGGCGATCCTAAAAATCAGGGTTGCGACACTTTCTACGGATATAATTGCCAGTTGCTGGCACACAGTTATTATCCCGACCATCTTTGGGATAACGACAAACGGGTGGAACTCGAAGACAACAATCTGAATATACAGTACGGAAAAGGTACTTACTCGCAAGACCTTATTCATGGAAAGGCTCTGGAATATCTGGACAATATGAATCCGGACGAACCGTTCTTCATGTGGTATCCGACCATCATTCCGCATGCGGAATTGATCGTGCCGGAAGACAGTATCATACAGAAATTTCGCGGTATGTATCCGGAAAAACCTTACAAAGGGGCCGAACCGGGCAGTCCCGCCTTCCGCAAAGGAGGTTACTGTTCGCAGTTCCATCCCCATGCCACTTTTGCCGCTATGGTTTACCGTCTGGACCTCTATGTCGGGCAGATCATCCAAAAGTTAAAAGATAAAGGCTTATATGATAATACAATCATTATCTTTGCGAGCGACAACGGACCGCATATGGAAGGGGGTGCCGATCCCGACTTCTTCAACAGCAACGGCATTTACCGTGGATATAAACGGGATTTGTACGAAGGTGGCATTCGCGTTCCAATGATCATTTCCTGGCCGGGACATGTCCAACCGAATACAGAAACCGACTTTATGTGTTCTTTCTGGGATGTATTACCGACCTTCGAAGAAATCATCCATCCGAAAGCCAAACAGAAGGAGATGGATGGTGTCAGCATGCTTCCCCTTCTGGAAAACCGGAAGGGACAGAAAGAACATGAATTCCTGTATTTTGAATTCCAGGAACTGAACGGTCGCCAAGCTGTACGCAAAGGACCGTGGAAATTGGTCCACATGAATATCCGTGGTGACAAGCCCTATTATGAATTGTATAACTTAGCTTCCGATCCATCGGAACGGCATAATATACTGGATCAGTATCCTGAAAAAGTAGCGGAACTGAAAAATATCATGGTTCGTGAACACAGATCGGACCCAAACTGGCCGCTATTACCGAGTGAAAAATAACCTTCCAAAAAGTTTGTTTCCAATAACAAAAATGACCTCTTCCTGCTTAACGAGTAGATTACTATTTACTCGATAAGTAGGTAAGAGACAACATATCAGATCTTAGTATATAGTAAAAAAAATCTTAAAGTATCTGATATTAGAATTAATGGTTGGGATCTTAGGAATCATAGTCCTTAAGTATATGTTGGTATAGAAAAAATTTCATAATATGGCTAATTATAAACATATTCATATTTGTAGAGTATTATATACTTTGCATCTACATCTCCAAAGTTGTAATTTGTTTTCATTTTAGTATCTTTGAACCATTGGAAACAACAACAAAAGGATCAACATCTTTTCTAAGAATGTTGTGATTTGCTTTCATTTTAGTATCTTTGAACCATTAGAAACAACCAAATGCAGGAGAAGATCGACAAGGAGCTGTTGTGATTTGCTTTCATTTTAGTATCTTTGAACCATTAGAAACAACTTTTACTGGAGAAATCAAAGTTAAAAAGGGTTGTGATTTGCTTTCATTTTAGTATCTTTGAACCATTAGAAACAACATCACCTTCATTCCTATCCTTCCTTCTATTGTTGTGATTTGCTTTCATTTTAGTATCTTTGAACCATTAGAAACAACTCATCAATGAAAGATTCCTCCCATGTTTTGGTTGTGATTTGCTTTCATTTTAGTATCTTTGAACCATTAGAAACAACTAAGAAATTTTAGAAGGAGCAAGCAAGATAGTTGTGATTTGCTTTCATTTTAGTATCTTTGAACCATTAGAAACAACGGTTTATAAAGACGGAGCGGTTCCCGAAGGTTGTGATTTGCTTTCATTTTAGTATCTTTGAACCATTAGAAACAACGAAGAAGCTGAATGCCAGACGGGAAAAAGTGTTGTGATTTGCTTTCATTTTAGTATCTTTGAACCATTAGAAACAACTGTCCTATCAAAAAATTACAGTGGACTATTGTTGTGATTTGCTTTCATTTTAGTATCTTTGAACCATTAGAAACAACTTACAAAGGTCATGCTCCATTACAAACTTGGTTGTGATTTGCTTTCATTTTAGTATCTTTGAACCATTAGAAACAACAAATCAATTCCTATTGCTTGCATGTATTTTGTTGTGATTTGCTTTCATTTTAGTATCTTTGAACCATTAGAAACAACTGATTTATCATTATCAATTGTTAATCAACAAATTACACAGCAAATTAGAATAAAAAAATGGATGTTGTTTCAAAGATAAAATCCCACTATTAAGCGGGATTTTTCTTTTTAAAACAGTTCTAATTGCTGCCCTGGAGTACTCACCTCCATTGTCTTTTTACCATAAAACAGTTCGATATTTCCAAACTGCTTATCCGTAATACACATAATTCCGACACTTCCATACTCTGGAATAAACGATTTAACCTTTTTTATATGCACAGTTGCATTCTCGCTACTGGCACAATGACGGACATAGATAGAAAACTGAAACATTGTAAATCCATCCCTTTGCAGATTCTTTCTGAAATCAGCATATGCCTTTTTCTCCTTCTTCGTTTCAGTAGGCAAATCAAATAATACAAGTACCCACATAACACGATATTCGCTAAATCGGTTCATAACTACATTTCCGGATAAGAAATTTTGCGCAACTCTCCACTGAAGCACTTATACAAGGAAGCTGTCGTTTGCCCCACAGCCACCATCAACGGACTACGCTTTCCGGCAATATGAGTTTCTAATACAGGAATTGTTAGTAACTGTCCTTTCAACTCTTTAGTCAATTCCGTATAATCTACACCTTGTTTGATCATGCCACAAACCAATCGATCCACATACGGACGATAAGGCTCCATCACGTCATCAGCCAAACAATAAGCATTATAACGATTATGATGATGAATCCCCAACGTAGGCAAAAGTCCGCTCACCACCAACCCGCGAGCCACAACTGCTCGTAAAATGGCATACCCATAATTCAACAGATTGTTAGGTGGAATACCATCCCGATCTCTTGTGAAACCTTCTATTTGAAACAGATTTTTCCAATAATAGGCAGCAGCACGGGCCTCCAAGTTGTTCGAATCTCCACTTTTCACATCAGCTGCCCACACGTTCATACATTTTGTTTCAACATCGGAGTATTCTTTCAATACCACTGCTTGGTTTTCAATCTTTGCTTTTATTGTCTGCTGCCAAAGTTGTTTCATCAACGGCAAAGAAGCATCCAACTGTTGACGGAATCTTTCATTTTGTGTCGTGTTTCCATATAGAGGAAGCATCAAGCCTATCGGCATACTTTTACTATCACAGGTTATGATGGCACAATTATTTTCAAGCAAAGCCTCCAACACACCTGACGTAATGGTAATTTGCTTATGGTCCAACACGACTACTCCAATATCCTCAATAGGTTTTGTCACTTCCGACGTACGTTTAAAGCTTTCGGGCAACGTATCATTTTTAACCACTTCCGGTAGCTTTATCACCAACTGGGCATTTTTTAAAGACAGATAAACCGGATTTCCGAAATAGAGCGTTTTCTTGATCATAAGCCATTTGATTTTAATTAATTACTCATCATTTTCTTCAAAAGGGAATTATTGAAGATCATTGCCTTTTTCGCCTAATTTAGGTAAAAAGTTTTCCGGAGTAAGAATACTCCTTCCTAATTCTTTTTCGGCTTGTTCACGCGCCACACCAGCTACATTTCCTCCCCGCTTCGCGACCTGCTTATTTTTCTGAAATGTATCAGTTTTTTCTTTTTGAGATATTTCTGTAATGACTCGTTCGCCAAGCATGGTGAAGATTAGTTCCAAATCAGTCATATGGTCGCGTAAGTTCTGATTCTTTTTTGTCAATCCATTATACATTTTATAATCGAAAGGAGCCATACCAAACGTTGCTTTGGAAATTTCAGCTGTCAAGATTGCATAATCACTCTGCTCCGTAATCCCTCTCTCTTTCCATTCATCCGTCAAGTTTTGCCGGATAGCGATTCCCCTCAAACGTTTGTCTATCCAATCCTTAGGATAACCTTTCTGTTCGTAAAGTTCTTTCATACGTTCTTGAGCCAGTTCCGGATTTTCAATTTCCTGCACACGTTCATAACCGACTTGTGCTAACCACAACTTGAATGGTTCTGCTTTAGGGGAAGGAATAGATTGGATGATACGAAACAAAGCTTGCACATTAGCAGCCAATGTCCTTCTTTTTTTACCTGTTTCCGTCATCATTTCTACCTGGGGACAATTTGTCCCCAGGTAGGTAGCCAGTGCTTCATCTCGTTTACGCATCTTTTTCAGGTAGTCAGTTGGATTCACACTATCTGTAAGTGCTCCAACAACATCCACTACTGAAAAGTACCATTGCTGTTCTTCTTCATCCCATACAGAACGAATCTTTTTATTTTGGAAAAGTTTGATGTTGCTCATAATATAAATTTTTTCAATATTCTCCTACTGAAACGATTTGTCCAATGTGATTGATTCGAACTTTCACAATATCCTTAATACCACTTTTTCCACATCTAATCCAAGTTATGAATTTTAAATCATTTTGTATCGTTGTCTCTAAGTGGTGTCTAAAAGTATAGTCATTTAAACCTATCTTCTGTACCCTAAACAAATTCGGACTAATCATCGCATAGTTGTCTGGATCCAACAAATCCACCTCTTTAGGATTAAAACCCGTCTTCTCATTAGGGAACACGAAATATTCATTTTGTTTCATGCTAAACAAAAATTGCCAACCTTCACTCTTTTTATAGTCCTTATCAATAATAGGTATTCCTAAATTTGCCCGTGTTACAGCTTCAAAGAAAGGAACAACATCTTCATCTAGTTCATACATTGGATTGCCTTCATCATCAAATATCACTTGGCCTTTTTTGTCTAAAACAGGTTTACGATAAATCGCAACGTGATGATTGTTACCTGTATTCACAAAATCAACCGGTATCCTCTTTCCTGTTTCATCTAAAATGAAATTGCCATCTTTATCTTTTTTATCATGCAAAGCTTGGGCTTTGCTGATTCCACGGATAGTAACTCGTTTGATACTAATCCCTTTCTCTTCATTTAACCATATTGGATTCTCATCCAGATTGACAAACGCCTTCTTAGCATCTCCTCCATATTCTTTCAGGCGTTGTTCCAAAATGAGACGTATCTTTTTATCTACAACTTTATCTACATTCA
>ERZ791858.838-NODE-838-length-21727-cov-5.422388_pt1 | contig 21727 bp, 37 predicted proteins | sample MGYA00510284_ERZ791858 | MGnify/ENA primary metagenome ERZ791858 (study PRJEB30046, sample SAMN00792077) | human gut metagenome | study: EMG produced TPA metagenomics assembly of the A metagenome-wide association study of gut microbiota in type 2... | reverse complement strand
AGGCGGTATACACGCCGATTAAAAGTTGCACTTGTGTCGGAAATCCATGTCTGACACTTGGCGAACCAATCCGGTTCAACACCACGAGAGAAATCGTTGAAACGTATCTTTTGCAACGCACCCTAACCGGAGTGCAAAGCAAGAGAGATTCAATCTCGGCACAGGGCACGCAGACACACTCTGTAAAGGTTAATTCTATCAGAGACACGATTGAAAGCGTGCAAAGACGTACCGGAAAGTTAGAAAGGAACGCAGACCATCTTCAATCCACATACGAGGATTTAGAGGAACAGACAAATACCAAGTTTGAGCAGACCACAAAAAGCATTGTCGCAGAAGTCAATCGTGCACAAAAGGCAGAGGGTGCATTAGACGCATCATTGGAATTGAAGTTAGGCAGAGATGAGAACGACCAAGTTATTTCGATGATTAATGCCAGCGCAGACCAAATTGTGCTACGAGGAAACAGATTGATTGTAGAATGTAACAACTTTGAACTGGACGGTAGCGGACGAGTACATATAATAGAATCTCTGCTTTTTGACAGTGGTGAGGTATCTGGGGTAGAGATATTAGGGCATGACGGAAGAAATAATGCGTTATTGCAGAATGTTAAGTTGGACTTATTATCTGTTACTGATGCAAACGGGGAAAACTTGGCGACAGAAAGTTATGTTGACAATTCGCTGAGTGGCTACGCAACCAAAAGCGAATTGCCAAGTGGGTATTTTACAGACGTAGACTATACACTTAATGATAGCTCTACAACCAAGTATTCGCCTAGACACTTTAATAAAATGTCTGATTTTGGTTCAAGGGAAAGTACCTTGGATATCGAGGGTCTTTTGATTTCTATTCCGAGTTCCGATAAAAGGCTGAAAAATAATATACAATCATTAAGGGATATTAAAAGTGTATATATGGCAATGTGCCCGGTTGAATATACATGGAAACCCGGATACATCACGCAACACACAGGGTTACAGTTTGGTTTAATTGCGCAGGATTTAGAGAAGATTTTGCAGGATGCCGGATTGTCCGATAGCGGACTTGTACTAAAAGAAGATGCCGAAGAGGATGAAAAAGCAATTCACGGAGATTCAAAGACATGGAAAATTGACAAGGAAAATCTCCATGCAATGCACATTCAGATGATTCAAAATCAACAAAAGGAAATCGAAGAGTTAAAGCGAGAAAACAAAAAATTGAGTGAACAGATGAAAGAATTTGAGCAACGATTGTCCGCGTTGGAAAGGAAGTGATCAGATGGCATATCAGAAAATCTATAGCCGCGAACATTGGGAGAATTTTCCAAGTGAAAAAACCGCAATCAATCGAGATAGGCTGAACAACATAGAAGGCGGCATTGATGCAATCGACGATCGTGTGTGCGCACTCGACACCACAAAAGTTGACTTGACCAAAGCTAACGAACTTGTAAAGGAAATCCTTTGGGATGAATCCAACGGTACGCTGACGGTGGTTAAGATGAACGGTTCCAAGGCGGTTATTGACACCAAGTTGGAAAAGTTGGCGGTCAACTTCAAGTACAATCCGCAGACGCAACAGTTAGTAATCACGCTTGACGATGGCACAGCGCAGAATGTTGATTTGTCCGCTCTGATCACGCAGTATGAATTTATAGATAGCAATACCATTGCATTTGAAATTAGCAGTGACGGCAAGGTGTCCGCAATTGTGAAAGAGGGAAGTATCCAAGAAAAGCATCTGCGCCCGGATTATCTTGCAGATATTAAAGTGGAATCTGCCAAGGCTGTAGCATCTGCCAAAAGTGCAGGAACGTCCGAAACCAACGCGGCAAAATATGCCACAGACGCAAAGGACAGCGCAGACCGGGTACAGGGAATCGAAGACGAGATTAACAAGAAACTCACAATGACAGAATTTGATGTGAATGAGGATGGGGAGTTGATTTACACGGACAATGCGGCATATAACTTTACCGTTGATAATAACGGAAATTTGAATTGGGAGGTGGCTTAATATGGCAGTGGCAGGTAGAGTAGCAATCGTGCCTAAAGGCGAGTGGAGCGCAAATGCTACATATAAGAGATTGGATGCGGTAACTCATAATAACACATTGTATTTTGCAAAAAAGAATGTTCCGGCAGGAACGGTAACAAGCAATACGGAATATTGGTCTAAGTCTGTTGTAGGTGGTGCTAGTGCGATTGCAACAACAGAGGATGCCGGAGTTGTAAAGCCGGACGGAAAAAGCATGAGCGTAGATGAAAGTGGAACGCTTAGTATTAACTTGGATGGCACCACAATTACATTGGACGAAGCGAAAAACGTCATAAAGTTGGCAGATGCATTAAAGGATAAAATCGGAAGTGCGCTGCAACCAGAAAGTATTGTAAATAACCAGGTAACAACAGAAACCGGGTTTGCATTAGATGCGCGGCAGGCGAACCCGAATATAGACAATTCGCTGGCCAAGCAGATATCGGATTTAAACGGCAGTTTAGAGATGCAAGGAGAAAAGGGTTGTACACTGGTGAATGCAACTGGTAGTGCATCATATACCCGTAATGGGTTCATGGTACAGGTAATAATGGAAATAACACCAACCAAACTAGAAAATGGTGCAATTCTTTTGAAAGGATTGCCAATACCACAAAAGTATATATATATGACGCTACCAGCAATTAACGGTAACAACATACCGTGTACTTTAAATGCTAATGGAGAACTTGCAATATATTTCCAAGATGGCGGCAACAGTATTTCGAGAATAGACCATATCTTTTGTTATATGTGTATCTGATAAGGCTAATAAAGTTGCACTAAATATCATGAAATAATATTCCAATTCCCCCAAGTTCCTGCATCTTTAGTACGAACAGCTAATTTGCCATTGTATTGCCCAGCGATAGATACACCAATCTGAACTGCATAGCCTGTGGTTACATTGATAAACGGAATTGTTAAAAGTATCGTGTGGAAAACGGGGAACGGATTATGTAGAGAAGTATCTTGGTTACTGTTCGGTGGCATATGTGAAAGACCAGGATCAGCGTTGTTTGCATCAATTGTTTCTTTAATTGAATAAAATACAGTATTTAAACTGCCGTTTAAATAAGTTTAGTAACCCATAAATTTACACATAGAAAGGAATAAAAATATGGACAAAATAATTTTGAAAAACAAAACAGAGTTCGAGATTGCTGAAGGAGCGAGTCTCGGCAATATTCAGATTCAGTCGAAAGACTTTGATGGAATCAAGTCAATCACAGATGCCTTCTCGGAAGAGAACATCTCAAAGGTCACATTTACACACAATGATCAGGCTTCTGGAGAGTATGAGAATCTTAAGTATGAAGGATTCTCATATATGCCGAACATGGGAGAGGATGGCACAGAAGATGGTACATATACAGTAACCGTTAATCTGAGAACCAAGACGGAAATGGAAAAAGCGATTGACGAATTGAAAGCCGGGCATGAAGCAAACGCAGAAGCAATCGAAGAACTGGCAAGCATTGCCGCAGAAAGTGAGGTGTAGGATATGGTTAAATTCTATGTAAGACGCATTCTTGTAGACAAGAAAATGACAATTGATGAAGTGCCGATGCGTTGGCGCGCAAAAGTGCAAGAACAGATTGAGAAACAGCTTTCCGCTTCTCTGCAATGACATTTCCTGTCGAAACTTGCGACCGAAAAATGTTGAAATCATGCATATTGTAGTGATACTATGGACTTGTCCGAAAGGACACTTCAAGTTCTGGTGGGGGCAAGGCTTGGCATTGGCTTTGTCCCCAAGTTGTTATTGACTATGCCGAACACGCGTTCCATAATATCTGTATCGCTACATAGGGCACATGATTGGGGGTTTTGAGGTTGGGAGAAGAGTACTACAAAAATGAAATCATTAAACTCATTGAAAAATGCGACAATTTGCATTGGTTAAAAACCATATATGCATACATAAGCAACTTATTAAAATAGGAAAAGAGCCAAGGGTTTGCGCATTGCCCTTGGCTCTTTTTTACTTTTTGTCTGAAATCATATCAACTAAATTTTCTAAGGCTGTCCAATCATTTTCGCTTAACTTGCACAGCGCAGAAACAAGTCGATACTTAAAGTTTTCATCACCTAGTCTTTGGATTTCTCCAAGCATTGCTGAAATCTGTTCGTCTTTTGATAATTCAACAAACATTTCTCCGTTTCCGGTGCGAAGCCAATCTTCATTAACATTAAACTCTTGACAAATCAATTTAACAGTTTGTTCTGATGGAGAATTTTCTCCGCTTTCCATTTTGCACACAGCAGATCGTGATACTAAAATTTTTTCTGCAAATTCTGTTTGGCTTAATTTTGCTGATAACCGAACTTGCTTTATTCGCTCATTCATCCTTTACCCTCCTTTCACAATTATATTAACATTAAATGTTCATTAAGTCAACAAAAACTATTGACAATGTATATTTAATGTGCTATTGTATGTACATCAAATGAACAGAAAGGGGTGAGAACATGAAAGAGATTAAATCAGCAAATGACATAATTGTTGTTCCGGTTTCTTATTTTAATGGAATGGAAAAGGAATTGCAGAAGATTTTAAACAAAGTGGATATTCACGATATGGACGTCATGGAACAGGTTCTTCATATGCGGAAATGGCTGAAAACCAAAACCGTATATGAAGAAACAAAGAGATTATATCCTAATCTCCGTTTGGAAAATATTCATTTGCTTTTACCACAAGAAGAAGAGAGTTCTTGTGAGTGTACTGATAAAACAGACAGTGAATAGATTCTGCTGTTGTGTCGCATAGCGGATTGCCAAACGTTTCAGGAACATTTAGTTCCCAACAGAAATTATTTATATTTGCGAACGTTATTTCATTTTCGGCTAATATCTTTGCCATCTTTTCTCGGTCGCAGGATATTGTAGAAAAATCGCAAAACAAAAAGTATTTCAAATTGCATCGCCTCCCTTATTTGATGATAAGGGAATTATATCACAGAAAGGAGTGAAAATATGGATAATTTAGTACACATTGGAAATGCAGATATTTCCATCAAAGAGTACAAAGGTAAAAGAGTGGTTACATTCAAGGACATTGACATAGTTCATGAAAGACCAGACGGAACAGCAAGACACAGATTCGCTGAAAACAAGAAACATTTTGTTGAGGGCGAAGATTATTTCGTTTTGAAGCCGTCAGACCTTGAAAATACTGAATTGGACGGATTTCGTCCAGTAGGAATTGATGCCGTGAGTCCAAGAGGAACGGCACTCATTACCGAACAGGGCTATCTGATGTTGGTCAAATCATTCACGGATGATTTGGCATGGGAAGTGCAAAGAAAATTAGTTTCTTCCTATTTCAATGTACATCAAAGTGTCAACGATCAATTATCTCCAGAATTGCAAGCGTTGCAAGGACTTCTTAATCAGATGGTTCAAAAAGAACTTGCTGACAAGGAAAGAGACAGGCAGATTGCCAAGGCACAGGACACAGCACAGAAAGCCATTGAGACAACTGAACATATCAAAGAAGCGGTGAAGCCGGTATTTGATAATTGGAGAAATGAAATCAATGCAAAATTTAATCGGATTCAGAGAAATGCAGATTGTCAATTCAACGTATTGAGGACTGAAATGTATTCAGAACTTGAACACCGTGCCGGATGCGACTTGAGCAGAAGAATCAGAAACAGGCGTGAGCGCATGGCAGAAAGCGGATGCACGAAAACAGAAATCAGTGCATTGAACAAAATGGACATTATTGAGGATGATAAGAAATTGCGTGAAATCTTTTCGAAAATCGTAGCAGAGTACGAAATCAGATATTGCGCATGAAAGGAAGTGATTGCATGAGTGAAAAAGAAAAGCGAGTTGTCGAAAAACTTCGTGATGCCATTCCGAATATGACAGATTTTCAGAAAGGATATGTCCTTGGAATGGTTGAGAGTTCTGCTTCGAAACATAGTGAGCAAGGCGAGGAAAACGAAACACATAATGGAAAGGAGAATTAAAATGAGCAATTTTGAATTTCAGAAAGTTAATTCAAGGGTAATTCGTAGCGGTGACAACTATTTAGCAAAGGTTGACTCTGTGGAAACTTTTTCAAGCATTTTCGTTGACGAGGAAACAACATATGGAGTTTCTGTAAGAGATGCACAGATACAGACGGGAGATTCGACTTACACACATGCAATGGCTTTTACATATTCCATGGAAGATGGTTCTGTGCGTTTTATAGATGTTGTTGTATGTCCGTTACTCGGAACGTTTGTTTCTGACTGGTACTAAATTATAAAGTGGCAGAAAGGAGCATGAATGAAAAAAGTAATCCAATTCATCATAGGTGCGGTTGCAATGGAGTATTCCTTAGTTGCCGCGTGCTATATGGATAGTGAGGGCGCGGCCGGGAATATGTCGGCTATTAAATTCGTAGTAGGGGCAGTAATTGCTGCAATCATGTATTACTGGTCGGAAGTAGACAGGAAGAGAGCCGAACTTGACAAGCGAATCAAGAGAAAACGCAGAATGAGAGAGGATGAATGGTAGGCGTTGTGTATATAAGTGGTACGAGATGTTCCACGAAAGAAAAGCGTATGCTTGCTGAACTTTTGGCAGGGAAACGAAAGAAACAGAATGATAAAGATAATTTTGAAAAGGTTCTTGACAGAGAAATGGAAAGGAGAAGCAATGGAGAACAAAATAACACTGATCGGTGATGTTGTATCAGCGCCAAGGGAAAGCCATACAACGTCAAACGGTAAGAAATTTTATAAATTTTTCATCGGAGTTGAAAGAAAAAGCGGTGTTGCAGATATACTTCCGGTACTGTTTGATGAAGAAATCAGCGATACAGGAATTAGCGGAACGGTATACGTCTGTGGAAAGATTATTACCAGACGTGTAAAAACAGGGTCTGGAAAAGCCATTCTTACATATGTTATGGCTGATACAATCACAAAACCAGAGGATGATAACCTTTTGAATGATGTAAGTCTTGAGGGAATTATCGAGGAAAAGCAACTTAGAGAAACGCCACTTGGTCGTAAAATCTGTGATTTGAAACTCAAAAACGTAAGAGAAAACGGAAAAGAGGATTTGATTACTTGTATCGCATGGGGAAAGTGTGCAGAATATACGGACTCGCTTGCTTTAGGCGATAGGGTAAGCACATACGGCAGATTACAGAGCCGGAGATACAAGAAAACGTGTAAAGATGGTCGCGTTGTGGAAAAAGTTACATATGAGTTGTCAATAAAAGGAATCGTGGGGGTGTAATAATGCGAATGATTTTAAAATCGTTACATATGGAGAATTTCAAAGGTGTAAAGGATAAGACATACGAATTCGGAAAGACAACAAGGGTTTCCGGCATGAACCGGAGAGGAAAGACCACAATCGGGGCGGCATGGTACTGGCTGATGTCTGATAAGAACTATGAACTTGTCAGCAATCCAAACATTAGACCGGACAATGTAGAAGATTGCATTCCGACCGTTACTGCGACTGTCGATGTAGACGAAAAAGAAATCACTCTTTCCAAGATGCAGAAGCGAAAAGTTGGAAAGCCGGATAAAAATGGGGTTTCGAAAATTACAATCACAAATACATATGAGATTAATTCTGTACCTAAGACAGAACGTGATTTTAAGGCATATCTGGAAGAATTAGGGTTTGAGTTTGATAAATTCCTCATTTGTTCGCACCCGAATGTGTTCACTAAGGATTTGTCGTTAAAGAAAAAACAGGATGAAATGAGAAAATCCTTATTCGCTATGGCAAGTGAAAAAACAGATTTAGAGATTGCGCAAATGAATAAAGAAACTGCGGATGTTGCCAAATTGCTTGAATCCTACAAATTTGAAGAGATTGAAGCCATGAACAATGCTTCCAAGAAGAAAGCAGTTGAACAGTTAGATGCGATTCCTAATCAGATTATCGGTCTGGAGAGAGCAAAGGTTGATGTAGATGTGGCAGAGCAGGAGTTATTGAAAGCCGATTTAGAGAGAAAGATTGAAGCACTTGAAGATTTAATTGGGAAATCTGATGTTCGGATTGATGAAATGCGCAGCGAAGAAATGCATTGTCAGTTTGAAATGTCCGCTATCGCGCAGACCATGAATAACGAGCTTTCAAGCAAGAGACATGAGATTGAAAATCAAAAATATAACCACGAACGGAGGTTAGAGGATGTTCGTTCATCTATCAGAAAAGCGCAGGATTCCATTGAAAGAAATAAGAAATCAATTTCTGAACAGACTCTTAAGAAATCCGACCTTGTGAAAAGGTACAAAGAGGAAAAGGAAAAGAAGTTTGACGATTCTAAGTGGATATTTGACGTATCCACAGCGGTTTGTTCGTTATGCGGACAAAGATTGCCGGAAGATAAAATAGAGTCTTTAAGAGCCGATTTTTCGCAGAGAAAGGCCGATGCAATCGAAATATTTAATGAAGAACACGCGAAAACACTTGCCATGATTGTTGATGATGGGAATGCGTGCGCTGAAATGATTAAGGATCTGACAAAGAATAACAAAGAATTGGAAAACAAAATTAACACCTTGAAACTTAATGAAGCGGAAGAAATTGACATTATTAAAGGATTTGATGAACGGATTTCTAAGATTCCGGATTACGCTGATTATATGCAGAACGCGGAATATGTCAAGTTAAAGGCTAAACGGGATAAATTGCTTGCTGATATTGCAGAGTTGGAATCCAAGGGTACAGATAAGGTGGCTGATTACGCAAAAGCTGATAAAACAAAATTAAAGAGCCAGCTTGATGAAGTAAATAAGATTATTGCACAGGCTGAAAACAATGTTCGCATTGATGAACAGATTGCAGATATGCAACAGAAACAGCGTGAGTATGGACAAGCAAAGGCAGATGCCGAGAGGATTCTTTATCAGCTCAAAGAAGTTTCAAAACGAAAGAATGAGTTACTTGTTGAAGAAATCAATGAGCATTTCGGTATTGTGCGTTGGAAGTTGTCCGATTTCCAGAAGAACGGAGAATATAAGGAAGTTTGTGTTCCTACGGTGCTTGATGAAGAAACCGGCATTTATAAGGTATTCGGAGATACGACAAACACCGGCAGGGAAATTGAAGCGAAGATTGATATTTGCAACAGTTTTCAGAAGTTCTACGGTATGCATGTTCCTATTGTTTTGGATGGGGCAGAGAGCATTAACAATAAGTATCTCCCAAAAGTTGATACGCAGTTAATTCTTCTGACCGTTTCAGAGGACAAGCAGTTGAAAGTCGAGGGTGTGTAGAATGTCAAGAGTAGGGACAAGCAACAACATCACACAGCCGGATGCACGGTGTATGTCATATGAGGACAATCCAAAATTCTATGAGCATCTTTGCTTTGGAACCGAGAAAGAATGGGATGAAGAAACCAAGAAACAGGAGAGCGGATTTATGTTTGCTCCAACGGAACCATGCAATCCAAGTGCTAGTCCAAATGTTATTACACATTGGCAATCTATTGTTAATGGAAACGTTCCATTTGGTTTGAAAATTGAGGAGGGATGATAAATGCAGTATATCAAAGCAAAATTTCCAAACAGCACCAGAAGCTATGTGTATCGCACCGAGGATTCTGTGAAAGCTGGTGACACGGTTGTAAATGCCAAAGGTGCAAAGCTGACGGTTACGGATGAATCGGTGGATATGAAGTGGGTGGAAACCTACGGTGCTGATAAGGTGGCAATTGTGAAGAAGTATGAAGAGCCGGTAGATGCCGGAGAAAGTGAGGAATAAATTATGATTAAATCAGATTTTGGAACAGTAGAGGTAACCGGTTTTAAACCGGTTGTAATGGCAGAGTTCGTGTCACTGTTAGAGGTTTTAAAGCACGAGCTTGGGAAAGAAGATTACAACCGCATTTTACAGGATGCGGACAATACAAAGAAGTCCGGTGATGAACCGGAAGAAAAGGAAGTGGACTTTGAGCCACATTTAGTACCGTCGGATAGAACTGTCGACTACGGACGTATCGGAGAAGAAACGAACATTTGTGACATTACAGGGGAAAATTTGAGCGTTGGAGATACAGTAAATTTATATGCCATTGAGGACAACGGACAGGTTTCATTCAGAGGGGAACATTCGATTGTGAAATACGATAATTCGGAGTTTGTGATGGGAGTGAGCGGAATCAAATTCAACAGGGGATTTAGCAACAATAATTTTGAGTGGCTCATCATTCTGAACAGACGGCATAAGGAAATCAAAGACGGAGAAACGGTGGATTGTATTAAGTACATTAAATCAGAAAGGGCAGGTAAGTAATTATGGCAGAGAAAAACAGTTTAGAGTTACAGAAAGTCAACACTGCGGTCAGCCAGTGGACTAATTCAATCACGAACCTTGTTACAAAGGATTTTGAGTTATGCGGTGTGCCGTATGATGATTATTCAAAGCAGTGCGCCATGTCAGCTATGACAAGCATTTATCAGCTTGTTAAGGATAGCGATAAAATCAAGGATTTAAACGGACTTGATACATCGAATCTGCGAGAGGTTGTCGGTCAGTGCGCAAGCCTTAAACTCAATGCTAATGCAGTGCCGAGAGAGTGCTATTTCCAGCTTAGAACAAAGAAGTCCGGAGACAACTATGTGCAGGTTGTAGAAATGGGAATTGAGGGAGACGGCAACGATGCATTACTTCGTAACTATGGAGAAAATGTAGATACCGTATATCCTTGTTGGCTTGTTAAAGACGGTGACGAGTTTTCATATCCAAAGCATAAGGGTATCGAAATGACACCGCCGGAATGGGAAGAAATGGGACGATCACAGAAGGTTGTCCGTGTTGTTTATCCTCTGAAATTAAAGGACGGCACATTTCAGTATCTGATCGCAGAGAGAGACGGTGTAAAGGTTAATCTGTTTGCTCATGTGCGCAACAATCTGATGAATGAGACTTTCGGAATTTGTCAGAATCGTTACAAGGCATCAGCCGAGCAGTTGAGCAAAATCAAGGCTAAGAAAGAGGAGATTTTCGATGCTTTGAGAAAATGCGCAACCGTTGATGAAATGTTGGAATGTGAAGTTGCAAAGCCTTATATCAGCGCGGCATGGCTCGACACACCGGAATCAATGATTGTTCGTAAAATGCGTAACAATGCAATCAAGAAGTATCGCAAGGACTTCAATAGCATGGCAAAGCAGTCCTTCAATCAGCTTGATGAAACCTATGTGCAGACACAGGAAGAAATTGCAGAAAACGCCAATTCAGAACCATTTGTCGTAGCAGAATCCGAAGCGACCGACGGTGCAGCAGTTGAGCCGGAGAAAGTCGTTGAGAATGATGAGAACGTACCGGACTTTATGAAAGATTAGGAGGTTGCTATGAGAGTTATATCACAGGACGGAACGCTTGATATGCCATACGAAGAGGTGATTATTCAGAGATTCAAGTCAAGGATTTATTTCCTGAACAAAAACTTAACAGGTGTTGAGTCGCTTACTGATGACATGCAAATTGCTGAATATTCCACCGAAGAAAAAGCAAAGAAAGCCATGGAAATGCTTAGAATTGCGTATGAAAATAATGAATTTTATCATCATACTGCCAATTCAAAATACTTTACGGAAGTTTGCCAAGTGTTAAGCAGCGAAATGTTTAGGAAAAGTACATCAGAATATTTTCACTTTCCGGCAGAGGAAGAATTGGAGTAGCCTATGAAATTAAAAGTCTTAGGTTCCGGTTCATCCGGTAACTCATACGCCTTAATTGCCGACAATGGAGAAATCCTTGCAATCGAAGCAGGATGCAAATTTCTTGATTTTAAGAAGATGATTGATTGGAAAATAGCAAATGTTGTCGGTTGCATTGTGAGCCACGAACATGGAGACCATGCACGATACATAAAAGATTTCATGCAATCCGGCATTCCGGTTTATACGGCATTTAAAACGCAGACCGCGCTTGAAACCATTACAGGAGAACGTACAATAGCCATTCCACCACGCAGAGCACGGCAAATCGGCAGTTTTACAGTGACCCCTTTCAACGTACCGCATGATACAGAAATCGAGTGCTACGGCTATTTAATCGAGCATGAGGAAATGGGTAAACTGTTATTCTTGACCGACTTGGAATATTGCAAGTATGACTTTTCCGGCATAAAGGTTGAGCATATCATGGTTGAAGCCAATTATAGCATGGATTTGGTAGACCGGAATGAGCCAAATTATGAACACCGTTTGCGAGGCCATATGAGCCTTGATACGGCACTTAAATTTATTCAGACGAACGACAACCCGGCTTTACGAAATGTCGTTTTAATACACTTATCGGACACAAGCGGAGATCCCGCGTTATTCCTACAACGAACGAAAGAAACAATTAAATATGGAGCAAATGTTTATGTTGCAGAAAAAGGGCTAGAGGTTGATATGAACCTTTGTCCGTTCTGATTGGTTGAAACACCTTGGCGAAAGCCTAAAAGAAACTATCTTGTTTGGCGAATAATAGTTATCACAAGCTTATTGAAAGCCATGTTTTGGCGGTGCGTTTACCGCACCGCCCTTACAAAAGATTGGAGGTAAAAATTGAAATTATGTGAATACTGTATGGTTGAATTTGAGCCGAAGCGACAAGATCAGAAATACTGTAGACCCGACTGTGCAAGAAGATCTGCGCAGTTTAGAAATTTTAAAAAGGCTGGAAGAATTGTGTATAAAAGAATATGCCCGAAATGCGGAAGGCTGTTTATGACGATAGATGAAAACAAGTTTAATTGCCAAGACTGCATTAGCATTGACGTTAAAGAACGCTTGATAAAGCAAAAGAAAAAGGATGATGCAATCAAGGCTGTGAATCACATGGCACGCGCTTCCGGCATGAGCTATGGAAAGTTTGTGGCTCAAATGAGCATGAAGCCATTGGAGAGGAAGTGATTGGGGTGGATTATAAGAAATTTAGACAGGCAAAAGCCATCGAAGCCAAAAATAAACAGAAGTGGCTTGCGTTGAATCCGAAACTGAATGATGAAAGCGGAATATACTTCTTACTTCGTGAGGATGAAAATGGTTTCCGGTATGCGTATATCGGGCAGGCACTGCATATAATCAGCAGATTGTGTAGCCACCTTACAGGCTATGAACAACACATAGACCTTAGTTTACGGAAGCATAAGTTGTACAACGAGAGCGACAATCCTTATGGTTGGCGAGTTGAATTTCTGAATTTCTCAGAGAGCCAGCTTGATAAAAAGGAGAAATATTACATCAAGTTATATGCAGATAAAGGCTATCAATTGCGTAATGTCAGTTTGGGCGGTCAAGGAGAAAATCGCGCAAGTGGTTCAATCGGAGAAAGAAAAGTGGTCAAAGGTTATATGCGGGGCGTACAACAAGGCAAAAAGACTCTTGCTAAGGAATTATCGCATATTGCTGAAAAGCACCTTGAAATCCGATTGAAGCCGGAGAAACAGGGTAACAAAGTTTCTGAAAAACAGTATGAGAAGTTTATGGCTTTGATTTCTGAAGATACATATGAGGAGAGTGATTAAATGGCAGAAGTCAAGTGGATTAAAATCACAACAGATGTCTTTGATGATGAAAAGATTCTGCTGATTGAGAGTATGCCAAGTGCGGATAGCATCATTACGATTTGGTTCAAACTTCTCATTCTTGCCGGAAAACAGAATAACAACGGTGTGTTTATGATGAGCAACAAATTACCGTTCACGGATGAAATGCTTGCCACCATTTTTCGCAGAGATTTGAACACGGTAAGGCTTGCGCTTAAGACCTTTGAAGAGTTTGGAATGATTGAGGTCGTTGACAACGTGATAACGATTCCGAATTGGAATAAGCATCAAACGCTTGACGCTTATGAGAAGAAAAAAGAACGTGACAGGCTTTATCAACAGAACCGGAGAAAGAAGCAGAAAAACCTAATTGAGCAAAAATCGCCCGATAAATCGTCTGATGTCGCTGTTTCAGATAGAGAAGAAGAAAAAGAAGAAGATAAAGAGAAAGAAAATATAAAAGAAAATTCGCTGTCGACCGATTCCGGAGATTTGTTTGATTTTGACGATGCATGGAAAAAGACTTTTAGTATATACCCCAAGAAAACAGCGTACAGTACCTCTAAAACAGCTTGGATGGATAAGGTGCTAGAAGTTATCGAAGAGAACCAACCGGACATTGCACGGCTGTTATACAAAGCCACAGAAGCATATTTGAGTGACTATCAAGAAAAGAATCCGGACGATACGGATTTTCGGTACATTCCAAAATATGTTGATTGGCTGAAAAATGATTGTGACTATTGGTTGCAGATCGCGGAGAAACGAGGTGATTGCAGTTGACAGAAGCAGAGTTCGGAGTGATCGGGTGCGTATTGATTGACAATGATGTGCTAAATAACATCTGGCGAACACTGAAACCGGAAATGTTTAGTTCGGAATTTGCACAGGATACATACAAAGAAATGCTTGCTATGTATGACCGGAATGAAAGTATAGATCCTATGTCCTTGTCAATGGCACTTGAAAGCCACAAATACGCACAAGAGCAGATTAGCGAATTGATGAAATCCTGTATTACCGGAACAATCACTTCAACTATGGTCAAAAGTTATGCCGATGCGGTTGCGAAAGAATACAAAGTAAGAACGGTTCGTGACATGTATCAGAAATCCAGCTTAAAACCATGTGACATTGATGATACAATCAGTGATCTTCTTACAAGGCTTGAACATTTGCAAGAGGGAAAAGAAGTAAAACTAAAGCCAATTAAGCAGATTTCAGTTGAGAATAAAGACAAATATTTCAACGAAAGTGTCGGAGAGGGCGGTATAAAAATCGGGTTATCGCAACTTGATGATGCGCTTGGAGACCTTGAACGCGGTGATGTAACAGTAATTGCTGCAAGACCGGCAGTCGGAAAATCCGCACTCACAACGCAGATTATTGGCAATATGGCAAAGAAAGGACTTAAAGTCGCATATTTCAATTTGGAGATGAGCGATAAACAGGTATATGAACGATTTATTTCAAGACTTGCGGAAATCGGCTTAACGAGAATCAGAAGAGCAAAAGCGTTTCTTGGCGATGAACAGGAAAAATTTAACCAAGCAAATGAAGAAATGAGTGATTATCAATTATGGATTGCATCCGGGACTGTATCTCCGAGGGAAATAAAGTCAGAATGCAGGCACCAAAACTTTGACGTTATCGTTGTTGACTATCTGCAATTGCTTATGCCGGATAACAGATATTCCGGAAGAAATGAAGAAGTAGCATCAATTTCAAGAGGTTTAAAATCGGTTGCAAGAGACTTAAATACACATGTAATAGCACTTTCGCAGATAACAAGAGCATCTGAAAGCAGAGACACAAAAGAACCTACCATGGCAGAGTTGAGGGAATCTGGAGCAATCGAACAGGACGCGTCAAACATAATTATGCTGTGGAATCTGTCAGACAATGACAAGGGAGCCAAGGGTGTAAAAATCGAGAAGAACAGACAGGGAATGACAATGCGTGAAGCAATGGAGTTTGATGGAGATCACATGAAGTTTGTTGAAATCGAAAAACCACTTGATGATGTTGTTGCGGAAATCAAAAAGAAAGAACGTGGGGACGGATTCAAACCATACAATGGCGATTGTCCGTTTTAGAGGTAGCAGCTATGGCAAGTGCAAAAATCGAAAAGGGTTCAGAAGAATGGCAAGTATTTATGGATTATTGGCAATTCATTCAGAAATACTATTCACCGGACAACGCTGATTCTTGGTGGGATGAAGTTGTAAAATCCGGAGAATCATTGATAAACAAATACAAGGGCATGGAGATTGAAGAACGTGCAAGACAGCTTGTATTGAGTCATTTTGCATGGTTGGAAATCACATACAGAAAGGAGAAATCAAAGAAATGAGCAATGCGTTGAGACGGAAGAAAAAGCCGACATTTTACACAAAACAGGAAATGCGGATTATCGGGCAAAATGATTTTGAAAAGAGAAATGCTGATAAGGTTATATCAAAATCATACAAAGATTTTGTCGTGATTGGGTACATAATTCTACATGACAAATTCGGATTCGGACAGGCAAGAATCATCCGGTTGCAGGATTTTTTGAAATCCTACTTAGATGAAGCAGCATCCGGTGGAAATACCGGAAAGGACTTGTCTGTTTATCTGAAAAGTAAATACGGAATCGACATAAAAGAGGAAGTCGGAAAAATTCCGCAAAGGCAGTTAATGAACCTGTATGCAAAGAAAGGTTTCTGTATCGAGCGTGAAGCATACAGGCTTTCCGGTGCGTCTTTGTTTAACTATTTCGCGCTCACGCTTACGATTCTGAAAAAGGAATTTAAGATAACAGAGAAACAGTTGCAGTATTTCACGGACAAATTCATCGACTACATTGATACGTTAGCTAATTACAAGCAGTTTCAGTTGACGTTGCCGATGATAGCGGAGAGTTTGGCGAATGAGATTAAGTTTGTGTGTGACTTGGAGGTGTGAATATGCTGAACAGAGAGAAATACGCAAAAGAAATTTTAGATATTGCGTGTAAGGGAGATAAAATTGCAGTTCGCAACGGGAAAATGACTTCTTGTGACAATCTTCTTTGCAAAGATTGTGATTTCGGTTATTCAGATTGTAATGAAAAAATACTGAAATGGGCGAATAGCGAGTATGTTGAGCCGCCTGTTGATTGGAGCAAGGTAGCGGTCGATACGCCGATTCTTGTGAGAGGCCTAGAATCTGATGCGTGGACACGGAGGTATTTTGCAAAATACGAGAACGGAATAGTGTACGCATGGGGATACGGAGCAACATCTTGGAGTGCGCGCGGAAGTGGCGATATAAGCGATTGGAAAACGGCAAAGCTGGCAGAAAGCGAGGAATAGACATGGAGAGATTAACAGAGCGAACAGCGGCTGGAATCTTGGTAAAAGAGAATTACGAGAAAGAAATTGCTGAAATGTTTTTAAAGGCATTTGATGATAGTGAAGAAAAGATTTCTTGTAACTGCAAGCACAACAGCAATTCAATAGATAACGAGCCTTGTTGCAGATGTGATAGCAAAGTTTCAGAAAATGATGATACAAAAAACAAAGTTACATCTCTGGAAATTATCGTAAGGATGATAGACAACAAGCCATATTACGAAATCAAGTACAAAAAAGTCGGCGAAGATTATTACCATGTAGGTTACAGTTCATTTAATATTGATAATGTATTGAAATGGCGTGATGAGTGCTTTGAACTTGTTGACGCGAAAGTGACCAATGCCGACAGGATAAGGAATATGTCGGATGAAGAGTTAGCAGATTATCTATCAACCGTAACAAGTGACACTATATGTGGAAGTTCATGGGATTATGATGGATGGATAAAAGAACTTCAATCAGAAGCGGAATAGGAGAGAATATGGAAGATAGATATTTATTCCGCGCAAAGCGGATTGATACCGACGAATGGATCATTGGAAGCCTGCTTGTTGATAAACAGCAAGACATTGAGACAGGGGAGCAAATTGAAATTATAGGGATATATCCGAGTGAGTATAAGGATTTTGCTAAAAAGGTAGACCCGTCCACCGTCTGCCAGTGCACCGGACTTAAGGACAAGAATGGCAAGCTGATTTGGGAGAATGATATTGTAAAAGACTTATTTAGTGATGTTTGCGCGCAAATCAAATACGGCAGTTATCAGAACTGCTTTGATAGCACCAAAACTGAACACGTTGGATTTTATGTAGGCTGGTCAGACAAGCACACTGGAAGATACAGAAAAGATTTAGGTTATTGGATAAATATGGTTGATGCAGAAGTTATCGGCAATACGTTTGACAACCCGGAATTGTTGGAGGTGTAGGCATGACGGAGAGTGAAGCAATTAAGATATTGAAGAAAGACAGTTGTTATGAATGCGCACAAGGCACAGACAGCCCGCTTAATTGTGAATATGGGGAATGCAGAGTTGCGAAAGCTACTAGAGTAGCAATTAAGGCACTGGAAGAGGTTCAGAAGTACCGCGCAATCGGCACACCGGAAGAATACCAAGCAGCTATGGAACGAAACAATGAAAAACTCGGATAATTGATGGAGTTACAGAGTGTTGCGGTTATGATTTTGGAATAGATGCGTTTCAAAGGGAGCTGCCTAAATTCTGCCCTGTATGCGGTAGGAAAATTGAAAGGAGTGATGAAGAGTGATGTTTCAATCGTACATAAATTTCATTCTACTAATACTTATAGCCATTAGGTTAGATATTCTAACAAAATTTGGAGTCAATCTTTTTTGCGTTCTGTCAGTTGTAGCGATGATTGGACATGAGATTTTTGATTATTTGAAAAAAGGAGATAAAAAACGATGAGACTGATTGGTGCAGATGCACTAAAAGAATATTGCATGAATGCAAGTAAATCTGATGATGATTTTAGGAGAGTAAGTTTGGCAACATTGGCAAGCGTGATAGATGCACAGCCGACCGCCTACGACCAGGACAAGGTTGTGGAGCAGTTGGAAGACTATAGTAATGAAGAAACACACTATTATAAAAACACTCCATATGAAAAATGCATAGAAGAGTGCATAGGCAAAGCAATCCAGATTGTGAAAGGTGGTGGAGTGAATGGCAAAGAGCAGAGCCAGTAAGATGAACGGATATCGTAGCATGGTAAGCCGTCAGAAAAATGATGTTTTTAAGTTTAAGCCTAAGAAGAAAAAGAAAGGGTGATTCAGAGTGAAGATTTTAAGCAAGAAGAAATGTGAAGAAATATTAAAAAGAATTACTGCAAATGAAATTATTCAGACTGAATACGGACTGCACGACATGGAAGCAGAAACAAAAGCGACAGAAAATAGAGCAGAAATAGCTTTTATTGTCGGTGGAATTAAGGGAATGGATAAGGTGCAGAATACATTAAGAAAAAGATATAACAACTAACCGAAAATCAAAGAAAGGAATAGGTTGTGCGCACATAAAACCGAGGTTTCCTTTTGGTAGATTTTATGAATTTTGAAAATTATTCTTGTGATAATCAAATGAGCATATTTGACTTCACAAGAGAACCAATCAGCATAACAAAGCCCATTCGCTTAATAGAACTTTTTGCCGGCTACGGCAGTCAGGCAATGGCACTAAAGAGAATAGGTGCTAAGTTTGAGCATTACAGAGTTGTGGAGTTTGATAAGTACGCTATTGCAAGTTATAACGCAGTACATGGTACGGATTTCCCCACAATGGACATAACAAAGGTTCATGCAGGAGATTTGAATATTTGCGATACAGAAACCTTTACTTGTTTACTCACTTACTCATTTCCATGCACCGATTTATCAGTTGCCGGGAAGCAAGCTGGAATGTCTAAGGGAAGTGGTACAAGAAGCGGTCTGTTGTGGGAAGTCGAGAGAATACTAACAGAAATCAGAGATAGCAACGGAGAATTACCACAGATTTTGTTCATGGAAAATGTACCACAAGTACACGGCAAGAAAAACATCAATGATTTTGAGAAGTGGTTGGGGTTCCTGGAAAGTTTAGGGTACACAAATTATTGGCAAGATTTGAATGCTAAAAATTATGGAGTGGCTCAGAACAGAAACAGGTGCTTTATGTTTTCGTTCCTTGGCAATTACTCATATGATTTTCCACAGCCTATACCACTTACAAAAAGAATACGCGATTATCTAGAAGAGGTAGTTGATGACAAATTCTATGTAAGCGATAAGGCATTGAAAGGATTTGCGAAACATGCAAAAAAGCAGAAAGAGAAAGGAAATAATTTTCATGCAGTGATTAAAGATGTTGATGATATATCATCTACAATAAAATTCAGATATTACAAAGATGGTTCTGATTGTCTTATAAAAGTTGCTGGAAGAATAAATTCATCGCAGGATGGAAAAGCTGTTTATACAGATGGAATTGCACCTACACTTACAGTAGGTCATTGCAATGTACCCAAAATAGCAGATCCGGCAATGAGAAAATTATATGAAAGTGTGAAATTGCAACATATTACCAGAAAGCTAACACCGAGAGAGTGCGGACGGCTGATGGGTGTATCTGATGAAGATATTGACAAAATGGCAGCAGTAAACAGTAATACGCAGTTGTATAAGCAATTCGGAAACAGTATTGTCGTAGATGTTATGTGTGCTATGTTTAAAAACTTAAATATCAACCAATAAAATAAGGAGAAATGGCTTATGAAATTTACAAAATTCATTAAGCCAGAACTTGAACAAATAAAAGAAAATGCCAATTTCACGGAAGAAGAGGAGAGAATTTTCTCTCTTCTCTGCCGTGGTTTTTCACAAAAGCAAATATCCACAAAAGAAAATCTATCACTAAGAACGATAGAGTACAGAGTGAGAGATATAAAAGATAAAATAGAAAGAACGGGGGTATTTGATTGGATGAAAAAGAACTGTTGAAATATGCCGTTGATAGTGGTATTCTCGACATAGCACTTGTGCAAGAACAAGTTGAAATGAACAAAAGAGAAAAGATACTAAAGAAACACCCATATGATATATGGGAAGGGAAAGATGGGTATTGGAGAACCTATATTCCATGCAAGGAGAAAGGGAGAAAGCTACTTAAGAAAAAAGATAGGGTCGATATTGAAAATGAGGTTATCGATTATTTACAGATTCAAGAAGAAAATCCAACCATTGATGAAGTGTTTGAAGAGTGGAACGACAGGCGGTTGGCACTGAACAAGATTGGAAATGCAACGCACCAAAGGAATCGCAACTTTTATCAAAGGCACTTTAAACAAATGGGTAAAAGGCACATAAAATCAATATCGGAAGATGAATGGGGAGATTTCCTAGAAGAACAGATTCCGAAGTTTAACTTGACGGCAAAGGCGTTTTCCGGACTAAAAGGGATAACCAAAGGGTTTCTGAAACGAGCCAAAAAGCGGAAGTTGATTGATTTTAATGTTGAAGAATTGTTTGAGGAGCTTGATACATCTGATTCCGATTTCAAACGAACGATCAAGGAAGATTACGAAGAGGTTTTTGACGAGAATGAAACTGATATTATGATTAAATATTTGGAATGCAACCTTGATTTATCAAACATAGCAATACTTCTAATGTTCGTGACCGGAATGAGAATCGGAGAGGTTGTGTGCCTAAAACATGATGATTTTGACGGTAATACGGTCAAGGTTCGGCGAACCGAAACAAGGTATCGTGGAGAGGACGATGCAAAATATACGGTTGCGATAAAGGATTTCCCAAAGACGAGAGCTGGGGCGAGAACAATTATCATCCCAAAGGACTACGAGTGGTTGTGTGATAGGATCAGAAAAACGAATCCATTTGAAGAATTTGTGTTCATTAAAGAAAATGGAGAGCGCTTGAATGCGAATTGTGTAAGAATGCGATTACAGAGATTGTGCGATAAGTTAGGAATCTATCGAAAGTCTCCACATAAGATCCGAAAGACATACGGAACCATCCTTCTTGACAACAATATTGACGAGCGGTTGATCCTTGGTCAGATGGGGCACGCAAGCCTAGGAACTACAGAGGAACATTACCACAGAAACCGCAGATCTATCGAGAAAAAGTCAGATATTTTAAGTAGTATACCAGACTTCAAAGCACGAACAAGTTAGTCGTTTGATTACTATTTTGAAAAAAGTAATCAAAAGTAATCAAAGTAAAAACGCTACAAGCCGCATAAACACTGAAAAGTTGATGCTTTGTGCAAGGGTTCGAGTCCCCTTATTGGCTT
>ERZ791858.821-NODE-821-length-22169-cov-7.581668_pt1 | contig 22169 bp, 20 predicted proteins | sample MGYA00510284_ERZ791858 | MGnify/ENA primary metagenome ERZ791858 (study PRJEB30046, sample SAMN00792077) | human gut metagenome | study: EMG produced TPA metagenomics assembly of the A metagenome-wide association study of gut microbiota in type 2... | reverse complement strand
TGCATGATAGTGGCTAATGCAGAGATTTTGCATTCCGGATTGATTTGGAAGGCTGTTATTGGTTGTATTCTTATGGTTGTTTTGGGGATTGGTATAGCTGTAGTTATACAGAAGTTTTCGGATAGAGGCAAATAAACGAAAAGTCTCAATCGGATAGGATTGCTATCGGTTGAGACTTTTTATAATATGCCTATGTTATTGAAACTTTATTACAGGAACTACTTTTTCACCAAGTTTGGTCTCATAACGAAATGTTCCTATTTGCATAGCCTTTTTACCTTTAGGTACTTCAATTACCTGATCATCATAAAACAGATTCTGGCCATCTGTCACAATATAGACTACCGGCCCAGTAAAAAATGAAGTTGAATACTCTTTCTCCTCGCAATTGGCCAAAGCACCATCCCCAAGAACCTGAAAAACTTCAAATTTTGTTGCGGTAGTAAATACCGTCTGTTGCTCGGCAATCGTAATATCCGATTCGTTAGCATTTGAATTGGTAATACCTATAACAAAAAGTACTGCAATTGTTAATACACACCCAGTAACAACTCCCAAGAAGAATATCAAACCCTTTCTCATAAGTAATATTATTTGAAACATTCAAATATACAACATAATTCTAAATCACAGAACAATTGAGAGCGAAGAAATTACAGCATTAATTCCCTCGCTCTATACATAACTTTATTTACCCAGTGACTTGAACACCTTAGCAATGCAACGCTTTTTCTGCTCCATATTGGGATGAACATATAAGTCCAACGTAGTTGAAATATTGGAATGCCCTAATAATACGCTGACTGTTTTATAGTCACAACCGACTTCTATACAGCGAGTCGCGAAACTGTGACGAAGTCCATGATACTTCAGCTTGGGAATATCAAGTTTCTCCATAAGCCTTTTATAGTAGTTACGGTACGTACGTGGTTCTGTCGGATACTCGTCATTGGTAAGAATGTAATAGTCATCATTAACTACTTTTTTCAAAGGCTTTAACATAGTAAGCAATTCTTTGTTTATCGGGATTTCACGGCAAGAGTTTTTTGTCTTTGGCGTGTTGATGACCAGCTCTGTATGTTTTCTCTCTCCTTCTATGATATAGATGCGTTCTATCGTCCGGTTAACGGTTAGAATCCCGTCATATACATTGATGTCGCTCCATTTCAAAGCACAGATCTCCCCTATACGCAGACCGGTACTAAGGCTGATATAGATACCAAGTCCCGGAAAGGAAAAGTGGCTCTGAATATAGTTCAGAATCTTTTTATGATTTGCCACGGACAAGACCTCCAACTTTTTACCAGCAACATCTGTTGGGTACTTAATATCCCATTCGTAATAGTTCATCCATTCGTTTTTCACTCCGAATTTCATAACCATCTTCAGGACAATAAGAATGTCCTTAACAGATTTCACGCTCAATCCGCCTTCCAACTTTTCAAGCACAAAGCCTTGTACATCATTTTCATGAAGTTCGTTACTCTCACCAAACTTTGGCAAAATGTGATTTTCAAGAATCAACATGTAGGCTGCCAATGTCGATAGTTTCACATACGGTCGCTTGTCCTCTCGCCATGCGTCCGAAATTTCTCTAATTGTCTTCTGAATCATAATTTTGAATTTAATTGGTTCTAATAATTAGAGAAATATAATAGGTAATGTTCCCCCTTTGAGATTCCCCGAGTTTAGTGGGGAGTGGGATTCTTTTAAATTAGTTGAATTAGGTAAATTCATAGGTGGAGGTACTCCATCTTCTTCAAATTTATCCTTTTGGACAGGTTCAATTCCTTGGATTTCATCATCTGATATTAAAGAGGATAACATTAATAATATATCTATCTCCCGTTATATTACAGAAGAAGCTATCGAAAAATCTGCTACAAAATATTGTCCTGCGCCAGTCATTCTTATCGTATCAAGAGTAGGTGTTGGAAAAGTAGCATTATCACACACATCTTTATGCACTAGCCAAGATTTCTGTAATATTATAGAGATAAAATGTCATCCAGTATTTCTTTCGTATAATTTACTTCGCACAATGAAGCGAAAATCAAGAGAAGTACAGGGAACATCTATCAAAGGTATCACATCTGATGAACTCCAAAAGATGAGAGTGTTTATCCCCAAGAATAAGGATGAACAAAATAAAATTTCAAATCTTCTGACATTACTCGATGAACGTATTGCTACCCAAAACAAAATCATTGAGGATTTGAAAAAACTAAAGTCCGCAATAACAGATTTACTCTTTCATTCAATAGCAGATGCTCATACCATACGTTTAGGCGAAATTGCACATATTACGAATGGTGTTGGTGACGTGCAAGATGCTAATACAGAACATCAAGAAGATTGGTATCCTTTCTTTGACCGTTCAGAAGAATTAAAATGGTTTCCAACTTATTCGTTTGACAAAGAAGCTGTTATTTATGCTGGCGAAGGACAAAGTTTTTATCCTCGATATTATAATGGGAAATTTGCTTTACACCAAAGGTGTTACGCCATAACGGATTTCGCTTCATGTATTATACCAAAGTATTGTTACCATTTTATGAATACATTAAATTCTTATTTTGTTAGAAATTCAGTTGGTTCGACTGTACCATCTTTGAGAATGGATATATTTCAAAAGGTAGAAATTAGACTACCTCCTATACCAAAGCAACAGCATATATGTAAAATTATTGATGCTTTTTATACTAAACTTGAAGTCGAACAAAGGGTCATTTCTACTTTACAAGAATTGAAGCAATTTTTGCTCTCGCAGATGTTCATATAAACATTTGCGAGAGCAGGTATCTTCGTTGCTGCTGATATTTAGAAAATATGCTATCCACTAATGAAATATTGTTTTCGATTTTTGAAATGTACTTACTGATATTCTTTTGTTGCTCAATACTTGGCAAATGAATTTCTATATTGCACAACTCCTCAAAAGTAAGACATAAGCGAACACTGCCTTCCAAGCGTTTATACATTTCATGTTTGAATGTTTGTGATGCAAAATAGTACTTTAGATAACTGGGTAATAATTCTGATTTTGTAGTAAAGCAAACATACATAGGACTAACAATACCATTACCGTCCATTTCGTACAATGCTATTGAGCCAACATTTATACGAGCAGGATTGTATGCAAACATACCTTTCTTCACAACCTTATAATTTGAGGTATCATCGCTTGCTACTTCTCTGTCCTCAAATTGGTCTGATTGAGCTATAAATCCGTATTTGTTACTAACCGAAAGAACTTGCAAATCAGAGCCACTGCGATTTCTATCAGAACATTGTTTGAGTAATTCGGACAGTGGAATCATATTTGTTTGTGAAGAATAGTACCGATGAATAATTGCGGACATTACTGTACAGCAATCCTTAATTAAAGGGCTTATAGATGATATAATAACTCTGAAATGTGGGCAGTTAGTGGCATTTGAAACATTATATAGTAAAGCAGGTGAGGGTGGAACACCCACTACGTCAAATACAGAATTTTATGATAACGGCAGCATTCCCTTCATAAAAATAGACGATTTGAGTAATAAATATTTATCGGCTAACAAAGACTATATCACAGAGTTAGGACTCAAAAAATCTTCAGCATGGCTGATTCCTACGCACTCCATTATATACTCTAATGGAGCAACAATCGGTGCTATTTCTATAAACAAATATCCAGTCTGTACCAAACAAGGAATTTTAGGTATTGTCCCTAATACAAATATTGATGTTGAATTTCTTTATTACTTTATGCAATCTTCATATTTTCAAAAAGAAGTTGAACGTGTTGTAACTGAAGGTACGATGAAAACAGCCTACCTAAAGGATATAAATCACATAAAATGCCCAATACCAGATTTAGATAGGCAAAAAGAAATTAGTCATCTTCTTTCAGTGTTATCGCTTAAAGAGGATGTTGAAAGGCAACTATTACAGAAATATCAAATACAGAAACAATATCTATTAAGGAAGATGTTCATATAAACATCTTCCTTAACAAATACTGTTTTTGTTGATTGAATGACGCAAGAAGTTCTTGCTCAACAAAAAGTTTGCTCTCCAATTTGTCAAGCATGTTTGCGACACGCTTTTGTTCAGCAAGTGAAGGACAATATATTTTCGCTTTACCATAATCTTTGAAGTAGATATGTGGTATCGCCATACCAGTTTTGTACGGTTGAAAGTTGAACACTGACAGTGCAAAGTACAGATACCGCAAATCATTGTTGCCTATGACAGTAAGATAGTTGAGTGTGCCAATTACCGAAAATTTGCCCTGTGCATAGGAAACTGTACCAACACCCGAACCATCCTTGATTACCAGTATCGCATCACCGTTCATTTGTGGCACATCTTTATAACCAACCAATCCATTTGCACCAAACACTTTGCATAGTCCACTAGACAAAACCTCGCTCTCTTGAAGTGTTGAGCTATGACACTCTAAACACTGAGAAATTGCAATGTTAACCTTTTCTTTGGTCGTTAGCGCAACTGCAAGCCCTTTAATTAGGGATTGCAGTTTTTCAATGATTTTGTTTTGGGTTGCAATACGAGTATCTACACATTCAAATAGTTTTGCTATTTTCTCTTGTTCTTGAATTGAAGGAATATTAAGACAAACTCTACTTAATCCATCTTGACCAATATTAAAGTGCTGTGCTCCGGCTCCTTTCACGATTATTCTCTTTCGTGCGGTTGGTGAAGCCAAAAGATAACGGAAAAACACAGGATGATAGTTACCCTTACTTTTTCCACGAATAACGAAACCACCAAACACAGCAGGTTTTCTATCCAAATAAACATTGGCTTGACCTACATCTTCTAATGTTTCAGAGCTACGTTGAAACAAAATATCCCCATAGTTTACACCGTAAGTTTCAATATCTCCTTCTATAACTTCAACAGAGGCACGAATATTATCATAGCAAATGAATTGGTTATTAAGGATATCCATAACAGAAATGAATTTTATTCCACGACCAAATCTTTTTGCATCAGGATTCATCCCATTTTTGAAACTCATAAAATCTGTAAGGGGATAACTATACCACTCCCCACTAAACTCTGGAAATCTCAAATGGGGAACATTAAGGACTTTATTTTCGTTATTATCTGTCATAATCATTATTCTTTATCGGGATTGATATCAAACGGCAACAATTTGTCGCCATTATTAAACCGGTCGAAATCAGAGATAAACGAACGGTCTTGAATCACTTTATATTTTTCATACTCACCATACGCCTTCTCTCGTGCTTCTTCTTGAGAAACTTTACCAGCTGAATCTTGTACTTGATAGTCCATTGTAGCAAGAAACTGTTCAAGACGCTGCTTCCATTCGGCCATCGTTGTAATGATATGGCGTTGGGCACGCTGCTCTGCAAATTCAAGAAATACGTTAGTTATGCCGTTGAGTTCTGAAACCTCTTTGTCTGACAAGTAGTTCTTTGCCACAATCGTATCAGACTTCTGGACTCTGCCATCGGGAGCTTTCTTCCAAGTGGTCAATCCCATGTGCGGCATTTCCGAGTCGGCACGTTCATATACTATTTCGGCAGCGGTACGATGAGTTACAGCCAAGTGCATCATATTTTGCACCATCTTGAAGAACAATTTGGTACAATCCGATTTCGAATCGTAATCGGCACTGCATTCGGCATAGATGTCTGTTATCTTTTGGTAGTATCTGCGCTCTGATGTGCGTATCTCACGAATACGCTCCAGCAAATCATCAAAATAATCTTTGCCAAAGTGTTTTCCCTGCTTCAAGCGTTCGTCATCAAGGGCATATCCTTTAATAATAAACTCCTTCAATACAGATGTAGCCCAGATACGGAATTGAGTGGCCTGATAGCTATTGACACGATAACCTACCGCAATAATGGCATCCAAATTATAGAACAGAGGTGTACGTTCTACATCCCGTTCTCCCTCTGATTGAACTATCCCAATTTTTCGGATAGTTGCCTCTTTTGTAAGCTCGCCTGTTTCGTAAATCTGACCAAGATGATAGTTGACAGTCCGTACATCCACCCCGAACAAATCGGCCATACGCTTTTGTGACATCCAAAATGTTTCACTGTTGAATATCACTTCTATTCGTGCCTCGCCTTGCGCCGTTTTATACAGCAAAATGTTAGAACTCAACGAATTTTGCATCAATTCGTTTGTCGAAATTGTGCGAGTAAAATAATCGCGAGCTTGTTGTACCAACACTTTTTTGACATCGGCATTTTCGACAACAATCATACATGCCATACGAGACAGACGGAAGATATTGACCTTACGGAATGAGCCGCTTCCAATCCTTACCATATCAACCGCTTGGTTGAAATGGTCGTCTACATTCATTCCTTTTTCACCTGCCACCTTGATAGCCTTGTCTATGACTCTTTGGAATTTCCAATAAGCCGAATAGCCCATAGCAGCGCACAGGTCGCGAGAACTCCAGTATTCGTTTCCGCCCTCATCCTGACGGCGTATATTGTCGAATGATGGACGCATTTCGGGGATGTTGTCTATCTCTGCCATAGTGTAATTATTCAACCAGTCCCAATTCTTTCAAATAGCCTTCTATCTCCTTATCCAGTTCGGCTCGCTTGGCTTCCAATTCCTTTATTTCAGCCATGACTGCTTTGATGTCAATAGGCTCTTCTTCCTCAAAAGTATCGACATAACGAGGAATATTCAGATTATAGTCATTTTCGGCAACCTCCTGTAAAGTAGCGAGGTGACTGTACTTTTCAATTTCCTTGCGGTCACGGTAGGTTTCTACAATCTTCTGTATATGCTGAGGGCGGAGTTTGTTTTGGGTCTTGACCTTTTCAAACTCTTTGCTGGCATCAATGAACAAGATATTATCGTCTTCCTTACGGCATTTCTTCAATACGAGAATACAGGTCGGAATGCTTGTACCATAGAAAATATTGGCAGGCAGCCCGATAATGGCATCAATATAGTTTTTCTTCTCTATCAGGAAACGGCGTATAACGCCCTCTGCATTCCCTCGAAACAATACTCCATGCGGAGCAACGCAAGCCATCGTACCACCTTCATTGAGGTGATAGACCATATGCAGGATAAAAGCATAATCGGCTGTTTTCTTAGGCGCAAGTCGACCTGCTTTACTAAAACGGTCGTCGTTGTTGAATTTGTCGGCTGCACTCCATTCGGCAGAGAACGGAGGATTTGCAACCACTGCATCGAACTGCATATCACCGAATGCATCCCATTCAAGCGTATCGCCATTCTCTATTTTGAAGCTACTGAATCGGATGCCATGTAGCAACATATTCATTCGAGCAAGATTGTAGGTAGTCGGATTTTTCTCTTGTCCGTAGATATATGCAGCCTTACCGATACTAGCCGCACGGAGCAATAGGGAACCACTACCACAAGTAGGATCATAAACATTACGCAAACGGTTATGCCCAAGAGTAACAATCTCCGCCAATATACGGCTGACCTCTTGCGGAGTATAGAACTCACCTGCTTTCTTGCCAGCACCGGCAGCAAACTGGCTGATCATATATTCGTAAGCATCGCCCAAAATATCAATTTCTTGCGAGGCTTCTACGCCGAACTTTATATCGTCGAGTGCAAGCAAAACATTGCTTACAAGCATATTCTTGTCATCAGCCGTCTTTCCTAACTTAGGGGAAGCAAGGTCAATATCTGAAAACAGACCACCGAAATCCTCTTCACTGTCACGTCCGAGCGTACTATCCTCAATGCGCTTCAATGAGCGTTCCAACATAGGAAGAACATTTTCTTTTCGCTTGATAGCCTCAATTACGGACGAAAACAAGAACTTCGGTTCAATGAAGTAGCCTATATTTTCCAAGCACTGGTTCTTAACCTCTTCCTGCAATTCCGGTGCATCTGAATCGGTCATTTCCCATAATTCCTTGAATGTAACTTCATCATCATCCAACGCACTGTTAGCGTATGTTTCTATCTTCTCCGACAGGTATTTGTAGAAAATGAATCCCAAGGTAAAATACATAAAATCGCTTGCCGACATATTGCCACGCAAACGGTTTGCGACCTCCCAAAGCTGGTCACGGAGTTTCTGTTGCAGTTCTTCGCTCATTATTTCTAACCTTTATTTACTGTAAAATAAATTCTTTAATTTGCTTAGTCAATAATGCTTTACGCTTTTTGATAAAATCAAGGAAATAGTCTAAACTATAGTCGTTCATTTCAGGTATATGATGACGTTCCTTAAAATTAGCATCTCGATCTTTTAGCCAGGAATCAAAAGGTTTAGCATTTTTAGATTTGTTTTCTGAGTCATCCAACAATTCTAAATTCAAAATTGAATTATAGCAGGCCTGATACTTTTCTATAGTTGCATCATCATATCCTTTTGCACGAAGATTTTTTATTTTAAACTCATTTTGAGGATAAATATGGTCTTCATTGTATTTCTTATCTTTCCAATCTCTCCCTGGATACAACAATGATAAAATCAAATAGCTATATTTAGTACCATAACTATAGTTCAGCATATTTTCTATCTCCATATCGTTGAATATCATTTCAATTTTCAATTCTTTACTAAGTTCAACATAGGGGAAATAGTCTGTTGCTAATTTAACAACAGGTCTCATACTATTCAATTTATTATCAGTTGCACTACCTAGCACTCCTTTAAGCAGCATCATGATAATCCATTTTTGAATATTATTTTGATCCTCAACATCTTTCAAATTAGAGGAGGTAAGATAGCCTTTGTTTTTCCCTCTCAAATATTGAGCAACAGGAAGTAACACCAACCTTGCTACTAAATTTTTATCTGTAAAGCCATAACGACTAACCAATTTGATACTATTGGCAATGGCATCTTTTGTTTCATCCCAATGATCCTCTATACATTCTAGATTTTTCTTCGTAAATGAACTAAGTTTATACTGTATAGGAAGATTTTCCGTTAGATACATCGCCCCTTTCATCACAAAGTCTTTACCAAAATTGTAACCAGTTCCTATCTTGTTAATTTCATCTGTAAATTCATTGATTTCTTCTCTTGCGTTCAAATTCCTCCATTTAGCAGTCGCTGTTGACAAAAGAATATCGCTATATTCTAGTTTTTGGCCACCAGTATTAGTACGAATAAATATCTCTAAAACCTTATCATAATCATCAGATTTTTCCTCGTAATAATTTATGTTTTGAGATACATTTACCACACTAAAAAGTTTACTTATCATCTTTCGAGCTTTTTTCTTAGCTTCTTCATCAAAAGCATTAAGCTGATTTTCTATAGAATCTTTAGCATCTTCTGCATCATCATAATTTAATATATCCCCAACACGATACCATAATTGAGGATAATCCGTTCTTTGCAGAGGTGTTTCATCCTCTTTAAATAAAAATTGATATGTCATCTCCTCTGGATTATCATCTCCCTTATCCCAAAGAAGATTTAAATATAGTCTTGTTGTTCGCCACTTTCGATAGAAAAAACGATATGAACCACGCAAGGCTATATTTATAGACGTTATTCTCTGCTGTCCATCAAGAACCAAATATATATCTTGATTTACACCATCCAAATTAGCCTCTTTATTATGCGGTTTTTCTTGATCAAAGTCTTTTATAAATTCATATGAAGTCCAATCTTTCTTCTTTTCTTCTCTAATCTTCCAAAAAAGGAAAGAACTAATAGGATAACCACACATAATAGAATCAAACAGTTTTTCTACTTGCGCTGGATTCCAAACGTATTCTCTCTGAATAGCAGGTAAAAAAGTATTCCTCCCTATTCTTTCGGAGATTAAATCCTTTATCGTAGTATTAAAATAAGCCATATGTTTATTCTTTATTTTTATTTATTGTCTGACGCAATAGATTAAATACATAATCAATTTCTATATCGTTTTTCAATGGGAAACGAACTTCATAAGCCCCATTTCCCCAATGTCCAACTTCTGATACATCACGAGTAATACCTTCTGGGTCTTTGAGTGTTCCTTTTTTGGCGTTTAGAAATAGTCTTATGCCCTTGTTTTGCATAACTATATCACAAAAGACCTTTCCTCCTATCTTGAAACCAATGGTTTTCTTTTTGGGATATATAGTAATATCTTCTCCAAAAGACAGCAAGAATTCTTTAATTTCAGCATACATATTCAGAAAGTCATCTTCAACATTCTCCAGATGATCCTGTTCGCTATACACCTTTATCTCCTTACTTACGGTTGTTATTGTCTCGCTATTTGAGACTGTTTTAATACTTTCTTTGCTTGAACGATTCACAATCTGTTCAAACGAAAGAGTATCATTTGTGAAGCGTTTGATTTCCCATAGCTCTATAGGTAAATCCTTAAAATTAATTGCTTCTTTTTGATATGTTGTAAAATTAGGAGAAATAAACAACACTTTTGACTGAGACCAATCCACATCATTTCGTTTAAGTGTACCAAACTTTGATTCGTTATACTCCAAAATGAATTCCGCCTTGTTATTCAACATCAAAGATAGGTAAGCATAACCTTGGTCGATTACACTAAAATTCTTATCCCTTTTATACTCTATTATCACAAAAGACTTTTTCTCCGAGTCAAACGCCAAAGAATCTATACGGAAAGAACCAATGGAAAATTCTGTTTTGATAAAATCAAGCCCCAGCAATGTTTGAAGATTCTTTTCTACTATGATTTGAATTTCTTTCTCCAATTTAAACGACTTCTCTTTTATAAGAGTTAGTTGCTCATTGAATATTTTATATGTTAACATATTTACTCCCAATTAAAAGTTCTTATTATATTGCGTAATCCGTCCATTATCCTTGTCAGTACCTTTCGGGTTTTGATAAGACCGAGATGCTTCTCTTTCAATGCCTTTTGTATGATTTCTGGTTGCTCTTTTTGCAAATAGTCATACTCTTTTATGTAGTGATTGAGCACATCAGCAGAAATCTGTTCTTCATCTGCCAAATCGCATACTGCCTTATTGCGTTCAGATACGATATATTGGTTCAGACGCTCCTCCAACTCATTTGTACCGTCAGCCTTATTGCGCCCGGTCATGAAGTTTTCCTTGTCTTCATCCACATTCTTTTGGATAAAGCCGTCTATGAGTTTGGCTTTGCCTCTCATTCCTGCATCCTTAATCATGGTGTCAATGATATGCTGGCGTTTGGCAGAATAATCATTGCTATATGGATCCAGGTCGGCAATGAGTTCAAGGATATAAGCCACATTGATAATATCGCTATGCAGGAGTTCAAGACAGAAATCTATATCTTCCAAGCCTTGATTGTTGCCGTATGGAACAGGATCTTCAGCTACGCTTGAAGGTGTGGCTGGTGGATTGATAAAGCCAACTGTTATGTCGAGATATTTACTCTTATAGTCATTGAATTGTTGTTCTGTCAGTCCAAGGTCGTCCGCATCTTCGCTATAATCTTCGTATATCTGGATTTCTGCATGTTTACGGATAATATCACGGAAAGCAAGTACAAAATTCTTCTTGTCGTTTTCACTTTGCAGAAGGTCTATGCTGCCGGGCGTAGGATATTTTTGAAGAAACTCTGTTGCCAAAGTTCTGTATTCCAGTTTTACTTCCTCAAACGGAGGACGTACTATGTCTTCGGGGTTATCAGAGTTGCTAAACAGTTTGATAGACGTATCAACATTGTTTTTCAAATCACGAAAACAAACGATTTTACCAAAACGCTTCTTTTCGTTCAATACCCGGTTGGTACGACTGAATGCTTGTAACAAACCGTGATACTCCATATTTTTATCCACATAGAGCGTATTTAGTTTCTTGCTGTCAAAGCCGGTTAAGAACATACCTACGACAAGGCAAAGGTCAAGCGGTTTCATATCCACTTTCTTCTTTTTCATGCGCAGGTTGATGTCATCATAGTATGCTCGGAAATTCTCAGTCGTGAAAGCTGTTCCAAACATTTTATTGTAATCATCCATGATGGCTTGCAGTTCGTCAGCTTCGCCTACACTTTGACTTGTATATTGACCTATACCCATACCTGTCTGGTCATCATCCTGACTACTATTGGCTGTGTATGTAAACACTGCACCAATACGGATTTTAGGATTCAGAGATTTGAAAATCTTGTAGTAGCGTATAAGCATCGGAACGGACTGCACGGCAAACAAAGCATCAAAATCTCTATCAAACGTGGATTTGTTGAAATTGTTAAGGATGAATTTTGCAATTTCCTCCATTCGGGCTTGGTTGTCATTATCAACGACTTCATTGCCGTGATAGTATTCCACAAGGAAACCAAGCACGTTTTCATCCGCAATGGCATCCTTAATCAGATATTTATGGAGGCAGTTGCCAAATATCTCTTTGGTGGTGTGTCCGTCCACTGCATTTTCGGTAAAGATAGGTGTTCCAGTAAAGCCGAATATCCGGGCATTGTCAAAGAACTTCATAATCTTCTTATGGCTATCCCCGAAATGACTGCGATGGCACTCGTCAAATATCATTACAATGCGTGAGTGACGGACATCCTCTATCTTATTGCTATACCAAGTCTTGCTGACAGCGGAATTGAGTTTCTGAATGGTGGTGATAATAATCTTGGAATTGCTTTGCAGTCGCTTCACAAGTTCATCCGTGTTGTCGGTACTATCCACTGCGCCCGGCTCAAACGCTTCGTACTCCGATTGCGTCTGAGTGTCGAGGTCATGGCGGTCAACCACAAACATCACCTTGTCCACATCATCCAATTCCGATACAAGCTGTGCTGCCTTGAATGAAGTCAATGTCTTTCCTGCACCTGTTGTATGCCAGATATAGCCGTTGTCGTTGGAGTTTTGTACCCTGTCCAAAATCTTCTCTACCGCATAAAACTGATAAGGACGGAGCACCATCAAACACTTGTCTCCCTCATGAAGTACAATATATTTTCCTATAATTTTACCGAGCGTACACTTCTCTAAGAAGAATACTGCAAACTTATCCAATTCATTGAACGGATGATTGGCAGCATCAGTCCAGTTGAACGTGAATTTATAACCACTGTTCGGATTATTGGCGAAGTAACGGGTATTTACTCCATTTGAAATGACAAACAACTGAATATAGTCGAACAGCCCATGAAAGGATGTCTTGTGATAGCGTTGGATCTGATTGTACGCCTGTTTGAGTTCTACACCCCTACGTTTCAGTTCAATCTGAACCAGAGGGAGGCCATTGATAAGAATCGTTACATCATAGCGACACTTCTTTCGTCCCTCTACCGTAATCTGATTCGATACCTGAAACTCGTTCTGACACCATTGGGTACGATTAAAGAATTCCACCCAAATGCGCTGTCCGTTAGCAGTATCAAGAGGATATAGGTCGCGAAGCTTCTTTGCTTTTTCAAAGCGAGTACCACCTTCCAGATATATCACTATCTTCTCAAACTCTTCATCCGTAAATGAGTTACGGCCAACTTCCGCCAGCTGTTTATTGTTGTGAATTTCCAACTGCCGCTTGAAATTGGCATAAAGATTATCTTCTTCGGTAATCTGAACATACTCGTAGTCCATTTGCCGAAGTGTGGCTATAAGTCCGGCTTCCAATGCCGCTTCGCTCTGTATTGACATATTCTTGCCTTGTTATGAGTAGTTACTACTTATTTATCTTACTGTTTAATATCTTGACATCCAATGCTTTTTGTTTAAAAAATGCTTTTAAAACGAATTATATGAGACATTATTCTAATGCTTGCTTAACAGCTTGATAATCCCAATAATATTGTCCATTTTCCCATTTCCACATTGCAACATGCGTCCCATAATATTTTATAGAATCAGGGCATTTAGATCTATTCACTGAACCAGCATTATATAAAACAACTATTTTTAATCCATCACGAATAGCCTTTTCACACTCATATTCGATATAGCTACGATAATCAATATTATGACCTCTAGCACAACTTTGTGTCCAACTATTATAACTACCGCAATATTGACAACTACCGCTTCTCACTGTTTTTGTATTATTACCAACAATCAACACGAATGTCTTAGATACATCAAGCCTAACAGCAAGAGAACTTTTAATGCTACAATTTAAGCTACTATCACGTGCTTGTGTTAAATCATGAGCATCATGAAAGTCCAAGCTCCAATAATTACTGTTTTTCCATTTGTAGAGTTGCTCTACAGCATTTTTATCGCCATCCCAATCTGCGGCAATATACGTTTTAGTCCTGTACGCCATTATTTCACTCCTTTTATTTCATAAATATTAATACTTCGCATCGTTTCTTCTGTCAATAAAATTGTTATTGGCTGATTTATATTTACTCCACTAGTTCTTAAGGTACACAACATACATCTTAAAAGATCAAAGTTCGATTTATGTGGGGTCCCGTCAAATCTAGTTATACCAGAACCTAAAAGAGGAATAAATATTGGTCTATTCGCATAAGTGCGACTTATTTCCGCCCACATCACACGTAAACAATTCTCATAATCTTTTTGGGTTAAATGAGCTTGATTATTATCAAAATGAGTAAAAGCCAATAACATATAATCTTTATATCTAATAATTCGCCCAAGAGGGTAAATTATCCTATTATTCCGAGTGCGCCTTTTAAAAGAGGTATTATCATCGGTCTCTGCCGAAATAACATGGTTTAGTTCATTAATATCAGTAACATAATCATCTATAAATTTACCATTCAATGTATTATGTGCAATGATTATATCATCAACCTGTGTGTCAAAATATTCATTAAATGCAATAACTTTCCAACCGTTTGCCTCAAAGATATCACCTTTTCTTATGTTTACTTTTATACCTCGAATACTTAATGATATTCCATCTTTTGCAAGGTGGCGTTTAATAATAAAAATAACAATATCTATAATCAAGAAGATTCCTATAATAAATAGTAATTTAATAATCCAACTATAATCGCCCCAAAACTTTTCTAACGAAATTGCGGAAACTGCAAGTAATGTTTCTATGCCTGCAAGTATGGCAAAAGCCATATTTGTGCTATCTTTCCAAAGTAATGGGCTATTTATGTAATGTATAAATTTCATAACATATTAACATTTATAAAAATATCGTCCTTTATTAGATTTTGTACCTATCATTAACTCTGAATCACTCAACGCTTTTTCCACTAATTCTTTTTTTAATGGTATATGTAAAGTTGGAACCTTTGTCATAGAATCTCTAAAAATTGGCAAATTATTCCACAATTTCTTTATAGACTCCTTAAACGTTCCTGATTGGCAATATACTATATCACTCTTTTCTTTATATTCTGGATATATCACAATAACCGGCAAACCTAGAACATTAATTCCATAATCTATTTCTTCTTTTAATGCTTTGGATTCTTTTGTTATAGAACTTAAAAACAGAAGAATATTTTTTGAATTTCTCAAACGCTCTCTCAACCTAGGTTTCAATGTAGTTTCCCAGTCACTATTATCTCTTACATTATAATTTTTATCATGAGAGTCACAAAAAGGGAACGCATTGTTTCCTGCCTTCCATGCTTTCAAAAGATTATAATAAACAAAATCATATGTAGAATTTGCGCCCAAATTATTTTGATTGAAAGGTGTATCTACATAAAATGCTGAATAATTGCCATTTCTATAAGCCATAACAAAAACGTTTATTTTTTGCAATATACAATGCTTTATTTGCTATTTTTTGTTCATCATCAACAACTGACTTGACTTGATCAGCTAACCAAATAACCAATAGCTCATCTTTGCTAGTATTCAATACCTCTGCAATATCTCCCATCCAACACTCCGGCAAACATATCCATCTCTCTCTTGGAAATTCCTAATCGTGTTGCCATCTTTCTTATTTGTTGCTTTCTTTGCCATAATTCGTATTATTTTGTTTCCTTAGAGGTTGATAAAACGATTTCCCAATGCCCCCCATAACTTGGTCCAACTCGTTTGATAACATTCTCTGCTTTCAAGCGTTCCAGTGTTATCCTCATTGCTTTCTCCGAGACTTCACATTGTTTCGCCAATGCAGAAATACTGATTTGTGGGTTTTCAGCTATAAGAGAAAGTATCTTGTTATGCCCTTGTTGTGCCCCTGTTATGCCCTTGTTATGCCCTAACTGGTCGCTTTCTGGTCGCTTCTGGTCTGAACGGTTAGTTTCTTGTCTCTCTTCCAAAACCTTCGCACAAACAGTTGCTTTCATGATAAAGGCAACCAAGTTGTATTGCGGCTCTTTGACTCCTAATGCAGACAATTCACGGCACATACGGTCAACACCCTCACCGAACTCTTTTACATAGTCGTATGCTTTGAGGTATTCCGCAATTTTCGGATTGCGAGAGAAATGGGTATGACGAATATTGTCAGTGCGAACGATGCCCGGTAACTTGCCCGGTGTTTCGAACACAAGGCGGTCATCGAACATCTTTATCTGAATTTCTGTTCCCTTAATACTGTAATCACGGTGGCAAACAGAGTTTACCGCCATCTCTTGTATTACAAACTTAGGGTATTCGCGGTCGGTTTTGAAGATACCGTCCTCTCCGAGATAGGAATGCTCCTTGACCTGCGTTTCAAGATATTCAACGGTTTTCTGTATCTGTTCAAGAATACGACCATCGAAAGTAACATCTTTGATGACATTCATTTCACGCCCCACCTTTTCCTCAGTACCAAAGTATTTGATAAAGCGGACTCTTGCACGAGGAAAGAATGTCTGAGGATGCTTGCCAAAAAGTAATATACAAGCTGCACTGACTTGCGGTATATCGCCTTTATAGGTCACAAAACCTTTGTTCTCTTGCAGATATTCCATTGCAGACTTACCATAGCCAATCCGTTTCATGTAGGCTTTAACCGCATCCATGTCTATATCATCAAGCGTGGCATCGTATGCTGTGGAATCCTCATAATAACGTTCTCCTTTGTCGTACATGAGTTGTAAACGCTCGTCAAAAGTCAGTTTGCGTGATTTGTCACCGACACGCCAAAACACTTCATCCGCTTGATTCGCATGAAGTCGTGGACTTGCAGGAATGTGCATCAACAATACACGATTATTACGTCCTTCTGCATCTGTACATGGTATGTATTCTGTAGTGACAGAAACTGAAGGAACACAAAAATCCAAAGGTGTGCGCAATATATCATTGAGATGTTCCTTGTCTTGGTCAACACCCTCTACTCTGCGAGTCTTGTCGGATATACCCACAGCAATCATTCCACCATCTGCATTCGCCATAGCTACTATGATAGTGGCAAGGTGTTTAGGATCAATGAGGATACTTTTACAGTCAAAAGTCTGACCTTCCTGCATATGCCGTATTTCTTCAATTGTATATTTCATATCCTCTATTCTTCTTTTGTATGGCAAATCAATCTGTGAATATCCACATCCAGCACTTCTGCTATCCGTGCCAATGTGTATAAATCAGGCTGCGAATGATTGTTGCACCACTTTGACACTGTTGCCGGATCTTTCTGCAAAGTTTTAGCAAGCCATTTACTCATAATGCCCTTCTCAGCTAATACTGCCTTTATACAGTTCAAATTCGCCATATTGTATTCAATTATAAATTGCGTCAAATGCAAAGTTATATATTTTATTTGGTTCGCGAGCATAATCGAAGAAATAAAAGTCTTTTGGCAAAAGAAATTAATGTAAAGTGATGTGAGATTGGGATTTATTTGCTAATTTTGCACCGTTTTTGAGACGATATAAACATTAACAATGCAAAGAAACAGAATGAATATATTAACAACAACCGCAATTCAGAGCAACAAACGCACTGATTCTGTGTCGAGTGTTCATGTTTCACGCATTGAACCTCGTAGAGTTAATACTTTCCAACGAACATAACGAGTACATTATTGTACTTTGAGAGAATAGAAACTGAATAGTTGGAGAGTCCTTACCAAACTTTCCAACTATTTTGTTTGTATGCCCATTTGTGACAGTCGCCTTTATGATGCTCTTCTGCCATTTCCGTCTGATGGGCTGTTGGTAACCAGATTATTAACGTGCAGTGATGCACATAAATTGAGAAGAAATGAGCTATAAATTTGATGGCAGCAAGGTGTTCTTTACATCTGATACCCATTTTTATCATGGGAATATCATTCGTTTCTGCAACAGGCCGTTTAAGGATGTGGAAATGATGAATGAGACCATAATCTCCAATTGGAACAATACAGTCGGGCAGGATGACATTGTCTTTCATCTGGGCGATTTCTGTCTTGGCGGTTCAGCCGAATGGACTAAAATCCTTGACAGGTTGAACGGAAAGATATATCTGATTATGGGCAACCATGATTTGAAGAATATACGTCAAGGCTACATTGACAGATTTGAACATGTGGCAATGCAGATGCACATAAAGGTCGGTAAACAAAGGATATATTTGAACCATTATCCTTTTCTATGTTTTGATGGCGGATATAAAGATGTGTGGCAACTTTTCGGACACGTACATACAAGGAAGAATAACACTGGAATTGACGCTGCCCGGCTTCAGTATCTCTATCCGACGCAATACGATGTAGGGGTTGATAACAATAACTTTACCCCCATATCATTTGAACAGGTAAAAAGGATGATTGAAAAACAAGTAGAGCAATTTCATAAGCAATAAAAAAGGAGGTTTATTTATGAGTGAATATACAACGGTCTATTTAAGGCACAAAGACATGCCTTTGTTGAAAAAGAAAGAGCATCCGTCTCATGAAGAATGCCAAAGTCTATCTAAAGAAGACTTAATGAAAGTCATTCGCGAAATGGATGAATATAACAAACAGGTTGCAAAGTCTTTGGGGTGTAAATTGTTTTATCTTACTACTACCCCAAGTCGTGAATTGACTGTGCTTCCATGTAGTCCATCTCCAAGTGTGCTGACAAACGTCCTTCTTGAGGAGGTTTTATGCTTTTACAAAGAAGAAATCGAACATTGTAAAAAGGCTATTGCTAAGAATAAAGAAGATATTGCCAAGTTGGAAGTACGAATAGCCAAAACAACCGTCGATTTGTACGATAAAATCAACAAGGAGATAGACAACTGCTATGAGAACATAGACTTTGAGGAAGAAGAACTTGAACACTACCAATTCCTGTATAATAAATTTTCTTTCTTGGAGGGTATTATTGTCGATGAATCGAATTCAAAGAATTATGAACTGATTTATACAAAATATTAATAAACAAAAGATTATGAAGATACAATATATGAGCGACCTGCATTTGGAATTCAGCGATAACAGCAGGTGGATGAAACATAATGAATTACCTGTAACTGGCGATGTTTTGGTTCTTGCCGGAGATATATTCTATTTGAAAAACAAGGTTGCACCTTTGAGCAATTTTTGGAAATGGGCATCTGTAAATTATCGGCAAGTGCTCCTTGTGCCCGGAAACCATGAGTATTACAATTATTGTGATGTGATGGATAAGGAACTGCAATGGAATTGGATGTTCAAGAAGAATGTAGGATATTACCAGAATCAAGTAGTAAAGATTGATGATACTGATTTTATCATGAGCACTTTGTGGTCTCAGATTTCTCCTTCTGACGAGTATTTTATATGGAAAGGCATGAACGACTTTCGGCAAATAATGTATAATGGCAAATTACTCCAAACTGAGGAGTTTAATCAGATGCATGAATTCTGCTTGGATTTCATCAAGCATAGTCTAACTGAAAGCACCGCAAAGCACATTGTGGTAGTAACACATCATCTTCCCACATTGGAGGTCGTCGCCCCTCACCATAAAGGTTCAGTGCTGAATAGTGCATTTGCAACTGAACTGAGTGGGCTTATTGCCGACAGTCGCATTGACGCATGGATTTATGGGCATTCACATACCAACATTGATGCTGAGATAAACGGAACAAAGATCGTTTGCAATCAAATGGGATATGTTTTTCAAAATGAGCATATCGCCAATGGTTTTGATCCGGGCAAGTGCCTTGTCTTGTGAAAGGCATAGGTTCGCCGGTAATACACTTTAAAGCCTCAATATATCATATAGTGAACAAAAAAGCACGTGTTCATATATTATATGATATATTGTGGCTTAATGTTTTTCTGTTGAATACAAGTATAATACAGCAGTTCTACACTTTTTCAAGCGAATAAACCGAATTCGTTACACTTTTTCCAACGAATCATCCCCATTACACGACATTTTTCAAGCGAATCACAGTATAAATCACCGAAACCAACTTTACTTTATCTCCGTATTCATATATACGTGCATTAAAGTAAAGCTAACAGAGGGAGAAAAAGAGATGGCTTCGCCAAAGCCGAGCCGAACCATATCTGCCGATTTTCTCTTTTGGCTGCAAAAGAATCCGAAATCCTAACTCAAAAGCGAAGCAAGATTCTCCCCTTATCAAGCCACAAAAACCAACCCCAAAATCCGTGAATCCATCTCTGATTTTGCAGCCCCATTCGGCGAAATAATCACCGATATGCCTTATCTTTGCGAACCGGAGGTTTCGGAGCAAAAGAGAGCCATTTTCCTCTTTTTCCCTCCGTTTGAAGATAAACTAAGGTTAAAAACGTTAAATCTTCAATTTTCGGCAAAAAAACAAGTAAATTTTCGAGGTTTCTATCTTTTAAGTCATAAACTATTGATAATCAATTAGCATAATATGCTGCATCGGCAAGTAAAACAGCCAAAACAACTCTGAACATTTCGGAACTACTATAACAAGAGGTCACTTACACACTATCCGACCACAAAATCTTCCGATTTAAAATTACTATAGAAACGTCCTGAAACAGCAGTAAACTTCAATACACAGTAATCAGGATCCGTCACTCCATCCGGATAATACATGGTATCTCCCTCCTGCCAGATCATCTCTTTACTGGCACTATCCGTCAAGACGTCCATCATACCGCGTAGCATGACCCCTCTAAAGAATCTCGTATCGCAGAAGTAGATACATGCATGGTTGTTCTCCCGGTATTGCGCCACACGCATGGACGAAGTATTTGTTGTCAGATAAATCGTTTTTATCCCCTCTCTTTTTCTGGGTTGCAGCATTGCTTTGATGGTAGGAAATCCTTCACCGTCTATCGAACCGATAAAAGCTGTTTTCAGCTTATCAATCATGTTGCCTACTGTTTTTTCCGCGTCTCTCATCATTTTACTTTTTATTATTGGTTTATTATCTGATGCGAAAGTAGAGAAATGCCAGGAAAGCAATGCAATAAAAAGAAAGGTAGAAATAGCACTTTTTACGGTTTGTGTGCTTTACGATACAATAACGGAGTTTCTCCCGTATGCTGTCGGAAGCTACGGATAAAATAAGAAACCGTTGAAAAACAGAGTTCAAATGCAATATCAGCTATAGGAAAGTCCGTATAAACAAGCAGCCTCTTGGCCTCTTCCATCACCTTGCCCTGAATATATTGTTTTGCGCTGAACCCCATGGTCGAGGTTATCATCTCATTGAGATAGTTAGGAGTAATGCAGAGCTTATCCGCATAATATTGAACCGAATGTTGCTCTTTTGCATGTGTCGCAACCAAATTCATGAATTTACTTACATGATTATTGAAAACTTCCCTACTTCTGCCCTCCTCCATCGAAATCATTTTAAGATAAGCACGATCCAGCAACATCAGGACTTCATAAAGCAATGCTCTCAAAACGTGTACATCGCCCTGTTGATACGAATCAATCTCCATCTTTATATCATGCAAGGTTTCAAGTATGCGTGTACAAAGCTCATCAGACAAATGTAGTCGCGATGAAAAACTTTCTATCTGAAAAAACGAAAGATGCCGTACAAACAAAGAATCTTTAAAGAGGGAAGACAAAAATTCTTCTTCGAAAATCAGCGCATACCCATTGATGATATGATGAGTATCCCAGTTCCGGATTTCCCCCGGTTTAGAGAAAAGGACGTCACATGGAATTGCTTCATAGGTTTGGTTATCAACTGCAAAAGCTCCCTTACCTTCTGTTATGAAAGTAATATCATAATAGTTGAGAGTGTGGACAGTACTTTTAGCCAGGAACTTCTTCACATACTTCAGTTCTACTACATCGACCAAAAGTTCACTCCCATACTTATGCTTATAAAAAGTATATCGAGGTATTGAGTTTTTCATTTTAGTCACTTAAAAACACCTAATTCGACATAGTAGGCATCATTGTGCCTCTCAAATATAATTTCCTTTGGGTATATCGTAAATACCAG
>ERZ791858.793-NODE-793-length-22955-cov-17.269520_pt1 | contig 22955 bp, 16 predicted proteins | sample MGYA00510284_ERZ791858 | MGnify/ENA primary metagenome ERZ791858 (study PRJEB30046, sample SAMN00792077) | human gut metagenome | study: EMG produced TPA metagenomics assembly of the A metagenome-wide association study of gut microbiota in type 2... | reverse complement strand
CAGCGCCCGGCGGCACAGCCGCCGCAGCTGCCGCTCGCTCAGGGGGATGTCCGTGGCCAGCACCGTGATGATGGAGCCTTTATCCTCGTGGGGCGGGATGCTGTCGCTCAGCAGGGTGTGGATAGGCGTGCCCGCCACGATGAGGTCATCGAACAGCGCGTGATTGGAGAGCACCAGCGCGCCCATGGTGTAGGGTTTTCCGTCCAGTTCCACCACCCGGGAGGCGGAGCCGATGCCGCCTTTCAACCCGTGGCAGCGCATCCCCCGCCCGGCGCCTACGGCACCCTCGGCAAAGTCTGCCTTGCAGTCCGCCAACGCGGCAAAGACGTGCTGCTCGATCACATGAAGCCCCCGGATATCGTTCAGGCCGCAGTCGTTGCACTCGCAGACCACCGGGTTCACGCTGCCGGTGGTCTCGCAGATGTCGGGGTTTCTCTCCAGCATATACTTTACCAGCGCGTTCTGCGCCGTGCCCACGCTGAGGGTGTTGGTAAACAGGATGGGCGTTTCCAGCGTGCCCAGCTCGTCGATCTGCACAAGGCCGGTGGTCTTACCAAAGCCGTTGATGACATAGCTGGCCGCCAGCACTTTTTCGTGGAAAATATCCCCTTGGTGCGGCAGCAGCGCCGTTACGCCCGTCTGCACCACGCCGTCTGCCAAGGTGCAGTGCCCTACCGTCACCCCCGGCACATCGCTGATCTTATCCCGTGCACCTTTAGGCAGTGTGCCCACCTGAAAACCCCATTCGTTCCCTGCAATGCCCATTGTAGCTCCTCCTTGCCTTTTTCTAAGGTGTATCATAGCATTTCCGCTGCCAAAAGTAAACCGCTGTAACAGACCGGGGCGCACATAGAAAAAGAGGCTGCCGCACAGCTATCTCACTGTGCAGCAGCCTCTTTGCTATTTTTTTACGCCGCAGTGCGGTGTTCATCAGGAATGCTCCACCGAACGGAAGAGCCCCTTGAACTTTTCCCAGCAGGCCACCACCCGCTCCCGCGCTGCACAAAATTATTGAGGTGCCGCTGCATTTTCCGTTGGCCACGATCTTCTGAGTGCCGCATAGGAGACCAGAAAGTTTGCCAGCCACCCTGCCGGGACGGCAAGCCAGACAAAGGCAATGCCAAAGCGCGGTGCACAGAGCAGGGCAACGGACAGGCGAATGGCAAGGTTTACCATATTTGCAATGAGGAACGGGCGCATGATGCCAAGCCCGCGCAGCACGCCATCGGTCGCCATCTTGATGCCCATGAAGATGAAGAAGTAACCGAGCCACCGCATATAATCACCGGATACCTGATAGGCCAGCGCCGTTCCGTCCTTGCCCAGAAACAGCGAGGAGATCTGGGTGTGCAGGGTTTCAATGACCGCAAAGGCAATGACCGCAAAGCACAGGTCCAGCACCAGTGCAGCGTGGTAGCCTTTTTTGAGGCGGTCGATCTTCTTTGCACCAAAATTCTGGGAGATATAGGGCGAGACCGCATTGCCGATGGAGACAAAGATCAGCGAGAAAACATTTTCTACCCGCATCGTTGCTGCATATCCGGCAAGCGCCTGTGTGCCAAAGGGGTTTACCACCGCCTGCACGATCATCATGCCGATGGACACGGTGGACTGCTGCAAGACCGACGGCACCGCAATGCGGAGCATGGAATACAGCTCCTGCCGATCGAACTTATTAAAGGGGCTTTTATATTGCCGCATCCGGTGCAGGAAGATCAAAAACGAAAACACCGCAGAAATGCCCTGTGCGATCAACGTGGCAAGGGCTGCGCCAAACACGCCCAAGCCAAGCCCCGCCACCATCCAGAGATCCATAAAAATATTCAGGATGGAGGAAAAGATCAGCAGACCCAGCGGGATCCTGGACTCCCCAATGGAGGTAAACATGGTGGAAAGAATGTTGTACATGAACAAAAACGGGAAGCCCACAAAATAGACCCGCAGATACAGCACCGCATCCTCCAGAATGTCGGCGGGGGTCTGCAAGCCGCTCATCATAGCACGGGAAAAGCTAAAGCCAAAAACGCCAAGGACAACGCTCAAAACCAGAAAACTGAGCAGGGACGTTGACACGATGGTTTTCATTTTGCCATAGTTTTTAGCGCCAAAATAGCGGCTTACCAGCACACCGGCACCCACACCGGCACCCAGCGCCACACAGATAAAAACATTAGTCAGCGCAGCACAGGCACCGACAGCCGCCAGTGCCGAGGAGCCGACAAACTGACCGACTATGATGGAGTCCGCCATATTATAGACCTGCTGAAAAAAGCTGCCCAGGATCATTGGCATTGCAAAAACCGTCAGCGCTTTCAGCGGCGCATCTGTGATCAGATATTCATCTTTCGACATGATCTATTTTCCTCCGAGCTGTGTTTCTCTCAATTTTTTAAATTTGCTCTGGCCAAGTATACCACGCTTTTTCCCTACTGAAAAGCTCCCGCTTGCATTCTCGCAAACTGCTTTTATAACGTCCCGTTTCCCTTTCTCTCGTCTTGACAAGCCCTTTTCTTCCGATTACAATACCAAAAAGAGCCGGCGGGCGGTCTTTTTGCTGCCTGCTGCCACAATCTTCCGGGAAAGGAACTTTTTCATGGAACCAAAAACAAAACAATCTCTGCTCGTTACCGTGGTAGGGGTAACGCTTTTTGTAGCGCTGCTGCGGCTTTCTGACGTTCTGGCCTTTGCCGCAAAGCTGATAGATCTGGTACTGCCCATTCTGGCGGGCGGCATTCTGGCGCTTTTTATCAACGTGCCCATGACCGGTCTGGAAAAGCGGCTGAACCGCCTGTTCGGCAAGGCCAAAAAGCAGCCCTCGGCGAAAGCCATCCACCTTCTCAGCTTTTTCATCACCCTGCTGGGCGTTGTGCTGGTGCTGGTATTGGCGCTGACTTTGCTGATTCCGGAGCTGGTGCAGTCCTTCCACAGCCTGTATGTGCAGATCGAGGCCAATATTCCCCGCTGGACTGCCTATCTCAACGCACAGGATGCTGACATGGGCTGGCTGATGAACTGGCTGGAGGGCATCAACTGGGAGCAGCTGCTGCACAAGGTCACCGCAAGCATCGACACGGTGCTGGTCAATGCGGTAGGGGCTGTCTCTGCCACGGTGAATATCGCGATCACCGCCTCGTTTGCGCTGATCATCTCCGTCTATATGTCCCTTAGTACGGAGAGCCTCGGCCACCAAGCCCGCACGCTGGTGTGCGCCTACCTGAAGCCTGCCCACGCCGCCGGGGTGCTGAAGTTCTGCCGGCTGTTCCGGCAGTCCTTTGCAAACTTTTTAACGGGACAATGCAGCGAGGCAGTGATTCTTGGCGTTCTGATGGCTCTTGCATTTTCCGTTTTCAAGATCCCCTACGGCAGTCTGGTGGGCGTGCTCACCGCCATCTGCGCCATCATCCCCTATGTGGGTGCACTGATCTCCTGCGTGGTCAGTGTGTTCCTTGTGCTGTTGGTAGACCCTGTGCTGGCGGTGCGCTGCCTGATCGTGTACCTTGCCGTGCAGTTTGTTGAAAACCAGTTCATTTATCCCCGTGTGGTGGGCAAATCCGTGGGGCTTTCGCCGCTGTACACCCTTATTGCCGCCATGATCGGCGGAAAGCTTTTTGGCATCATCGGCATTATCTTCTTTATCCCCCTGACAGCGGTGGTCATCGAGCTTGTAAAAGAGGACACCTTTCGGCGTCTGCGCGCAAAAGAGCCCCTGCAATAAAACAGCGTGCCCGGAATACCATACCCCCTGATATCCTTCCCTGGTGTCAGGGGTATTTTTATGCCGTGCAGCTGCAAAGCACGCGGTTGTTCGCCCTTTTCCATGCAAAATCCTTCAAAAAACAGCTTGAAACACTTTTGTTACAATGATACAATATGATTGTTATTTTATGGGAAAATCGGCGTATGCCCCGTGCGGACAGGCCGCGAGCGTAGGGGTTCCTGTGGGGTGTGTAAGAATCGCTAAGGTAGCACTGCGCTCCTGCACTTGCGCAGTACTGCCTTCCGAAAATGTGAGGAAAGTATATTTATATGATAAAAAAGATCTCCCGCCGCTCCTTTTTGCAGGCTTGCAGCGTTGCAGCTGCCACGGCAGCGCTGACCGCCTGCGGCGGCAAGGCTGAAAGCAAAACAGCAGATGCGCACGAAGCCGTCACCTTTATGGCACCTTATAAGGAGATAGAAGCCTTTATTGAGCAGGTGCACAGCGTTTACCCGGAAGTGAACATCGAGGTCGTGCCATACAGCGGCGATAACACCACCACCTGTTTGCAGAATATGTTTGCGGCAGGCGACCTGCCGGACGTCTGCACCTTGACCTACTACGACCCCCAGATCGATCTGGTCTCCGACAAACTGCTGGACCTTTCCGGCTACGATTTTACGGATAACTATGTGGAGTCCCGTCTGCAGGACGTGTTCGACAACGGTGCCATCTATCTGCTGCCCTCGGTTTACAACTGCTACGGCATCACCTACAACAAGACCCTGCTGCGAGAACACGGCTGGGAGCTGCCCAATTCTTTCGCTGAGCTGGAAGTGCTGGCTGCAAAAGCCAAGGAAGCCGGGGTCGATCTCTGCCTGCCGCAGATCCAGTATCCGGGCTACGGTTTCCAGTATCTGTGCAACATTGCAGATGCCGATTTCCTTGGCACGCTGGACGGCAGACTGTGGCAGAAGGATTATCTTTCCGGCAAGGCAAACGTCAGCAACACCCCCGGCATGATGCAGGCAATGGCGTATGTCAAAAAGTGGAAGGACATCGGGATGCTGAACGACTCCGGCGATGCTCTTGACGACAATGTGACCCTGCAGAGGATGGCCGAGGGGAATACCCTGTTTTTGATCGGAAACACCAACGGCATTGTGGAGGCAGACGGCAACGCCGATAAATTCGGCCTGATGCCCTATCTTTCCGAGGACGGCACCCAGAACGTTTTTGTGCTGAATGTGAACCGCTTCTACGGTCTGAATAAAAAGCTGAAACAGAACCCCCAAAAGCTGGAAGATGCGCTCAAGGTGATGCGTGTGCTTTCCACCGTTGCAGGCACCAGCGCTCTGCAGCCCGCAACGGCGCTGAAAAGCAGCCTGTTGCCCTTCAAGGGTGCAAAGGCAGACGGCACCTACTATGCCGACATCGCCGATACCCTGAACGCAGGCAACACCGCGCCCTTTATCTATTCCGGCTGGGAAAACACCTTCGTGACCACCGGCCTTAAAATGCTGGACTTCATGAAGGGCAACGCCACCATGGAGGATGTCATCCGTCAGCTGGACGAGGATCAGGACAGTGTGGTGAACAACACTCCGGATGTCATCACTACCGTTACGGAGGAGCTTTCGCAGCAGGACTGCGCCATGCTGGTAGGCCGCTGCTTTGCACAGGCTACCGGCAGCGACCTTGCGCTGGTCTCGCTGAGCACATGGATCCCCGGCAACCCCACCGAGCAGAACCACCACGGCGTAGCCGCCAAGCTGTACGCCAAGGGCATTACGGATTACGACCTTTCGGTCATCCTGCCCACCGGCTGGAACCGCACCATCCAGACCGTCACCCTGACCGGGCAGCAGATCAGCGACCTGCTGGCTTCTGGCTACGATGCCTACGGCAACGGCAAGGGCTACCCCTATGTGCTGGTAAGCCCGGTGCAGCCGGAGGCGGGCAAGACCTATCAGGTTGCCATCTGCGGTGTGAGCGACCGGCTGGCTGCCGAAGCAACGGTGACAGACAGCGGCGTGGTGGGCATGGATGCCGCAAAAACCTTCTTTGGTGCTTACACCACCATCAGCCGGGCAGACACCGCATGGAGTTGAATAAAACGGACAGGAGATACTGGATGTGAACAACAAAATCTATAAAAAGCTGTTTGTGGGCTTCGGCTTTGTCAGCATCGTGTTGATCCTGACCCTTTTTGTCATGAGCCAGACCTACATCCAAAACCTTGTCTACCACGAGCGTCTGAGCCAGATGGAAGAGGTCACCCACCAGATGTTCCACAGTCTGGAGGATGTGATCGACAACCACTGGGACGAGGTGGATGTGCAGTGTAATTATTTGTACAACACCCCGCTGGAGACTGATACCGATCTCTACCGCTATCTGAAAAAGCTGTCGGAGCTTTCCAATTACCATGAAAAACAGATCGAACTGATCGCCGTGGATGCTGCCGGGCGTTATTATACCGAGTATGGCCGCACGGGTCTGCTGCGGGAAATGAACTATCTGGAAAACGCGCCGCAGCGGGTCAGCTATGTTTCCAATTCGCTGACCGTGGACGACTCCCGGATGGTGTTTCTGGAACAGCTCTCCACCCCCATCACACTGCAAAGCGGAGAGAAAGAGATCACCCTGCGCTACTTTGGTATTTCGCAGAGCATGACCCAACTGAACGATTATTTCCGCTGCGACGCCTACGAAAATAACAACAGCGTCTATGTACTGGACAACAACGGTTTCAAGCTGTTCAACGCCAATGATACCGAGCTGTTGAAGGGGCACAACGTATACACCGTGCTCTCCCAGATGTCCTATCTGCACGGTTCTTCCTTTGCAGTAGCAAAGGAGCGGCTTGCCCGCACAGGCTCCTGTTATTCCAACGCTGTGCTGGACGGAACTGAGTATTACTACGCCCTGAAGCAGATGGAAAACGCCCAGTGGACGCTGGCGTTCCTTGTTCCAGCAGAATATGTGGCCGTGAATACGCAGAAGCTGGTCAATATCGTCATGGCCGTTATTGTAGGCTTTGCAACGGTGTTTTCGATCATGGCAGTCATCGCTGGCTGGTTCCTTTTGCGGGAAAAGCAGCAGCGGGAGCTGCAGGCTGAAAAAAAGACGAACCTCCGTCTGGAGCAGTATAACGTCCAGCTGACGCAGGCCAACGACGAGATGCGGCGGGCGCAGGATGCTGCCGCCGAGGCGTTACAGTCCGCCGAGCGTGCCAGCAAAGCCAAGACGGACTTCCTTTCCAACATGAGCCACGATATCCGCACCCCCATGAACGCCATCATCGGCATCACCGCCCTGATGAAAAACGAGCTGCACGAGCCGGAAAAGCTTGCCGAGCATCTGGGCAAGCTGGAAAGCTCCAGTCAGCTGCTGCTGGGCATCATCAACAATATTCTGGATATGAGCCGCATCGAGAGCGGCAAGACCACCCTGCATGTGGAAAAAATGAATCTGTCCCAGCAGATCAGTCAGCTGGACAGCATCATCCGGCAGCAGGCAGGTCAGCGCAGTCAGACCTTTACGGTAAGCACCAATCTGCAGCACGAAAACGTGCTGGCCGACCCCAACCGTCTGAATCAGGTGCTGATGAACATCCTCTCCAATGCGGTCAAGTATACGCCCACCGGCGGGCACATCCGGTTGGAGGTGGAAGAGCTGCCCCGGAACGAGCACTACGCCCGGTACCGCTTTGTGGTGCAGGATGACGGCATCGGCATGAGCGCGGACTACCAAAAGACCCTTTTCGACCCCTTTACCCGCGAGGAGTGCTCCGGCACCAACAAGGTGCAGGGCACGGGTCTGGGTATGGCGATTACCAAAAGCGTCATAGACCTGATGGGCGGCTCCATCAGCGTGGAGAGTGCCACCGGTAAGGGCACCCGCTTTGAGGTGGTGCTGGAATTCCCCATTGATACCGAAGCGGACACGGTGCAACAGGCGCAGGCGCTCCCGGAGGAAGAAGAGACCACTTCTCCCCTGTCCGGTATGAAGTTCCTCTGTGCCGAGGATAACGCCATCAACGCCGAGATTCTGCAAATGCTGCTGGAAACAAAAGGCGCAAGCTGCACCATCTGCCCCAACGGTCAGGAGATCGTGGATGCCTTTGCCAGCGTGAAGCCCGGCGATTATGACATGATCCTGATGGATATACAGATGCCGGTGATGGACGGCTTGGAAGCCACCCGCCGCATCCGCAGCGGCGAAAACCCGCTGGGACGCACCATCCCCATCCTTGCCATGACCGCCAACGCCTTCCTTGAGGATATGCAAAAGAGCAAGGAAGCCGGCATGGACGAACACCTGTCCAAGCCTGTGGACATCAGCGCACTGGAACAGGTGGTAAAGCGCTTCCGCGTTACCCCCCCCCCCGAAAATAAATAGCGGTATACAGCGCTTTTGTCGCAAAGCGCCGCATAACCTTGCATAAAAAAACTGCTGCCCCTTTGCCCGGACGCTTTGGCATCCGGTACGGGGCAGCAGTTTTTTGCGTTATAGAGGGAATGTTACGCTCAGATGGGCATGGTCTGGTAGAACCAGTCCGAAATGGCCTTGCGGGTGTCGGCGAAGAACTTTTTCACCGGGCAGGCGGCATCCCGGGCTTCCTGTTCCAGATCCGTGCCTGCGGGGAAGTTGCGGATGACGGTATACGCCACCGACTGCGGCGGCAGCGACATCATCACAGCCGGGTCGTGCACCACGCAGATCTGCTCGCCTACCGCAAGGGTAGCGGGGTCGGAGGTGGTCTTTTCGTCATGGTCCTGCCAGACGGTGCTGTCGGTAACGATCATCTGATAGGTCTCCTGCTCTTCCGCAGTCACCAGAATGGACTCCACCTTGCCTTCCACGGTGCGGCTGACGCCCTCTACTACACCATAATAATAGAGCTTCTTGGAAAACAGTGCCGAGGCAGAGGGCAGTGCGCTGACGCTGAGCAGCAGCACCGCAAGCAGACAAAAGAGCGAGCGATAGGTCTTTTTCATAGAAAACCTCCATTTTTGATATTGCAGCGGAGCGCCCGGCGCTCCCGGATGCCTTATTTTACCACAACTACCGTCGGATTTCTATATCCGGGCTTAACTGGCCACGGAAAATCAACTTTTACACAAAAAGGACTGCCGTGCAAAACAGCGCACAGCAGTCTTTTTTTGCTTTTATCGGTTTATTTGCTGATGGAAAGGGTGCCGAAAGCAGTCTCTTCAAAGTGGCTGCTGTACAGCTCCTGCATCAGTTTGATGAGCGAGAGGGTGTCCTCTGCGCCGGCGGTCTCGTAGCAGGAGTGCATCGCCAGCTGCGGCAGGCCGATGTCTACGCAGTTCATGGACACCTGTGCCATGGCCAGATTGCCCAGCGTGCTGCCGCCCACCTTATCGGAGCGGTTTGCAAAGTATTGCAGCGGCACACCGGCGCGGGCAGCCAGTTCCCGGGCGGCGGCAACACTCATGCCATCGCTGGTGTACTTCTGACCTGCGTGGGTCTTGATGACCACGCCCTTGTTCATGTAGGTGCAGTTGTTCACATCGGTGTGCTCCGGGTGGTTGGGGTGCACAGCGTGGGCGTTGTCGGCGCTGACCATAAAGCTGGAAGCCACCGCGCGGTGGAAGTCCTCGTCGTTGCCGCCAAGGCTCTGGGCAATGCGGTGCAGCACATCGTACAGGAAGGTGGAAGCTGCGCCCTGCTTGGTGCCGGAGCCGACTTCCTCGTTATCAAAGAAGGCCGCCACGCCGATGGAGCGGGCGTTCTTGGCGGTCAGCAGACCTTTCAGGATGCCGTAAACGCACTGCTGGTCGTCCAGACGGCCGCAGGAGATAAACTCCTCGTTGCAGCCCCAGACGGTGGCCTTTTCCCGCACATAGAGGAACAGGTCGCTGCCAAGGATCTGCTCCTCGGACACCTGCAGCTCCTCTGCGATCAGCTTTTTCAGCGCGCCCTCCTCGCAGGCACCGCCCAGCACAGGCAGCATATCCACCTGCTTGTTGAAGGAAGCCTTATCGTTGACCTCGCGGTTCATGTGGATGGCAACGCTGGGGATCATCAGCAGGTCGCGGTCCAGCGCCACCAGACGGGATACGATAGCGCCGTTCTCCTGCACCAGCACACGGCCCGCCACAGACAGCGGACGATCCATCCATGTGGCGCAGATCATGCCGCCGTAGCCCTCGGTATTCAGCTTGGTGTAGTTCTGCCCCATGTGGATCTCGGCGTTCTCCTTGATACGGAAGCAGGGAGAATCCGTATGGGCGGCGGCAACGTTGAAGCTGTAATTTTCCAGCTGGTCGCCCATGCGGAAGGCGATGATGCTGGAACCGTTGCGGCAGACAAAGTAGTCCTTGCCGGGTTCCAGCGCCCACTTGCGGCTTTCCAGCAGCTCGGCAAAGCCTGCCTTCAACAGGATATCCCGCACAGCGGCGGTGGTGTGGTATGCGGTGGGGTTGCCGTCGATGAAGGACAGCATTTCACGGACTTCGGATGCGATCATAAAAATAAACCTCCTTGGGTGTATCTGAAAAGAGCCGGTCAGTGCTGACCGGCCCTTTTTAAGCATATTCAGGTTACTTTTTGGCAGCGGTCTGCTCGCGCTTTGCAAGGGCGGGCAGAATGAATCCCAGCACGGTCAGCACTACGGGGGTGATAACGTTCAGTGCAAAGGTAAAGGGGTCCTTATCATACATACCCAGCACGCAGCACACGGCGGTAACGGCAAAGCACCAGCCGCCGAAGAACTTGGCCACGGCCTGATTTTTGACAAAGCGATACTCGGCAGGGATGGTATCGTAGGCGTTGCGCAGGGCGATGTAGGCGGCAAACACCCACAGATAACGCATGGGCATACACACAGAATTCAGCTTGGTCAGCTGGCGCAGAACGGCAGCAGCACCGGGCACGAAGGACTGTGCCAGAATGATGGAGCCGGACAGCACAGCCACCATCTTGATGCCGTTGCTGTGCACACCGTGGGCGTTGACCTTGTGCAGAGCCTGCGGGATGAACTGCTTGGTGTGCTCGTTATCCAGCAGCATACGCAGCGGTGCGTCGATGCTCAAAATCAGCACGGCAAGCTGGCTGATGACGTTGCACAGGGCATAGATGATCATGAACAGATCGCCCACATGGTAGTACTGACCCAGCTTCTGGAAAGCCCAGTAGGAACTGTTGGCGACATAGGCGTTGAAGCTCTCTGCGCTGGCGTTGATGACGGCGGGGTCGAACATACGGCTCATGGCCAGCGTGCCCAGAATGGCGCAGGTGACCACCATGACGGCCAGCGCGATCATGCCGCGGGGGAAGCCCTTGCTGGGGTTCTCGACCTTATTGACGTAGGGAGAGATCTTCTCGCAGCCACCCACAGCGAACACCAGAATGGACAGAGAAGTAAAGTAGGTGACGTTGAAGTTGGGGATGAGGCTGCTGAAGCTCAGGTTTGCGTGGACGTACTCTGCCGTGGGGTTGATGGCCGGGGCAGCGAACATCATCACGATGTACAGCAGGGACATGACGAAGGTGCAGGTGCCTGCGGCAGTCAGCAGCTTTTTCAGAGGGTTCAGACCCAAGCTTGCAATGTAGCAGCCCAGCAGCAGGATGCAGAAGGTAGCCAGCTGGATGTAGCGGGTGGGGAAGGAATCGTAGGTCTCCGCGTTGCGAAAAATTGCCCAGCTCAGCGCCTTCAAAAAGCCGCTGCCCTTGCTGGCGATGTAGGTGATGTGGCAGGCCCAGTAGGTCCAACCGGCGTAGTAGGCCAGCTTGGCGTTGGTGGTCTGGTGCAGCCAGGAGCTGACGCCGCCGCCCTCGTTTTTAAAGGCAGAGCCCAGCTCACCCACCATCAGCGCATAGGGGATGAAGTACAGGACAAACATAAAGATCCAGCTGAAGATGACCTGCGGACCGTTAAAGTACACAAAGCCGTTGGTAATGTTGCCGAAGCCCCAGACCGTAGAAAAGGCCATGAAGGCAAGGGTAAGCCACGAGATCTTTGTGGCTTTTTCTTTGTTAGACATGCGGACAATTCCTCTCTTTCTTTTCCACACAGGGCGGAAGTTCCTGTAAGAAGGCCGATGTTCCGCATACATTTCGCAATTTTTACCAAAAATACAGCAGTACTCGACCGATCACTTTGATAGTATAGCATAATTGCAGATTGTAGACAATCTGCAATTTCCATAAAATGATTGGTCAAAATTTAGACGGTCAGCCAAATTCCCCTTATTTTGCTGCTTCGTCCGCTGCCTGTGCGGCGCTGTTTGCGCTGCGCATCCGCTCCATGGGCTCCATGTAGTGGGCGTAGACGGCGCGGCAGGCAACCTCGGTGTCGCCGCTTGCCAGCGCCTCGTACAGCTTGGTGTGAATGCCGTTCTGCCGCTGCGCCAGCGTCTCGTGGTTGGAGCCGCTGTTCGCCCCAACAAGCAGGTTGCCGTAGTTCAAGTCGTCCCAGAATTTCAGCAGTCTGGGCAGCCCCGCCCGCTGCACGATGACCGCATGGAAGCGGTTGTCGTTCTCCACGATCTGCGAAAGATCCCCCGGCCGGACATTGCGCATCTCCTCTAAGATGCCGCGCAGGGTGCGCAGATCCTCCTCCGGGAATTTGCAATCAAAATAGCGCAGTGCCGTCATTTCCAGATTTGCCCGCAGCAGGTAGATCTCGTAGGCGTCCTCCGGCTTTACCCGGCGCACCGAGCAGCCCACATTGCGCGAATACTCGACCATGCCCTCCTGTTCCAGCTGCCGCAGCGCCTCCCGGATGGGTGCCCGGCTGGAGCCAAACTCCTCGGCCAGTTTCTGCTCGGCCAGCTTTACGCCCGGCTGCAGCTCCCCGGTAAGGATCTTGCTCCTGATGGCAGAGGTGATACTTTCCCGTAAAGTCTGAAAGGCAAATTCGCCCATGACTTTTATCCCCCTTTTTTCTTCTATACGTTCTTTTTTTGCCGCACGCAGTCCGCAGCCGCTGCCAGTGCAGCCGCAGGCCTGTATTGCGTGCGCCTTATAAGGATACCACGAAATGGTAGAAAAATAAAGTTTTCTGGCAAAAACAGGTACTTTCTCCCCTCTCCGTCGTCGAAAGCCTGAACACAAAAAATGCCCCCGGAGGGCTTATTGCAGCTCTCCGGGGGCATCCTATATACGTTATGCCTTGACGCACACGGTCAGCATTTACTCGATCTCGATCAAATTCGGGTTCTCAGGCAGAGCCTTTGTCTGCTGAGGAGCGGGCAGCTGGATGTGCAGGACACCATCCTCGAACTTTGCGTGGATGTCCTCCTTCTTCACCTCGCCCACATAGAAGCTGCGGGCGCAGCTGCCGGAGAAGGTCTCGCGCCGCACATAGCGGCCCTTGTTGTCCTTTTCGTCATTGCTGTGGCTGCGCACTGCCTGAATGGTCAGGTAGCCGTCGCTCAGATCCATCTGAACGTCTTCCTTCTTGCAGCCCGGCAAATCAACGTCTACTTCGTAGCCGTTGTCCGTCTGCTTGACATCGGTCTTCATCATGTTTGCGCCGCGCTTGCCAAAGGTGTCGCGGGCTTCGCGGTTCATCGCACGCTCCAGTGCACCCTCGTTCCAGAACGGATCAAAGAGATCATCGAACAGGTTCTCATGAAAAACAGTCGGCATAAACATAAAACATACCTCCAATCCCGGCGTTCGGGTCGGGTATAAAATTACATTTTGAAGCTCCCTGCAAAGGGCTTTCCGGGGAACCTTGCGGCTCTCCTTTTGCCCTTCCTCCTGAGCACGCCACTGTTATAGCACAATTATTTAGCACTGTCAAGCGTAGAGTGCTAAAATTCATAAAAGAATAATACTTTTGTCACAGCTTCTGCGATTTCTTCAGAAATACCGCGCAGCAACGCGTTTATTATATTGTAAGCGGAACAAGCGTTCCTTGGATATACCCCGCAAAATACGCAATGCCTGTGCTTACAGCAATGCAGACGCCCCACAAGACCCATGCGGCAAGCTTTTTGCCAGTCAGCCTGTAAATGGCGTTCCAATACTCCATATTGCACCATACAAGCGCCGCCGAGAACAAGACCGAAAACCACTGCGCACGGAAGGACAGTTCCATGCTGATAAGCAGATAATTCGTCAGCGTATAAAACAGGCTTCTGCCCACGATCTCCGGCACGCTTGAATGCTTTTGCTGCATATCAGTCACCCGTCTTTCCGTTCAAACCCCAGATAACGCGTGCCCTGAAAGCTCAGCTTTCCGGTATCGCCCTCGACAAGCATTCCGTAATCCGAACCATCTACTTCCAGTTCCATGCGGTCACCGCTTTCTACCTGAAAGGTGGCATAATAGGTAGTGAACGTATGCGACATCGTATTGTCCGTATGATGGCGGGAAACGTTCGTCCGCTTGGCCACCACAGTAGCCGGGACGGTAAGGCGCGGGGACGCATTATTTTTGCCCCATGTGCGCAGGTTGCTCACCACGGTAAACAGGATCATGCCCAGCACCACCAGAAACACCAGCGGGAACAGGATGCTGAACAGCGCGTCAAACCCACTATAAAACATTTTAGCCCTCCAAAATTTCCTCCAGCAGCTGCTTTACGTCCTCCAGAAAAGCGTCCTCGCCGAGGGTGTTCACCTTAAAGAACACCGCCTGACTGCCGCCCGCTGCAATGGCCGACAGTCGGATAGGCCCGTCCCCGTTCTGGAACAGGGTCAGCGTCAGGCTAAGGCGGTTGCCACCCACCATACTGTACCGCTCAAATACCCGCACGCTGCACCGGGCGCTGCCCTCCTTGAAATCGCTGCCGGCTTCCAGCTCTGCCGACCAGCTGCTGTCCGGGATGGCGTGTTCCAGCTTGCGGAGCAGGGTATCGAAGTTCTGGTTGCGGATGGTCTTTTCAAAAATAGCCATAGCTTCCTCCTTTTGCAAAATGCAGTCCCTTTACCCTGAATACGAATAAAAGCAGGCAACGATTGCAGCGCCCGCCCTTATTTTGCTGCGGTCAAGCTTTCTTTTTGCGCAGCTTGGGTGCGGTGGCGGTGTAGCTCATATCCAACACCAGACGGAGCTTATCCTCTGGGGCGCTGCCGTCCAGCGCGGCGGTGATCCAGTTTTCCTTGTTCATGTGGTAGGCAGGGTAAAAGCCCGGTTCTGCCCGCAGGGAGCCGATGAGGATGGGGTCACATTTCAGGTTCACGATATCCACCGGCTGCTGCCCGGGCAGACCCAGCTTGCTTTTGGGCACGGTGGTGACCAGTGCAAACCACTTGCGGTTTGCTGCATGGCGGAACACCGCCGACTCCGGGGTGTCCATCCACGGATAGTCCGGCTCTATGCTGTAAGTATCAAAAATGAGCTGTTCCAAGCCCTTGCGGTCCATGGGCTCGCCCCCTTTACAGCTGCTGTGCCAACAGCTGCGCCAGCACATCCTCCGGGCGGGGGGTGTGGTTTTGGTATTTTGCCCGCAGCGGAGCGGCGGCGTTGTCCATGATGTAGGGCACGCCCACCACGTCCAGCATGGTCTCGTCGTTGTAGTTATCGCCAAAAGCCATGACCTGTGCGGGGTCGATGCCAAGGATGCTGCACACGCACTGCACCCCGATGCCCTTGTTGGCAAAGGTGGTATCGATCCAGTACGGACCCGCCACGGCGCAGTTGGCCTGCTTCCAGCGGGGCACAAAGCGCTCTACATAGTTTTCCACGCCCTCGTGCAGGTACACCGACACCTTGGTGATGTCCTCCGGCACCTCGGCGGGGCTGTGAATGATCTGGTAGTGGTTGCCCACGAACTGCACCCGCTGCAGCATGCCAAGACCGCGCTCCATCAGGTAGGCGGTGTTCTGGCCGGAGAGCATCACCTCGCCCTGCCCCTCGCTGCGGGTCCACATATCGTTGGCAATTTCCTCTGCCAGCGCCCGCGGCATGGGATTTTTGGCGATGCACTGTTCTTCTTTAAAGATGGTGCCGCCGTTTTCGCAGATAAACACGCAGCAGTCCGCCACCGGTGCAAAAAGCTTGCGCAGGCTGGTATACTGCCGCCCGGAGGCCGGGCAGAACCAGATGCCCCGCTGATGCAGCGCCCGGATCTGGTCGAATATCTCGCCCTCCAGTTCCTTTTTGCCGTATTGCAGCAGCGTACCGTCAATATCGCTGCAAACCAGTCTGATGTCCATGGCTGTTATTCCCTTTCCGTTTTTTCTTATTTTACCACGGTTTTCCGCTGCGGAAAAGCCCCGGCACGGCTTTTGCGCCCTTTATCCTGTACCGCTCAGCGCTTGGGCTGGTAGTGCATACTGGACACATTATAAATCGTAACAAAGGCCTTTGGGTCCTCGCGGTTGATAAAGTTCATCAGCTTCTGATACTCGTTTTTGTCCACGATGGTAATGATCTCGTTGTGCTTTTCAAAGTTGTATGCACCGATGGCCTCGTACATGGTGGCGCCGCTGTGCAGGTCGTTGATGATGAACTGCCGCAGCGTCTCCTCCTTCTCGGTAATGATGCACACCCGGCGCTTGATGCTGTTATCGAAGATGAAATGGTCCAGCACGATGCCGTTGAAATAGGTGCCAAGAATGCTCAGCACCACGGTCTTTTTATCGTAGACAAGGGCGGCAGAGAGTGCCACGCACATGCCCGAAAGGGACATTGCCTTGCCCAGCTCCATGTGCAGGTACTTGTTCATGATCTTTGCCACGATATCCAGCCCGCCGGAGGATGCGTTGCGGTTGAACAGGATGCTCAGACCCACGCTGACCACCAGAATATAGCACAGCACATCCAGTTCCTGACTATCGGTCATGGAGCCAAAATCCGGGAACAGCCGCTCGAAAAGCCCCAGAAACACCGGCAGCATCACGCTGGTATACACGGTTTTTGCGCCAAACTCCCTGCCGCAGGTAAAAAACCCGATGATGAGCAGCACGATGTTCAGCACCATAGTAATAGCCGAAAGCGGCAGCGGCACAAAATTAGAAAGCACGATGCCAAGGCCGGAAATACTGCTGACGGATGTATGACTGGGCACCAGAAAAAAATAGACCGCCGCCGCAATAATGGCAACGGCCCCGGTCAGGATGGCCATCTCCTTGGCAATTGCAGGGTAGTTCAGCTTCTTGTTTGTCATTGTTGCTCCTCCAAGCTTTTGTTTTCAGCATTCAGTATACCATGCTTTGCGCTTGCAGGAAAGCACCGGGCGCAAAATAACAAGGCCGCCGCACAAAACGCTGTGCAGCGGCCTTGCCACCTTATCAAAATTCGTCTTCCGGGTCGCCGCGCTCCGGCATGGTGCGCATCTCCCGCACCAGCATGGCACGCAGATGATACTTGCGCTGCTCCTGCTCGGTCTCCGAGCTGGTGCGCAGCTCCACCGTGCCATCGGGGCGGCTTTCGCCCGTGTACAGCGGAATGCTCACCACAGCCTGTGTGCCTTTTTCGGGGGCAGGCTCCAGCTGTAAGCTCCAGTCCATCCGGCGGCAGCACTCCCGGCAGAGCAGCAGTCCCAGCTGCGCCCCGCCCAGAAAGCTGCGGCGGTTTTCCAGCGCTGCCTGTACATCCTCACCGGGCAGACCGCAGCCATCGTCAGTGACGGTCAGCTGCCAGCCGCTTTCGGTGCGGCGCAGCGCGATACAGACGCTGCCGCCCTCCCGGCTGGCGTGCAATGCATTGGAGAGCAGATGCAGGCACAGCAGCTCCGCATCTCTGCGGTCTGCCATTACGCAGCAGGTGGTGCACCCGCCGTAATCCAGCCGGATATCCACCCCAAGCTGCGCCCGGATCATATCAGACTGCGCCGACACCTGCTGCAAAAGCTCACACAGATCAATGGGGTACAGCTGCGGCTTTGTGTCCTCGTGCAGAAACTCCAGCAGGGTGATCGCCTCGGTGAGGGTGCGGTCCAGCTGTATGGCAGCGGTGTCGATATCTGCCACCGCCTGCCGGGTAGACTCGTCTGCACCGGTGCGGTCAAAATGCTGCTCCAGATATTCACAGTTGCGCCCGATCAGCGCCAGCGAACGGAAGCAGACCTCCTCGACCCGCTTGCGCTGCTCTGCGGTGATAGACCGCGTTTCTGTCTTTTGCTGCTCCATTGCTCTGCCTCCCCGGGCGATGCCATTTTTCTAAAGGAACGCCGCCGTGTTCCAAAGCCGTGTGCAAGCCTTACAGGCGGGTGGATGGCACTTTTTGCCGCAACACAACGTCCCTGACCGCGTAGATCAGCTTGCCGGTGGTGGGTTTGCCGCTGCCCAGCCTTGTATCGGCCTTAAACGCCAGCCACGCAAGAGGCGGCTTTTCCTCCAGCTGATCCACCATCCGGCGGATGCCGCTTTCCACTGCAGCGACCGATGTATTAAACTGCTCGCTCACCGCCTGCAAGATCTCCTTGCGGATCGCCAGCTTCTGGCTGGTGCTGCATGCGATGCCGACCGCGCAGGATAGATATCCGGCATTGACATCCCCCTGCGGGATGCCCCACGCCGCATACAGCTGGCTGCACCGCTGCTCCAGCTGCCGGTTCTGCCGCCCGGGCATCCGGTAAAGCTGCCACAGCAGCCTTTTCAGCTCGGTGCCCTCTACGCAGTAGCACCCCTCGCGGAGCTTTTGCAACGCCGTGCCGCTGCTGCGGCCATGGCTCTGTATCAGAAGCATCGGCCGCTCCTTCAGCTGATAAAACTGCCGGACAAATTGCTCCGCAGGCAGATCCGTCAGCTCGCTGCAAAGCACCACGGCATCATAACGGACACCCTGCCGCAGCTGTGCCAGCAGCTTTTCGCCGCTGCAAAAGCAGGTGCAGTCAATGGCGGTTCCCTGCTCCTGCAAATAACGCTTCTGGACACGCAGTTCTTTCAGATCATAGCTTGCAAGGGCGACTTGCAGTTGGGCTGTTCGCTCACTGTTCACGCCATGCGCCGCCTTTCTCGCCTACCAGCCCGGCAGCTGTCAGGTCTGTGACCGCATCCCGCCAGAGCTCCGGCTGAACTCCATTTTCACACAAGTAGCGCAGGAGCCGGTAACAGAACTCCGGCGCTGCCGCAACATGCTGACTGACGATCTGCTGTCGGCTGCCGATCTGGCACAGGGTCAGCCGGCAGCCTTGTGTGCCCTCTACCTCCATGGCATACACCAGCGTATACGCCTGCTGCAAACCATCAATGGCAGAATACTGCCGGATCATGGGTGAAAATGTACGTTCCATTTCAGTTCCTCCTTACTACAAGGGCCAAATTTTTTTCTGCCTTGTTTATCCTTTTGCTATTTTATGAAGTATATTTTATAAGGTAGGAGAAACCGTTACAATCCTAAAGAAGTGTTGTTCCGACAGCCTTTCAGGTAATATAACGCCGTTTTCTCCGGCGCAGCCTGTCTGTCAGCTTTAGAATATCACGTTCAGCTTGTAAATTCAACCGGTATCTTTTTCCGCTTTTTTTTTTGCCCCGTCCTTCCGGCAAAACCGCTGCCCGGGCGCAAAAGTGCCGCAGCTTCAGCATTCCCACGGAATAATTTCACGGTTTTTTCACATTTTTTTGCTAAACTCAATGGGATATTGTCTGCAAACATTTCCGAATTTCAAACCACAGGCAGCAGCGCCCGGCGGCGCAGTACCGGAAAGGCACATTTATGCTCAAGCTCAAACAGATCAACAAAGAATATAAGACCGGCGAGCTGGTGCAGCACGCACTGAACAACGTCAGTCTGAACCTGCGGGACAACGAATTTGTGGCCATTCTTGGCCCCAGCGGCTCCGGCAAGACCACCCTGCTGAACATCATCGGCGGTCTGGATCGCTACGACAGCGGCGATCTGGTCATCAACGGCATCTCCACAAAAAAATACACCGACCGCGACTGGGACTCCTACCGGAACCACACCATCGGCTTTGTGTTCCAGAGCTATAACCTGATCCCCCACCAGACCGTGTTGGGCAACGTAGAGCTGGCACTGACCATTTCAGGCGTTTCCAAGGCCGAGCGCCGCCGCCGTGCCGCCGCAGCGCTGGAGCAGGTAGGGCTGGGCAACCAGCTGCACAAGCACCCCGGCGAGATGTCCGGCGGGCAGATGCAGCGCGTAGCCATTGCCCGTGCGCTGGTGAACAACCCCGACATCCTGCTGGCCGATGAGCCCACCGGCGCACTGGACAGCGAGACCAGCATTCAGGTGATGGAACTGCTCAAGGAAGTGGCGCGGGACCGTCTGGTGGTCATGGTCACCCACAACCCGGAGCTTGCCGAGCGCTACGCCACCCGCATCGTAAAGCTGAAGGACGGCGTGATCCGCTCCGACACCATGCCCTACGAACCCGAGGACGAGGCTGCTGCCGTTGTCCCCGTGCACCGGAACATGGGGCACTCCTCCATGTCCCTGCTCACCTCCCTTTCCCTCAGTTTCAACAATCTGCTCACCAAAAAGGCACGCACCCTGCTCACCGCCTTTGCCGGTTCCATCGGTATCATCGGCATTGCGCTGATTCTTTCCCTTTCCAACGGTGTGAGCCGCTATATCAGCAACATGGAAAAATCCACGCTGGCCGCCTACCCGCTGCAGATCAGCAGCACCGGCGTAGATCTGGCCAGCATGATGGACCCGGACACCTACACCAGCGTCTCGTCCGGCTCCTCCTCCGCGCCGGAGGGCATGGTCACGGTGAGACAGCTGCTGTCTCAACTGAACATCGGCGCTGCCAGCAACGATCTGCGCTCGCTGAAGGCATATCTGGACAGTGACGCCTGTACCATCCGGGACAACGCCACGGTGGAATACACCTACACCCCTGATCCGCTGATCTACCGCCAGAACCCGGACGGCACCGTGCAGAAGCTGAACCCGGACACCACCTTTTCCGATATCGCCAGTGAGAACACCTCGGTGACCAGCCTTATGACCTCCATGGCCAGCCCCTATGTGTTCTGCGAAATGGCCGAGACCCCCGCCCTGTACGAGGATCAGTACGATGTCAAGGCCGGCCGCTGGCCGGAAAAGTACAACGAGCTGGTGCTGACCCTGAACGCGGACGGCAGCGTTTCGGACTATGCGCTGTACGCCATGGGTCTGCGGGATCAGGCCGAGCTGGACAAGATCTTACAGCAGTATGCGCAGAACCAGAAGATCGATCTGCCCACGGACTACGGCACCTATACCTATGACGATTTTCTGGGCATGACCTTCAAGCTTGTCAACAAGGCCGACTGCTATGTCTACGACACTGAGCACAATATCTGGCTGAGCAAGCTGAATGATGAAGCTTACATGCAGCAGCTGGTGGCCGACAGCGAGGAGCTGACCATTGTCGGCATCGTGCAGCCCAAGGCAGACGCCACCTCCACTATCCTGCACAGCGGTCTGGACTACCTGCACGACCTGACCTATTACGTCATTGATCAGGCGGCCAACAGCGAGATCGTGCGCCAGCAGCTGGCAGACCCGGACATCAACGTGCTGACCGGCGAGCCCTTCGATGCTGCCGGCAACAGCATGCTGGATATCGCCTCTCTGTTCTCGGTGGACACGGACGCCCTCAAGGACGCTTTCCAGTTCGACACCAGCGCCCTGCACTTTGATCTGGACGGCGCATTCGACCTGACCGACGATTCCTTCGATCTTGCCACCCTCATCGACCCTTCCAGCTTCAAGCTGGACCTCAGCGGGCTGCCGCTGCCGGACATGGAGATGGACATGAGCGAGCTGTTCGACGGCGTAGAGCTGAATATCTCTCAGGACGGCTTACAGACGCTGATGAAAAAGATCATGAACGGCTACAAGCGCTATCTCATCAGCAACGGCCTGCTGAATCTGGATAAGATCGGTTTTTCCTCCTATATGCAGACCGAGGCCTTCCAGACGCTGCTTGCCGAATCCATGGGTGATCTGCTGGACACCTCCGGGCTGGAGGAGCAGTTTGCCGGTACCCTCCAGCAAAATCTGCAGACCGTGATGGAGACCTACTCCGTCCAGCTGGGTGAGGCGCTGCAGACCCAGCTCACCGCCGCTTTGCAGGAGCAGATGGGTCCCGCCATCCAGAAGCTGGCCGGGCAGCTGGAGCAGAAGATCGCGCAGGCCATCCAGAGCAATATTGCGCAGCTGAGCACGCAGGTGGAAAGCGCACTCAAGATCGACCCCACTGTGTTCCAGCAGGCCATTCAGATCAACATGACCGGCTCTGACCTGACCGAGATGATCAAAAGCACCCTGCTCTCCTCCGCTTCCAGCTACGAAAAGATTTTGGACGACCTCGGCTATGTGGACTACGCAAAGCCCGATGCCATCTATATCTACCCCAACAGCTTTGACACCAAGGCGCAGGTGGTGAACGAGCTGGACGCCTACAACGCCTCCATGCGGCAGCAGGGCGAAGAGGATAAGGTGATCCACTATACCGATATGGTGGGCACTCTGATGAACTCTGTCACCGAAATCGTGGGCATGGTCAGCAATGTGCTGGTGGCCTTTGTGGCGATCTCGCTGGTGGTGTCCTCTATCATGATCGGCGTCATCACCTATATCAGCGTGCTGGAGCGCCGCAAGGAGATCGGCATTCTGCGCGCCATCGGCGCTTCCAAGCACAACGTCTCGCAGGTGTTCAACGCCGAGACCTTTATCATCGGCCTGTGTTCCGGCGTGATGGGCGTGGTGCTCTGCCTGCTGCTGCTCATCCCCGGCAATATGCTGATTCACCACATCGCGGGCGATGTGAACGTGGTAGCCTCGCTGCCGCCGCAGGCTGCGCTGATCCTGATCGTTCTGGCCACCCTGCTTACCATGCTGGGCGGCGTGATCCCCGCCCGCAGCGCCGCAAAGAGCAACCCTGTCAAAGCGCTGCGCTCTGAGTAAACTATTCCGCATTCAAATCCCTGCTGTGCTCTGTGTGCAGCAGGGATTTTGCATTCCGGCCCGGCTTGTGCTACAATAGAAAAAACTTCATTTCAAAGGAGTCTTTCCATGCCTGTCATTCATGAGATCACCGACCTTACCGCCCCGGAGCTGGACATCTACGCCCGTCTCACGCAGGCGCAGCTGCGCAACCGACTGGAGCCGGAAAAGGGCATCTTTATCGCCGAAAGCCCCAAGGTGATCGCCCGGGCGCTGGACGCCGGTTATCAGCCCCTTTCCCTGCTGATGGAGCGCAAACAGATCACCGGCCCGGCACAGGAGATTTTGACCCGCTGCGGCGATGTGCCGGTGTATACCGCTGACCGGGAGCTGCTGGCACAGCTCACCGGCTTTGCACTGACCCGTGGCGTGCTGTGTGCCTTCCGCCGCCCTGCGCCCCGCACGGTGGAGCAGGTTTGCGCCCAT
>ERZ791858.780-NODE-780-length-23287-cov-8.032713_pt1 | contig 23287 bp, 23 predicted proteins | sample MGYA00510284_ERZ791858 | MGnify/ENA primary metagenome ERZ791858 (study PRJEB30046, sample SAMN00792077) | human gut metagenome | study: EMG produced TPA metagenomics assembly of the A metagenome-wide association study of gut microbiota in type 2... | reverse complement strand
CCCGGGCAAACCGGGCGGCCACGGCCAGACCGTAATCCGTGGCCTTCCGGGACCCTACCACCGCCACACAGGCCGGCTGGTCCGGCAGGGTGCCCTTTACATAGAGCACTGGCGGAGGAGCGGCCAGCTGGTCCACCAAAACCGGGTAGTCCGGATTCCACCGGCTGATCACCCGGGCCTGGTGATGCTCACACCAGTCCCAGATCCTTTCCGGCAGATTTCTCCGGTGGGGCGACTGCCAGACCTTGTCCAGAGCCGGGTTCCAAAGCCCCGCCTCCTTCAGGTCCCCTGTCCCCGCCTTCCAGGCTTTTTCCAGAGACCCGAAGGCCTCCCGGAGCAAAGGTACCCCCTGAGGGGCCTCATAGCTCAGCAGATCTGCCAAGGCTGCACAATACACATCTTCCATAGGCTCACATCCCTTGCTGCATATAATAGAAGTTTTCTACGCCTGCAAACGAGTATTAGTATACATGGAAACTGTCTGAAAAATCAAGAGGGGGTTGTTGCACGTTGTGTGAACAACCCCTGTCACCGGTCTCCTGTTACCGGCCGCTGGCCGCTGGAAAGGACCCGTAACTGACGGGTCCTTTTGAAGAGAAACGCAGCCTGTGGCTGCTAACCCACCACCAGCCTTACGGCTGGTCCCCCGCCCTTGCAAAGGGCGGATATACGCTGGGGCTGGCGCCCGTCGGTTTCTGTAAATACCAGGGCGGGATCCCGCGTATTTTATCCGCCCTTTGCAAGGGCGGGGAACCGTTGCGCTTGCGCAATGGTGGTGGGTTAGCAGCCCAAAGGGCTGCGTTTCCATTCCTAAAAATTTGCCTGCAGATTTTATCCTTTGGCCGCTGACCGGACTGCCCCATAAGAGGCAGCTCTTGCACCTTCCCCCCTTTTATTGTATGATATTCACAAACAATTTATGTTTTCTGTTTGCCCAATGTTCGGCAAATTTCAATTCCTGAAGGAGGAACTTTCCATGCCCGCATCTCTTAACGCCACCCCGTCCGGGGAACGTGTCCATATTGGTCTGTTCGGCTGCCGGAACGCCGGCAAATCTTCTCTGATCAACGCCATTACCGGCCAGGACCTGGCCATTGTGTCCGACTACAAGGGCACCACCACCGACCCGGTTTCCAAAGCCATGGAAATCCTGCCTCTGGGGCCGGTACTCCTCACCGACACCCCGGGGATGGACGACGACACGGACCTGGGCCAGTCCCGAATCGAAAAGGCCCGGCTGGTACTCCGGAGCACGGACATCGCCCTGTTGGTGGTGGATGCGTCCACAGGCATGAATGCTTTCGACCGGAAGCTGCTCCAGGAAATCCGGGACCGGAAGATCCCCTACCTGGTAGTATTCAACAAATGCGACCTGGTGCCCAGCTTCACCCTGCCGGAAGACCTGAAGGATCACAGCATGCTGGTCAGTGCCCAGGCGGGTACCCAGATCTGGGAACTGAAGGAACGGATCTCCCAGGCCCTGGGAAAAGATGGGGTGAAAAAGCCCCTGCTCCTGGACCTGCTGGAACCCAATGCCCTGGTGGTGCTGGTGGTGCCCTGCGATGAAAGCGCTCCCAAGGGACGGCTGATCCTGCCCCAGCAGCAGACCATCCGGGAACTCTTGGACGGCCACTGCAGTGCCGTTGTGGTCCAGCCCCAGGAACTGCCCGGGATCATCAGACTGTTGGGCAAAAAGATCAGCCTGGTGGTTACCGACAGCCAGGCCTTCCATACGGTGAACCAGATGGTGCCTCCGGAGATCCGGCTCACCAGCTTCTCCATCCTGTTTGCCCGGTACAAAGGCCAGCTCACCGCCTTCCTGGATGGGGCCCTGAAGCTGAAAGACCTGAAGGACGGGGATCCGGTGCTGATTTCCGAAGGGTGCACCCATCACCGGCAGTGCAACGACATTGGTACCGTAAAGCTGCCCAACTGGATCCGGAACTATTCCGGGGCCCAGCCGGAATTCCACTACAGCAGCGGCAAAGGATTCCCTGACGACCTGAGCCCCTTCAAGCTCATCGTCCACTGCGGGGCCTGTATGCTGAATCCCCAGGAAGTGGCCTACCGGCAAAGTGCCGCCCATAAACAAAACATCCCCATGACCAACTACGGCATAGCCATAGCCTGTATGAACGGGATCCTGCCCAGAGTCCTGGCCCCGTTCCCGGAATTGGCGGAGAAAGTGAAATAATAGGGGTGTGAAAATCCACACCCCCGACTAAAAGGGCTGTGAAAAAATGATTCCTCATTTTTTCACAGCCCTTTTTCACCCCTGCAGCGCCGATATATCCCTGTCCACGTCCACCGATACCGTGTAGCCTGGATACAGCTTCCCCACTTCTTCTTTCAGTTCCTGGACGATGGGTCCCCGGTCCCGGCCGAAGGTAACCACCACGTCAAACCGCATGGTCTTTGCTTTCCGGTCCACATAGAACCCGTGGACCTGGAGGGCCCAGGGGTGCCGCATCACCATCTGGCTCACTTTTTCCCGGATGGCTGCCGCCTCCGGATCCCGGGTATTGTAGGAATACACTGTTACCCCGGACAGATGGACCCCAGTGGCCTTGAAGATTTTTTCATGGATCCGGTGGGTCAAAAGGTCCACCTGTTCCACGGTCATCACATCCGGCAGTTCGATATGCACAGAGGCATAGTTCCGGCCCGGTCCGTAGTTGTTGATCATCAGATCATAGGCCCCCTGGATTTCCGGTTCCTCCACCAGGAGATTCTTGATTTCCCGGACCAGCTGGGGATCCGGCCGCTCTCCCAGGATTTCATTCAGGGTATCCCGGAGCATCCCATAGCCACTTTTCAGGATGAAACAGGCAATCAGGGCCCCTACATAGGATTCCAGAGGGAGCCCCCATTCCAGATACACCAGAGCCGCCACCAGTACGGAAAAAGACAGTACTGCGTCAAACAGGGCATCAGACCCGGAACCGATGAGAGCTCCGGAATCCGCTTCCTGGCCTTTGGCCTTTACATACCGGCCCAGAATGATCTTGGCAATGACCGCCACCACCAAAAGGATCAGAGAAGCAGTGGTGTATTCCGGCACTTCCGGTTCGATGATTTTTTTCACACTTTCCACCATGGCCGTGACCCCGGCATAGAAAATGATGATGGAAATCACCAGGGCACTCAGGTATTCATACCGGCCATGGCCAAAGGGATGTTCAAAATCCGGGTTCCGGTCCGCCAGTTTGGCCCCGGCCACGGTGATCACCGAAGACAGCACGTCCGACAGGTTGTTCACCGCATCCATCAGGATGGCAATGGAGTTGGTGGAAAACCCCACCACCGCCTTGAACCCGGCCAGGAGCACGTTCACTCCGATACCGATGAAACTGGTCCGCAGGATGATAGATTCCCTGCGGCCCTTTGCCAATGAAATACCCATAAGAACCAGCCAGCCTCTCTCGTACAGAATTGCTCCCATTATAGCACAAATGGAAGGGTTGGAAAACGCCCGGGGCGTTTTCCTTCCCAATGGAAAGGCCGCCGGAACCTCCGGCGGCCTTTGTCAACGGTCAGCTGTCAATGGTCAGCAGCCCTCCCCTTCTCCCGTTTCAGGATCGTGGCCAGTTCCGTGTCTTCTCCCGGGTCCACCGGGCCGAAATTGGTGTGGTTCCCTTCTCCGTCCCAGCTGCACAGCATATACCCCATGGTATTGGCGTCATATTCCACCGTATAATACCGGGGATTTTCTCCCTGGAGCCCGTGGACCAGGTAGGCCCGGGGGCACAGGGTGTTGAAGTTCCAGCCTTCTTCAAAGGGAAAATGCATCCGCAGCACATAGAACTGGGGGTGCCCCGTATGTTCATTGCGGATCTCCAGTCCTTCCGCGGTGAAATCCTCTTCCTGACAGAACCTTTCGCTCTCGTCCCCGGTTTCCGGCAGATCCGCCAGGACACTGGCACACAGGGTTCCAAAGGCATTCCCCAAAAGGAAAGGACTGATCTGCTTCCCTTCCGGATCCGGATAAACCACAGCCGGGAAGAACTGGTGTTCCAGGAAATACAAAGGGTTCATGAGAATCCTCCTTTTACCCTTCCACCTCGACCAGTTCGATCTTGAAATTCAGTTCCTTGCCGGCCATTTCGTGGTTGGCATCGAAGGTAATGGTGGATTCGGTCTTTTCCGTAACACGTACCGGGATCTGCTGGCCGTTGGGGGTGCCCAGGGCCACCCGCTGTCCCACTTCCAGGTTTTCCGAACCGGGCATCTTGGCGATTTCCACGGTGAGGATGTTCTGGGGATTGGGCTGGCCATAGGCCTCTTCCGGCATCAGGTGGATGTTCTTCACTTCCCCTACAGCCATATCCCGGACCGCATCATCGAACCCCTTGATCATCATGCCGGCCCCGACCACGAATTCCAAAGGCTCGCCCCGGTCATAGGAAGAATCGAATTTGGTCCCGTCGTTCAGGGTGCCTTCATAATGGACTTTGACTTTTTTGTTTTCGTTGCTCATGGTTTTCTCCATTCTGTCAGTTTTTATAGTCAATCGTGTTAATTGTACCGTACTGGACGGGGAAAGTAAATGGCAGAAAGGCCGCCGGTTGGTCCGGCGGCCTTTGTCAGCGGTCAATTGTCGATTGTCAATGAGCGTTGGAGATCAGATGCTCCCCCATCTGGTTTTAAACTTATCGGCCTCTTGATGACCGTATTTGCTGGTACAATGGAACAGTCCCATCCAGCCAGTCAAATCCATTCCTTACAGGAATGCACCGTTACAGACCTGGATGACCTGTCCTTTGACATGTTTTCCCATATCCGATGCCAGGAACAGACAGGCATTGGCCTGATCTTCCGGTTCACATTCCGGTCCCGGGAAATACACAAAATGCTTGCTGTATTCCAGCATTTTGGCGCCTCCCGGCTGCTTGCCCGCTTTGTTGGCCAGGTGAGCCGGGGTAATGGTGGATCCGGGAGCCACCGCATTGATCCGGATATTGGTATCGATCAGCCGCATGGCCACATTCTTGGTCAGCGTATTGATGGCGCCTTTGGAGGAAGTATAGGAAGCTCCACAAAAAGGCCGGGTCCCGTTTACGGAAGAAATATTGATGATGCACCCTTCATTTTTCGGCAGGAAGATTTTCAGGGCTTCCCGGATGAACCGGAAGGGTCCGAACACATTGGTTTGGTACACATATTCCAGCCATTCATCATCGGTTTCATCGATCATCTTCTGTTCCCCGATGGCCGCGTTGTTGATGACGACATCCAGATCTCCGTAGGTTTCCAATGCCATCTGGAATACCCGCTGTACATCTTCCAGATTCTTGTTGTCCGCCGCCACTCCGGTTACTTCATATCCTTTGTCCCGGAGCGCTTTTACCGCCGCTCCCAATTTTTCCTGGCCACGGGCAGTCATGATCACTTTTGCCCCTTCCCGGGCAAACACCTCAGCCATGGAAAAGCCCATACCGTAACTGGCTCCCGAAATAATGGCCACTTTTCCCTCCAGCATCTTTGCATCCATTGATTGTTTCCTCCCTATCTTGTCCAAATCATTGCAGTTTCATTCCAAAGTCATAGGCTCTGGCCAGATCCTTTTCCCGGGTTTCTGCTTCTTTCCCATCATTGACGCCGCCACAGAAGAAAGAACCTGCCAGTTCTGCCCGGTCAAAGCAATCCACCCAGCCCTGGAGCCCGGACAGTGCCTTCTCCGGCACATGAGGAGCATCCTCTGCCGCAGTAGACACCAGATACACCTTCCTGAACTGGTAATCGGACCCGAACAGCGGATTGCACCGGTCCAGCAGAGTTTTCATCTGGCCGCTCATTTCATAGTAGTAAATAGGAGTAGCAAACACCAGGGTATCGGCACGGCGGACCTTTTCCGCAATTTCCGCAGCCCCGTCATGGAATATGCATTGATGGTTTTCCAGACAGACGAAGCACCCGGTGCAGAAATGGATTTCTTTTCCCTTCAGCGTCACCCATTCCACCTCATGGCCGGCGGCTTTGGCTCCCCGGACCACTTCTTCCGCGAATCTGTCAGAGTTGCTTCCAGTCCGGAGACTGGTCCCGATTACAAGTACTTTGCTCATATGACCTCCTGTTGTCTCTCCAGCGTATTTCCCGCCCCGGAATCCAGGGTAAGGTGCTGTGTTTCTTACAGGGACCAGTGTAACACAGATAGGTATCCATTGCTAATTGTTATAATTCATGTTTATGGATACGTTTTTTGCATTGTTCAAAAAAAAGAGGGACGCACCTGCACCGCTGCATCCGCCTTTGAACATATCGGCTTCTGGGCAGCCGGGGTACGCCCTTCCCTGTTCCTTACTTCCTCCCCACCAGCAGACAGGACAAGGTAGGAAAAGGCCGCCGGTAAGTCCGGTGGCTTTTGTCAACTTCCGGCGGCCGATGGGGCTGCGTTTCCATGGAAAGCCATCTGCCACCGGCAGATGTTCTCCATGCAAAAAAACACCCGTCAGGGATCATCCCTGACGGGGAAGCGGCTGTTAGAGGACTCTTGCCGCTCCGATATATCTTGCGCCCCAGTATCCGCTGAATACGTTGGATACGGTGACACCGGTGCTGCTCCCTGCCTGGAGCATCTGACCGTTGCCGATGTAGATGCCGCAGTGGGAAGGGCCCGGTTCATAAGTTTCAAAGAACACCAGGTCTCCCGGTTCCAGCTCGCTGGAAGAAACTTTCGGGAAAGCATAGTACTGGGCATCCGCTGTCCGGGGGATTTCGATCCCCATCTGCCGGAACACGTACTGGGTGTAACCGGAACAGTCAAAGCCCCAGGGAGTGGTCCCCCCGAATACATAAGGCACGCCTACATAGTCGTAAGCGGTGCTGATCAGCTCTCTGGCCGTGCTGCTGCCGTAACCATAGCTGCTGCCATAGCCCCGGTTGGTGTTCAGCGTACGGTGGGTGGGCATTTCTCTGCCCATGAGCTTTTTGTAGGTGAAGTTCCCGATGACCCCGTCTGCTGCCAGACCCATGCTGGCCTGATATTTCTTTACTGCAGCCACGGTACGGGCTCCATAGACCCCGTCAGGGATTCCGATATCGTAGCCTTCCATCAGGAGCTGTTCCTGGATGGCTGCCACTTCCGGTCCTGACTGACCCTGTTTGAAACTGGCAAAAACGTTCTGCGCAGGCAGTGCCACTGCTGCGGTGGTTGCCGCTGCCAGCACTACGCCAAGCATCATCCTCCTAAATATAATAAACACATCCTCTCGATTACGCCTACGAAGTTAGCTGCCGGGTGCGGGTCGAGATGCCCTATTCCGAAGAAATTAACCCCACTTTGGTTCCCCCGTTCACATTGCTGTGATTCGGCTTTTTTTATTTAGTTTTGCCGGTTCTAATTATAACAATTCTCTTATTCGCTGTCTATTGGCTGTTACCACTTTTCACGATATGTTCACGAATAATATACAAAGGTCTTTGCTTCACTTCATCGAAGATCCGGCCCACATATTCTCCCACGATCCCTATGCCAATCAGCTCCACACCTCCCAGGAAGAACTCTGCCGCCGCCAGGGTGGTCCACCCGGGCACCGCGTCCTGGATGATATATTTCACATAAATGACATGACCGATGAGCAGGATGCTCCCCAGCCCTGCAATGCACCCAACATACAGGGCCAGCCGCAGGGGCACCCGGGAAAAGGCCGTGATCCCGTCCAGGGCGAACCGGAGCATTTTCCGCAGATTGAACTTGGAATGGCCGGCGAACCGGGGCGGTGCCACAAATTCCAGGGTAGTGTACCGGAACCCCAGATTGTTCACCATCCCCCGGATGAACCGGGCCCGTTCCCGGAACCGGTTCAGGGCATCCACCGCCTTCCGGTCCATCAGCCGGAAATCGCTGCCCCCAGGGGTGATCCGCACTTCGCTCATGGAATTGATCAGCTTGTAGTATAAGCGGGAGGTTATATTTTTGAACCAGGTGGCGTCTTCCGTGGCTTTCCGCACGGTCTGGACGATTTCGAAGCCCTCTTCCCATTTTTTCAGCAGTTCCAGCACCATTTCCGGCGGGTGCTGGAGATCCCCGTCCATGGAGATCACCGCGTCCCCGGTGGACTGGTCCAGACCGCAGGTCAGAGCCAGCTGGTGGCCGAAATTCCGGGCAAACACATACCCCTGGACATTGGGGTCCTTCTCTGCCAGTTCCCGGATCAGCTGGCTGGTCCGGTCTTTGGAACCATCGTCAATGAACAGGATTTCGTAATCATACGGCAAAGGCGCCATTACTTGCGTAAGGCGCCTGTAAAACTCGTGGATATTCTCCTCTTCATTGAAGACAGGCACGACAAAAGAAATCTTTTTCATGCATTGTCTTCCTTTCCGTTATAAAACGGCCAAAGCCTGTTCGTAGGCACTTTTGGGTTCAACCCCTACAAAGCGCTGGACTTCCTTGCCGGCCTTGAACAGCACCACCGTAGGGATGGCGGATACGTTGAACCGCATGGCCACGTCTGGCACCTGGTCCACATCCAGTTTGGCGAACTGGACTTCCGGATGTTCCGCTGCCAGGTCTTCGATAACGGGAGCCAGCATCCGGCAGGGACCGCACCAGGTGGCCCAGAAGTCCACCAGTACCGGTTTGCCTGCATCCTGGATCAGTTTGTCAAAAGCGGCTGCGCTGCCAATATGCATCATTTCCATGGTATTTCCTCCTTCGTGCTTCCGCACAAGGTATTTTTTTAAAAAGGTGAGTGCTCAGTAAGCCGAGTTCTGTCAACGATAATCATTTATCTAGCCCTGCAGTTGCCTGCAGGTTCAAGCGACACTACCCGGAAGGATCAGCGGGCCGCTTCATCCCTTCCCTATTTGGTCTTGCTCCGGATGGGGTTTACCAAGCCGGCCAATCACTTGACCGCTGGTGCGCTCTTACCGCACCGTTTCATCCTTACCGGCAAAGCCGGCGGTTTGTTTTCTGTGGCACTTTCCTTAGGGTCGCCCCCACTGGACGTTATCCAGCATCCTGCCCTGCGGAGCTCGGACTTTCCTCATCAGCACAAAGGCTGCCGCGATTATCTTTCCGCACTCACTGGATGAAATGATACCATAGGTTGGTCAATCCGTCAAACCTTCCACAGGTACCGCTGTAACATTTTGTCGTATTCCCAGGATTCGCTCCGTTCTTTTTCGTGGAACTGATTCATGATGGAATCCACTTCGTCCGCATAATGGACGATGAAGGCCTCCTTGGTGACGCACACCACCGGAGATCCTTTGTCCTGGTCCCCGTGATGGCTGAGGATGATGTGGAGGAGCCGTTCCCGCCGGTCCGCCGACAGGTCGGGGATCTTCCGGGCAGCCCGGTCCACGGCCATGGCTCCAATGGAAATATGGCCCATGAGCCGGCCTTCGGTGGTATAGGGGAATCCCAGATCCGAAGAGATTTCCCGGATCTTTCCCAGGTCGTGGAGCAGGGCCCCGGCAATCACCAGGTCCAGATCCACGTTCCCGATGGCCCCGGCCATGGCCACGGCCAGCCGGGTGACGCACACGGTGTGGTGGAGCAGCCCGCCCACATAGGCATGGTGGAGCCGCATTCCCGCCGGATTCTTCAAGAACTGCCGGAGGGTATTCCCGGAAAACAGGGTTTCCACCAGTTCCCGGAGGCCGTCATCCTGGATCCGGCCCATAAAGGCCTGAAATTCTGTCTTGTATTTTTCCAGATCGATGTGGCCGCTGGGCAGCAGATTGGACAGATCGTCCTCTTCCGTCACGGCCTGGACCTTCTGGACAATCACCTGGTAGGCCATGGTGGTGGAATATTTGTTCACATCCACCTTTCCCCCGATGATATAGGGAGAAGGGGCCTCCATGGTCCGGAGCCGGCCAATGGGACCGGCTTCGAAACAGATAAAGGGAATGCAGCCGCTGTTGTCTTCCAGCAGCCCCTTGGCATAAGGCTTGCCGTTGGAGGAGGTGCCCACCTTCTGGAGGCGGACCAGGCAGGGTTGTTCCATGGCATTCCCCAACTGCAGATCTCGGATCATGACAGCCGCCCCTTACACCGTCTGGAGGATCCGTTCTTCTTCGGCACGGATCACTTCAAAATGACGGCCGGATTCATCCCGCCAGGTGTTGAGCACCTGTTCCAGCTTGTCGATCACCGGGCTCTCGGTAAGCTGATGGGTGCCGTCCACTACATTCAGCCCCAGGTTCAGGGCCTTCTGGGCCACATGGTACTTCAGATCTCCGGTAACCAGGGTATCGGCACCGGCCGCCAGGGCATCCTCCATAAAGTCGGCTCCGCTGCCGCCTACTACGGCCACTTTGTAAACCGGTTCTTCCCCGCCGGCAAAGGTCAGGTGTTCCGCACCCAGGTCATCCCGGACCTTGGCAGCGAAAGCCTTCAGTTCCATCGGTTCGGCCAGCACCCCGATCCGGGCCAGTCCCTGTTCCGGGCAGTCCTTCCGGGGAATTTCTGTTACATCTTCCAGACCCAGCCGGGCGGCCAGCACATCATTGACCCCGCCTTTGGCCGCATCCAGGTTGGTATGGGCCGCATAAAGAGCCACATCGTGTTTGATCAGCTCATAGAGCACTTCCATCTTGGTGTCCGTAACCGCCAGGGTCTTGGGCAGGCTGAAATAATAGGGATGGTGGGTGATGATGATGTCACATTCCTGTTCGATGGCCTGTTCCGCCACTTCCGGGCTCAGGTCCAGGGCCACCAGGATCTTGTGCACATGCTGGGCCAGATGTCCCAGGAGCAGCCCTGGGTTGTCCCAGCTTTCCGCATAGGCTACAGGGGCCAGCTGGTTCATGAACAGACAAATGTCCGTTACGGTGGTTTCCTTACTTTCCATTTCTTCCGTTTCCACAGTCAATTTCCTCCAGTTGTTTCCAAAGGGTCTCATATTCCTTGTACTGGCGGCTGGCCCGGGCCCGCTCACTCTGGTCCATCTGGGTCAGCAGCCGTTGGATCTTCTTTTTCTTTTCCGCCACGAATTCCGCCAGCAGGGGATGATGCCGGCGGACCAGATCATCCCCCACTTCCCGGCAGCTGCCAGGATATTTCCAGCCCGGGGAAGGTTCCAGGAGCAGCAGTTCGTAAAGCCGCTTTCCCTCCCGGACCAGCTCCTCCCGGACCACCGCCCAGCCATGGTCTTCCGCCCAAAGCCGGAGCCGGCAGGAATCGCTCATGGGCTGGAGCACCAGATGTCGGAAGGCGGGATGCTGCCACACCTCCGGGGATTCCCCCAGGATCTGCAGCATGGTTTCCGCCCCCATGCCTGCCATGACAGCCGTCTCCACTTCGCCCGGGGCCACCACGGTCAGGCCGCTGCCCTGGCGCACGGTGATCCGGTCTTCCAGATGGAACTGCCGGACCGTGTGCCGGGCCGCCTCACAGGGACCGGGGACCACATCCCCGGCAATGGCCTGCTCAATTTTTCCTTCCTGGAGCAGCAGTACCGGCAGGTAGGCATGGTCCGTGCCCACATCTGCCAGGGTCCGGCAGGGAGGCACCAGGGCCGCCACTGCCTCCAATCGAGGTCCAAAATGCATGGTTTCTCCTTACTCCCGTTCCAGGATGAACTTCCGGGCATCATCCAGGCTGGTCACGTCCCGCCAGCCGAAGCACCGGAGCTTTTCGCACAGAGCAAAAGCCGTTTTGTATCTGCCGATAAGAGCCTTGGCCTGGCGGAGGATTTCCCGTCCCGCCGGGCTGTTGCAGTAGCCTTTCATGGCTTCTTCCAACAGGCTCCTGTCTTTCCAGCTCTTTTCCCGGAAACAGCTGTGGACGAACAGGAACAGATCCAGCACCCGGGGGTCCGCGTCGATGAACCGCTTTTCATTTTCCCAGTCCAGGAAAGTGATCTTGTCCTGTTCCTTGTCATAGGCAATGTCCCGGAGAGCCGGCCGGCCATGGTGGAGCCCCATCTGGTGGAGTTTCGCCAGGGCTTCCCCTGCCTTGTGGTAGGCTTCCAGCCGGCAGTCCTTCCAGGGGGCTTCCTTGGCCACCCCCTGGAGGGTCTTGCCCACCGCTTTCATGACAAAATAGTCATCCTGGAGCAGGACGATTTCCGGTGCCAGGGGAAAATACTGGTTCACCGTCATGATTTTGTACACCTCGCACCAGAAGGCCCCTTCCACACTTTGTTTGGCAAAGGCGTTCCGGTGGTTGGACAGTTTCCGTTTGATGAACAGGGCCTGGTCCTGGTACAGGAAAGGCAGGACCCGTTTATCCGGCTGGAGGGCAATGGCTTTGTCCGCCGCCTGTTTCAAATCCAGATCGATCAACGGTCCGCCTCCTTTCTCATTCCGCCCGAAGGGTGCTGATCAGCTTCCGGGCCCCCAGGATCTTCCCGGGGGACATGCTCAGTTCATCCACACCCATGGCCACAAAATAAGGGATCAGTTCCGGGTCTGCTGCGGCTTCTCCGCAAATGCCCACCCAGCAGCCCCCGGCATGGCCGTTCCGGATGGTCAGGTCGATAAGCCGGAGCACCGCCTTGTGGCTGGCCTTCCCCAGTTCTTCCAGGCTGGCGTTCTGCCGGTCCACCGCCAGGGTGTACTGGGTCAGATCGTTGGTGCCGATGCTGAAGAAATCCACGTACTGGGCCAGGTCGTCGCTGATGATGGCCGCCGCCGGGGTTTCTATCATGATCCCCACTTCCAGCTTTTCGTCAAAGGGGATCCCTCCTGCCCGGAGGCTGGCTGCCGCCTGTTCCAGAAGGGCCCGGGCCGCCTTCACTTCCTCCACGGATACGATCATGGGGAACATCACTGCCACTTCCCCATAGGCGGAAGCCCGGAGAATGGCCCGGAGCTGGGTCAGGAAAATTTCCGGCCGCTTCAGGCAGATCCGGATGGCTCTGAATCCCAGAGCCGGATTCTCTTCTTCCGGCAGCTGGAAATAGCCCACTTTTTTGTCCGCCCCGATGTCCAGGGTCCGGATGATCAGCTTCCGGCCTTCCAGTTCCTGGGCAGCGGTACAGTAGGCTTCGAACAGTTCCTCTTCCGTGGGATAGTCTTCCCGTCCCAGATAGAGGAATTCACTGCGGAACAGGCCTACCCCTTCCCCGTCGTTCTGGAGCACCAGGTCGATGTCTTCCGGCTGGCCGATGTTCCCGTACAGGGCGATGGTCCGGCCGTCGGCAGTGCAGGTGGGTTTCCCCCGGAACTGTTCCAAGGCATCTTCCGCCGCCCGGTGCTGCTGCTGTTTTTCCTTCAGGGCTTCCAGCACCTGAGGTTCCGGATCCAGCCAGAAATTCCCGGTGCCCCCGTCCAGGGCTCCCAGGGTACCGTTCCAGTCTTCATCCAGGGTGATTCCCGTATGGACGATGGCAGGGATCTTCATGGTCCGGGCCAGGATGGCGGTGTGGGAGTTGGCGCTGCCTCCGCTGGTCACAAAGCCCAGGATCAGGGATTTGTCCAGCTGGAGGGTTTCACTGGGAGTCAGGTCGTCGGCGCAGATAATGGAAGGCCGGGTGAGAAGTTCCGTCCAGCTCCGGCCCCCCTGGGCCAGGGCATCTTCCAGCTGGCCGCACACCGCCCGCACATCGGCCCCCCGGGCCTGCATGTATTCATCGTCCATGGCTTCCAGCATGGCGGCGAACTGGCTGCCCGCTTCCCGGACCGCCCCTTCCGCCGTCATGTGGTTTTCCTGGATCAGACCTGTAATGGTGTCACACAGATCCGGATCCTGGACCATCATCTGATGGACTTCAAAAATGCCGGCTTCTTCTTCCCCCACCTGCTGCCGGGCTTTTTCCTTCAGCCCTTCCAGGGTTTCGATGACCTGCTGCTGGGCAGCCTGGAGCCGTTTCAGTTCCTGCTGGGGATCCAGACAGGTGTCCAGCCGGATCTCCGGCTGACGGCCTGCCGGCTTTACCAGGATGGGCCCTGCCGCAACCCCGGCAGAGGCTCCCTTCCCTTGTACAAGCTTCATGGACAGTCCTCCTTACAGATTGGCTTTCAGGAATGCTTCCAGAGCGGCTGCCGCTTCTTTTTCATCCGGTCCTTCCACGGAAACCGTCAGTTCCATGCCGGCTTTGATCCCCATGCCCATCAGGGAGAAGATCCGTTTCAGGTCCCCGGTCTTGCCGTTGCCGGCCACGCTGCATTTGGACTGGAATTTGGCCGCTTCCTTTACCAGCATGCCGGCGGGACGGGCATGGATACCCTGAGGATCCTGGATGGTATACGTAAATTGAATCATGAGAATGACCTCCTTGAAATTGAAAAAAAATGGATACTTATATTTTATTATATCATAAAAAGGCGCCCCTGTCCCAGAGGGACGGGGGCAGGGGATTATGCGGTCAGGGGGGGCAGGCCCGGCTCTTCACTCTTTACTCTTCACTCTGTACTGTTTGCTTCTCCTCCTGCTCCGGGCAGGTGATGTCGATGAGGAGTTCGATCATGTGGTGGAGGAGCCGGACTTCCTCGGTATTGGCGGCTTTGTAGTACATTTCTTTGCCGGCCCGGCGGCTGATGATCAGGCCGTTTTCCCGGAGTATCTTCAGATGATGGGACAGAGCCGGGCTGCTCATGTGCATCAGGACCGACAGGTTGATGACACATTCTTCCATGTGGCACAGGAACCAGAACAGTTTGATCCGGTTGGCGTCCGCCAGGCTGCTGAACAGCCCGGACACCGCAGAAAAATTGGCATTTTCCGGCAGATCTTTCAGGATGTAGTTGATATTTTCTCCATGATTGTGGGGCAGTTGGTCCGCTGACATAACGATTCCTCCAATAGTCTTGTTGGGATTATTATAACATAAAAAAGGGGGTGAAAGAATTCACCCCCCCGGTTGCGGGCCGGGGCTCACGCATCCGACCGGGCAAATCCGTTCTTCATTCCGTTGCTGGCGGCGTAAAGGACCTGGCCCAGGACTTTCTGGGTCTCTTCTCTGGCCATGGCGGCCATGGTTTCGTTCCGGGCTTCCAGATACCGGCTTACATTCTCTCCGGCTTCTCCCCGGTCTCCTTCCTTCAGCAGGGCATGGGCCCGGGCGGCCACTTTGTTCTGGTACCGTTCGATCAGATTGGCGCAGGCGCCGAAATGAGCATCGGCCAGGGCCCCGATCAGTCGGTTAGCCCAATAGAACTGATTGGAATCCGGTTCTTCTCCCGTAACCGCCAGATAGTCCGGGGTCTTGTCCACATTGGTGTAGAAAGGCACAAAGGCATTGAACACATTGCATCCTTCGGCGATCCATTCCACGGCCCGCCGGTTTTCCGGCAGGTCCGGCCGCAGCTGGGTGAGAGCCAGGAAGTTGGTCCGGTTAATGCCGATGGGACGGTATTTCCCCCGAAGGCTCCCGTCCCCTTTGTGGCCGTAGGGATCGTAGGGAGTCCCCTGGTAGTGGCTGCTGAGGATGTATTTCACGTCTTCCACGGTCACCTTCCGGTCCGGTTCCACGGACCAGGGCAGATCGTCGTCTTCCGGATGGAACGGTGCTTCCGGTCCTTCCCACTGGACACCGAAGGGGGTCAGGCACCGGAGCATGTACCAGGCCCGGGGTGTGTTGTAGGTATGATCCGCATCATCGTGGCTGCCAAAGGCGGACCGGCAGTCAAAGGCCGTATCTTCCGCCACCGGCCCTTCCCGGTCTTCCGCCAGGGTCAGATCCAGGTGGTTGTCTTCAATGAATTCCGCCAGATCCCGGGAGCACAGGTTGTCCTTTCCCTGGCCCAGGGCGTCTGCCAGGTCCAGGAAATCGATGCCCTGCTGGTTGGGCATGACCACCGCCTCGTCATCAGGCACCCGTTTGGCGATCCAATGATGGCCCCCGATGCTTTCCAGCCACCAGATTTCATTCACATCCTGGAACCCGATGCCGTTCATCTCATAAGTGCCGTACTGTTCCAGCAGGCTCCCCAGCCGCAGCACCCCTTCCCGGGCAGACCGGATATAGGGCAGCACCAGGGTCAGCAGGTCCTCTTCGCCAATGCCTCCCGGCACCAGGGGATCCGCCCCCAATACCCGGGGATTGGAGGTGATGGTTTCCGTTTCCGTCATGGCCACATTGGCGGCGTTGATCCCCGCTTCTCCCCAGATCCCTTCCGTGGCCTGGGCATTGGGCATGGCCGTATAGCGCAGAGGATTGTCCGGGAGGTCGATTTCCACTTGGGAAATCACGCTTTTGTAGTGCCGGGGCTGGTCCTCCGGCCGGACCACGATGAACTTCTTGGCGGTAAACTGTCCGGAAGGAGAATCCTCGTTCCGGGCCATCATGGTGGATCCGTCAATGGTTGCATTCTTTCCTACTAATAGTGTGGTACAAGGCATTATTCCTTCTCCTTTCGTATACAGAAGGGGGCTGTCGCCCTTGCAGCAGCCCCCTTTCCTTTTATTTTCTCTTCATACCGGTGTACATGGTCATGGCAAAGGCGAAAACCATGGCCGAGACCCAGAATTTATGCTGTTTCATGGATGTTCCCTCTCTGCAGGTCCTTCCCTGCCGCTTTCCCTTTATTATACCAAGCTAACCTGAGGAATGCAATCTCACAGGATTTTACGGGGTTTTACAAAAGCCGGGAAGAAATTACATTGTTTTTACTTATGCTCTGCAGAACTTTTACCTTATTTTCCTATACTGATTTTGTTTCCAAGCAAAACACTGTGAGTATGGATGGGAGGTAACAGAATGAACTGGAAAAAAACCATGGCGCTGGCCCTGGCAGGGGTCCTTTCCCTGGGAGTACTGGGCTGCGGCAGAACCGGCACCAAAAGTGCCGACAAAAAAGTGAAGATCGAATACTGGCATGTGGCTTCTGAAAGCTTCGGAGGCGCCACCGTAAAACAGCTGGTGGATGAATTCAACAAAACCCACCCGGATATCGAAGTCACCGCCAAATACAATCCGGATATGTACAAGGGCCTGACCCAGAATCTCCAGGCGGCCATGGCATCCGGCAAGAACCCGGATGTGGTCCAGATGGGGTACAGCTATCTGAACTACGCCAACGACAACCTGAAATACACCGACTTAAACGACCTGGCCAAACAGGACGACAAGGACAAGAACTTCCTGAAGGACAACTTCCTGCCCAACGTACTGGCCCTGGCTCAGACCGATGACGGGAAACAGATCGGGCTGCCCTATTCCGTTTCCGTCCCGGTGCTCTACATCAACCCGGACCTGTTCAAACAGGCCGGCCTGGATCCGGACAACCCGCCCAAGACCTGGGATGAAGTGAAAAAGGCCGCGGAAACCATCAAGGCCAAAACCGGCAACGCCGGGTTCTTCATGCAGGAATATGCGGACAACTGGGCCCAGCAGGCTCTCATCGAATCCAACGGCGGCGCCATGCTGAAGAAGGAAAACGGCAAAGTCCGTGCCGCTTTCGACAGCCCGGAAGCTGCCCAGGCCTACCAGCTGCTGGCTGACATGGTAAAAGACGGCAGCGGGCTCCATGCCACCAACGAAGAAGGGTTCCAGGCTTACCTGTCCGGCAAGGTGGGCATGGTGTGCACCACCATCGGCAAACGGGCCAACTTTGAAAAGAGCGCCAACTTCAAAGTGGTGGCCGCTCCCTTCCCTGTGTTCCAGGGCAAACCTCGGAAAGTCCCTGCAGGGGGCAACTTCCTGATGTGCTTCTCCAAGGATCCGGCCAAGCAGAAAGCCGCCTGGGAATTCATCAAATACCTGGAATCCAATGATGCCCTGACCAAATGGTCCACCGGAACCGGCTACCTGCCGCCCCGGAAAGGCATGGACAAGGAAGGGGCCTTCAAGAAGGTCATCGATTCCAACAAGAACATCCAGGCTGCCCTGTCCACCATGCCCAACCTGGTGAAATGGGCCAGCTTCCCCGGACAGAACGGCCTGAAGGCGGAACAGCTGCTGATCGACGTCCGTGACGTGATCTTAAGCGGCAAGGAACCTGCTGCCCAGGCCCTCCAGGAAACCGCAGCAAAGGTCAACGAATTACTGTAGTTGACAGCTGACCATTGACAAGGCTGTTGCACACGCAACAGCCTCTTTTAGTAACGAAAGAAGGTATCCAATGTTCCATTCTTCCTCCCGGACATTTGGGAGCCGGGCCTGGCTTTACCTGCTCCCGGCGGTCCTGGTGTTTGCCATTTTTTACTACCGGCCTCTGTTGGAAGACGCCTACCTGAGCTTCTTCCAGTGGAACATGATCAGCCCCACGATGAAATTCGTAGGGCTGGCCAACTACCAGCAGATCTTTGCCAACAGGGAATTCGGCAAGATCCTGAGGAACACCGGGGTGCTGGTGGTGCTGCTTCTCTTTTTCAACTTCCTGCTGCCCTACGGCTTCGCTTTTGTACTCACCCAGCTGATCGGGAACAAAAAGGCCCAGTCCCTGTTCCGTTCGGTATTCTTCCTGCCCAGCACCATTTCCCTGGCGGTGGCCAGCATCATCTTCCTGTGGATGTACAATCCCCTGGCCGGGCCCGTATCCCTGGTGCTGAAGACCTTCGGCATGGAAAGCCCCCGATGGTTCAAGGAAAGCGGCCTGGTGATCTTCGCCCTGTCCACCATCATCGGCTGGAAGGCCTTTGGGTACAACCTGATCGTGCTGATTGCCGCCATGGTGTCCGTGCCCCGGGAGCTGATCGAAGCGGCCAAACTGGAAAACGCCTCCAACTGGACCATTTTCCGGAAGGTCATCGTACCCATGACATCCCCCACCGCTCTCTACGTGTTCACCATTACCATCATCTTCGGCCTCCAGTACATGCTGGTACCCACCAACATGCTCACCCAGGGAGGCCCGGACCAGGGCAGCTCCAACATTGTCTACATCGTCTACCAGTACGCTCTGGTCTTCTTCCAGACCGGGAAAAGCGCCGCTTTTGCCATGCTGTGCATGGGGGTGTACGTGATTTTCCTGTTCCTGAAAGCCCGTTTCCTGGACAGACGGGTCCATTATGAAAACTGAGGAGGCTCCCATGCAAAACCCTGAACCTGCTTCATCCCTCCGGGAAAAAGCCTGGATCCTCATTATGGGGCTGGCGGCTTTTCTCATGCTCTACCCCCTGCTGTTCATGTTCTCCACCTCTTTCAAGGACATGAACCAAATCTTCCAGGCCTCCCTGAATCCCTTCTCCTGGCCTCCCACCATGGCCAACTACGAAGTGGTGCTGGAAAAGTTCCCTTTTTACCAGTATCTGGGGAACACCCTATACATCTCTGTGATCGTGACCCTGGGAAAACTGGTCACCAGCCTGCTGGCGGCCTTTGCCTTCGTCTATTATGAATTCCGGGGAAAAGAAAAGCTCTTTTCCGCCATGCTGCTCACCTTCTTCATCCCCACCACGGTGCTGGTAATGCCCAACTACCTGCTGATGAGCAAAATGGGCCTTTTGAACAATCCCTGGGGCGTCATTCTGCCGGAACTGGCAGACGGCATGGGGATCTTCCTGTTGCGCCAGACCATGCGGGGGATTCCCCGGGCGCTGCTGGAAGCCTCCCGGCTGGATGGCGCCACTTCCTTCACCATTCTCCGGCGCATCATCCTGCCTTTGGTGAAGCCTTCCATTTTTGCCACCAGCATCTTTTTCTTCATCAATTCCTGGAATGAATACTTCTGGCCCCTGTTGATCCTGGCGGACCGGGACAGCTACACCCTGCCCCTGGCCCTCCAGATGTTCATCAGCGCCGAAGGAGGCAGCGAATGGGGAATCGCCATGGCCGTGGCCATGTTCACCACCCTGCCCCCTCTGATCCTGTACCTGTTCACCCAGAAATTCATACTGAGCACTTTCATGCAGTCTGGCATGAAAGGCTGAAAGGACGCGACTATGCAAGAAACTGTATCATCCGGACTGACTTTCCATCACGTTTCCAAGATTTACGGCACCAACCAGGTGGTCCGGGACCTGGACTTTTCCATCCAGCCGGGGGAACGGCTGATCCTGCTGGGGCCTTCCGGCTGCGGCAAGACCACCACCCTGCGGATGATTGCCGGACTGGAATCCATTACCAGCGGGGACCTGTACATGGGGGACACCCGGGTCAACGATCTGGCTCCCGGCAAGCGGAACATTGCCATGGTGTTCCAGAGCTATGCCCTGTATCCCCACATGACCGTGTGGGACAACATAACCTTCGGGCTGAAAATCCAGAAGCTGGACCCCAAGGAAATCACCCGGCGGACCAACGAAGCAGTGGAAATCCTCCAGCTGGACGGGCTCATCGGCCGCTGTCCCAAGGAACTGTCCGGAGGCCAGAAACAGCGGGTGGCCCTGGCCCGGGCCATTGTGAAAAAAGCTCCCTACTTCCTGCTGGACGAACCCTTGTCCAACCTGGATGCCAAGCTGCGTCAACAGGCCCGGACCCAGCTGGTGAAGATCCATGAACTGTACCGGCCCACCATGATCTACGTAACCCACGACCAGGTGGAAGCCATGACCGTGGCCACCCGGATTGCCATCATCAACCAGGGTGTCCTGCAGCAGATCGGCACCCCGGAAGAAGTGTACCACCGGCCGGCCAACACCTTTGTGGCCCAGTTCATCGGCACCCCGGCCATGAACCTGCTCCCTGCCCAGGTCCATACGGATATCCTTCAGTGGGGAGAACACCGGCTGCCGGTGCCCGGCTTTGTGGAAGAAAAACTCCGGCTCCAGGACAAGGTGATCCTGGGGATCCGGCCGGAAAAATGCCGGTTCGCCAGCCAGCCCATGATCCCGGCCAAAAAGATCTACACGGAAGATCTGGGGAGCCACTGGATCACCTACCTGGCCCTTCCCACAGGAGAAAAACTCCAGGTGAGCAGTCCGGCTCCCATGCCGGAAACGGCCAGGGGCATCGTCTTCGACTGGAACGACGTCTGTTTCTTTGACGGGACAAAGGAGGAACTGTTATGAAGCTGTCCATCAGCGACCTGGCCTTCGCCGGGTTCCGGTATCACAATTTCTGTGAGCTGCCCAAAACCTGCGGCCTGGAATTTTTCTACGAATTCGGCACTCCCGCCTACTGGGATACAGTGCTGCCTCTGATGCTCCAGGACCGGCAGAACGGGGTCAGCGTCCATGGTCCCTGCGTCCAGGTGAACCTGGCGGCGGACGAAAATGTCCGATTCCTGGAAGTGTTCCTGGACACCTTCCGGTATGCCCAAAAAATCGGGGCAGAATTTGTGGTAGTCCACACCAATGAGGCCCTGCCTCACGAAGACCCCTTTGTGCTCCGGCAGCGGGTGATCCGGAAACTGGCCCTGCTGCTCCAATTGGGCAAGGCAATGGGCGTCACCCCCGTAATCGAGAACGTGGGGCTCCGGCCCACCGGCAGTCTGCTGTTTGACCGGGAACAGTTCCTGGAACTGCCCCAAATCTTTCCGGAAGCGGGATTCCTGCTGGATGTGGGCCATGCCCATGTAAACGGCTGGGACCTGGCGGCCACCGTCCGGGCCCTGGGGCACCGGCTGAAAGGCTGTCATCTCCACGACAATGACGGCACCGGGGACCAGCATCAGTATATGGGGAATGGGACCATCCAGTGGCTCCCCTTCTTTGAGGCCCTGAAAGAAAAAGCCCCGGAAGCCCGGCTGGTACTGGAATACGCCCAGCTGCCCCCGGAAGGGATGGCAAAGCATGTGGAGCGGGTCAGAGAGGAATATGGGATATGAAACGGAGCTGTGAAAAAATGAATCCTCATTTCTTCACAGCCCCTTTTTGTCAATGGCCGGATGATAAAATTTGCAGGCAATTTTTTTGAATGTGTAGATTGGATCCGTAGGGGCTCCACGCCGGGGAGCCCGCAAAATCGCCGACTGGCTGTGCATTCTGCGGGGCGCCGGGCCTGCGCCCCCTACGGATTTAAACTAAAATCTGCCAAACGGAATCTTCGTTCTGCACCAACAAGCTCGCAGCCCGGGACCGGGAGTGTGAATTCTTTCACACCCCTCTTGCGTTTCCTTCCACGCCCCTGTATAATGGCAATTGTACATAAAATAATTACAGGAGAAATTTTCTCATGAACCATCCCCTGCTCCACCAGCCCATCTCCCTGGGTTCCCTGACCCTGAAGAACCGTCTGGTGCTGCCTCCCATGGCTACGGAAAAATCGGATAAGGGCCAGGTGACCCAGGCCCTTGTGGATTATTATGGAGATATGGCCCAGAGCGGGCCAGCCCTGATCATCCAGGAACACTGCTTCGTTGCTCCGGAAGGCCGGGCCAGTGTCCATCAAATTGCCTTTGATGAAAGGGCGGATCTGGACGGATTGAAACGGATCACCGCCGCCGTCCACCAGCATCATGTCCCCATCCTGGCCCAGCTGAGCCATGCAGGCAGTGCAGCCCATAAGGCCCTGACAGGACAGGAGCCTCTGGGGCCCAGCGCCGTCCTGAACCCGGCCCGGACCGCTTCCGCCTACGGCCAGCCGGAACTGCCCCGTCCCATGGGGGAAAAAGACCTGGTCCGGGTGCGGGACGCCTTTGCCGCAGCCGCCCTCAGGGCCCGGGAAGCCGGCTACGACGGAGTGGAGATCCACGCTGCCCACGGGTACCTGCTGAACCAGTTCTATTCTCCCCTTACCAACAAACGGACGGATGCCTATACCGGCAGCACCCTGGAAGGCCGTACCCGTTATCTCCGGGAAGTGATCCAGGCTGTACGGGCCGCCGTCCCGGCTGATTTTGCGGTGACCCTGCGGCTGGGAGGCGGAGACTACATGGAAGGCGGCTCCCGGCCGGAAGAACTGCCCCAGGCTGTGGAACTGCTGCAGCAGGAAGGCCTGGACGGCATCAGCCTGTCCGGCGGCCTGTGCATCTTTTTCCGTCCCGGCCACCCGGAACCCGGTTATTTTGCAGAACTGTCCCAGGCCGCCAAAGAAACGGCCCGGATCCCGGTGCTCCTTACCGGAGGCATCGTCACAGGAGATCAGGCAGAACACTTCCTGGCCACCGGTCAGGCCGATCTCATAGGCCTGGGCCGGGCCGCCCTGAAAGACCATCAGGTGTTCCGGAAGATATTGGAAGAATAGCAAAGGGGCTGCTGCATGGGCAACAGCCCCTTTTTATACCCTCTTCCCTTCAATGAATACCGCTACCGGATCCTGGATCACCACGAAGGGTTTGTCCTTCCAGCTTCATGTCGAACTTGTGGTTGGGATCCGCTGCATAGGCTCTGGCCTGGAACAGGATGCTCTTTTTTTCATTTCCGTTTTGCAGGGACAAAAAAAGAGACCGGGGCTTACCCAACGGTCTCTGCCATCTTCACTTTCTCTGCCACCTGCTCCCCGGTAAGATTGGACAGGGCATCCAGCAGACGGATGTGGAAGGTGCCCAGGCCCGGACAATCACGGGCAGCTTCTTCCCCGGCGATGCCCAGGACCGCTGTGCCCAGGGCCGCGGCGGCCAGGGAGGA